>Ga0126338_10000687_pt1 | contig 19386 bp, 15 predicted proteins | sample OrbCmetagenome_2_FD_92529 | JGI IMG/M metagenome (GOLD analysis project Ga0126338, IMG submission 92529) | Coral microbial communities from Petempiche,Puerto Morelos, Mexico - Orbicella C C metagenome | ecosystem: Host-associated > Invertebrates > Cnidaria > Coral | place: Petempiche,Puerto... | reverse complement strand
TGATGAAAAAGTGGCTTCTTCTTAAAGCATACCCATATCAAGGCTAGAGTGCAAAAACCATACCCTATTTATGACCAAAATGGCCAAAATCAGCTAAAATCGATACCCTATTTATGACCAAAATGGCTGAAAAACCATACCCTTCGGGGCCGCACAGACCTATATAGCCCATATAAGGAAGTCCCCCCCCAGGAGAAGGGCTATGTGATCGGTGAGTGAGGGAGTTATGCATGTGCGCGTGTCAGACCAATCACAGTGTGGGTTGTATCAAAGAATGAATCAAATTGCCTGTTAGAAAATAAGATGGTATCTACATTAATCTGGAGACGTGTCAGATTACTGTAGTTTTTTCAGTCAAACATTTTATGGCTTACTATTTAGTTATCTTACCATTACCAATGTAACATCGTATGTACATCATAAACTCCCAGTTTCTTTCTTGCTGTACATCGCAACCAAAAAAACTTGTCAAATCCACCAAATCATTACTGTAAACAGTTCCACGAATGCTCCTATCTCCAAGACTTATAGTTCACATAAAATAACTCTCGCATGCCTTGCGTGCCTATGTTTATCTCAGCATGTTGTCTGCTGCAATATTTGCTCAATTGTGGAGCAGTAAGGCAATAATTTTTGTTGCCATAATTTCCATGCTTACCATTCTTGTTTGGTGAAACACGAGACTTCTCATGTTGTGCTGTACCTCTTCCTTTTTGTATTCTTTGGTGGTTCCTAACTTCTGCAGCTGTTTCTGTGATTCTTCACATAGTCTTCATAGTCTTCATATTGACTAGTTGCATTCCCACAGTGTCAACAAAATATTAATTTAAATAATATTATGTTGTTCGGGTTATGTATACCACACTTGCATCATTATTGCTCCAGTGATTTAGTTCAACATGTCACTTAACTGGTGTTTATTTCGTAAGTACCATACAAACTTGGTGTTGCCTTAATCACCAGAACAAGGATAAAACTTTAATCCCTTGTGCTTAAGTTGTAGTTAAACCTGAGACAAAATATGCTGGAAATTTCTGGTAGAGTTTTTTGAGCTCCTGTATGCTATCTACTGCATTATATTTAAAGGAGTCTTTTTCTGATCTTAAATTGGTTTCATCAGTTTAGTAGAATACAGCAGAGTAGAGTAGAGTCAAGAGTAGAGTAGCGTAGCGAAGAGTAGCATAGTAAAGAGTAGAGTATAGAGGCTATTAAACATGTCTTATTATTATCTTGAATTTACACAACGCCATTGCCTTCACTCCTCTATCATACTTTGCTCCACTCAAGTGTATGAAACTCTACTCTACTCAGCTCAACTGTGGCGAGTAAGGGTGATGTCACTGCAGAAATCTCACTCATCTCTAAATTGTTGCATTGTGAGACTTTGAGTTTTTTTTTTATTTGCAGTACCGATGTTACTCTACTCTGCTCTGCTCTGCTCTGCTCTACTCTACTTGACGCCACTCTACATTATGCTACTCTACTCTACTCTATGCTAGTGTACACTACTGTACTGTATCCTACTCCACCCTGCTCTAGCTACACTACTGTAGTGTACTGTACTGTACTGTGCTGTGCTGTGCTGTGCTGTGCTGTGCTGTACTTTACTGTACTGTACTGTACTGTATGGTACTCTATGCTACTCTAATCTATGTTACTCTACTCTGCTATACTTGGTGGTACTGTACACAACACTACTGTACTGTACTTTATTGCACTTTACTCTACTCTAGTCTACTGTACGCTTCTTCAATTTCTCAGGGGGTGGGGGGCACTCCCATATATAAGCTATATAGGTATAGACCCATTTCAGTAATTCCCAATCTGGAGGACAAAACAGTGGATGTTCTCTCCCCTGAGAGAAATAAACCTTTCAAATGCAAAACAATCTTATTGTTTTGTTCTCCAGATTGGGAATTAGCTGAAAGGGGTCTATATGCTGATGTGAAGGGTATGGTTTCAGTCAGTTTAGTCTGGGATAGCGTTAAGAAATCAGACAGTTTTGGTCTTGAATAGGGTATAATTTACTGGAAAAGTAGGCAGTGTATAAATAATTTTTCATAATTTTGTGCGTGCAGCAGAAGGTAAGCTCTTTTTGTGTTTATTTTATAGATGGGGTTTAGCTTAGACACGTACAGAGCAGCAATTGTGTTTTCAACTGTTTTGTCACTAGTACCTGTAGATACGTTATTTCATTTTCAATCTTATCTGTTGCTACTGTATTTTATTTGTGCTATTATCAAGTTCTGGTAATCTTAGTCTTATATTAACTTCTTGCTCAGCTCATCCAAATCCAGGTCCAAATAATTCTAATTTTTCATCGCTCATTTGAACGTGAGGAGTATTAACTCATTGACATGTGGAGCTTTTTGGCAAAAACGCATTTTTTGGACATTTTGGGAATTTTCAGCCTGGATATGAGGCAAATGACATTTGTAACATGACAGCAATCAATCAATCAGTCAATCAGTCAATTAATCAATCAATCAACTTTTATTGTGCACTATTTACATAATTAATTTACATCAGTATTATAAAATAAATACGAGAAGAGAAATATATGCCAGCATGCCTTTCTTTCCCTTAGCATCGCCTTTTAGGACAGTTTTGCTCAGACATGAGCAAAAATCAAAATTTCTAGATTGAGTTTGGACAGTTTTTTAATTTTAATTTGTTTGCCTTTCCTTTATCTCCTTTTCTTATCTTTTTGCTGCAGTTGTTGACCTACTGGGCTTGCTTAGCTTCCAGTTTAAGAATTTCCAATAAAGCATCATCAAAAAATTCTTACCACAGAAAATTCTCACCGCAGTGTAGCTAAGTGTAGTTGAGAGAAATTTTGCTCAGAGTTTTTCACTCAAATTTCGGAGCATTTTTGTGCATATTTCAGGCTCAATTGGCCTAATCACTGTGATCTGGGTATCATTGGAAAGATCTTTTCCTCGTGCAGAACTGAGTGTAAGTGATGTCAATTTTGGTCAAAGGTGATGACGTCAGAAGCGGAACAAAGGCCAACACTTGTCTTGGCCGGTTACGGTGGGCACAGGCGTCAATGGGTTTTAACCCATAAATTAAATTAAAATTTTTATTGACAAGTTGAGTGGAATTTAATGTTTGGCTTGTTTACATGGCTTTGATGTGTTTGCATTTTCTGAACCTTGGTAGAATCCAGGTGTAGCAAGTGATTCTATATTTATTTCTGGTTATAGTTATCCCTTGAGAAAAGCTGGAAAGGTATTTATGTCAAGGATCACTATGCTGTGAAAAGATGCAGTGATCTGGGGCAGCCTGGAGCTCCTATAATTTTGTCATTCTTTGTAGACACCTAATCAGTCAGCAAGTCATTTTTTTGTGGTCACTGTTTCTTAACTGTTGGTTTTGCTGATCTCAATGCCCATTATAATTTTGACAAGTATTCTCTCTGTCACTCTCTTTATTATGCCTTTACACTCTACCTCTTATTACAGAACCCAAAGTGTCCGAATTGAAATTGAAGATGTAGTTACAAGTAGAGCAACAAATCAAATCCCAGAATCTTCCTAAGGCTGAGATTATGTCTTTGAATGGAAAACCCTAGAACTATTTTCTCTTCACTAAGACCTTTGAAAATAGTGTGGAAAAGTGTACTGATCAATTGAAGACGATAGTTTGAGGCTGCAACTGTTAATTCAATATTGCATGCACTACAAAGGCAAGGAAAACAATCAAGTGCTATATGAAGGGCCTCCGATTAATCTGAGCAGATTTGGAGAGCTGTTAAATCACCTTATGGTTGCTGCCAGAGTCAGTCACATAAACAGTGAGGATAAGATGATCAAGATTATTCGAAGAGTTACATGTACCCCTATTTACGTTCCTGGTGGCAAAAAGGGTGCAAAAAAAAAAAACAGAGCGGAGTCCCTAATACCACCTGCTTCGCAGACTGACATTTTTGCTGCCTCCACTACACTTCCTACCCATTCTGAGCAAAGTGACCAACATGAATCGGCTCCTAGCAGCTTCAGTGAAAGTTTCTCCTTGCAATCAAAGGTGGGGTTCAAATGCTTCTTGTGCAGTGGGGATCACGAACTGGAAAATGTGAACAGTTCTAAACTAAGTCAAGTGAGGATATGCTGAAGTTCTTGCGTGAAAGAAAGCTGTGTGAAATTTGGCTGTCCTAGCTATACGCATTTTGCTTATGGTTGTGCCAGTCCACCAGCCTGTAATTTTGAGCAGTGCACCATAACCCGCAATAGGGATCTCGTCATGACGCATTGTTAACTAGGTTCTGTAGAAGGCAAGAGAAAAATTGTGATCCAGGAACCAGCATCAGTCCTAGCTTGAGTGTTATACAGACACAAAAAGGTCACATCGGTATGAAGAGTAGCATTTCTGTAACTGGAAGCATTCATGAGTACAAAGTCTTACCTATTGTACCTGTCAAAGTCAAGGGAAAGTGCAGAGATGAGATCATCGTTGACCTGGTGCGGTGAAGTTCTGGCCAAGAGGCTGGGTGTAGTTGTACCCCGTATTCAAGTGTCGCTGTCAACCATCAGAAAGATAGCGACCCAACATCATGTTCTAGAATTAGTCTGGAGATAATGGACCTGAACAAATTTAATATGATTGAGTTACCTGAAGTTCTAATAAAAGAGAACTTGAACTTTTCTATGGGATTGTTTTTCATGTCAGGACAACGTTAATAGATGGCCTCATCTCTCAGGCATCCAAGTACTAGAAAGGATTAATGGTGGAGGGGTGTTGCTGATTAGGCAAGGCATTGCTGAGGTGTTTGAACTGTCCAGAGTTGAAAGTATTCCTGGTGATGCACCCTATGCTACAAAAACCTAGTTTGGCTGGACCTTGAAGGGACCACTTGGAAGTCATTCAGAAGTATGTGATGTGAACTTTGTTTGTACAGTCAAGGCTCTAGGTCAGCAATTTCATCAATTCATGAATTTGAAGCTCAGCAGATCGATTTCAGAAGCAGGAGACACAATGTCCTGTCAAGGCAAGAAAGCCTTAGTCACAATCAAACAGTGACCACTGAAAAGCGATTAGTATTAATTATAAAAGTTTGTCCTTCTCAAAAAAAAACACAGTTGACATCGTAATTTACAGACTGAACACTGTACAATAAAAAATTTAGTTTCCTAGCATTGGTGCTCAATGACTATGTTTCACCAAAGATATGACCAATAGATGCTCAGTGTGACCAATAATCAAGCAACGCATTGTAAGTATGAGGAAAAAGAGTTTCGGATATCAAGTTCCAGAGAATTCCAGTAGTGATTGGGGATGGAAGAGAAGACTTTTGGAATTGAGAAGTTCTGCAAAGTTAAGCTTCAGCAGAGTTTTTCTACATCTTGTTAGCGTACCTTGAAGTTGATGATCATGCACCTGTTCTGACTTTCCAAAGAGGACAGTTTCACAGACATCCCAATGATGCCCTCTCATCCTTCAAAGGTCTGGTCTATCTTTGCTTGGAATTTGTCCATGTGATGCTCTCTGGAAAGAGCTTTGTTTAGATCCTTGGGATCCAGATATATTCTCAATTTACCATTTGGTTTTCTGTGTTACACCAGGCTGTTCATTCAGGTTGTCAGTCCATCGCCTTTAATCTTGGCAATAATCTCTCAGGACTCCATATCATCCAGCTCATCTTTTATGTCATCGTGCAAACTCATTTCCACACATCAGTGGGGGGTACAGATGGGTCCACAGTGATATGGTGTTATCCATGGAACTTACCAACATTGTTGATGGAAGCAATCAAGGTAATGTTTCACCACGTCATCCTTGTCATTTAGGGTTGTAACTTTTCAGGGGTGTGGTTAGTATTCAGCTGTGAAATCTGCTGTACAGAGCAGTTTAGGGTGACAAGATTGAATTCCAGGGATGTTGCTAGCCCAATGATGGCTTCTGTGATGCAGAAAGTTGTGACTGATTTCCTGCCTTTAAAATCACAAGCAATTTGGCATTTCCCATGTTGCGTCAGCCTGGCTCCTCCATAAGCAGTAAGCACTGTAGGTGAGTGTTCCAGAACTCCTGGTTTGGGAAACCCTTCTGGTGTGAGATTCTCAGGGTGCATTCGGCAAGACAGGCTCTCAAAGGCATTATGTTTCCTTGAGCTCCCGTGTATAACTTGGCCTTGAGTGCAGTTGGGCAACTGCTGATGCTGTGTAGGTCAACGTTTATGGTCACAAATACATCATTTGCGGGTTGAGCCCGAGGCCCAATAACATCAACTGTGATTGATTCAAATGTAATTGTGAATGAATAGAGTGTTCAGTTCTCTTCTATCCCCATCTCTATGTTTTCCACTTGCGAATATTCATCTGTTGTGTCTTTTTTAACTTCTGAGGTGATGACGTGACCAAGGGCTTTCTCTGTTTCTTTGCCTGCCTCAGGTACCTCCTTGGTTTCTAGAGTGGCAAACTATTGCCCAGTGATTTTCTTTCTGGCAATACCTACACACAGATCCATTTGCAGGGCACTTGTCTTTGGACTAAAGGATGTTCAAGTCCATAGTTGGGTTATTCCCTGGCCTTGTTGTCATTGTCATTCTCGTCCTTTGAAATGCCATGAATATCTTTGTTGCTTTCATCTTGCAACTATTCCATTTGTGATAGGGTGGCTTTGCATGTCCTGGCAATGCCAATAGCCTCATCCAGGGTAAGCTGATCTTACTTCCTGTGTTTGGTTCCAATGACTCAGGGTTTCATTAAGGGCCAGGCACTCGGTAAATTGACCAGCTGTGAGGACAATTTTGCCCTGCTGGTTTGACCATCTAGGGGAAAGTCTTTCTTACAAAGAGGTTCAGGTCTAATAGTTTTGCCCACCTGTGAAATCCAGTTGCCCCCCCCCCCTCCCCCAGAAAATGTTAATAAAACCCCTGAATGATTAGTTGCTTAATCAGGTGCTCATCTGACTCTTCATTGTCCGTGAATTTGTGGCTCTATTTCGGCAATGTGTCAGGAAATTGTTGACATATTCTTCATTCTTCTGTCTGAGCCATTGTATCTGATATCTGGCTAATCTGTTGCTCACCTTGGTGCCAGGTGTTTCTCACTGGTTAATTTAATGCTGCGGGCTAACCTTGCAATGGACCAGCATCCCTTTCAGGGAGGAGTAGAAATACTCCTAGTCACTTCATGCTACAGAAACCAGAAATAAGTGCTGGTCTGATGGGCCACTTGGCTTGTATGCAGACTCTATCTTTACCTATTGTACATGTTGCAAGCATGTAAATTATATAGGCAGTGCTTTTTGCTTCAACACACAGTATGAACACACAGGAAATTGCAACAGTTACATGTGTAAAATGAGGGGGGCACTTTATGAGATTTAAGTGTCCTATCCAAGTTGTTAGGATTTCTTGTGCATACATTGTGTTCTTTTTTACTTCCTCAGCTCACCAAGGGTATGTCATATTTTGCCGACTTTGAGAAGAGTAGTGGAAACTACATTGTTGATGCTGATGGCAATGTTTTGTTGGATGTTTTTCAGCAAATTGCCTCTATACCATTAGGTTAGTGAAAAAAATAGCATAATCTGTCATGTGTTTGTTCATGTGGTGCATGTTCATGTCAAAGTACACGTAGGGAAAAGGTGCCTGAATCTCCAAAGTTCTAGTACCTCTCTGTTAATCAACTCTTTGTCTCTAAATTATACTTCTGTCATTGTTCAAGGACTAATTAATAAACAAATCAGAAACTGTTTTTTTTTTTTGCATAATATTATACTTGGCAGGTCTTTGGGGGTCAAGAAGAAAGAGATCATTTTGTCTGATCACATTTGTTCCAAATATGTGTCATATGATTTTGAAATTAGTGGTTGTATTTAGTTTAAACAAATTAAATAGAGTTGATTGATTTATATTTAATCAAGGACTCTATATATCAATTATATATCAGTTTATGTGCCAATTCCTGACAAAACTATTATTATGCTTTTACATAATCTGTCATGATTTTCCTGGATTTTACAGTTTCCTGGACTAAAATGAAACCTTGTATAATGATGCTTTGTTTCAAAAACAGGTTACAATCATCCTGCTTTAGTCCAAGCTATGCAAGATCCAAAGAATGTGGTATGATTAATTAAAATTTTGTCAAAACTCTTACAAGCAGCCACCTCAAGAATTTGAAAAAGTGGTCGTTTCTGGAGCTGGTACAAACAGTATGAAATGCTAGCATACATTTAATACTGCATAGACGAGCATGAATTTTAACAAAAATGCACTTCACCTGTGTCAGCCAGTCTGATGTTCCCATTCACTGATGAAGGTGTTACAACATGTAAAGGCAAAATAAATAAATAAAAAAAACAATTAGATCAGAAGAGATATGGCATTCTGTTTATCATTTGGCTGTCAAATTCAAAGCACTTTCAGCAAAAATCATGCCAGCTAAACAGGCTTATTCGTTTTCAATGTCTGTATGTTGTTTATCTGTTTTAAAAATTGTGTGAAAGTATATATGTGTAAAATGGGAGCCTGTTGTGATTTTACCTCGTGATTGCTTAGTCATGCATCACTTCCTACATGTAACTTGCTATCTGCAAGTGCACTACTTAATGCATTACAGAAATATAGCTGTGGCTGTGTGCTTGTGTTATGAAATTAGAGATTTACATGAGCCATTTCTTACATTAATTTTTTTTATTGCAGTCTTCATTTGTGAACCGTGCAGCTTTAGGTCTTTATCCACCTGTTACATTTCTCCAAGATTTAAAAGATGCATTGATCACTGTAAGTTGAATATAATAATTTATAGCATCTCTATTTTTGAGGACAGTTTTGACACATGGCTGTTGATAGTGGAGTGGAATGTTACAAAAAGGGGCTGTAAGGTCCCTTCTCTGTGGGCATGTGTTTGGGAATAGTCTGGAAGAAAAATTTTAAACCTAGAAGTACTAACAGCATTCTGGATATCAACAAAATGCTATCTATGACAATTTAATTGACCAAGTTTTTTAAAAGAAACTACATCTATTCACTTTTGATATCAATGATGTCCTGAATAAGAACAAGAACAAGCCAGATGAACCCATAGCAACAGTCCCCCCAAAAAATGTTATTATTTTATTACCTTATATAGGTCTCCATAGCAATCATATTACTAAGCATCTAAAATCTTGTGTAAATCGTTTCTAGATACTCTTTTGTTAATGTCAACAAAGTTATTTTTTGAAACATCCAGCGCATCAAATCCTTCTTCCCATACAAGGACCGTCTCAACCAATCACAATTATCCAAAGTCATTTATAAAGCTAGTTGCTGGGACTGCAATTATTTTTACATTGGGAAAACATAATGAAGACTTCACAACCGGAAAACAAAACATTTCGAGGCCCTTTCGAAACATGATCACTCTTCTGCTATTGCTGATCGCGTTAAAACAACTGGTCACAACATCAAATGGGACCATTTTGACATTTTAGCATCTGGCAAAACTGACTACCATTATTATTTTTTTTTCTTTTTTTAAATTTTATTCCTCCAATTCCTAGCTAATACAGAGATGTGTAAATATAACGTAAAGAAAATAAATAGTAACCAATAGTGCTTTGTAAGGAAGAAAAAAAAACGTATAAAACAGAAATTACGTCACTTAAATTGAATTACATTATATATTGGAAGGAGAGGAGAGGGATACATCTAGATAAACTAATTTTGTGCCCCTTAAAGTTATGTATAACTTGAGATTATTAATAAAAAGAAAAAAGAAAAAGAAGAAGAAAAATGACAAAATAGCTCAGAAAGTTATAAAGAGATAATGTTTTCATTAGTATTGAACAAGGTACCAGCGTAAAAGTGCTTTTCTAAACGTTTGTTTAGATGGTTTCTCTTTAATGGATTGTGGAATATTATTCCAAAAGAAACTTCCAATAATGCTGGGGCAAAATCTCCTAAGATTAGTTCGAAATGAAGGAGACCTTGCTAATTCAGGAGTTACAGCCAGCATTGAATGTCAATGTCAGCAGTGAAAAGCTTTTACTTTATTAGGAAACCTTTTCCATTGTGTCACTGTACAGACAGTTTCCGTTTAAAACGTCTTAAATTTCTACTGTAGGTGTTTTCTGTCTAGGTTCCAGACCCCCATTGATACAGCTTTTCAAAAAGTTTTAACAGTTATACTTTTCAAAATGTATGTTGACTAGCATACGAAACATCAAGTTCATAAAATGCATGTTTTTAAAATGTTTATCACGACTGTTTGTGTTATATTTTTAATGAAGCTATGATGGCCAAAGGCCAAGAGTTTATATGGAGCATCTATTCTTATTTTTTAGATCTATGTACATGTATATATTCAAAGCTGATTTCTCCCATGGACAGTTCAGTAGATTTTTTCTTTGCGATGATATTTAGCATAAGCACGAATTGGTGTTACTCATTTTGATTTACCAACATGGCAGTCAATTATTTTTATATTTTATATAGTTATCAAAACTTTTTTTAGCAAAGACAATTACAGTCGAACCTCGATTATCCGTACCTCGATTATCCGGTTTTCTTGATTATCCAGGCTTTTTCTCTAGTCCCAATTTTGTCATGAATATTTATTAGTCGTGATCAAGATCTGTAGCAATATTCTTTTTAAAATTATAGCATTGAAAGGTGCAGTCAAAAGCAAGTTTTTTGCTTTTAAAGAGCAAAAGCAGTGCTCGCATGCATCGTAATTAAAGAAGAACACTCAAATGAGTTCTGAGTCGCTCAGAGTTGAGTGTTTCAAGATGTACAGTAGACTGTATTGTTTTCCAAGCAATTTGTAAAAGTGTTGTTTCACGATTAAATGTTGCTTTATTTAAACAGCTTTGTTCTTCATTAATATTCATATTTGTGATTATCTGGGCCCTCCATTATCCGGACTATTTTGTCTAGTCCCAACGAGTCCGGATAATCAAGGTTCAACTGGAACAACAAGAATCTTTCATTTGATAACCTTACAAAGCTATGCACTTTTTTACCACTTCTCACACCTGTTTGTAATTTGCTTTTTATATGATCATATAGTCATGTACATGTAGTTATCCTTCATTTTCACAGTTACCAAACTGATAAGTGGCTGCAAATTATATTGATTCCTTAGAAAGGTCAGTCAGTGTAAACTGATCTGAGAATTGAGGGTTGCTGCTCATGATCCTTCTGTGTCAAAGTTAATTGTCCTCTTCATAGTCATTTTCTCCTTTTTAGCAATACTCTTTTTGACGAATGGAGTTGAAAATGTTCACTCAGTCGTTTTTGTTGTTTCTCCATTTTTCTAAATTAGTATAAATAGCGTAAACTTTAAGGAGGCATTAACGGAGAGTTGACTTTGTGGGCTAGTGTTCTGTTCCATTCTGTGATTAATAAAAAGTTAGGGGCTGCCATTAGAGAGTGCTGTTTGATCTCCCTTAAGCTTCAAAGTTTTAACCTCACATTACCATTACTTCAAAAGACCATATTTATTTGATTGAATGCACTCCTGGCGTTTATTCAGGGAAGGAACTTAATTGAGGGTTGGTTGCTCTTTTTTTAAAAAAACAGTAATATTTATAATTGATGAGATGCATAATAGTGTTGACCAAAAAATTTAGCCACTTCTACATGTAACTGAAAAATATAATTGTAATCCAGGAAAATATCTTTCCAAGGCTGGTTTAGACTGAGGTGTACTGTACTTTCTTTTTAGCTTGAGTTCTCAAAAAATTCAGTCTGAAGATGTTTTGATTACGTGCAGCAAGTGGTGTTTATTCTAGGGTGGGGCTCTTAGATATATTTGCTTTTATATGTGGTGGCTATGAAAAGAGGTCACTCCAAAAAAAACATATATCTTTGTCAATGCTAATAAAAACCTTGCACTATGTTCAAACACTCACTGAAGTTTCGGCCTCAAAAGTGCAGGTTTTCCTTATGAAATTCATCCCTGAAGAAACCCAAAATTCAAACATCGTTGCTGCCATTTTGAACAGCACTCAGCAGCCAGGGCACGTTTCTGTGACGTTAATCCATCTGCAAGATTTTGTTCGAATAGCTTCCAAAGAGCCTTTTAACTACCACTCTGGGTTATGGCTGCTCTTGAGCCATATTATTTTGAGCCAAACATGCTCCAAACTCCAAAATGATAGCATTGAAGATAGTGAAGTGGATAATCGCTCAGGAAAAAGAAAGATTTTGCTGACCTTGTGAACCTTACCTTACCCTAGAACTTCGTAATCGATTTGCCGTTTTGGAAACTACAGATGATGATCACGACATCAATAGCAAGTGGACCCAATTCAACAAAGCCTATAATAACACAGGGCAGAAGGTACTGGGTAGAAAAAGGAAAAGTAGCAAACCATGGATTAGCTCTGAGTCTTGGGCGAAGATTGAGGAACGGAAAAAACTTAAGGGTAAAGCAGGAAATGCCGAGTCTGAAAGAATCCAACAACAACTACGTGCAAAACACAGGAGTAAAGACAAGGAGGTGAAGAAGAATTTGAGATCTGATAAAGAGAGTGGCTTAACAGCCTTAGCATCTAGTTGTATCTGGTGTTGGCCAGATGACGCACAGAATGCAGCGGATATGGGGAACATGAGGGCTCTATACGACATAACAAAGACCGTTTGCAATGAGAGACCCTGTGTGAACAACGCTATCAATGACAAGGACAGTAGAACCATCACAGACGACTCTAGCAGGCTTGCTAGATTGAAAGAACATTTCAAAGAGATCCTCAAGAGACCACCACTGGTGAACCCAATTGTGATAACTGCTGACGAAGTTCCCGAGATCGGGAGATAAACACTGGACCAGTCAGCAAAGAAGAAGTCAAGAATGTGATAAGTTCCCTAAAAAATTGGAAAAGTAGCTGGCATCCATAACATTGTTGCAGAGTTGTTGAAAGCAGACATCATGGCAGCTACACAGAAATTGTATGAGGTCATTCAGATGATCTGGGAAAACAAAGCGATATCATACGAATGGTTGAGGGGTCTTATTGTTAAGTTACCAAGGAAGGGTAATTTAAGAGAATGCACAAACTAGTGAGGTATAACGCTTCTTGTCATAGCTAGTTAAGTGTTGGATAAGACCCTCGTTGAGTGCTTGAGGAACGGAGCTGATAAGAGGCTAAGAGCAGAGCAAGCAGGATTCTGACAAGGAAGAAGCACCACAGAACAAATATTCATCTTGGGCAATATTATCGAGCAGTCATGTGAGTGGCAGGCCCTCCTAATTGTTAATTTCATTGACTTAGAGAAAGCCTTTGACTTGTTGCACCGACCCAGCCTCTGGGACATCAGAACGTATGGCATACCAGAAAATATCATAAGAGTAGTCCAGCTTCTATACCAAGATAGCGAGTGTGCAGTGTGGTTTAAAGTTGAAACGGGTGTCAAACAAGGGTGTGTGATGTCTGGGTTCCTGTTCCTCCTTGCCATTGACTGGATAATGTGCGAGACAACCAAGCAAGCCAACACCGGAATAAGATGGAGGTTCATGGACCAACTAGAAGTTGCTGACTTTGCCGATGATATTGCTCTGATCTCCACCACCCAACATCAGGTGCAAAGGAAGACAGACAAGCTCACAGAAGCTGCCCAGAGAGTAGGTTTAAACATCAGTAAGACCGAAACCCAAGTCACGAGGCTGAACTGCAAGAACACAGAGCCACTCAAGTTCCAAAATTGCAACACCATCAAAGAAACCAAGGATTTCACCTATCTAGGAGCTGTTGTAAGCACAGAGGGAGGTTGTGACACAGATATGGATAATAAGTTGGGTAAGGCCAAAGCAGCGTTCAGAATGCTAAGGAGAATATGGAGCTCGAAGCAGTACAATAGGAGGACCAAGATCAGGCTATTTAACACCTCAGTCTAGCCAGTCCTATTGTATGGAAGTGAAACATGGAAGACCAATGTCCAAGACAATAGAAAGGTAGACTCCTTCCAATACCAGTGCCTCAAAAGAAGCCTGGGCATATTCTGGTCTTACATAGTATCAACTGATGAGCTTCACGAAAGAGCAGGATGTATGAAGATGAGTATGGAAGTAAAGAAAAGGAGATGGGGGTTTTTAGGACACGTTCTTAAGATGCCCAGAGAGCATCACTGTGCCACAGCACTCACCTGGACACCTACTGGCGAAAGGAAAGTCGGCCACCCCAAAACAACCTGGCGCCGTAATGTGGAGAAAGAGAGGGCAATGGCAGGCTGGAAGTCCTGGGAAGAAGCGAGAGCTCTGGCTAAGAACAGGAGCAAGTCAAAGAGGAGTAGTGTGGCCTTATGCACAACAGAGCATGAAGAAGATAGGTGAGGTGAGGGCTGAACTTGTGAAGGATGCCAAGCCAGTTGCATGTTTTTCTCCTTCCTACTAATTTCGGGTCGGACGGAGTGATGTCAAATAAACACGGCCTGGCTGCCAAGACAGTTTCAAAATGGCGGCTTCCGAAGTCGCTTCTTTTGAGACCAATTTCTTCAGGATAGCTGGCACTTCAGAGGCTGAGACTTCGGTGAGTGGAAAAGCTGAATGGTTACTTGTTATAGGCGAAGACAAAAAAAGTAAGCTTTTTGGAATGACCTTCTCCTTTAAGGTTACTGTAGAAATCCACTGCCAAATCAAATGAGCAATGCAACCATAATGCTAGATCAAGTAGACAGGATACATTTTCACAAGTTTCCATCAATTTTACGAATGAAATTCAATCTGCCTCGATCTGGCCCGATTCGACCCTTATTGACACTTATTTTTTGTAATTTATACGTGTTTGCTTACTCTCGGAAAGTGTGCATTATGTGATAGTTTTTAATTGGTTCGTTGTAATCCCTAGATTTTCCCTATGCTGTGGTTTCATTTAGTTTTTTGGGACTTCAGTATTTACAACCCTTTATCAAAAGGGTGTCCTAAAACAGATTGTCACACAGTTTCAAATTCCATGTCATTTACACAGCTCTGTATTTAAGAAAATTTTAAGCTTAGATCTGTGGCTTGTTGCTTTAATTATTTCATGGAATGAAATGATTCTGATATCAGAGGAATCGAAAACCAGTAAGTGAGAATAAATTCTGGGTAATTTCCATATTGCTTCAAAGTTTACACTATGCAAAAAAGATCCCTGGCAATGGTGTTTATCATGTCACAGTTTGTGAAGGATATACTGTAAGCCCCTTGTGATTGATATACACTGTATATTTTGTGGTGGTTAAAGTTTAAAACAGCATGCTGACAATTTTCTTAACTCAGGACACCTCTGAAGGTGACTGGAGGCCTCCCCTTAAAATACTACTTTATTGTTATTATATTATTATTATATTATGGTAACCTTAAGGTAACCTTACTCCAAACCTTTGCGGGGCCACTTTTGCCAAATTTTCTTTATTTCAACCAAATTGAAGTTCATTATTTAAGGTAACATTTTCCAAAAAAAATGAAAATAAAATATTAAAATGCACACAAGTTTTTGGGAAAAAGAGGTTTTTGAATAAATGTTAATAAACCATCAAGGTGTCATAATCCCCAAAAAGCTTGGACTCCTTAGCGACCTTTTTGTGGCAAATGGCTTAATCTGGAGATCATATATCAAATACTTTCAATTTAAGATTTCATGTCTGTCAAATGTGACTCCTTGTAATCATGCTTTGGCAATTGGTTCTCTGTTTCTTTTTGTTTAGTTGCACATTGCTTTCCTTCTGTTTTGTGCATTATTGTTGAATACTGGCATAAAACATGTGCAACTAAAACATGACTGTAACACTTTCGCTTTCCCACCAAGCTCAAGTTTGCATACTGTCATTGCTGGGGGTTTTGTTATTTCATTGGCTGGTGACTTTTTGTGTTGACATCTCCCTCTGAGAAGGGGTGACATGTTTAGAAATCTTTAGAAGGCGAAAACTCGCACTCGTGTTTTGAGAGAATCCCTCCTCTTTAGATGAATTAATAGGGTATGTAGAAACGACAGTTTTCCTTAAAATTTGGCCAGAACATTATTTTACTGATAGATAAGGAACAAAAGTGTGTTGGCAAATTTTTTTGTTATGAATACTTTTCTTGTGGCAGCCTCTAACGCAACATGTTACGCCAATTTTTCAATGGTAGAAATGGACAGATCTATAAAAAGATAACCAGTAGAAATAAAAGAAAATGCTGACACACTTTGAGAGATTGATGCTTTGTGATTAACATTGCATAGTTATTTTGCATGAACAACTGCATTTGATACCTAATTAATCTGCCAGAATTTCAGTCGTCAATTTGCTGTTTAGGGCTTCTGCTGTCTTAAGAAAGCAATCTGCAAAACGGAATATAATAATTTTATTGAATTCTACTTTTCATGACTCTTCTAGTGATGTATAGTTTTGGAGGGGGGGTCCTTGAAAACAGTATGCATGCAAATTTTTTTCTGGAGGACACCCATGAAGGTTTGGAGTAACCTTAAGGAATATGAATAGTGAATCTGGTGAAATTAAAGAACAGCTCTATAAACATAAAGTCAGGTATCTCAAAATCCTTGTTTTCCTTTTCATAAAGGATGTTCTCTTACCATCTTGAAAAGGAGGTGTGAAATTATTTTTTGAAGGGTTTCATTGTAGAGGGGCTTAATAAAGGGAGCATTTTAATACAGGTACAGCAAATTTTTAACAAATTAATTTTTCTTGAACAGGTGGCTCCACCAGGACTGCGAGAGGTAACGACAATGGCCTGTGGGACATGCTCAGTGGAGAATGCATTCAAACTGGCTTTTATGAGTTACAAGGTTGGTTAATTATAGAAGTATTGGTTAAACTGTCAGATGATGTTATGATGAGCCAGATAGATTTGCATCTTTTCATCTCTCATAATACTCTTGAGCCACTTGGATGCTACCACAAAACCCCTCGCATTATCCAAATGTATCTTCATATATCTCCCACCTGGCAATGAACTGTTCCAAACACTTGGTGACACCCTTAGTGGTCTGGTCAGTTAGTAACTCTAAATGGACTGCTCTTGTCAGACTGCATGGAGCAGTAGTAGATATGTAGTAGTAGATTTCCTGTTTTGGCAATTCTGAAGGAATCACATGAGCCACAACAGACTCTGACTGTTTGCCAAAAGGTCTGATTTTCCAGCACATTGTCAAAGTCATCTTGCATTTCCACTGCTTCAGCAAACGCCTCCATGGTACACTTAGCTTCTGCTTCTGTACAGTCTCTTTCTCTCTTGGCCACTCCTGGATTAGACAGTAACTCTTGTCCTGGGTTGTGGCTGAAGGCAACATGTCCCTATTTAAAGAAATCTTTGCAGTCAATTTTGCAGACATCTGTTAGTCATGAACTGTTTGTAAGTACCTCCTCTTTAATCCAATGAAGTGTGACTATACTATCACTCCATCCATGGTCTGCCGTCATCTGGTACCCATCAAGTGCTGTTCTTACACTGCCCACTAGATTAGCAGCCATGTGTACTGACACAAGCTCTATCCTCAGAATTGTGAGGTTCTTCTTTGCCAATCTTTGTTGCTATCAAACCCTTGCTCACCCTGGAGGCTCGAGTAATCACTGTGTAAACTGCCGCTGATATACCAGAACTACTTGTGTCACCAAATTCCTGTGAAAGGACTTCTTTGACCAGCTCCTTGAACCTCAAGAGGCTCCTCAGTGAGGTTTCTCGAAAACTTTACCCACTCTTGTCCAATTCTGTCAGGCAACTTCACATCCCATGGTAGATGTTTCTCACACACTTCATGATACAGAAGCTTTCCAACTAGCATTATAGGTGAGCCTACACCAAGCAGAATGCCAGTTAGAATGGCAACTGAACCAGACCAAAGAGAGCTCAGGTAAATCTCAAGACTTCAATTCAATAGTGGAAGGGTCCTTGTTCTTGATCTAGTGGAATGGTAATGCATCCCTGTCCTCAGACTGATTCGTACTAGTCTGAAGGCTTGGCTGATGTTGGCTGTTAAGCCGACCAGCTTTAGGTGATTATGCACAAGTACATTCCACGAAAGGTTCTGCAAGGAAGGTCCAGTCTCTAAACACTGACTTGGACTAGCTGATGCATCAAACACAATTCTAAGTTTTGACGTTACAGCTGTTTCCTTTTTCACAGGTTTATGCGGGATGTTAAATAATCTCTTGTTTGGCTTGTCTACAACTCTCACAACCATCCCTTAGTTTGCTGCACTTGACAGCAACCCTGAATCGTGCCAGCCTTACTCAGTTCAGTGCAACTACTTAACAAATTCGCCATACACAACGTTTTTTTTTCTGGTTTGTTTCTGGTCTATCTTCAAGTCCCAAGACATTTAAACTTGCTTGCAGTCTGCTGCTGATGTTTTCGTGAACTAAACATTAGAAAGGGCTGCTTCTCTACCTGAGGACATCATAACCCACCCTAGTGAGCTCAGCAAAAGGCATAAATGGTTGACTGATTCTAGGTTTTGTCTCAGTTTTGATTCTTGAGCACTCGCCCACCCCAAGTATTAGATGAATGGTTGATTCACTTTTCTTGTCATTGTTGTCCAGAGTACCCCTTCCAGGTGACAATGTTAGTTTATCAGTTCTTCATAATTTGGATTCGGGACTGAGTGAAACAGCTGATCTTTACTTTCATTTCAAACTTTCAATCAACACTTGCAACCTTTGCTGTATAGTTTTGGACCTTCTGAATTGTTGAACAAAGCATCATCTCAATCTGTCTGTGTTTGATGTGTCTTGGATGCTTGTTAAGCCATTCAACCAGAGCTGCCGCAGCACATGAACTACCAGCTCCTGTGTCCAGTGGAGTTCTACATTTTATGTCATCAACCACTACCACTGGGTAGATAAAAGATCCCTGATGATCACTGTAATATATTCGTAACCGGAAGTTGTGTTAAGCTGTTGTATTACCCAAGATGCTTAGAGAATAAAGTTGTTGTGTTGAGCAAGCCTCGTTAACTTGTGTTGTTATGTCACCGAGCCATACTTTTGCTAGTATGTTTCATTTTGGCGACGAGGATGGGATACTCTACATGCACGAAGACACATGAGAAATCCAGTGAAGTTTTGATTTTCTCTGTGTGAGGGAAAAGGTTTGTTTTCGACCGAGGCAACTTGATCAAAGTTTGAGCATGTGCTATCAAAATGGCGGGAATTGGATTGTTTGGTCGTGTCAGTGAGTTCAGCCCTGAGCGAGAGACTTTTCGTTCCTATGTGGAAAGAATGGAAATGTTCTTCATGGCAAATAATATCATAGAAGAAACAGGTGAGGGTAAAGAGGAAGCCAATCTTGCAGTTGCAAATAGAAAATGTGCTATCTTTCTGACTGAGATTGGACCCGAAGCATATTCTACCCTCAGCAATCTGCTGGTACCAGTGAAACCAAAAGACACTCCTTTTGCGGACATTGTCAAAGCATTGGAGAAACATTACAATCCAGCGCCATTGGAGATAGCAGAGAGTTTTCATTTTGGAACTCG
>Ga0126338_10000686_pt1 | contig 19404 bp, 6 predicted proteins | sample OrbCmetagenome_2_FD_92529 | JGI IMG/M metagenome (GOLD analysis project Ga0126338, IMG submission 92529) | Coral microbial communities from Petempiche,Puerto Morelos, Mexico - Orbicella C C metagenome | ecosystem: Host-associated > Invertebrates > Cnidaria > Coral | place: Petempiche,Puerto... | reverse complement strand
CAGTCATACCCAAGAGCACTTTCTTCCCCTGACTTTATTTCTCAACTTGCAAATAGAAAATCGTATTTTGCCATTTATACAGAATGTAGACGAAAATAGGACTCTCGCGAGATGTTTTCGGTGTGACAATTAACGTCAACATCAAGAGTGCATAGGAAATAATTTGAAACACAGCTAAGAAATTATCTAAAATCCACAAATGTAAAAAAAAAAATAAAAAAAAAATAAAAAATCTGTTAGAATTAACACCAGGTAAATTGTATTTAAGCAGGATATTCTCTTAATCAGGCTTCATTTTCAACGTCTCATGGAAGCGACATAGAATGGTCTCGAAAATGTACTTTCCCTTAGCTCATTAAAGAGCTATAACATTAATGAGTTTCGACGGAAGCGAAGCTGAACCTAATAACCGGTGAAACAAGATTTACATCTGTTCCGCTTTCACTGATAATTAAAGACAGCCAATATTATTGCAGTATAAGATACGGAATAACCCTTAAACTGCGGCACAAAGAGAAAGAAAAACATTTAATTATAAATTCAGCCAAAATGGCAATGCCGTTCACGTTAGGCGGTCAAAAACCTCACTTTTTATTCGAGAACATACCCTAGTTTCATGATCATAATCTAAGAAAGCTGCGATGATGTCTTTTCTGTAAAATAAAAAGCGTCATTTGGAAAATTTCAAGCTTAGGTAATCCTGCTTTTAAATATATTTTTTTAATTTTTTAGCAATCGTATGTAGTGATATATTAATTATATATTTTGAAGCTAGGATAGTTATATCTAAAATAAATTCGGAAAAGGGAATTCAAATTCACCTCGTGAAGTAGTAGTGAGGTGGCCATCTACTTAGCAAATGGTCTACACCGCCAGCTTGAAGCGAGAAGAAGCTTACACAGACGTATAATCGGCTTAGTGCTCTTTGAAAATAAGGTGACAGTCCTCAGTAGTACAATTAATATCTGCAATATATTTACTTATCTCTCACTGCACCTACTCCTGAACTATGACATGGAGTTTATAATTGAATATAGAATGCTTTATTTGCATTATACACCTGTTATATTGATAAAATGCCGCCTAAAAATTACTACATCACATATTTCGTACTTTGTCGGTTTTTCTTAAGATAAAGCCATTTTTAAACATGGCGCAACCGCGACCAATGAATTTCTTTCCAAATAGAGCCATTTCAAAACATGGAGCAACGCACAACATATGATTTCAGCCCTTCTTATTAGGTAAGCCGTAACAATTATCCGGACAAAGAAGATTACAGATGACACTTCATCCGAGAGTCGAAGTTTCAAGAAGTCAAAAAGCGCCACTCTCTTTGATTAAGCTCTCAATTGAATGTCTAGACGCTGGTCAAACTTTTCAAGAAAGGCTGGTTTACCGATTATCTCGATTTCATTGAAGACTTAGTTTAATGGGAGTTCTTTTAGGGTGCCTAATCTTAATTACACAAATTTCCCGGTGTAAAATATATTATCCTAATTTATTCTTATTAGGGCCCAAATAAAACTTTGCTAAACCTCCTCGTAGTACTGGAAATTTGTAGTTTGAACTGCCGGCTTAAATTGTTGAATTTAATAATTCATTTCACAAGATTGTGTTTGTTTTTGGTAAACTTGACTCCTGAGTAATTCTTTATTTCTATAGCTTTTTATAACTTAACATGAATTATTCAAATATAGCGAGAAATACTATGGAGATTTTTGGAGTCGATCTTGAACATCAAGTGACCTAAATAAGATGATGATTGTTCCAGGTTAGTGATCAAGTAACAAAATGTGTCAATGCTACTATAAAAAATGTGAATTTTTTCTCCAAATACGTTTGTTTTTATTGTTGAAAAGTACGCATGATTTCCGATAAAAGACTGTCAAATTATCTAATTGGATTTTGTATTTGGCACTTTTCATGCGTTTTGATCATCATCTTTTATAATACTTTTTTCGGGCTATGTTTTCGCAGCACATTATTTTTCAGTTCGTTCAAATTTTGCATGTTCTATACAGACGCATTCAAGGTTCTATTCAAATGGAGGCACTATTTTGTAATTCGCGACACTAAGTAGTCCTGAAAACACCGAATCTTAATACTGTTAATAAGATTTCCATTTTAAATCTCCTGTATTTAGTTGCACAGGTACATCCACATTGAGGTCATACAATCCGCACTTGATTACTCCCCTAAACAAGATTTCTCTAAAAACTGATAAATCATTTTATTGAAAAAACGCCGAGAACACACTGTTAATATACAGACTTTGTCTTACCGCTCGGGAAATTAAACTTAGTTAAACCACGCCTCCTTCGTGAAGACTTGGCTCAAATGTGGTGTCATTTATCCATTTATCGAAAATTACATATCCTGTTGCTAGGCTGGACACAGAATCGCTACATCATAGTCCGCTTGATTATTTTACTTACATTTTACAGCGACAATTCCTTTGAAATTTCCTCATCCAAATAGGAACAGCCGTTGCGGATTCCATTTGAGGTATTTTGAGCTTATTATTTTGATGTTTATACTATTTGGCTCTTAAGCGTTGTTGGCGTTTGTTGGAGAAGAAAACTCGATCTGAAATTTACATATTTTCTTTTTTGCTTCTTTAAATTGTGAAAAATTAATCCTTTTGCTCTCAGAGTTTTTTCACCCTTCGTGCACAATTGCTTCTGTGTTATCTCTCGACTTTTTCAGCTAAATATTTTCTCGAAAGTAACGACATAAACAATTTTTGCGTCGGACATTCTGCGAATTATTATTGATACAAAGCACGGCAAACGTCACCCGCGAAGCTGAAGCAATCATATTAAACTGTCACTCAAAATCCGTCTATAGGTTCACTTCGTGTTAGCCAACTAACTTCCTACCGTGAGAAAAAAGATTTTTTTTTTCCAGCAAATAAAAAGCTTTGTGGTGGAAGTCATGTATTTTTCGGTATTACTAAGATCCATTTGAGCAGAGACTGACACAAATCGAAACTCCTTCCCAAAATTGATCAGCCATCCATACGACATGTTGCGAGAATTAATGCTTCTTCCTACCTAAAATGAATTAGGCTCAAAAATCTTTACAGCGAAATCGAAAAACAGGATATGGAAAATTTTTAACAAGAGGAGTAAAATATGATTTTGTAACAGGAATATTGCAATAAGGTAAAATAGTATCCTGGTATAACTGGGCAGACGCTTTACAAGGTCGGCTATTTTTACGGAATTCCCGGAATGTAAGACTCAAACTTTTACTCATAGTTACCCGCAAAAATAATTTTCTTTCCATTAACACCATTGCTTTATTGCACTTTAAAACAGTTCGTTGAAATCACATTGCGATTGCTTTATTTTCGCGTCTCTCACCCAATATTTCTCATTATCATTTCAATAACAGTATATGCATTATTGAACAAAACATATTGCGACGAAACGTTTGGTGGAAAGACGTGTTTTAAGTTCTCGAGAACATCACGCCAACTGCAGAACTGCTAAAAGCATATTTTACAGCTTAAAACATAGCAATTGACGTGACACTTAAATAAATGAGGAGCATGGATGGTTTTACTTCGAGATATCTCGTTTCACGTTGAGATACCGTTTATTTACCTAGGTTGTTGACCGCGGCAAGAATATTGCTTTTAGTTTATCAATTCCCGCCAAAAAGCGAGGGAATTATGCTGGCATTTTCAGCTGCTCGTTGAATTTGAATCTCTTTGAGGTTTTTCTGATTCCGTTCCCAATCACCTTTCGAAAATTCGTCATTCTGAAGGCGTTTGAAATTGAATTAAAAAGAAGACGCTGGTTGTTTATGAGACAGCTGCCTGGAGATGATAAAATGCAGTTCTATTTTGTCGAAAGTACCAATTGACGCCATTTTGGTAAGGCATCCTAAAAACTGTTAGTTAACGGGAAGATTTTCAGGCTTACTAAGCGAGAGGGCATATATATTCGGGAGTGATTTCCGTCGCAAGTATATGTCAGAATGCGAATTTTTCTTTAACTGAATATATTTACAGCCTATGTATCTTAGTTTAAATTTTCTTCCGTTGGGTTTTCGTATAATTCTGTAGGTCGGGCAATTTGCCGGAGTTATAATAAACTATATCTCGGGCAAAAGAGTTCGGTTTCTGAGGGCAACCCTTACGCTTTTAGAATTTGCTTCAGGCTATCGAATTTAGATGGTGATTTCCGATATATTAAGCCATATTGAAAGTAGTAGAAGCAGTTAGTGGTTTTTCGTTGTAAAGAGTATCAATTCTTCGTGAAGCTATCACACCATACTAGTCAGTGGAAGCGGCTCAGTTACAGATATGCTGCTATCGACTGACTAACTATTGTTCTGCACTCAGTGGTTAGAATTCAGTTTAGACCAAAAAAAAGTAAACGTATATTCTATTTGCTTGTTAAAAAAGTTGCATTGCTAGCCGACACCTTTCGAATCATAATGAAACGACAGAAGCTCTATGACGAATTTTTGGATTGTTACCAGTAAACGCAAAGATCTTAAACTTGCTGTTTATAATTAGGAAAAATTAGTTTATTTTTCTAGTCTATACGACCATAATCCTATACTGCATTAGGTAATGTAAATATCAGTGAATAATTCATTTAATGAAGGACGGTAAACAACAATAGGAATAATTATTATAATAATACTTGCTCTACGTGTAAAAACTGAAAGTATCACTTTCTATCGCCCGCAGTTTCAGTGAACGTAACTTAAAGGAGTTATGTCCCAATAATTTTCATACACAACATTAAAACGCGCAAACATCAAAATATTAGTTTACTTCGAAAGATAGGAAGAAAATCATCAAGACAATAAATAAATAAATAAATACTTAAATACATGAAGAAATACATAAATAAATAAAAATAAACAAGTATGGTTAAAAGAGGTACGCCTCGGTTTACGCATCTTGAAAAGTTTAGCCTAAATTTTTTAAGTTACTCGTTTGTAATCTGGGTCAATCTGCTCCATCCTTAACCGTCCTTGTTTCTTTATGGTTTATTATTATCCCTTTGGTGTTTTTCTTACTTAGCAAACTATTATTTTCAGCCAGTTTCCTTCAATTTAAAGGCAATTTTGTACGTGGCCAAAATGGCTCAAAATACTGTGATGGAGCTCCTTTAAGTCCGACTAAGGAACAGTTAAAGAGAATTATCAACGACGATCATTACATAGAGGTTAAAAGGATTAAGAATCTTTGAGCAGCTGCACCGAACGTTAACCCGCTATCTCGACCTCGCAGAGTTTGAGAGGACGGGGAAAATAATTTAAGTTGGAGATGGCGAGGTTGAACGGTACATATAAATAAAATCCACACCGATGACCTTAGCGATGCTGGGGTAAAATAAAACGAGCTTTATTTCGCGAATCAGTCGGCATCAAAACATTTTACATCGGACTGTTCTAGTGCAAAGTCTAGCTCTCACTTGTATATATCTGTTTGCTTGTTTTACTTCGAAATCTGAATGCAATGTTTCTTTTTAGAAATCAATACAGTTTACTTGTTTTGACGCCACATTTACCATACGTTATAACCGAAACAATTAGGTTAAACTGACTTTACAATATATGTAAGAAGCAGGACTTTTTTAAATTAAGTTCTTCATACAATGAGCGTTGTCTTAGATATGTCACTTCAATAATAACATTGTCGATTCCGGATGTAGTGACGCGGGTCAGGTAATGAACGATAAACGACCGCGTTAATGGCAGTTTTTGTGTTATCAATTTGTAAACGAACCTCACATAAAATGCTTTTAGCTTGTCGTGTTTTGTTTTATCGGATGTTGCCTCGGTAACCAAAATTCTAATATGCCTAGAGTGACTCATCGTTATTACAAAACTAATGAGGGCAAAACACACTTGAAGTAGCGTCACTGTTGAAAGTAAGCGTGCTGCTAGAGCATACCACGTTTCCTTGCGTCTCCGTATTTTGTAGTCTGGCATGATCTGGACATGAAAAGCTCGTTTTAATTCCTTGTCTGTCTTACTTAATATACGATGAGCACAGCAACCTAGTAAATCTCTTTGATGTTGACATTTTCACGCAGAGGCAGTCGATATTATGTCAAATGAACATCTATTGCAGGTCTTCTGTTTTTATTAAACTTGACCCACGTGACATGGTCTTAACCCTTAATTAATTTTAGGAGTGATCAAAGTCTAATTTCTGGTTAGAATACCAACAAATTATCAAGCAGAAAGATGACGAGAATTAAGAAAATCATCAATTAGTATTGTCTTGATGTAACACCAAATTCTCAGATCTGACAATAAAAGAAATGTATGACTGTCAGTGAGAAGAATCAACTTTTTCAACTTGAGGCTTAAAGGGTTAAATCCATCCACTAACATTATTTGTACGCTCTGACGCAGGCTTTTGAAATAAACACGCCGCTGAGAACAAATGACTTAAGCTTTCACGACGTCAGTGCTTCGCCAATTACCAAAATTACACAGAATAATTTGATCTGCGTAGAGACTTCCACAATCATTGGCAAGGAAGGGATATATTTGGATGACAACTGTAAAGCTAAAAAGAAAAAAAGGGCTGCAAGTCGCTTGCTTCATTACCAAGTGCTTTTGTTGCGGCACTGGAATTCGCTTTAAGTAAGTAAGACTATATGTCTCGTTTATTTTATCGTTGGCCCTTTCGTTACGTGTCCTGTCTCCTTTATACTTACATAAACCACTGAACTAAACATGATCGTTTTCTTTTGGTACTGTAAAACGCTGATTGTTGCCAGCCGAAACGATGAAAAATTCGCTTCAGTCAAGATCAGCATGTATAGTCGATATAAGTACACAAATAACTTAGTTATAAATATACAATCGGTGCGATAATCCGATTTCAAAACGTGCTTCTGTCGTTAAAAGCGAATACATATAACTAAGATTTTTTTTTTGAGAATCTACACTACTGCTAGTAGAGCGAAAGAAAAAACTTCGGTGAGTCAACTAAGAAGTTCACAGTTCAACGACAGAGTGAGAAAAGTAAACGATGTCACTGTTTAGTTAAAAGGTGTTCGTCTGTACATAGCATAAGTAATCGGCTAATAAACACTTCGGTGTTGGGGAAACCAAGGAACACAGATTAGAAATTTCTGACACTGTTTCTGGCAACGTGATGTACTGGAGAGTTCCGTTTCGACGAGATATAGAACGAAAGGAACTGTAATTAGGGGTCTAATTAATCACTCGTATTTCTCCAATGATTTCGTCAGTCGTTCGAATGTCCACTCGTAAACGTTTCACCCATAGTGACAGACTGAAAAGCTAGAACCAACTTGAAAAGCATCAAGGCTAGTACCCCATGAAAATGCTGTATAGTAGCTTTCATTTGAACGGTCACACACTAGGGCTCTACATACTCAAGAGCTGATTAAACAACTTGTACAGCAAACAATAGTTACTCACGCGTTGCGCTCGTTCGTAAAATATTGTTTTTACCACTCGGAAATAAAATTCATATCTTCGCGCCGCCGTGTAATATCCTCTATATATCATTTAAAACCGCAATTTCATTTGATATATAACCTTTATGTATAACCTTTATTTACCCTCGACAATGTTTATAGCACAAGTGCTAGTTGGGCCGAGCAAACAACTGAAACAAATAATTCAAATTGAACATAACGTTGATAAGAATCCCAACTGACCGGAGGCAAACCAGTTGGCTATTTTCAAGCGTGGCCGAGGATTTGAACTCGAGGCTACCTAGAAACAAATACAGGTAGTAGTTAGAGCGGGACTCGAACCCCGGACCGCTGGATTTCGAGTCCGACACGCTGCCTCCTTGATATTATTAAGTTTAGCTTCAGATAAGTTCAATTTTGCGTTATCATTTTCGGAAGGGGGTCAGTTCACAAATTTTGGATTACGAGGGGCCTGGGTAAAAATTGTTGATCAGTGAGGAGGGGGGGTCATAAGATCTTACAAAATGTCTATCAAGGCCCTTAAACGCATGAAAGCACTGTTCAATAGTTTTCAGTAAATGGAATCATAATAGGATTTCATCAACACATGTTAATTACACACACGCTATAAACATGACAGACATGCGAGCTGAAAATGACGCATGAGAAAGATGGCTATAATAAGTGGTATAATGCAGTTCTGAACCTTCAGCAGCATTTCACCACTAGGAGAGAAGGCTGACACAAAACTAACAACTGATTTGTGGGCGGAGTCAGTTTATCAAATTAATATAAAGGGGCTAACGTAAACAGCTTGATGCTGTTGATACGTTGAAATAATAATGCGTGCTAATATCTATTTTACCTGAACGGTCTTCTTAAATTTCTGTTTTGCGCTTACTACCCACAACATGCAGTTTGCAAGGATCTGACGTCATCAAAATTGTAACATCTCTTACCACGTACTCTACAGAGTTGTCGCTGACGGTTTCAATAAGGAGAATGCTCATAAATTTTCATGTCTCTAGATTGGTTTTCTTTGGAGAATTGAGTTTTTTTTCCACTGAGCATGCTTTTTTCGAATGGCACAAATCTTTATTTTCTTTCAGTAGTGTCTTGTGCACAGCAAACCTTATTATGAGAAATTGAAGTAAAGAGAAAGATTTGTTAGAAAAGGCCGCTGTGGTTTGAGATCTTTCTGCAAGGTGGTAGTTGCCATCTTGGTGCACTCAAGCTGTTACAGCTCTCCAACATGGCAGATGTATACAAAATTCTTTCCTCTGATGTACAAAACATTTGTTCGCCGAAAAATTCGTCCTCAAAAGCTAAACATTCGCCACATTTTTTTATTAGATCTATGATGAAATCCCTACTTATTCTCTTAAGATAAATTTAAAGCATCGATGGCATCACTGTAACCCACATATTTTGATTTTTGGGCTCATTATACACTCCAGTGCCATTTGCATCCCAGACATGGTCACGTGACTAAACCAATATTTACTCCAGAATAGTTCAAGGTTTTACGAACATGATGAACATTGTCTTCCTGTGAAAGTGGTCCCAGTCGAGACAAAGGTTGATATTACCTCTTATGATGTGTCCGGTTTGAAGGACTCATCTTTATAAAATTGACCAGTACTTTCAGTTATATATAAGCGAATGCATTGAAGTAAGCTTTAACAGCCGGACTATGTGCCACAGTTGCTAACATTTTTAACGACGAAACGATTTCATTTCAGGTTGAACTTGAAAAGATTTGTGTTTGGATCAGCTCTGCGGTAAGTTTTATCTGTTGGTAGTAACAAAGTGGGATTTATTGAAAACAATTATATGGAGATGCTTTATGCAAATTCAGTTTTGTGGTTGATGAAACTAAATATTATTCTGAAAAAAACGAGTCGACATCCATATTATATTTTTGAGATCGGGCTTTAAATGAAGAAAAAATAATTTGCTCTAAATTAACACACTCTTGTCCTTGCTGCGAAAGGAAAAGCTATAGGAGTGATTTTAAAACATAAAGAAATGAATGGAAGATCTTTTAGATCTCAATCTTTTTGGCAAAGCTTTGTCTCGTCGGAGAAACATTATACTCGCTGTAGGTTCAACAAACATGTTTTAACAACCTGTTAAAACTATTAAAAATTTTCAGCTAAAATTCCTTTTAAAATAATGCCAGATTCTACACTCAGTCTCAGTATACTTGCTGAGGTTTAAATAATCTTTTAGATTGTTGCCGCTAAATAGTCTCGTTGCTGGTCTTTTTCTCTACAGAAAACTCTCCAAAAAGTTCAAATGTGTATACCTCGAATCAGTTTAAAGACCGTGCAAAGTCCATAGACTGAACCACAGTACCATTTCTGAACTCGAATTCAAAAAAATATATTAGATGCGAAGAAGCTAGGTGTTGAAGCTATGCTTCGCTCACTATTTACACATGACAGAAATAGATTGCTTCGCCACTCGTTCAGAAAATAGTTTTTTTTCCTTTGGGAAAATATAGGTAACGGTCAATGTAACAGCCCAATGGCCCTTAAAGATGAGATTCATCGAATCGTTTTAATCCAAACATTCAGAGAAATTGTTTTGTATTTTTTTCGTCGAGAAAGATAAATGTCCTAAAGCACAGGTGACAGAAATTAATAAGTACGGGAAGCAAGTGACAGACAAGGTCGGAATGGTTACTCCACATCGCTTAAATCTTGTCAGTTTTAGACAGTTTACTTAGATCTTCCTGTTTAACGAAGTAATTTCAACTGAACCATTTGCTTTAATTTGTAAATGACAGTCTTTACCCTGTTGTGTTTAATTGGCTGGACGAATTAGTTTGCCGTAACGCTGACAGGTTAGCTTAAATTATTATTGAAATCCTGCTATTCTTTCCAAGGAGCTAGGTACACATAAATAATTCAGTATTATGTCACCGCTCTTCAATGAAAAGCAATGTTATTTTCAGCCTAAAGAATTCAAAATAACGCCGTTCATTTAAGAAGCCAGCATTATATTGTTTTTTCCAGTTCCCATGTTGTGCTGTTCACTGATGCTACTGTTCTGTGCCTTTCTGTTTCCTTACTGATCCATACTACTTGACAAATAAAACGATATGAAGTTCACGAAAAAAGGAAACCCAAATGTGACATGGAAATTAGTAAAAATGAAAAAGGGAGAAATAACAAAAATTGCATGTTGTACCTTGGTCTTAGTGAATGTACGAAGAAATATAGAAAAGAAATATACGAAGACTTCAATTGTATTTTTATAGATTATTTGCGTTTACTTTTGCAACCCGTGTAGTCGTAGTAATTCTTGCTCCAAACTGCTGAGTTTCTGTTGAAATGTTTCATAAGTTATTCAGTGTCAACGTGGGTACAGCGAGCGATGATGCTAGAGTAGAGAAAACCGACACGTATGCAATCTCGTTCCCAGAGTCTTTGTTCCCCTTGACCAACGGTCGGAAAACGAGAGCTCTGGGAGCAACCATTTCAGGCATGCGCCATAGATGCAGACTACGCAGTGAAACCGGATAGGCAGAATCCCCAGAATTCGGTTATTTCAAAATGGTTGCTCCCAGAGCTCTCGTTTTCCGACCGCTGGTCAAGGGGAACGAAGACTCTGGGAACGAGATTGACACGTATGTTCAATAGTAAACCGGAACGATTTAATGTGCGTTTAACACCTTTGCACGTGACCACTAAATCATATCTGCATAACTTTGAATTATTCTAAACAAATTCTGAGTAAGAAAACACTCATTTCCACAGTGAAGGAAACTGTCACTGGTTCGGAACACGAAGATAGCCGCTGTGATGTCACGAAAACGCTCATTGTATGAAGCAAGAAAATCGACGGCGTTCAAAATAATTAGGGAGTTTTAAGTAACCACTGCGGCGACATTGAGGACAAAGTCGATTAAAAATTGAATTTATATTTTACCTACTAATCGCACTGTCAAAACTATCTCGAAACAGAATATTCGACACAGCGTTGAATTCGATAAAGAAATATATAATGGTAATTGAACTGAGTGGAGTGCAATTTGGTCTGAAATCATACGCGTGATTTCAAAATCGATTTCAAATCACAAGTATGATTTCAGACCAAAATTGCACGACACGAAGTTCAATTGCCACTTTATTAGATCCATTTTGAAATCGCACAATTTTATCGCCTTAGATTTTAGATTTTGGTGTATTGTTCCAGTTGCCGGTTTGTTAAAAATAGCGGAACCGGAAATGCCTTTACATATCATTTAGTATGCAAAACGATGTCATGTGACGAAAACTCATTCGAGCATAACAAAGGACAAACAGTCCTGATGTTTGAACGAAAACTGTCTACTTCATGCATAAATGTTCAATTCTCGTCGCCTGAATGAATGATGGAAGGTTTTCCTTTCCTCTGTGGTTGAGGCCGAGACTTCTAGTTGTCTTTGGAGAAGGAATTTTAAGGTGTAACCGGTGTAATTCTGCGATGGATTCCTTTCGAGTTGTGAGACTCCTTCGAGTGCATGATGTCCACTGGATGGTTTTTTCTTTTAAATACCAGTTCAATGGCACTCTAGGAATTCCAGCTTGTTATCATCTACGTTTCTTTTTGTGAACTCGGCGTAGAACTCAATACTCAAGACCTTGTCAGACTTGTCAAGTTCTTGCGGTACCATTTGTTCCAAGATATTTTCAGGATGGCGGGACTGGTACAGCTTCGTAAGACGTTCGTTCATTCACTGTTTTGTAGTTTTGACTATGTTTTTTATCAGCGACGGAGTTGAGCTCTTGTGTTGCTTTGTTTGAAACTACCGGCAACCTGGAAAAATCTACCTTTTTGAGGTGGCTCTGAATTTGTTGTTGTGTGGTTTTCTTTTGTTTATATTTTACCGGACTCGGTATTTACTGATCTTGAGCAGATGTTGAAAAAAAAATAGCCAAAATATTCGTCAAAATGAACACTGAAAGTTGGAAACTTCCATTAAAGTAGGTCTTTAACCTGAAGGAGCTTATAATCGTCATTCAGAAACTGTAATTAATTAAATTCGTCAATTTTTTGGGAAAAACAATAAAAAAGTTTTGGCAAACATAGTAGTTGCAAAATTCAACACACAATGACTTTTTGCCCTTCCTTTTGCTGAAATTTTATTGATTACTTTAAGCTAACATTGAAATCTGATTGGTTGTTTTGTTTTGTTTTACTGTCCCATTCTCATTGGCTGAGAAAAAGATGCGATTTGGAGCAAAAAACAGTGCGATTCATGAATAAATCGCACCACTGAGAGCCAATCAGATTGCAAGAATAACCAGTGATTTCAAAATGGATTTAATAAAATCGTTAACCGTCGTCGTTCTCGTTCTTCAGAGAACCCAAAATTTGGCCATATCACGATGTTTTTCAACGCGCGAGCATAGTCATTGCACTGCTCGTTAGACCTTTTGTTTAGCGGCATTCCCGTTACCGTTATATTTTATTAAAAGTCTCGGCCAAACGATCGAAACATTTCAACGCAACATATTGCAACATTAAATTGCTGTGCACAGCATGTTGCAAGCATTTGGCCACCCTGTTGCAATTCAACGTGCTGCGACATGTTGGGTGTTGTTGGCACAAATTCGAAAATGGTCAAACTTTTACGCAACATTTGTGGACGTTGCATGATGTTGTAGTCGTTTGGCCAGGTTCGTGTAACAATGTTGCGTCCGGGCATGCGCACTAGTTCGATTTTCGATACCCAACGTGTAGCAACACATCGCAACAGGGTGGCCAAACGCGCGCAACATGTTGTGCCCAACAATGTTGCGATATGTTACGTTCAAATATTGCGATCGTTTGGCCGGGGCTTAACTCCTTCTGCCCTCTGTACCAATACGTACATTAGTGGGAGGGTCACCGTGTTGCGTCCTTGAAGGGCAAAGCATTTAACTCTCACTTTCGTCTCTTCAATTTAAAAATGGACAAAACATTTCTTGTGTCTCATGAGTTTTAGTATAAATCTACTAGGGTTCTGTCACGGATGCTGTCCTTTGATTGGCTGCGCTACTCACTTTCCATTCTCTTAGCTCATAATCTAATTGTTCAATAGAGACACGGGTCTGTAGGAGAACGAAACATCTTGTGGGAACACAAGCCCCAAGCAAGTGTTTCCGCCGCTTGTGCGAGTTCTCCCGAACTTTCACGAGTGTTTCTTTTCTATACACTGAAGATCTATAACGCAATATTAATAATAGGTTATTTTCGTCTGGTTTTTTAAATGATAGTTTTATGGTATTAGTTTTAATGGTGGGCTGTATAGGCTTGTTATCTGCGCCTTCATGTCCTAACTTAACTCGTTCAATGAAGACTCTACTTACTTGATAAGGGAGCTGACAGGCCACACCGTTGCTATGAGAACAGTTTACGTAACAAGATTTAGGGGTAATTCTGTAAAGAAATATGCTTTGGATACAAAGAACTCTTGCTAATGCCATTGTGGTATGATTTTCCTTTTACTAATCGTGCTAACAAAATATACACATTTTTGCGTAAGTTGTTCTTAGTCATGGAAAAATTTACAATGTGTAGGGGGGAAGAGCAGAGAACAGAGGGCCCCTTTTAATTTAGATATCTCCTTTTTTAGTCCGAGGATATTCAAGTCTTGACGTTGTGGGTCTGGGACGAGATTGCGCTCTCGGTCCCCTCTGTCTAAATTTTGGTGATCTGCCCCTGTGACATGGCTTTGGGCTCTTATGCAGAAAACATATTTACATTTTTTCACAGGCATGATTGATTTCGTCTTTTTATTATAATTGAAAATTACATCTGCCTGGTGCGCACCTAGAAACGAGTTGAATTAGTGGTTTGCAGTAACATGATCTTCCTTTGCGCAGCTGTTTGCTTGCTTTCAATACCAGCTTAATTAGAACACGCCGTATAAAATAAAGCTAGGCAAATGTCTTCGCCGGGGCAGAGAGTTTCTCTTGACGTGGTTATTGGTGAAGGAATATTTGGAAGATAGTATACTTTCAACATGTGGATGCAAGGCATCTGTACACCAACATGGCGACCGAAACACACACTTCTTGGAAAGGCCTTGAATATTATTCTTGTGGCTTAGTTCAGTTTCACATTTAAAAACCAAGCAAAGCCGACAAAATGTAGAAGTTAGCTAAGCCATGAGGTTCATTTGAGCCAAGAGGGTCAAGAAGTTTTAATTAGTTTGGATAATACGTTTGGCTTCCCTGGTTTTACGAATAGATTCTCTAAAGGGAAAGACTTTCTAACTTGTAATGAACTGCATGTGAGAAGAAGTATGACCAGGGAAATAAAGAAAGTGTTCAGAAACTGTGGTAGGTTTGGATCCAGTGTACCAATTTCACTACATTAAAATTCAACCTAAAACAATAGACCTCAGTTCGAGGCTCCGGGGAATAACTACAGAGTTTGTGGGGTTTATTCCCCGGGGTCTCGTGCTGAGGTCTATTGTGTTATGCTGAATTTTAATATATGGAAATTGGTACCCAAATTTACATTTGCCAGTCAGAAATCGTGTCTACTCGATATCACGTCACTGACCTGATTCGACTAAGATCATGGTCACTTTCAAGTCAAGCGATTCAAATTGAAAAGAGGTTTTGCAAATAGTGTATTGAGCCTTCGAGGCTTACCAGGTGTCAAAACTAAACTTCTTGCGCGCATCACATAACTGGAACGCCGGACAGATTACTGTAACTAGAAAGATATCTCAACAGTTTTGAGCGAATTTGGGTATGGTCGAGCCTTGGGTATTAAGGCTCGACTTTTTCTAGCCAAACTACGAGCCATGGCTCGACCAAACTCGCGTGCATGATACGCCGCCCAAGCGAACCAAAAAGTTACGATAAATATAATCACGTCAATTTTTTTCTTATTTTTCGTCTATATCTTCGGTCGACTTGATCAACCTCTGATCAAACGTATATCGGCAGGATTATTGTTCAAGGTTGCTTGCTACCTCTTGTTTTAAAGGCTTGCTGTGTACAAAATTCGATCGATAGATTAAAAGTATTGGGTGAAATTTGTACAGTTCGAATCATTAAGTTTTCAAACCATGCGATTTTTTTCAAAAAGTCCTGAAAAAGTCATAAACTTCAACCAAAATTCTGATATTAAAATTATGTGTCAAATTGGAGAGCGTTTTCAAGACATGAAAAGTGGCATGAAAGTTTCCATTGTCAAAATGAGGAGCATTTTAAGGAACAGCCTCATAGAGTGAGTGGCTGATATTTGCATATTTCGTTGACGTTAAATGCTGTCAACTTACAGTACGTATAACATCAAGTAATTCCCTCGCCTTCTCAACAAGTCACGTTTTGAATGTCCGCGCGCGTACAAATTTGGTCTTGTGTCCTGAGACCAACATATTATTTAAAGGTTCTCAAATATGCGAGTTACACGTTGTTATATAAGAAAGCTGTAGCGGCTAACGTGACTGTAAGAAAACAGTGGTCTAAACAAAGCGGCTGTTTTCCAAGGTAATCGATTTTGATATACACCTTCCTAGACAGTTTCTCTCCTTGAGCATAATCCAAATACACTTAAAAAAGTAACAACTTACCGAAAACATTTACGAGTCGCCTTTGAAAAACAAATGCTGCCGCGTAGGATTCTTCTCTGGTTAAATTCGTAATTTCTCTTAAATAAACACATTTCCTCAACTGCGATACAAAGAAAGTTATTAACGTTTCATTTATCAAATCAGTGTCGGTTACAAAGAAAAAGAAAATCGCCAGTGTGGTTTCTCGCCAAACATTGCTTTGAATAGTTTCATTCACTTCCCTTTTTAATCATGCTGTTACATTTTGTTATGCAAATTTAGTCCTTTTGTGGAGTGATGCTGAGAGTGTAAAATTTTGTTGTCGCTTTGGTTTAGGTTCTTCTAAATGCCTATCGATTTTTTTGAACGCCCTGATTCGTTCCAGTTACCGGTGTCGGCGCTGCGTTGGCCTTCAAAGCGTACCGATCAGTAAACTAACGCATTAGACTGATATTTTGATATTTAAATTATAAGGATAACATAAACCACGGTAAATGCCCCCTTATTTTCATATTTCCCACTAAAACGAACCTACAAAACTTTCACGAAGAAAAGTCACGAAAATCTGCTTGTTTCACCAAAGGGATAAACGTATAAGTAAACGTGACTGCCTAACTTCAAATAAAATAGTGTTATTAAAATTATGTGTCAAATTTCAGAGCAACCTTAAAATTCTCCACAATGCATAAATTGTAAATCAGGTTGTGGCTTTTTGTGACGATTATCTTGTTAGGGTACATGAAACTGTCTTATTTTGATAATGTTTCTTTGGATTTCTGTTACACTATAATATCCCACGCTGAAATTAATTTAAAATTACCCTTTTATTCTAATTATTTGATGGATGTGTGTTTACAAACACTGTCACGTCGGCAGTTTTTGGCAAACTTTAACCGCAAAAATATGCAAATATTTTAACATTAGCAACCATTTAAATGAGAATAAATATCCTGTTGTTGAAAAGAGACACTGTTAGAATTTCAAATGTTTAGTATTTTCGGGCTAGGTATTTCCGATGATACGTCTGTTCTTATTCCACAGCTTTTGACATGTAATTGAGGTACTAGAAGAAGACTTTTATCGAATCGTGATCGGATTTGTTCCTCGTCATGCGTAAGTTTCTAGCACATAATATTTACTTAGTTTTAGCGAAGTGTAACTTTAAATGTTAGGTGTTTTTGGTTGAATATACCATGCTAGATCTGGAATTACTCACAAACTCAAACTGTCCGATTCACGAAAAGAGGGGGCTCGTTTCCTTGTATCTCAGAACTTAAAATACGTGTTGAAGTCGGCTTTTGTAAACGATTATTACAAACGTGGTTTTGTTCATTACATTTCTATTATAATTCAGGTATCGCTTTTCAAAAGCTGGAGCTAATCTTGATCAAGTGTGAGTTATTTCCATGAAAATCGGAGTATGTTTTTCATTCTTACAGTTTTGCATAGGTTTCGCCGCGAATGAAAATTTCATGATTTTTACATATTAGGGAGGATAATAATGAATATTGATTTGATAAAAATCGCATTTATCATTCGTAACTGAAACAGCTTGCGAGTGCTATGTTACAACATGGACATAGTTCTAAAGAATAGACCCTATCAAGATTTTGGAAGCCTCCTTGGTGGGCAGGCTGCACACATCAAAAATTACAGTGTTTGTATAGGAACCGATGGCAATTAATTTCGTTAAAAATCGAATTCTGAACAATTTATGAATAGCAGAGTTAAGATACAAGACAGTATTACATTAACTGCACTTCAGGGTGTAGCTGAGCTAGAAAAAGGCCAGTAGCGTTTTTAATTTCTTATACATTACTCCACGAACTTCTAAAGAAAAAAATAATCGACAAATGTATGGAAAATTAGAAACGCTTTCTAGCGCAGCTACGGCACTCAGAGTTGTTTAATGCAATCTTACCTTTGCTATTCATAAATTGTTTACAATACTTTTTCTAAGAAAATTGTTTGCCATCGGATTCCCGTACAAACACTGTAATTTCTGACGCGTGTTTTATATGTACCCGTCAAGATGGCTTCCAAAACCGTGATAAGGCTTCTGACGTCTACGCTTTGTAGGGCATTTATATGATCGTTCATTGGTTGTGAAATTAATTAGCTGAGATATTTCAAACACCAGATTCTTACTGAATAGCTTTTAGCGCTTGGCTTATACGTTTTCGCTTTCAAGGGCACAAAGGCTGAGACTGAGTTCGTGCGCTTTATATACGGCAAGCCTTTGAAATGTTGTGCAATTATGACTTCCTTCAACGTAGTCATGTCAGGATGTTGTGAGTCATTTTGCTGATTTACAAAGTTGTTTTCAAATTGAAGGAAATCTTAAAAGCAGAAAAGCGCCAAAGAAGAAATAATACACCGAAAATAAAAAAGGATGGTCACGAAGGAGCCGATGGACCAATTCGATGATGTCATGTTTTCTGATTTTTTCATTCAAGTACAAAATATGCAAACGCTTACCCCCCGACATACATTTCTTTATAAAAATTGGCAAGTTTGCAGTCCTATTACTTCCTGATTTTGCAACAGATTTTTATGAAACATTGCATATTTACTGAATTCGGCGTTATAAAATTAAGTTATGCGGCTGCTATTTTTGACCATTATTGTTTTATATAAAAAATGCGAAGAACTGTTGATATTGCGTGACATCGTCGAAGAGGTCCATAGCACAAGAGTTGTAAACCTTTCCAAAAATTCCGGAAAAGTTGGTTGAAAATTTCCGTGAAATACAAAACGCTGTCCATTTGAAGTTTTGCGAAGGAAATCGTCGAAGCGCGAGGCCCTGAAGGCCGAAACGCATGGGACAGGTGCTCACGCTGTAAAGTGGTACATGAAGCACGTCGAATTTCTACTGGCAACGGCCCAGAGGGAAATCGCCACCGCCTTTTTCGAAGCTCTGTTTCTCTCCGAAATTTTCCAATAGAAAACGTACAGTGACGTTGTTCCCAGCCTTACTTTAGTTACTGTATTTTAACTTTATTTTCATTAGACACTTCAAATCAGTTAAGGTACCTTTATTAATTTGGAAGAAACTACAAACAGCAACTTACATAAAAGAAAAGGCTATTAGCGAACCAATCAGCGCAAGGATGTCTAATGTTAAAAATAATTAGATGGATTTACAACAACCCTAGGTAACTTTTTAAAAGATATGTAATTATGTATTTTCTTTTTAAATTTAATCTCTAAATTCTGTCTTTATTTGTGTCTCATATATAATAAACAGATATGAAGAAAAATAATGGTTCATTACCTTTAGTTACCGATAACTGTAAACAATATTATTATTATCATAAATATAGGTATTGTGGCTGTAGTGTAGTGTAGTGCACTGCACTGTACTGCGCTGCGCTGTGCTGTGCTGTGCTGTGCTGTGCTGTGCTGTAATGTGCTGTGCTGTGCTGTGCTGTG
>Ga0126338_10000684_pt1 | contig 19421 bp, 12 predicted proteins | sample OrbCmetagenome_2_FD_92529 | JGI IMG/M metagenome (GOLD analysis project Ga0126338, IMG submission 92529) | Coral microbial communities from Petempiche,Puerto Morelos, Mexico - Orbicella C C metagenome | ecosystem: Host-associated > Invertebrates > Cnidaria > Coral | place: Petempiche,Puerto... | reverse complement strand
CGATAGCTCGCTGAACGTGTAAGATCACGAAAGTAAGAGACCTGATTAAAAAGCACTTTCTATTGACTCCTGAAGAGCCGTTTGTACGTCTCCTGATAGTGGACAAAACCGAACGTGTTACAGAAGGAAAGTAAAATGCAAATATAAATGGCTCAGGTAAGTCGTGGCCAAGACTTGAACAAGCTATATAACATTAAACTTAGGGTATTCCCTTAAAAAATACTGTATAGAGCTTTAGTACAACTCGCGGCAAGATAACAGGTCAACAGGTTATTTGCACACCAAGCTTTCACGTCTGAATGAAGAGATAACTCTAGACGTGTCCATTATTTTTCAACCGGTTGCAAAGACGTATACCTAACTTTAATTTTGCTGGAAAAATCTAGCCATTCGATCTCCAGGGTCCTCCAGTTTGTGGTAGACATGTCCGGACACTCGCAGACAATACAAACTGTAGGTTTGTATGTGGGCTTGTATGCGGGTTTGTTTCTAGTGAAGTCTACGAGCTTTTATAGTTTATAGCTAGATATTTCCAAACTATTTTTAAATCCCTTTGCGATTTCAGCCACCGTTGCTGTTTTAAAATAACCTCAAGTCTTATCTGCACTTTAAATGAGAAAGAACAACCAGGAGTATTTAAACGAATAAAATACACTTACTAAGGCGCTCTCCTTTAAAATCAAATTTTCGAGTCGAACATCTCCTGCAAACGTAAACATAACGTTATTTTAGACAATAAGTTTGAATAAAAAGTAAATCACGATTACAATATTTGAAATTTCTTGCAACTAGCACTGATTAGTTTTGTGACCCACCTCCCCAAATCCCAAGACGCAACTGCGAGGAATCAAGATTTTCCAAGTATTGGCCGGCGTACTTGTTGAGAAGATCGACCACGTACGACTCGAACACCATGATTGTTAAGCGAAGTAGTTCATTTTCAATCCAAAAGAGAGTCTAATCAGGTATTAATTTAGTATTACACAGTTAGGAGCCAATGCTTCCACTTTCAAAACAAAAAGATGCGAGAGTCATGCGACTCGAACATGAGCCCGCGGTTATCGTGACGTCATCGCTTTTCCCCGCCACTTTCGCTCCTCGTTTGAAATTTTCGACGATCTTTTTTCTTGCAAAACAATCAAGACAATCAAGAGAGGCCCGTCTGACTGAAAAAAATGCCAATTTTTCGCAGTAGCACAACTTTGTAGGTGTCCATTTATGCTAAAACAATCGGAGTACTTCTGAAGCGATAAATTTTTAACGCAGACAGGCAAAATTAGAACCTGCAGAGTTCCACTGAACGCGTACATTCCGTGTATTTCAAGCATGAAAATGGCTACCAGAAACCAGTTGCAAACCTCGAGAAAAAGAAAACGACAAGAATTAGTTTTGGAAAGGTTTTGTGCTCATTGCTTCAATTTCATTGGAATATTCAATTGGCTTCTTTTTCACCAAGGGAGCCCACAACATTCACCTCAGTAACACTAAGGATTATACACCGGATAAAATGTCAAGAATATATTTATGACACAAGCCTACTAAACATATTTCCTCCGCCCCCCCCCCCCTTTATTTTGGGTAAAAAATCGCAGAAGGAAGAAAAGCCGGTAGAGCAAGCCCTCCCTCCCCCCCCCCCCCCCACCCCTCCCCCTTGGCTTAAGGTCTGGATCCGCCACTGAACGTATCGCGAAAATTGAGGATTTTCATGTTTCTGCATTCAACAAAGAGTGTGGCATGGCATGAAGTAAATTTTTTTCTTAAATTCGTCTGCACGAAAAACTAGAAATAAACTTTTAACACAGGTTCCCCAACATAGCAACATCTCCCAGATTTAATTAGCAGAATCTTTCTCTCTTTTTTTGATATATTTTGAACAAATTGAATGTTAGGTAAATCGTAAATCAATTCCTTCTTTGATGTTACTTACTGAAAAGTAAAACTCTATCCTGATTCAAGGTGATGTGGAACACAACCAGTAACCGGGGCGAAGGGTTAGAAATTACTACTGAAAGACTCTAAAGATATTCTGAGCCCAACAAAAAAATATACGGTCTTGTAAAAATACTTGTTGGGGGAATAAAAGGACATTTAAGTCAGTGCTTCCTTTCATTTCCTCTCAATTTACCACCCGGAACAAGGTGGCCATTTTAGCAAAAACGACTCTAAGATACACAGTATACCTTGCGTAAACGGTCCTTGTTACCGATCTCACGGTTTTCGAATTTTTCGTTCAAACAAAAAACAAGCCTCACCGCTCGATTTATCACGCCAAATTTAGGATTTATGCGAAGTTTCATAAGAATCCGTTGCGCATTCATAAAAATATGGGATCCCAAACTTGCCAATCTTTTCAGAGAAATGTATCACAGGGGCAACGCTTGCCCCTGGCATCCATTTTTCTGAAAAAATTGCAAGTTTTGGATGCCATATTCTGATGAGTTTGCAACAGATTCTTATGAACCTTTGCATATCTACTAAATTCGGCATGATAAATTGATCTGTGCAGGGTTTTTTTTGCTTGTATGTAAAATACGAAAAAGTGTTAATATTGCGTGTCAACGGTAAGAATGTCCATTAAAAGCAAAAGTATCAAATTAAAATGGGCAAACACACTACAGCCTTCTGATCTGGGCTTGAGTCTTTCTCCGTCAACTAGGCGCTAAGGCCAGGCAGCCCAGGTAGCCTGATCACATGAAAGGATGAGCACCAAGACTCGCTTTGAGAAAGTGGTGAAAGGTGATATTGGTTTTTATGGTCGGCCATTCGTTTGAAAATTACGACAGGGTATATCCGGGTTTCTCTGCCGCGTGTACTTGTTAACACGCGTTACGTATGGGCTTTAAGCCCAAATACAGGACCATTTAGATCACGTAGATACGCACCCACATATTTGCGTAAACCCAAGCGCGGGGATATGCGAAATATATGCCCAAATATACGCGTCCTACAAGAACCTGCAGGTCTTGCAAATTACGTTGTATATGCCAGCACGAAAAGTGCGTTATGCCACAATGGCTTGTTCATGTTTGATGGCAACGTAAATTACTTTACCTAGAAATCGCCGACAGTGGTGAAATGTCTTGTTGTGGTGATCTATTTATTTTTTGCTACTGCTCTCCCACGACTGAACTTCTAGAAACAGTAATGCGTCTTTTGGATGATTGATAAAGATTTTATCCGCACGCAGATCGTAACATGGCAGAGAACTTCATCGTTTGTCTTGAAGTTGCTCTGGATTCTCTTCATTGTTTAGTTGATTCATTGAACAGAAGTGCCCAAGCAAATGCTGAGAGAATACTGCCTCTTGAATTGCTGGTGAGACAACTTCAATATTTACTACATAGATGAGAAATACTTGCAGTAAGAGCTCGGGTACATTCTCTCATAGTCGGATGACAGGCGTCCCAAGCTCACGTCTCGAGAAAAGCGAAAAAAAAGTTAATTCTCGGACACGTACGTATTTATTGATGAAAGCGTCACGCGCGCGTTGTGTGAGTCTGGGGCGGAAAGAGGCGTGATCACGGTGTCGAATGTTTCATTCTCGTCCCCAGAGGCCGCGCTCCTTTTGGTCAGCACCCAGAATCGCGACCTCTGGGAAGGTCCAAATTTCTGAGCATACGCAGAGTAATCGTTTCGTATTCTCAGCCAATCGGATTTTTCAGACTTGACTCTGAGCATGCGCAGATTGACGGGAAGTCCGTGAATCGCGGACTTCCGGTGTTGGACCTTCCCAGAGGTCGATCTCAGAGGTCTCGATTCTTGGTGCAGACCAAAAGGAGCGCGGCCTCTGGGGACGAGAATGCTTGAGATTCAGCTAGGCCTAGTCGTGTCCAGTCCTCTACAGTTTATCCGTTGCATATATTTTCCCCGTATACCACAGCAAAATATTGTGCAAATAACTGTTTTATCTCATGCTGCTCCTATACATGTACCTTACAGGTATTAGGCTAGATTACGCTACGAGCGCTCTGTTTGCTTTTTTTTTTCTGAAATCCTCTGTGCGATAGGAAAATTAAAAATATGCAAATTGGGCAAAGAAACCACTCAATCATCATTGTTCATTTGCTTCGCATTCGTGTATTCGATTGGTAGGCTAGGAAAAGAACGAGACTTTTCGCAGTCGAGTACTAGGTAGACAACTTAGATAAGGTACAACTTTGACAAAATTGTGAAAAACGTAACACGGAGAAGAGTAAGAAACAGACATGGTCATTTCGGATCTCCAGTGGACTGTAAAGATAATCTCGTTCCCAGGCTCTCTCTCCTTTGCCTCCGTTGTCGTTGAGGAGATAGCTAAACGTCATGAACGATGGAGAGATTTTGAAGGTGTTTAACTACTATTATTGTAGAGGAAAGAGCTCCGAACCAAAGTATTTTAGTTCCACCGAATACTAAATTATATCGCTTCAATAGATTTGCGGCTGGTTTTCACTAGGAGTCGGAGTCGTGGTCGTAAAAGAGCTTACGACCTTGTGAAAATCAAAAACCGGAGTGGAGTAAGCGGAGTGATCGGAGTCATAAGCTCAGCGGAATCGGAGTCGGAAGATAAGATAAATAGACACCTTTATTTAAAAGTAAAAAACTCTAAAGGTAAAATTTTCAGGTAGACCCTTCAGGGAGCTTACAAAACATCTCTGCTATCAATAGGAGCCCTGAAGCTATTACCTAACATAGAATACACAGTGATACTTATATAGGATAATAGGAAGAATCAGAACGTTTCCATTTCTTCCGATTCCGTTTACGAATCCGTCGGTTATGATCCAGTGGAAACTAGATTGTCGGAGTCTGAAGCAGAAGCAGAAGAACCAACCAATCACAAGGCCCGGAATCGGGCATTGTTGTTGGTTTGTTCTTCCGCTTATGCTTCCGACTCCAACAATCCAGTTTCCACTGGATCGTAAATAAGCGACGGAGTCATAAGCGGAATGGGTACTATGCTTCCGACTCCGTCGGTTTGATTTTCACTACATCGCATCGCTCTACTCTTCTGACTACGACTCCGACTACGACCCCGTCGCTAATCAAAACTAGCCTTAATAATGAAAGTCTTAGTCGCGAAGTAGAATAACCATGCTCAGGCACCAGAGGCTAAATTGCTTTGCTCACAAAAAGGGAACGAAAGCTTTGAGGAATACATATCAAGAATTTTACGACACGCAAAATAGACTACAAAACATTTGTCCCCTCTGTTTTTCTCCACTGTCTGTAACATGCAACTCGTAAAGCACTTGTTATATTTGAAAGAACGTAATGCCTAGTTCCCTAGTCCCCATGTTACGATGTTACGATCACTGTGATCACTCTAGAAAAAGTTAAGCGATCCTTAAGACCACCTTTTCCATATAATCGCCATGATTGATACGGGATTTAAAACAATGCCTCACAAGACCTGGATAAAACAACGATGCATTGATTTCTGGTATATATTTCATCGCGTGGACAGCTATATAGGATCTCTGGGGAGAGTTTTTCATATGATCTCAACAATCGTTGAACTTTTTTGCAGTGATGCAAGCGATCATATGGAGAGCAGCCTTAAAGGAGCCCAGTCATGGTATTCTGAGTTATTTTGGCGGCCATGTACAAAATTACCTTTACATTGAAGGAAACTTGAAAATAGTAGTTTACCAAGATAGATAAACACCAAATAAATAATAATCCATAAAGGAACAGGAATGGTTAAGGATGGATAAGATAAACACGTACTACAAACAAACGAACTTTAAAGATTTAGGCTTGGCTTTTCAAGATGCGCAAACCGTAATAAGCAAGTCTCACGCGACGTCATAGCTAACACGTGATCACGAACAAGAAAGATAGCACGCTTTGTTCTTCGATTAAACGTAAACGCTAGATTAAGGAAATAATCACGTGAAATATCTTTGTACAGGTCTTCCTTTGCACCTGTCCTGCAAAGTAGCCGTTTGTTTGTAAAAATAACTTATTGTCTGTCACAGCTGTAGCACACGCGGTTTTAACTTTCATTTCATTCAGAAACAAAGCACCTTTGTTTCAAATGAAATCAAGGAATAAACTGGTGCATGAACCATAAACAATGGCCTTGAATTTCAGGTTTGAAGGAAAAGGAAACTAGACCACAATGAACAAGGGAAATAAGAAAAGAGGATTACAAAATTGACACAGAGTTTTATCAGTAAACGGACTGTATAACTGGGAAACTTTGACAGTGAATAATGCAATGTGAGAGCGCGCGGAAGTGTGATACTGAATTTACTGACTGATAAGGCGAACTATAAGGCGTATCAGTTGCACCATTATTAAAAACCGCAAAAGTATCACTTTTTGAGATAGTGTCATTGCGTCCCACGGCCCTCCGAAAGTGAAATGTTAGTCCTTCCGAGGAAATCTGTAATCCTTATAGGAGCCCAAAGATAACTTCCTTTCTACTTTCCATTGTCCCAAGATCAAAGCATTAATTTCCCGTCCGATTGCTAGGAATGTTCTTCAATGTTACTTCTACAGAATTTAATAGCAAATCAAGACATCACCTATGATTTTTTATAATCTTCGCACCGGTTCACCTGATAATACACGTGTATAATGTTGCAAGCTAGGGGAATCGATACCTTGATCAGACTTGTGCTTCAACCCAAGACATGTAGGGCGGAAAGAAAGAGTCTATCTGAATAGGTGACGTCAGCTGAAAAATGACCGATTTATTTGCACAGTTTACTTTCCGACCGGAAAAGACAACACCTCTTTTAGTTTCTGACAATAGAGACAATTGGCACTGAAATCAGCAAATGTGTTTGTCGAATAAGGAACAGTAAATCAAACCTTTAACTGCTTATCTCCAAGGGAGGGTGTTGAAAAGATATTTTCAAATCGGGATGAACGTCTCGCGTTCAGATTCCTCGCATGTTCTGAAAACACGACTTGCTCCAGTCACTTGTTCAGGAAATAGTCCTCCGGACGCTGTATAGCTCTGTTTGATTTTTTTCAAAGAATTCTCAACGGCACGATCTCAGAGTAGCTCGCGAACACCTGCCAACAGTTTGCAGGCTCTTGATAACAAACAGCGTGCGATGAAAATATCATCCGGCTCATTTACACTTTGTTGCTTCAGGATGAACTAAAGTTTTACGCAACTGCCCGCCCTTCGGTGTCTGGTGTACAGTAAACTCTGCCTGTGCCTGAAATAAATGTATCCCTCTGTTTTGTTGAAGTAGTTATTTGGTCAAAGTTGTCTTCTGAAAAGCGAAGAAATCGGATTATAAGGAAATTCAATTATAAAGTGATCTAAAACTTAAATGCATTGTGCGTTATCCCAGCGGAAGAACTTCCCGCCCTTTTCCAGTCTCGCTCCCATGACCTTTTCCCTGACTTAGGGGGGCAGCCATGGGAACAGGTTTGCCCCTTTTCCCTACTCCTGTCCTCTTCTCCGAGAAGGAAACATCATAACACTACGCTCCACAAAATATTTAGCATCGAATTCCATCGTCTCTCACAAATAACATTATTGGAATGGTTATGCAACTACTGGTCTGCTTCTTCACCGTGTATAATTTTAGAGCATGCTGAAATTAAAACCTCCACGTTGTCGTAATCTTTCATCTTTTCGTGTATGGAAAGCTTAAATCTATCAAAGGGGAACAGTAGCGGTGAGCTATAACAGAGTCGTTTTTAAGTCATTAATGTGGCCTAGAGTTTAAGAATAGCCTATTTTATTGTCACTACCACAAGTTGCAAGACACACTTTTGTTGTCTTCGAGTCTATCGACCAATCAGCTGCAAGACCAAGACTTTCCCGCGCTTCCAGAGTACGTAAAGTTGTACATATCATGCTTGGAGCTCTGATTGGTGAATTCAACAGACCGAGGTTCATTCATTAGACGTAGTGCGAGAGGTTTCAAGTCACTGCAAAACGGCTATAACATGTCATAAGAGATTTTGGTTTCCTACGACACTCAGCCACGTACACTTTCTAAGATACGTGACTAACAAGTTGATGTCTGCTGAGAAATCAGCGTCAACTGCAAGTATCTCAACAGTTTTGAGTGTTCTGCTCCGGTGCCTTTTATTTGAAATCGTTGAAGCGTTTTTAGTCATCTTCAATCAGTTGACAGAAACAATCACAATTCAGCATGAGGGAAAACGCATAAAGTATTTGCGTGTAAAATTCAGGCAAATGAAAGACTCTCTTTAGAAAGGCCTGTAAAGTTCTTTAATCAAGTTTCGCTTGTGAAGTGATTCTGTGTTCATGTCGTACACACAAACACGTACAAGATGCTCGAGAATGTCATAACAAGTCAACAACGCAAAGTTAACAAACCCCTGTCAGGTTACTTTTTATAGAGTTGCGGGTCGTCAGTCAATAACATGACAGTATTGCATGGGTCGCGCCCATAAGATATGGACCAATATTTACCTGTGCACGCCCAACAGAAAAACGTGCACCGTAAAATACTTCTAACCAATTCGGATTAAACCTGGAAACTACATACTTACAGGGAAGCTCATTTCGCTACTTTCCTTGGGGTAATTTACGTCAACAACAAAACAAAACGTCGCTTGGATTCCAACACATTTGCATAGATTTAAAGTAGCCCAGTTCCGGTTTGTTGCGCACCAGTAACCTCCTCTCATGCGGCAAACATCATTAATTCTCAACAAAGCCAATTATGCTTTCATCGCGCAATAAAGGATCCTTCGACGGTGAGTTATAGAAGACCTTGTTTCACGCGATCCACCACTCAGCTCATAACCCTGCTGTTCAGCCGGTGTTTTGACAAAGAAATCGCCATATTTCGAACAACACGCGCTGTTTGGTTGCACGTGCTGCACCGTTCAAGCGCTAACTCGCCGTCTGATTGGCTACGGACCAGATGGTCCGCACAATAGAGCACGAGAAAAGAAGTGTGTGGGAAGGTGCAAAATGCATTTTTCCCACGGGTTTTAACGCCACGAGGCCACTCGAACCGTCAATATTTACAAACTCATTCATTTTCTTTTGTTTCGATGTTCCTTCATAAACATGCATACCAAGATTCTGATTTGACACCAAGATTTATGCGATTTTTTGACGTAATTTTTCCTCCCTGTTTCAACGCCCAGTATCTACGAAAGGAACTAATTACGTCGCAAGCCCTTCTAAACGAACTTCCTTAACAACAAATGGCCACAAACCATATTCACGCTAATTGAGAATTGTAGCGTGCTCCCTAAGGCCGACAATAAACCTGTTATTGTCTGCTAGGTTTCTCAAATTGGGCGAATGTCCAAATACAGAGCCACAAGCGTAAACAATTGTTCAGATTTTTGTTTCATTCCGCACAATTAAATTGTTAGTGGAATCATACAAATACACTATTCTCGTGAAACACAACAAGAAAAACACACCTGTATGTTTTCTAATGCAATTCAAGGTTTTATTTCCATCCCAAAATACTCTGTTATCGTTTATAACACAGTTACTTAATGAATTCCAGGTAAAAGTTATAAAAATAATATACGGGATTAGTACAGAAGCAACCCATCGGTCATGACAATGGCTAAAACCGACTTGAAAACCCTTATACTTGTGATAGGAACTCAAAATACCTCGAGTATATTGTCGAAAACGAGTGGCGAAACGGTGGGGCATAAATGTTCTTCAATGTACAAAAAATGTATTTACAGTCTTAAGATTTCCTAATTACATCTTAAAAATATATTAAACTTTTCTATAGCTCTATGTGTTTAGTTCCAACATGAAATTCAATTATTCGTCTATAAATCAATTGCAATTCTTTTTTTTTTAAAAAAAAAAGGCAGCTACCTTTCAACCTCATCATATATGTGTGCTTTGTTAGTTTAGGAGCAGTATTGACTCACTGCATTTGCATTCCTCTAAAATACCACAACAGCTTATTATCTCGCCGGAAACACTGATCAAAGCTGTGTTCATCAGTAGATTTGTTGTCCGTTATTGTGAAATCAGTTTTAACGTCTCCTGTAAAAACTGAACCCGTTTGACACAACAGGCCTGAACAGGGTTGTGAGATAAATTGTAAAACGTTGCCCTCTGGTTACTGCGTTGATTAAAATAATTTAGAATTAGACGTGTCCGTTTGTTTTTCTCCGCCCCTGAACTCGCCACAAAAAAAAAAAAATTCCGCGGTGTACGAACAGTTGTAAGTAATAACTATAACATTAAAATACAGTAGTATTGATAAATAACTCGACGGGACTAATAACATTATTGTATACAATAAACACGGCAGTTTCACCAAACGAACTTTTTTCATTGTAACACAATTTTACCTCTTAGAGAAAGTTAACTACAACAGTTAGTGGAGTTAACCATTAAACATATTAAATTTTTTTGTTACAAAAAAAAAAACAATTTTACAGCAGCATCGCACATAAGCGCGCATGAAATAGTCACTGCCTTTAGACAACGGCCAAAATTCACACAACGCTACACATCAGAAGGATAACTTTTTAACAAAAGTGGAAGCGAAAAAAATGTGCTACTTAGTTTGTGCGACTTGAGACTGATGTTTGGATGGTCACGCAAGGTTTCTGCCGAAGTGTTGTGTGACAGTCCAAAGGGGAGACCTATAGTTTGTGACTACTCGTCACTGCAAGTAAAAGTTTATTAATTAATACGCTTTGGGGTCCTGGCTCCACTAACAAATGAAAACAGGGTGAAACAACGGAGTGTAACATCTATTGTGGCGACTCTCATCTGGACACTGGACAATGAAGTCATGGTAAAAACAAGTAAAGTACACATACACTGACTAGCACGAAGACGATGACGATGATGAAGACCACTGCCCCGGCGAATCAGGGGAAGGGGTTGGGAACGAAACAAACTTCTGAGGTGACGACTCGTAGCCGTTGACAAACGAGCGAGCTTGTGGCTGCGAAGGGAGTCTTTCTCCGCCCGCATAAACAAGTTGGTGGTTATGTAACTGAAATTGTTGATGGTACATCGAATAATCGCCATTTTGGTAGTCTTTTCTGGGCGGCATCAAGTTTCCTCCTCCACCGCCGCAGCCGGGAAACATGTTGGAGTTCGTAATAGCCTGATACGAGGCCAGTTGCGAAGGCGTCGTATTAGGAGCCTTCTGCGCAGAGTGACAAGTTCTTCCATTAAACACTAGAGGCCGAGAGTCAGGGTGGTGCAAACCGCCATTGTGCAGATCCGGCGTGCTATGCACAGAGTAAAGTCTCTGACCCTCTAAGGGGTCCACCACACGCCTCACAGGCGGTGCTGCATTAGGTACGTACATACAGTCTGAAGTAGTGGGCACAATGTGGTCCACAACGGTCAAAGGCCCTATTGTCGAGCTGGGAGGGAACCCGCACATGGACATATCCGCAGGATCGTTAAAAGGATCTATGTCGTCCAGCGGCAAATCGTCCCACCCGATCTGGACTTCCTCCAAGCCCGCCAAGTCGTCCGGCGACAATATTTCTAATGGTTCTAATGGTGAAGGCGGCTGTGTATCAAGCGAATTTGGAGCCTGAAGCGGCGACAAGGTAGTCGAATCCGCGGGCGAAATGCCCGTGCTCCCGAGAGGAGAAAGTCCGTTTGTGATCGGTACACAATTTGGCGAAAACGCCTGTTGTTGTCCGGTAGCACAAGAAGTCACCAAATTAGGTGGCGAGAGCGTTGTCACAGTGCTCATGGCAGGGTACACTTCCTCATCGGGGCGTGCCTTCTTCCGCTTCCGTTTAGCATTATTGTTGTTATTATTACTTCCCGAAGCAGTCGACCTGGGTCGTGTGCCAGGTGCTCTGTTGACAGTCGTCTTGGGACGCGCCGGTTGGAAATGAGCCACCAATGAAGGTGCGCCGCCATTGTGAATTTCAACCGCTGGTGGAGATGTTGCAGGAGGAGAAGCCATACCTGCGAGTGGAGATTTTTGCCCTTCGGGGGGTGAGGTGGGGGCTGGCACAGCCTTAGGAGAGTTACAGCCTAATGACCAATCCGTGAGCAATTCCACAATGTCGTGATGATGCCTCTGTTTTGCGATATCTTCCGGTGTCATATCCATAGTATCCGCGGCTTTGCGGTTAGCATAGTTCACTAACAGATGTCGTACGGTCTGGATGCTTCCCTCCCGACACCCAAGGAACAGCGGTGTTTGACCCTATAAGAGATAACAAAACGGAATTAGAATAGAAGGGGAAAATCCGTCTCGTTATAAGCGACTCACTAGCCGGGGTTAATATGATTAAGTTATTTTTTAACTAACCTTTTCATCTTGAGCATCCTTCTTGGCGCCATTCCGCAGCAGTTCCTTGGTCACTTCCAAGCTGTTCACGGAGGCAGCCCAATGCAGAGCGGTTTTTCCTATCAAGACACAAATCAACGGTTTTAGAGACCGCGGCGAAAGCTCAAATCAATCTCCAAGATATCAGAAACTACAGATCACACACACACCTTGATTATCCGCACTGTTGACCTTTACGCCGGCTTTGATGAGGTGACGCACGAGATCGGGCAAGTCATGCCTTGCAGCCAGGATAAGCGGTGTGGTACCATCGTCCATTCTAGCCTCAAGATCCGTGGCACGATTTCGTAGCAAGATCTTAACGACAAAAGAAACAACACCGTTTAGAGACGGAATGAAAAATGTCGAGAATAAAGCGTTTTCTGCGTCGTGAACAGCACTGAACTTACCAGATACATATCTACTTGAAGAACATGCAATACTAATTCTTATTTATCAGAACATGTCAATTTTTGTTTACCTAGCACACGTGGGATATCACTTCATATTTACCTGAAACACTCCCTGAGCATCAGCTCCAATAGCTAAGTGTAAAGGTGTGCGGTTGAGTCGGTCCCGTGAGTTAGCATCAGCTCCATAATCCAGAAGACGTTTAGCAACATCAGCTCTGGAATGTCGAGCAGCAAGATGAAGCGGTGTCTCATCTTGGTCCGTCTTAGATCCATAGCTTGCCCCAAGAGACAGCAGATCCGAGACCATCGCTCCTCCGCTGTCGTCGCTGTCTTTGTCGTCATCCAGGCTGCTGCCATCACCGTACCCACCGCGACACGAAGCCAAGTGCAAGGCGGTCATTCCACCGGGGCCTCTGGCATCCACCTCTATGTTTGATGCTCCTCGCTCGCTACTGCCCTCCTGAGGAGGGGTCAGAGCCAGCGATGGGTTTCGTACAGTCACATCCGCTGCTTGCTTGTGGAGGCTGGTCCATTTACGCGGGTCTTCTCCGTTGTCCAGCTTGACGCGTTTGGATTCTCTGGGAGGGGTGAGGTCTGATCGGCTGCTCTCGCCATCCGCACAAGCACCTTCTTCGTCAATTTCCGAGGAACTTTTGCTCATTGATCTGGGAGAAAAGAGAATGATGAAATCAGCCAGAATTCTTCCTTCCTTAAACCTCGTGTTCATGACTTTTGTAGACGTCAAGATGCCACAAGGACAAAAAGTTTACCTCATGGACACTTCCTGGCCGACGGGTTCACGCCTCGTGGAAGACTGTCGTCGAGGTCGATGTCTTGGAAAACCTTCAGGTACCCACAGTTTGGCGTACACCCTCTTGGCACCAGCCAACACTCCAACAATAAACAGTGGAATACCCACACACAGCATAGCAATGTAAAGTGGCGACAGAGGGGGAAGATCAGGGGGTGGTTCTTTGGGGGTCGGAGGTTCGTCGTCAACTGAAAAAAACCAAATTCATCAGATTGATGTCAATGGTTAAAGTAACTGTCTACTCTCATGGGCTCGTTGCGTAACGAGCAATGCACGACATTGCGTGACGTCCGTGACGAACGGTCGTGCGCCTTGTCGATAGTATTTGATGCGTTTCTGCTCTTACACTTCTGGAACGCAAATGGAAAATAAACAGAATCAGACTGACTTGCACTGCTTCAAGAGAAGAAATGACAACTATTACCTCTAACTTGATACACGGGGTAAGGTAGGTCTAACTTGTTGGAGGACTGTAATGCACCAAGGTAGCGAGCTCCCTGAAAGCAAACCCAACAAGTTTCAGTTAATCCCGGCAATTAAGCTAGCAGTAACAACTCAACAGACACCTAACAATCAACATATTTGAAGGTGAACTTACATCGCTCGCTTTGTAGATACACGTGTGTCCTGAGCATCCTCTCTGGTCGAGATCCACGTGAACTTCCGTTCTTTAAGTAAAAACCAACAGAGAAGGCAGTCAATTCACTGCTCGCTAAGGTTACATACTAGAATTTCATTTACAAAACCATCCCGTACAGCATAATAAACTGCACCACATGGAAATACTGTTCACTTACAGGCTTCTATTTGAATGGTCACACTAGTATTCCATCCCCAGACTTTAACGTTAAATAAAACCACATTGTACAGCATAATAAACCGTAACACATGAAATTACTGCGAAACAGATTTCACTGGAACAATAGCCACAGGTTTCTCTCTTGACTGTGAAAGAGCTAAATCGCACTGGCACAGAACACATTGACTGAGTTATTACAGAACACTTACCCTTTCGTGGACCCTTCCGCTGCCCGTCTGACAACGTAATGAGTCAGCTTCAGGATAGCTTGTCGGCGTGAGCGCTGTTTCAGGGCCTCAGTAGGAGAAGGAATAGTCACGGAGTAGATCATTTGCTCGTTATCCTTTTTCTTGATAAATGCAATGGTTTCCAACACTGCAGAAAGTTCTCTCATAAATATTCTGGAACCATTCCTAAAAGTGTCTGGTGTTACCAACAGCACAAGTACAAGCGTTCCTTCGCCCTGGGACATTTAAGAAAGACATATTAATTTACCACTGCCACAAAAAGCTGCTGATGTGTACTGTTACTATACTAATGTATTATAAACAGTCGAAATCAATTTCACCCACCAATTTAGGACTCCCTGTTTCACAGTCTAAACCATCCTTCAAGCAGGCTTCATTGTTGCAGACTGAATCACACACTGCATTTTCAAAGCGGGCAGCACAATAGTCGTTATTGCTACGATTCATATAAAAACAATTAAAGTTAGACATTGAGCATCAGTGCGACAAACAGAGTTCGTCGAAGAGTCAAGGTAAACAGTCTATGCCCCCCTTAAGAACTGAAGATGGCAAAGGGAGAGGAGAGAGAAATGGGAATTAGTAACTCTTTGGGGACACAAGTTCTTAATTAAAAAATACAAGAGACAGACACAGAAAGGGTTACAAAGTGATTTGTGTATCATACCTGCATTCTTTTTTAGGAGGGCTGCAATCAAAACCGTCAAAAAGACACTCTACTTTGTTGCAATGTTTGTCACATTGACCATTTTTGAACACTTCGTAACAGAATTTTCCAGATTCTGTCAGTGCAGAGCAATTTTTCCATGGTTCAATTCCAAGGGAACAGGAAGTGCCATCCCAGTTACAAGAATGAATGTTGCAGTTTGGCTACATTCGAAATAAAGGAAACATGCATGAAAGAGTCAGAATCCACAATAAAATAACCTTAGTAATCATGGCTGCACTTCGTTTTTTGATACATTCACATTTTGAAAACTATTCAGCATGTGTGACATTTTTATCCTTTATCCTCACATAAACTACACACACTTCAGCACAATACACTACTGCTGGAGAAAAAGTAAAAACAACAAGGTACATGTAAGTAGTATCTGCTATTTTAGTATGATGGCTCATATAGCCATAGCCATAGCCATAGCCATAGCCATAGTAAGTTTTTCTTGGACAAACCTGTCCAAGGGGGAAAGGTACAATGAGGTTAACCCTATGTAAAGCACCACCCCGTGAGACAAGGCCAGACCACACCACTGGGAACTACGTACTCTACTCTTTTCGACAAGCGTGTGGGTTCTTTAACGCCTCCTGCTAACCATGTAACACTGAAGATGCAGGAGACGGGGCCTACGGTTAATAGTCCTTATCCGAGAAGACTTGAACGTCTAATCAATTGCAGATGTAATTACAAAGGCAGTGCATTCTCCTCAGTTATTTTAAGACCCTAAGTGTTAGGCCGACCTTCCGTACAGCAGACTGGCGCTCTACCAACTGGGCTAGCCAGTGCTTAACTACAGCTTTTGCAACAAGAGACAACCTGAATGGGGACGTCTAGGGTTAACCCATCACGTTTGTTTGTTGATGTCCATTTCCATAAGTGAGCAGAGATATGCTGCACTCCTGACAGCCTAATAATTGCATGTTATCTTAATCATGACAATAATTATGGCCTTTTGTCATCAAACAAATGAACAAACAAAAAAACACATCAACTTACATTGCATTTCCCTCCATCAAACTTCTTTGCACAGTCATCACGGGGGCACTTTGCTTCTTGTTCACAGTTTGTACCGCTGAAATTGTCTAAAAGCAGGAACAATTTCATGATTAAAATACTATTCACACATAATGTCCTTAAAATAACATCAAAATTTGAAATAAACGAAAGGGCAAGAACAAACTCATTCCCGAGTTTCTATGAATAATCGTAATGCCGTTGACAAACTTCTGTTCCCTGTCAAACAATAGCTCAGTTATAATCAAGCCTGATCTTTCACCCAGATTCACGTTAACAAATTCATACACAAGTGTTAATTTATATGCTGTGTACTTAACTGCCTTGAGGCAATTGATCCAGACAATCACTTCCTCTAACCAAACATAATATATCTGCTTAACATGGCATTAATTGCGTTTGGCCCTGCTTTTCCACTTTTCCACTCAGGGAATGTAATTAAGTCCTACCTAAGAATACAACATTACAACAGTGACCTTGGGACCAGTACTTAGATGAGAGGTTAACCAGCCATGACAAAGCAAACAGTGCTTTGAGCTAAATTGTTTCCCTTGTTCAAAAGAGTTTAGACGTCAGAAATTCGCTTTAATATTCCCATACTGACGACACAGCACTACAGAATCCATGTGGCATCTAGCAAGCTGGTTGCTATTTTTGAGCAACCAAGCAAAACTGCCCAAATATATATTAGAGACGCTACACTTACATGTACCTTGGAGAACTAAGTAATTGACATGACATTTCTTCAGACATAACTTGACTGAGAGAAAAACTGAGCATGAAAAATAAAGTCTTGTTCAAAGAGTAAAATAAAGTCCACATGTTTACCTGGACATTTACATCTGTAGTGACCCACCATGTCTTCACATGTACCACCATGCATGCAAGGATTGCTTTTGCACTCATCCACGTCCTGTTCACAGTTTATTCCGGTGTATCCGATAGGACACTTACATGTATATGTACCAAATCCATCCTCACAAGTTGCTCCATTCTGGCAAGGTGTGGACAGACAGTCATCCTGGTTCCACTCACACATTCGACCATTAACTCCATGCATACAAGAGCACGAGAAACTACCGTTGACATGTGTCAGACAGGTGCCACTATTCAGGCAAGGATAATCTGAACACGAGGAGACTGCACGCTCACAGTTTAATCCTGAAAATCCTTTCTGGCAAAGGCAAGTATATTTGCTGGCACCATCTTTGCATTCTGCTCCATTCTGGCAGGGATTTGACAGACACTCATTTATGTTAAAGTCACAGTTCTTGCCCAGAAATCCAGGCCTACACATGCAGCGATAATCATTATCAGGCAGTGAATAACATTTGTCAGTGCCTAGAGGTGAACAAGGGTTAGAAGCACATTCGTCAATGTCCACTTCGCAGCGCAATCCTGAATATCCCGCTCTGCACAGACAGGAGAAACTTTCCAGACCATCTTGGCAAGTACCACCATTGAAGCAAGCATTATCTGGACAATCATCAGGATTACTTTTGCATGTATTACCAACATATCCCACAGGACATGAACAGAAAAAATCGTCAACTAGATCAGTACATGATCCACCATTCTCGCATGGGCTCGAAGCACAGTTATCAACATTTATTGCACAGTTGTCACCAACAAAGCCTTTCAAACAGCTGCAAGAGTAGTTTGACACTCCATCGATGCAACTGGCACCATTTTTACAAGGTCCACTGGTGCAATCATTGATGTTGATTTCACAATAGCTTCCTGTAAAGCCAGGGGCACATGAGCAGGACTGCATATTCTGGTAATCATCAATACATGTTCCACCATTCAAACACACATCGCTTCTTGAATTTCTGGCCTGAGCACAGGTGATATTCTCGACATCACAAATAACGCCTTTGAATCCAGTCAGGCAGTCACACTGAAAATCAGTCCCAGTTTGCTTACACGTCCCACCATTTTTACATGGGGAGTTCTGACACCAATCGATTACATTTTCACAATTCGTTCCAGTGTAGCCAGGTTTACAGTAGCAGCGGTACGAAGCAATTTCGTCGACACAAGTGGCTTCGTTCTGACAAGGTGATGATCTGCACTCATCGATGTGCTGTTCACACCTTCGTCCAGAGAAGCCAGGTGCACATTCGCAAAAGAAATTATTCTCTCTGTCGACACATGTTGATCCTTGTAGACAGGGGCTACAAAAGAAAAAGAGAAAGCATATAAACTTAGTCAAATTCATGAAATAAACTCTTATGATAATCATTCTTATTCTTATTATAGTAGCATTTAACAAGATTGTAACTTGAGAGTGCAGTGCCATGTAAAAGCAATTGCCTGAAAACTAATGAGCACTACTTTCACATACCACAGTTTCTTTTTTCTAGGTTTTTTTTTACTTTTACATGTATAACTGGGCACTGTTTGGAGTGAGAGGGTGAAATAAACTAGTGAAATCCTTAAGCATCTGAATTTGGGTTTGTTCTACCACCCACCCCACCCAACCCTCTGGGGGGTGGGGGTGGGGGGGGGGGGTCTTGAAATTGTGCCCTTTACTTTTCCCATCCACTTGGTGCAATGTCTCACTATTACACGGAACAACTTATAGTACAGTACACTGTGGTCATGGAGAATGTTTAAGTGACAAAAACATCAGGTACTAATTGAACCACAGTCTTTTTTAAGCAAATCATGCAAAGAAATAAATTACAAAACTCACCTGGATTTACAATCGTCAATATTGATTTCACAGGTAGTACCCCTGAAACCAGCGTAGCAATCACAAATGTACCTATTGACCCCATCTCTGCACTGACCATTAAAGCAAGGGTTTGCAGCACATTCATCAATATTAACCTCACACAACTGTCCACCATACCCAGGCATGCATTTACATGAGTAGCTATATTGTTGTGAGACACAAGATGCACCATTTTTGCACTGGTTTCCAAGGCAACTGTCAATTATGGTCTCACAGCTTCTACCTATCATATTGAAGAAGAGAAAGGAGAAAAAACTCTCAAGGATGCTGCAACATGTTCCTAGGGAGTCCACTATTCAAACTCCTGGTGGTCTAGTACTGTAAAATGCACTCATTCCTCATTGTAGGAAGTCTACATGTACATTTTAATCACTTCATGAAATCACAAAGAAAAGCATTAACTTATGATATCCTGAACACCACAAAGAGACAAACCTGTGAAACCCGCCTG
>Ga0126338_10000683_pt1 | contig 19422 bp, 11 predicted proteins | sample OrbCmetagenome_2_FD_92529 | JGI IMG/M metagenome (GOLD analysis project Ga0126338, IMG submission 92529) | Coral microbial communities from Petempiche,Puerto Morelos, Mexico - Orbicella C C metagenome | ecosystem: Host-associated > Invertebrates > Cnidaria > Coral | place: Petempiche,Puerto... | reverse complement strand
ACACCCACTAGTATCCCGACTTATGAAAGGTATTTTCCAGGAAAAACCACCAAGACCTAAGTACACAGAAATTTGGGATGTGTCCATTGTCCTTTCATACCTTCAGTCTTTATCCCCTGTAGAGAAATTGTCCTTGAAGGAACTTACACTGAAACTTGTTGTGCTCATTTTATTAGTTTCTGGCCAAAGAGGTCAGACTGTTCATTTGTTAAACATTGACCACATGGTCTCTGTGAATAGTTGTTATACTTTTCAGATTGTTGATCATTTAAAACAAAGTAGACCAGGTGTCAAAAACCCTCTTCTAGAATTCAGATCTTTCGAGGATAAGACTCTGTGTGTTGTCACAACATTAAAGGAGTACCTAACAAGGACACAATCTTTACGGGGCTCAGAAAGCCAATTGTTTATTAGTTATATCAGACCTTTCAGAAGGGTTAGCAGAGAAACCATTAGTCGTTGGGTTAAGCTTGTTCTGACTGACGCTGGAATTGATACATCCAGATTTAAACCATACAGCACTAGGGCTGCCAGTACATGTACATCTGCAGCCAGCAATGCTTCAGTAAGCCTTGATGATATTTTGCATACAGCTGGGTAGTCCTCAGAGTCTACATTTGCAAAGTTTTATAACAAGCCTATTGTTAAGGAGAACACATTTGCTGATAAGGTACTTAGCACTGTAAGCAACACAACTGTGCAATAAATGTTTTGTTATGACTGTGCTTAATGTTCGTGTTGCTTCAAAATCCCATGTGATCTCACAGCGCGATAACGAGGTAGAATAGTAAAATTAAATGAGACTTACCTGTAAGTTGAAGTTTGACTGAGATTCTACCCAGTTATAAAGTGCTGGGAGATTACATGCCCTCCCAACCCACCCTTTGTTGGTAGCTGTGAGTCACTCACATTAAGCCTTTGAAGACTGAGTTGGTGCATTCACTTGCGATCTCATGTAATCTCCTAGCACTTTATAACTCGGTAGAATCTCAATCAAACTTCAACTTACAGGTAAGTCTTGTTTAATTTACTACCAAACTCGATCACGCTCATTGAAGTATACGAGGACAAACCCTGGCAAATGTAAGGTAACAAACTTTACTGGCCCAATTTACGAATGGCTTTTCTTTTTTTTCTACTTTACTTCTTCATTCAGTTGCTTCTCTTGTACATTTACATTAATTTTAATAGTTTGTATCAAACTGATTTATCAAACCCTGCATGCAGTTGAGTTAATGGTTTACATTCTGCAGCTTTTTGTCGTTTCCAGGATGGCATTGCCCATCATTTTGTGTTCTTCCGTGCTAGAAAGGTCTCTAAATCTGCTGCTTTCAGCAATTTTTTCTGCATAACTTTCGCTCGCCACCAAAAATACACTTCAAAACTGGTTGACTGCCTTCAAGGGTCCTTGAGAAGAGACAAAATATCCCGATTTTAAATCTCCAGCTCACAGAATAGAGAATGAGACCTTAATTTATGATATTAAACAACAGAAATTAACGCGCTTCACTTTCTAACCTTGATTGCCGTCGCTCACCATAACAACCGCAACAGGATTTTCGATCATGACTACATTTTTGTATTCCAGTGTTTTCATCTGATCAATAAACTGAGACCAAGTGCTGCAAACAGAGGCAGAATCAGTCAAAAAACATATAAAACACTTATCCCTTCCTCATCCAAACAATTTTATACCTTGCTAAGATGCAGAGGACTGGGATTTTACACGTGACACTTGATTTGGACAACAAAAAGTTGTACCTGAGACTTTTACAGGAAATGGCTGGAGAGGAAATGCATCATGTGTAAGAGGCCATTTAGACAAATACCAGATACCAGAAAATAGAAGAATACTGCGAGACCCGTGTAAGTGAGATTTGAAAATGTGGTTGCTTTGCGTAATGTGTGATTTGAGCGCGCTAGGCACAATAGTATCAGCTAAATACAGGAATTGCTCTGCACTAAAATGTAATCCTGTTAGCCTAAATACCACCTTGGTTAGCCTAAAGAGCACTCCAGTTAGCCTGAATACCACTTTGGTTAGTCTGAATAGCACTCCAGTTAGCCTAAATACCACTTTGGTTAGCCTGAACAGCTCTCCAGTTAGCCTAAATACCACTTTGGTTAGCCTGAATAGCACTCCAGTTAGCCTAAATACCACTTTGGTTAGCCTGAACAGCACTCCAGTAAGCCTGAGTAGTGTTTCCGATAGCTCAAGGTAGCACTGACTTGTGAATGGTGCGTAATTCCTGCATTTAGCTGTATGTAGCATAATAAAGGCTGCAGAAGAGACTGCCCCTCCCGCTCTGGACTGGCCAGTCATAAAAGACGATGCAGCTCAAGGCATTGACTTTTCTGCTAGGTACAACAGCATTGTCCTTTGTCACAGAGCTTTGCCAGCAGTGGCCTGTGATTTCTGAAATGCACGTCAAACTGAATCACAACCCACTTTACATTCTGTGGTGGATTCACAGCCATGATTGTTGCATTCTCAGTGAAAATGCACATGTTCTAGTACTGAGCAAAGATTTCATCTTATGTGACTTACTGTTTGGAACGGTCAACAAATTTATCTGATTCATTTGGTGTACTCTGGTCTTCTTCTTCCTCATCATCACTGCACTCTGCCAGCTCAGACAACCTTGATTTGAATTCTGCCTCGCTCAGATCACTGAAGTTGCTTTGCAGTTAACTGAAACATGCATTCTGAGTTGATAATATGAAATATCATAAATGCACATTTGTAAGATTTAATTCAATTACACACTTGCAGGTGTAGGCAACTTAAATAGTTGTCAAAAGAAAGCATGACCACAGGTTTAAAAGGTGTGACAACCATGATACGCGAGTTTCAGCTTAATTCTTAAATGGTTTTTAATATTGAAACAACATAGAAAGTAAAGGCAAGTTGATGATCGATACAACATCAAAGCAAGTCCAACTTACTCCACTCTTCCTTCCTTGATGAATTTACATTTCGCTTTTGCTCCAACCCTAGCAGAGGCAACCTTCTTGGAAAGTGTTTAATATTCCATTTCCAGGTCAAGTTTACAGTAAGCCAAGAAACAATTTAAATTATTGATGTCTAATTAAAGACTTGACCCTCTAAATCAATAGTAATAACTAACCGTTTCTAAATGTGCAGTGAGCACTACCAAAAATGTAGATCTATAAATACAGGAAGTTTTCAGGTTTTAAAGCCCCCACCTCACTCTTCTGAAAATTCCACTTTTACTTCAATAGTTTTCCACATCTAACAGTTCTGGATTTTGTGACCACCCATTCCCTCAGCAGGCTTTTAGCCAGATGGGTGCCCAGTTGACCTGTGGACGGCTACTTATTAAAAAAAATTGTTTTATTTTTCATATGTTGCCATATAAATTGTTTATTTGTCAGGCCCTATAGCACATTTTGGACGGCCACTTTTCAAATCCTGGCTAAAAGCCTGTCCTTCAGAATTTCTTAGATATTAGGTGTTCTTCTTTTATGACTATTTTTGCCAATTAATTATCAAAATAAAATGGTATATGGTTGACAAACTGAAGTCAAAGCACACTGAACAAATTTACTCTTTGTGTTCCACAAGATGACAACTTCAGAAGTATAAGCAGACCCTTGGCACACAAATTGCATAAACAATAATCGTTTCCAGAAACACATCTTCATAATAATTATTGTATACATTTGGCCACCAAAATGAACCTACTACACCATAGAAAATGATATTTTGCCAGTTGGTTGGTGCCTTAACAGAGGGATTCTAAGTACCATAAGCTATCCATTTTATCCATTGAAATCTCTTCGGCTAATTTACTTACGGACCCCCTCTATGAACTAACCCCCCAAAACAGAATAAACAATAAGAAATAACTATTTCAGTCATGGGTTGTCTAATAGATCGTGTCGCCAAGATTTCGAACACTACATTTTGCAAATGTAACATTCTTCATTCTTGAGTTCAGGTTCTGGCACAAGTTATATCATTACATACTGCCATTTCCTTTGCCGTGGCCATACTGTGTATGAAAGACTGGGAAGCCTCAGGGAAGCCTCTGAGAAGCCTCGAAATTTGTGCTCTTTCCCCTCCACCATTTTGTTCAGCCCATTCTCCCGTGGATTCGTGAACTTGTTGCAAGCTTCATAACTTGCTCAGTTGAATTGCAGATATAAACAAACAAACTTAAATGACCTAAAAACACATCTTCCATAGCCAGATTGAGCCATGAATGGACATTAAGAACTTTCCTTCTTTTTGCCATCAGCATCTCCTTAAGCTGATAACAGCTTTTAGGCATATTTTTTAGGGGAGGGAGGGGGCGGGTGTTAATTACATTTGCCCAGTGTAATACTCGAAAATTCACCAACATGAGTAATCTATTAGACAACCCATAAGTGAAGTATTTATTTTTTATTTTTTCTATTCTTGGGGGGTGGTCTGCAGAGGGGGTCCGTAGGGTAGTCTGTGGATCAGTCCATCGGTAGTCAGTGGACCCAGTCCATAGTGGGGGTCTGCAGACCGGGCTCAGTGTTTTTGGGTTACCCCTTTAATATAGTAAGTACCAGTGCTTCAGTCCTCTTTGTTTTTGTTGGTGATCACGCCCACCAAATGATTCATTGCTGCACAACTCGCCTGTGTTCTTGTTCTGTCTACAGGTTGCTCCTCCTTGCTCCCACCATCCTCAGGAGCATCAGTGTTCTCTCAGGCAACACCATCAACCAAATCAAGATCACATTCACCACCAATTTCTAAGTCGCATACCAGCTGTAGTGGTCTTTCAACGATGCACCAGTTGCCAGTTAGGATCTTGTATCCTTTCGTAACGCCGTCCTTTCCAACAATTAGCTCAATGATGCGTCTGATCTTCCAATTTGCCCTGTTCTTTGTCAAATCCTTTAGTAACACGATTGCACCCTTGTTCCTTGTAGCTTCGTGTTTTGCCGTAGACCCGGCATTGATGCCCTCTTGAAGAGTACGAAGGTACTCGTTTCGCCACCGTTTGCGAACGTTGTCTCGACACTTACTGAGATATCGTAATCTCCTGGTCATCTCTCTTAGTCCCTCGCCATCAGAGTTGTAACTATTTTCTTCAAGAGAGTGAGCTGTTTGTCCTCGCAGCAGCAAATTTGGTGTGATGACTGGCTGCTCGAATTCTTCTTCCGTGTAGCAAAGAGGTCGGTTGTTCAGGAAGGTCTTCACGTTCAGTAAAACCTCTTCAAGCTCTTCACATTTCAGCAGAGCTCTTCCAGAGCTTTGGCCATCCGTTGTTTCCAAAAAGGATCTTCCCTCTGTCCGTATTTCGTCTCCAGGGGCGGTTCGAATGTGTTCCTTGACTTCGTTCCGGGAGACATCGAGATTCTCGGGAAAACTAAACTAACTGTTTCCCTGACCAGGAGTGTCTTGTTTCCCTTGAGGCCATGCAGTTGTTCATAAAGTGCTCACCTGTCTCGACTATTTCTGTAATCTCTTTTAAATTCTGAGGAAGCATCCTCATCATGGAATACAAACCACTCCTCAGGTTATTAAGCTCTCTTCTTTCCAGGGCAACTTTACTTTCAAGAAATCGAACGTTCGCTTCGTCCGCCATTTTAATGATTCTCGTGCCCAGTCTCATTTGTTGACGGGGTTTATATGTCATATGTCACAGATATCTCAATCTCCTCAATTAATTACATTGCGTAAAAGTTTGTATGCGAATGTAACGATCATAAATAACAGACCATAACAGACTATAAGAGCTGGAACTATGGAAAAGATATTAAATAAAAACGACTTACTTCGACTCTTTTGTGTGTTACTTGTGTTTCCGTGCCGTTTTGGGGCCGTTTTAAACACAGATGGCCCAGACTTTGAATACGATTAATACGTGACATTATGCTGTTGGCGATTGCGTTACAATTTCAGCCGTTTATAAGGCAATGTATGAGAATGCTTCGAAAATTACTCTAAATGCTACGTGTAGAAAATAATTTGAATAAAATGGCTTACCTTATGTTTGCATTGCGTTATTTTGATGTCTCTGGGTTCCTGGAAGTGGTTTAGAGCCATTTAGGTGAGTTTTACTTTCAAGAGAAACGTTTCGCTTTAGGGGAAGCAAACCGCCATTTTATTCAAATTATTTTCTACACGTAGCATTTTTCGTAGCATTCTACACGTAGCATATTTTCTACACGTAGCACGTAGAGTAATTTTCGAAGCATTCTCATACATTGTCTTATAAACGGCTAAAATTGTAACGCAATCGCCAACAGCATGATGTCACGTATTAATCGTATTCAACGTCTGGGCCGCCTGTGTTGCAAAGCGATTCCAGCGAGTTTCAGTTTCATCGTTTTCCTATCTTTTTACTATTCCTAAAATACACGGTAAAAATATATATGGCGGAATGTTTTATTGTGGATTTTCAAAGAAATATGTATGTTACAGCAGCAGTAATGGCTCTCCGAGGGTGTTGAGTAGCTTCATTGACAATCTATTTATATCTCTGATGAAGAAAGCGAGACAGCAATAGATATTCAAAAAAAATCACCCGTCGAAGTAAACGAACAGATGACACAAAACTGGGCATTTCGATGGGGCAACAAATAACCAAGAATCTAAGAGAGCGCAAAATTGCATATTCGTGAATGATTCGAACATTACACTTTACTTATTAGTGTAGTTCAATCATAACAATTTCTTAAACCAGCAAACCTTTAGTATTCACAGACTGACAAGCAGTATTGATCATTTTTGTAGAAGCAGAATTTTGAACGAAAATGAATAAGAATTAAGTTGAAAAGGGGCAAGCTTGTACGCGATGATTTTAAGCTTCATACTTCCCGTGCTGTAGTGGCTCGTGATGAGTCGTCACTTGCATATAAATTCAATTAACCTTTAAGACTGAAAAGAAACATACTGCAATAATCTCATAAACAGCAAACTCATTGACTGAAAACCAACCAGTCCAGAAATTGACGAGATAAATGAACACTTAACAGCAGCCTAGCTCAGGATGGTGTGAAGTTTTAGTATATTTATAACGACTAGTTTGTTTTGTCTGGTCTTGATCGAATGGCGTCAGTCCATTTCAATCAGTTTTACTTAATCAATAGTCATACCACTCATTTGCTTGAAGGTTGTCGTTTTGCTTTTGGTCTTTATTTATCAGAAATCAAACATCATTTCAGGAACGTGTTATTTAATTTCTTGATCAATGATCTTTAAGTTGCGAATCTAGCCCGGCCATTCCCTCAGGGGCGCTCTATTTTGTTTTGTATCAAATCAATTAATTCAAATTGACTGTATATGGCTGATAAACACTGAAGGAATAATTACTTTCAACTGTCCATGATGTAAATCAAATTGTTATAATATTCATAAAAGAAAACAAGGCATCTTTGTTTTCTTAATTTTCAGCGTTTATACTTCTTTACACGTAAGACTTAGAGCGCGTTCGTAAACGATGAGGCCGTGGTATTAGCCAATTCCTCTTGTAGTAACAATGTGTGATTGTGTCTAGCAGATAGGCAAGAAAACAGGAATCAATTACAGTGATTGTCCTGACCGGAGACCAAGTTTTCTAACATCAATATAAATATCATGTACACACAATTGGAACTCGCTAAATTGAACTCGGTTATTCAGAATTCCCCTTTATTTCGAACTCAGAACCATTTCCCTTGGCCTAAAATCAACCCCGTTTAGGTACTCCATTGTTCAAGTTAAAAAATAAACATCATCATCCATCATGACCTCGGACTAAGTTAGAACATAGCGAGAAAACCATCATTTGGGCTTTTCATTGTACTTTAAATGTACTGCAATGAACTTCGTCCTCAGGTATTCTTTTCGGGCCCTTAGTGAATAAAAAAAATTACATTTCATCATGTCGGTTGATTGCATATTAATTGGCATTGTTATTTTCATATTCAGTGCAGACTGTTATTTAGAACACTCCGACGCTACTTCGAACTATCTTTGTTTTCCCCTCAGACTTCGAAGTAGCGGGATTCGACTGTATATTTCTAAATTGGAACTCAAAGGACAAGAAGGTTAAGTTGTTGTGTGAGAAATTTTGAGAGAAATAGCAGAATTCCGAAAATATCTTGGATTAAAAAATAGATCCCGCTATTTTGTCTGCCCGGGTTTGTCTGAAACATGTGTTACTTAAAAATAAGGAGAACAAGGAAAAATCGCATGTAGACTGGACTTCAATGGGCTTTAACTGATAGCTAAGTTAATTGAGAAGTTGACCAAGAAGTTTCAGCTGAGAAGATCTCGAACTTTGACTGAATGGTCAGTGTTTACTCGACTGCCGAGCTTAACTTCCTCTAGGGTACTGTTCCTTAATAATATATTCCCCCTTGGGTAAAGGTATGGAAAGACTGGACAACATTTCTTTGAGGGGAAAATATTTGTTTGGCATGCATGAAAAATACAAAATTAGTGAAATGGAGTAAGATGTTCACAAAATATGCATATTGTGTGCAAACGTTACAAAAACGATCAACAAAATGTTGAGACAGAGAAAATTCCGTTAGTCACATTTTGAAGGCAAGTTACCATAACCTATCCACGCCTCACCAAACGCAGGTAACGAATAATGTTTTACGCCTGCTACGAGTGTGAGAGGTGAGGTAAGTCCTTTTTGAGTTAGAGAGGTACGCTACGGCAGGGAACATAATAAACAAACGGTCCTTCCGTTCGGCACTTAAGCTTGCGCGGTTGCTGAAGTAAAACCAGACATGGTCAGACATGACCAAATAACTAGCTGAGATCCTCATTTGAGTCAGATAACAGTTTACTAGTGCTGTTAAGGGCGTAAAATCTTCATCACAAGAGAACAGAACACCGCCAATAAAAACCTACTTAAATTTACATATGTAAACAGTAAGAAATCTTCAGACTTTTTCATGTTTTGAAGTCAGTCTTGTCAACCGATCATCGCGCGCGTTGTTTTCTACTCTATAAACATTTCCCAGCGGATTTTTTAATAACGTTCAATCGGATAAAAGTTTGAAAAAAGGTAAGCAAGTTTTCCTTTAATAGAACTTTTCCGGTAACACTGTTTAGTACTGTGGACTGGTCAGTCAACTAATGATCAGCATGATCAGTGTTTGAAATAGTACATACCAAAACATTTCGTCGCACAACCTGCTTTTGTTTTCAAGGAATTTTAATTTTGTCCTTATCGCCCTGTGAATGTCTTTCACATATACACGGAAGACTTTGATTTATTTAATTTCTTTTTTTCCTTTTTTTTTCAATCCACGTCAGCGCAGACTGACTAATTTTGGTATGAACTCAACGAAAAGTCTTTCTTGCGTTGTGAAATCTGGGTGCGACCGGGAAAAACTACCGAGAAACTGAACTGCAATCAGTCTCGAACGTAATCAAGAGACTATTTAGTAACAAAATGACCCCAACGTCTTTAGTTGCTGACGACACTTTCATATTTACTATACACTCCAAGCCAACCAGAACCTAGCTTGCACTGATGAAGACCTATGAACAGAAGTACAGTATTTTTAAATTAAAATCGATAACTATTCTTTTCTTGATCTAAAAACTTGCATTGCCAATAGCTTAGAAAGAGTTAATCAATCTCTGAGCAAACCAGACAGAACACATCGTTTTGAATCATACTGTTCAAATACGCTCTTCATGCGACTGACGAAAAGTCAGAATAATGTAGCGTTCGAATTAAAATCATTGACTCCCAATTTGAAAACTGCCATCAACCGAGAAATAAACTTAGTTTTGTGCCAATGTGAGACTCTTTGTGATCGAGTTCCATCTTTAATTATTTTATTTACACCGAAAGGATGTTTGAAGATGACGCGCTATAGCTAAAATGTAAAATAATGGTCTTCGGTAAAAATAGCTCAATTGTATTATTTCAAATATAAATGTCAAGAACGTAAATTTGGAAGTCGAAGTTTGTTTGTTTCGGTTGAACGACAAGTATCGATTAATTTAGTAAATTTAACGGGTAAGCATGAACACTTTTTGAAAATAAGAAACGCCGAAGGCCATTTTTACGAGAGACAAAACAACGCAGTAAGAGTAATCAGCAGAGAATAACAATACATAAATTCAATGACATATTGGTTATTTGGCGAAAATGCATTAAAATTTTGGGAAATTTTAAAGGCGCTTGTATCTGTAGGGGCACTTGCTGCGTCATTTTTCCCGACCTCCTGGACACTAAGATATGACACAAAATACTTTTGATACAATTTTTGAGCTGCTGATGTTTTTGGCTTTCAGCAAAATCGGCACATTTTCGTTTTATGGGTAATATTAAAAGTTAAAATAACAATTCATCGTTCCAATTTGTTTTGACTGGCCCTCCTAGCCTGATCTGCTTCGCATAGCTCGCGTTTTGCCATTGCCCTTCTTTTAAAGAAACGACCATTAATTAGTTAAGTTGCGATATGTTTTGCAGTTTATTTCAGACAATCCAGGAATTCCTTCGCTCTCCGTTCTCATTTAAAAACTTCTCTGACAGCCTTAGTATTGATTGCAAGTTTTAGATCAGATGTGCTTGCTTTACCCCACAACGGAGAAATAATTACTTTTCAATTTAAAGTAGTCACATTCACCGCAGTTATTTTTTCTCTATCAAACACGAGAAAGATTTATAGTCGTTTGTTTTTAGGTATTTAATCAAAACACTACATTTCAAAATTTCATGATTATTCATTTTGACCAACTAAACAAAAGAACGTTGCGTAAACAAAACAGCCTTAACACGTTAAAAGTTCATTTTTCCGTCCCATTTGTTTACATATGATTCATATACTGCTCAGGGTAACATCACTCTTCCATCCGCAGAAGTCAAAGTCTACACTGGGGGTTCCACATCACTTTGTGTGGCTTCGTTTCGCGAAAGTTTGTCAGTGATAGGAAGAAAACATTTTATTCGGTCCTACGAGAAGGTACGTACATTTACGAGGTAATGTTCAGTTCATGGGTGCCTCTATTCTTTCCAAAAAATACTAGATAACAATAATTTTTCTAAGGTGATATTTTGGCGATCACCAGTATCTATTCTGAAATAGGGAAGATTTGGAACTCAGCAGGAACTCGGTTAGAGCATTTATGAAGAACTTGCATCGATGTATCCTTTGAAAATGTCGGATCTGTGAATTTTACACTCCAGAACGGATTAAAAAGGCATCAAAGACGGTAAAACGCTAAACCGAAGTGTAAATTCTATCCCCGAGATTTACTTTGTGAAAAACCAAATTAATACCAAGAAATGCCAAGACATACCAAGACATAATTCGATCACCGGTTCCCCTACATGTGCGCTTTTTATATATGCCCTAGCTATTATATACTTGTCAGCTGTCTATTTTCATTCGATCATTCACGGTTCCCTGGCTCTTTAATTAGTTCCCTGGCTCTCGAGCTCCCAGGCTACCTAAATCCCTAACTCCTTGCCTCCAAGGTTCCCAAGCTCCCTTCTTGGTTCCCTAGCTCCCTGGCCCCCTAGCTCCCTGACTCCCTAGCTCCCCGGGATCTCTAGCTCCCTGGCTCCCTGGCTCTCCGGTTCCCCAGCTACCCGACTCCCCCGCGTCTCCGCTTCCCCGCTCCCCGGCTCCCCCGCTCCTCGGCTCCCCAGCTCCCTGGGGTCCTATGCTTCCAGATTTCCGAGCTCCTGCTCCTTGGATCCCTGGTTCCCCGTCTTTCCGGCTCCCCGGCTCCACGGCTCCCCGGCTCCCCGGCTCCCCGGCTCTCTGGCTCCATGGTTCCCTAGGTCCCTGGTACCTTGGCCCCTTGGCTCCCCGGCTCCCTGGCCCCCTGGCTCCCTGGCTCCCTGAGGATCTTGTTTTCCAGCTCACTGGCTCCCTGGCTCCCTCTCTCTGGCTCCCTGGACCCCTGAGGATCTGGTTTTCCAGCTCCCTGGCTCCCTGGCTCCCTGGCTCCCTGGCTGTCGGATTCCCCGACTCCCTGGCTTCCCCGCGCCCCCGCTCCCCGGCTCCCTGGCTCCCCGCCTACCCAGCTTCCGGGGGTCCTAGGCTTCCAGAATCCCGAGCTCCTGCCCCTTGGTTCCCTAGCTCCCCGGCATCTCTAGCTCCCTGGCTCCCTGGCTCTTCGGTTCCCCCGCGCCTCCACTCCCCCGCTCCTCGGCTCCTCGGCTCCTCGGCTCCCCGGCTCCCTGGGGTCCTAGGCTTCCAGATTCCCGAGCTCCTGCCCCTTGGATCCCTGGTTCCCCGTCTTCCCCTCTCCCTGGCTCCCCGACTCCACGGCTTCCCGGCTCCCTGGCCCCCTGGCTCCCTGGCTCCCTGAGTATCTTGTTTTCCAGCTCCCTGGCTCCCTGGCACCCTGGCTCCCTGGCCCTCTAGTCCCCTGGCTCCCTGGACCCCTGGGGATCTGGTTTTACAGCTCCCTGGCTGCCTGGCTCTCCGGTTCCCCGACTCCCTGGCTCCCCGCCTCCCCAGCTTCCCAGGGTCCTAGGTTTTCAGATTCCCGAGCTCCTTCCCCTTGGTTCCCTGGCTCCCAGGCTCCGCGGCTCCCTGGCTCTCCGGCTCCCTGGTTCGCTGGGTCCCTGGTATCCTGGTCCCTTGCCTCCCTGGCCTCCTGGCCCCCTGGCCCCCTGGCCCCCTGGCCCCCTGGCTCCCTGGCCCCCTGGCTCCCTGGCCCCCTGGCCCCCTGGCCCCCTGGCCCCCTGGCTCCCTGGCTCCCTGGCTCCCTGGCTCCCTGGCTCCCTGGCTCCCTGGCTCCCTGGCTCCCTGGCTCCCTGGCTCCCTGGCTCCCTGGCTCCCTGGCTTCCTGGCTCCCTGGCTCCCTGGCTCCCTGGCTCCCTGGCTCCCTGGCTCTCTGGCTTCCTGGCTTCCTGGCTTCCAGGCTTCCTGGCTTCCTGGCTCTCTGACTCCCTGGCTCCCTGGCTCTCTGGCCCCCTGGCTCCCTGGCTCCCTGGCTCCCTGGCTCCCTGGCTCTCTGGCTCTCTGGCTCCCTGGCTCCCTGGTTCCTTGGTCTAATTATTTCCCGGTTCCTTTGCTTCCTGGCTTCCTGGCTCCCTGACTCTCTTGCTCCCTGACTCTCTTGCTCCCTGGCTCCTTGGGTCCCTTGTTCCTCGGTACCCCGGCCCCCTGGCTCTCTGCATCCCTGACTCCCCGGTTTTCTGGCTCCCTGGCTCCCTGGTTTACCCGCTCCCTGGTTACTTGGTTAACTCGGCTCCATGGCTTCCTGGCTCCCTGGCGCCCTGGTTTCCAGACTCCCTGGCATCTAGGCTCCTTGGCTTCTTGGCTCCCTTAGTCCCTTGCTGTTCTATGGCTCCCTAGCTCCTTGTCCCCATAGGCCCATAGGTCCCTGGTTCTGTGGCTCTCTGGCGCCCTGACTCTTTTATTCCCTCGCCCTCTGTCTCCCGGTCTCCTTGGCTCTCTGTCTTTTCATTCCCTGGTCCCTGTTTGTCTGCTTCCCTGCTTCCCTGCTTCCCTGCTTCCCTGCTAACCTGTTCTCTTGTTTCCTGGCTCTGTGGATCACTGGCTTCTTGAATACTCACTCCTTGGCTCCATGGCTCCTTAGACTGCTTTAGCAGCCATCCATTAATCCATACATCCATCCACCCACCCATGATTATTACTTTTTGTTCATTATTTACTTCAAGGTTTATCATTCGTTATTTCATTAAAACATGCTACAAATCATGTAGCCTTTTCTCTCATTTATCAATTAATAATATTGAAAGATATCTTTCTTGGAACTGATCTTTGTCGGTTTGCTGGGTGGTTCGAATTTTGGTTTTTCCTTTTCTTTCGGTGCTCCTGTTTGTTTTCGTATGTTTTACTATTTTTATTCGCTGTAGGTTGCCACGGAATATGATGGCAAGGTGGCCACAGACGTGCCTTCTGTTCACTGTTATTATTACCACCTTTAAATGCAACAAAGCCACTTTAGAGCTGCCTTATGAAGTGCTAGACTCGATAGTTGAGCTGAGCAGCCTTGATACGGACTTCCGAGACCTCGCCCGAGTCAATGTATATGATGCTCGTCCAATTTATCGGCTAGACCTGGACCCAGAGTACGTAGCCTACTACGAAATTGACATGGGAAGTGATTACATAGTGCTGTCTTCTGGCCGTAAAACTGGAGATTTCCGAAAAGTAGAGAGTGGCCCGGATCCAAGACCTACAGATGTACTCATACAACAGGCTCAGGAGAACGGTCAGCGCTGCGAGAAGTTTTATCGGCTGTCACCAATGGGATTGACAATATGTAAGAATGACAATGGAACTGTTGTGGCTTCGAGTTTCAACTGGACAGCGGATGCACCTGAGGTGAGATCAAAAGTTGCATAAGTTAAAAAGTGGTTTTTTTTTTTTATCTCCTAGCAATGTGGTTGGAACCTTCCCAATTTTTGAACATCCAATATCTCTTGGAATATCAGCAATTTAGATGTAAGCAATCTAACATGTAAGAAGACAATTAAAATTATTTCATCTTTTTTTACACAGTAAGTTAGCCAAAAATTGAATTTATACTATGGACCTAAAATAAAAGACTGGAGGGAAAGTAAGATAATTCATAGAATATCTGATTTTAATGTATTTAGTTTTTGAGAGAATACAAAGTTAATCTTAATAAAAGTGTTTAACCATGTCAAACAGATTGAAGACTGGAGTCAATTGAACCAAATGGTAAAACAAGATCTCGATGGCTTTGAGAGACAGTGGCGTGTGAGGGCAGCACAAACGCTTTCAAAGTCAGTCTGGGCCACCACGGACGTTATTTTTAAAGGGAAAGAAAACAAAAAAAATTACATCGTTGCAGAAGGCCTTTCACCTGGTACCATTGTGAAATTTGCGCTTGGTAAACGTTTCAAATCTGTTGACGTTTACGTAACAGACAGTGGTGGCTCACCCATGCGCTCCAGCTCGAGATCTGGATGGCAGCAGAAACTTTGCAAGGTGCTTGTAGGCGTGTGCCTTCCGGATGGAAGTACTACGGTGACTTCATCCGCTATAGGTAAGATGCCCAATCATCTTCCATACCTGAAGGTTGAGGTCCATGCCAACCGGACATTCGTGGGGAACGTCTTGAAATGGCGGGAAATTCGATTTGCGGTTGAAATTAAAGGACATAAGAACAGAGTGATAAAGAAACACTTTTCAATCAATCTCAATTCCAGACGGACTCGGCGCTCGTCGTGGAATACTCTGTATGAAGTATCTGTTCCTTCTGAAAAAGATTTCCCCGACTATGATCAGCACATATGCTGTTACGGTTGCCACAGTGGAAGCGGTCCCGTGGCCTGGGCTCAAATATTTGGTTATTATGACAGACTTGCTGCTAGATCCAGCTCGAAATTTAGTCCAGCATTATATGAAGGTAGCAGTAAAAAAGCACCGCTGAGTATGACAACTGGCGTTAAGAAGTTCGTGGAGACAATACGACCATGGACCTCAACAAGCTGTTCAGGAGGCACTTCCTCTTCCAGAATGCATTTCATCGCCCCATGGTTTCGCGCGCGCCAAGGATTGACGTCACGTGTGGTCAGTTATCTTGAGAGACGCAAGAAACGAAGCAACGGAGCAAGCGTTTCACGTATCAGCAAAGACGAAATTGAATCCAACAGTGCTCAGTGGCTAGATAAGGGTTTTCCAGTCGTCTTTGAAATTAAAGTAGGGCACGGGTACTTGCACTTTGCTGTCGCTACGCAATACAAGCAAAAGTCAAGACAATTTAGTCAATGTAGATCAACAAAAACTGGATGGGGATGGTGGGAAAAAAAGAAAACAGTATGCCGGGATGTGAAAGAAGAGGAAAAAGAGTTCTTTCTACACTATGGCTGGGGAGGCCAAGGAAACAAATGGCAGAGAGTCACTCCATATAGTGCCCACGTAGCTTACGTTTTAAACTAATGGGCCTCAATTGTAATAATCTATGACACTTGTTGTCGTCTTCTCGGTCATTTAACTTACGTTTAATTACTAATGTGTCAATTCGCACCATTGTTTAGCAAATCTTGTGCTTAGAGAATGTTAGATTGCTTACATAGTTTTCTCACTTACTTTTGCAAGTATGGAGTAGTGCAAAGTCTTCGATACACGGTGGCTTGCAGATATAGCGAGAATTGAATGTTTTCTGTGTTATTTTACTATTATTATTATTTCTTATTTATTTATTTTTTTCAATCATGTTGGGGAGAGGTCTAAGAAATCAACGGCCTGCGGGCCCATTTGGCGAATAAAACACCCAGCGATTACAGTTTACAAAATTTCTATATTAATTTGGCTTCACAACTGATTACATGCCTTTTCAATAATACAAACGTCACCAGCACCAGCACCCGCTTGTCTTTTGGTCACCACCAGGAACAAGTGGACCCAGGTCAGTTCTAATTTGAAAGCGATGAGCGATTAACAGACGTCTGCTCAAATCTGATTGGCTGACCATTGACAAAAAGCACCCTACGTATGCTAGACAAATTGGAAAGACATTGGAACTGAATTTCGCAAAAACCATTACCCTCACGTTTCCTAACAGCCTAGATTTTAAACGTAACTGCCAAAATATATATTTATTTGGGATTAACTCAGGGTGTAACTGATAACAGGCGTATATCTGTTTTAGTGCAGTAGGATAAAGACCTAACTAAGCTAAGAATAGGAGACCTCGATAACAAAGCAAAAATTTTCATTTTTTTCATGGCTTTAAACCTCAAACAGGCAGCGAATTAATGGTAACTACTTTAAGTAGTTTGAAAGCTCAGAGCTTCTCGTGCCTTTCTCCATAAGGTGTGTAGTGTTCAGCTTTCGTTTTATCCTTTGAATGACAAAGTAAAGACCGGAAAAAAGTCGTGAGAATGAAGGAATCGATAACCAAGGAATGGCTGCATGAGCATCGCTTATTTCGGTTATGAGATGTATGAAGATCAGAAGGGAGAAACTATATGCTGAACACGGCCTTTCGGGGTGACGTTTTTATCTTTCTTATCACAAATAGCATAACTGCTGGAATAGGTGCATCCTTACTCTAAAGGAATATAAACATCTTATGATTGTTGTTAGTACAAAATAAAGTAGCATGGTAAAGGGAACAATAAGGAGTCAATTGAGACACTAAACATTGAGCATTTGAAGTTAGCATGGACTGATTTTATAATAGTTTAAAACAAGAGTAAGGCAATTTAGGTGCTTATAATTGCTGAACTGAAAAAGCTTCTCGACCTTGTTTAGATCAAATAAACTTGCAAGAGAATGTCTTCTGTGGTTTATATACGGTACTAAAAACACGAAATTCTTTTCAATACGCGCAAACAAAAAGGGCTCCACTCTCCATTAATTGTACGTTATGAATGACGAATATGAGATTAATTGCACGATCTGAGGAAGTATGGACTCGTGTCTTAGTAAATATGAAAGGTAACGAAACTTCTATTGTCACAATGTCAACAAACATACTCTATATTCCGATAATATCCCTAGGATTTTACATGTATTTGTTCAAAACGTTTTTTGCAGCGTGCGTACCTCCAGAGATGGCGAAAGGTGATGCAGGAAGAGGCATGAAGCTAAATTTCTTAGGGGGGCGGGGAAGGGGGCGAGGCGTTTCAAAAGGGTTCGGGTTCATATTTTGAAGTGATGTGGTGTCTAACTGAACCATATTTTAAAAGCATAAAACGAGTTGCCTGATAATCGAACAACATATATGAACAACAATAGAGGACATTGGAAGAAGGGTATCTTTCTTTCGGAGAGCTAAATTTAAATGTAAGTCCCCTAGGTGTATTCACGATTTGTAGGGCTAATTATCGAAGTAAAATGGTATATCGATTGACAAACGTAAGTCGAATCGCTCTGGACAAGTTTATTCTATATATATACTGCGAAATGACAATATCGATAGGTGAGAACACCTATGGCACACAAATTGCAAAAAAAAAACAAAATAATCGTTTCCAGAAACACAACTTCGTAACTGTATAGTTAATCAAAATGAACTTGCTACACTGTATTAAAGCCGTTTCTTTTTTAAAATTGTTCATTCTCCGTTAGCGGCTAAAGTCATGACTGATCTTTTAAAGCGCAAAATTACCTGATGTAAAAAATTACATCTTGTCAGTTGGTAGCTTTAACAAATGGATTCCAAGAACCAAAGCTATCAGATTTACCAGTGGAAATCTCTTCGGCTAAAAGACCGTACAATTTCTGTATCAAGCCCTTGGGAAGTCAAATCATTATTGTTCATAGGCTCGTTGGACTTGTTTTCGAGTGGGGAGGGAGAGGAGCTAAGATTATTATCGGAAGACATTTGCTTATAATGGCTTGTTCACTTTTTTGATATATATTGTTGGTCAGCCGCCCATCATTCCAAGCGCATGCGCGCTCTTCGTTTGATGAACGTAGCCTGTAACAATCTCGTTCCCAGAGTCTTCGTTCCCCTTGACCAGCGGTCGGAAAACGAGAGCTCTGGGAGCAACCATTTCAGGCGTGCGCCATAGATGCAGACTGCGCAGTGTAACCGGATGGGCAGAATTCGGTTATTTCAAAATGGTTGCTCCCAGAGCTCTCGTTTTCCGACCGCTGGTCAAGGGGAATGAAGACTCTGGGAACAAGATTGAGCCTGTAACAAATACTGCAAACTGCCGCCAATAAGCCCTGGGTTTATGTAACTTCGTAAGGGGTTTTGGATGGGCTGATAAACGGACGGGCGTATATCAGGGGGGACTTATAAGCGAAATAAAACGTTTCCAAATTAGCTTGTGATCGAAATACGGTCTTCATATACTGGTTTTTGATAGAGCTTTAAAACATCTTAATAAATCTAACTCATTTCATGTTAAACTAGATGGGGGCTTATTTCTTTGGGGGGCGGGGGTATAATCTGAAGTAACTTCATGTCTACAAGTAGATAGGCCTATAACCGTGGGAGGCTTAAGAGTGGGAGGCTTATAAGCGGTAGTTTACGGTATCCATTTGATAACCAACACCTGAAGCCGGACGGGGCAAGACTCATGTGGTTTAATAGTTTTCATTACAAGATGCCAATCGATTTCTCCAATGGCGCAGGTAATCCAAAGCATTGATCCACCTACAACAAAAAGCAACATTCATCATAAATTATAGGCGACAAACCATTTACATGAAATCGAGATAATAAAATAATAGTAACTTTGGTAAATGGTTTGGACTCAGGAGTTCAGTTTCAACGGACCATCGACCTACAAACACGTTTCACTTGACTCTGAAGATGACTTCCGCTTAGGTTGTCGAGACGTCAGCCCCAACAACAGTTCTTTACAGAACTACCCTCACCTGGACGATCACACTATGCTGACGAACTAACAATTTTATTTCTGCGTCAAATAAAACTAGAAAGCCCCAGATCCGCGTAGGTTATTCTTAATGTTGAAGCAACACAAATGAAACAACCCGGTTGATGTTTCGTGTTTTTTTTTTTTTTTTTTTTTTTTGTTTTTTATAAAGTTT
>Ga0126338_10000681_pt1 | contig 19441 bp, 14 predicted proteins | sample OrbCmetagenome_2_FD_92529 | JGI IMG/M metagenome (GOLD analysis project Ga0126338, IMG submission 92529) | Coral microbial communities from Petempiche,Puerto Morelos, Mexico - Orbicella C C metagenome | ecosystem: Host-associated > Invertebrates > Cnidaria > Coral | place: Petempiche,Puerto... | reverse complement strand
TGTTTCTGTTTTTTCGTGTGAGGTTCGTTTGATGGGTTAATGGGTGGATTTAGGTTGGGGGGGGTAGGGGGGGGGGGGGGGTGGGTGGGGAGTTTGTGGAGCGTCTGCTAAGGCTAACTGAACTATTTGTCTCCACTGGAACTAATCGACAGATCCCAGGATAAATGTAGCCGATGAAATAAAGCCGTTCCCACAGTAAACATCCTCTAGCCAGCGCGATTCAAAAGTTGTGTTCGGGAACATTAATTGTCCCAGTTATGTAGCACGTCATCTGGCATCCCTACGAAACAGGCCACGTTATTGTTGATTGCACGGTCGAAAATCACAACCAGAAACTAATCCGTCTCGTGTGCACTTACTTTTCGATGTCATTTGTTTTCGCCCCTCTCCTGCGAAAAACAAGCCTAACCTGCAAAATGTGTTTACTTCAATGACTCTTTCAATGAACTCCCCCCACCCCCAATGACTTTAGGCTATATATATGTCTGCTGACTGCTTTTTATTATTATTATTATTTTTTTTATTTTTTTATTTTTTATTTTTGCTTGCTGGGTTTTAGTATACGTTGTGAAACAATTGTTACACGGGATTTTGCCTAGGTAGCAAAAATGGCACACGGAGGAAAACCATTTGCTCGTAGTACCTTGGACATCAAAACACCAAGGCAACTTACCACATTAAATGTCAGGGGCGCTGCATGTGATCTTTTTGATGTATCCATGGGTATTAACCACGAGAAATTTACCTTCGGAAATATTGGTCATACTTACTAAATGCAGTTTCCCGTGGTAAACAGGTCATCTACCACGGTAAAGAGTTCCGTGTAACTGAACCCTAAGGGAGCGAATTTCCTGGAAACTTAAGTCCAAACATGTTTCTCCTGTAACCGTTTTTTCGTCTGCAGCTTGGGATCTTATCACCAGGATTCTATGGTATCTTTACTCGACGTTCATCACTACAACACGACAAAATGTATAAATATTTACTGTAAAGCTACAATTTCTCTGATTTATCCATAGCGCATCAACTTTTATTTGACTTAAATCCCACACAAGTTCGCATTGCAGACCTATTTTTAAAAGTACACCAGTGGGGGATTGCAGGGGGAGGGTCGGTGGGTGGGTGGGGGGGGGGGGGGGCCCGGGCCCCCCTTCCTTAAAACGGTGTGTGGGGGGGGTTGGGGGGGGAGAAGGGCCTTTTGTCTCCCCCCCCCCCCCCCCCCCCCCTCGTTCTCGCGCTCGCCTCGTTCCCATTTCGCTCACCCCACAAACCGAGAGCCTGGAAAAGACTACATTATCAGATGTCGGTTGGCAAAGTAGTAGCAACTCTTGAGCAAAATAAAATAAAAATAAAAAACCAAATTAGAATTACGGTCGGGGAACCGCAGAGCGTTGACTCCTGAAAACCAGTTCGCGGTAAAAATCTGTTTTATCTAAAATGGAGTAAACACGAGAATCCCTGAATCTTTAATGAAATCAATTTGACTAATTATAGAATGAAAAATTTCAATGTAAATGGCGAGATTTTGACTTATTTGCAGACCTCAAATAGGGCATTTTACAGTTGGGTGCTTAGTTATCCGGCCCATGAATGTAAGCAAGGCTGGAGGTGACCTTGCTTTGATACAGACCTCTCTGCTTTGGTCATGTAAATGAATCTAGTTAGCATTAGAACAACTTGCTTACAAAACAAAAGCAGTGAGGTCTGTATCAAAACAAGGTCACCTCCAGCCTCGCTGCCATTCAAAGGCCAGGTCACTGAGCAGACAACTGCAAAATGGAGCGAGACTGGAATATTTAAAATATCCAGGTTTACGGAAATTGACATACCTTTCCGTCATCGGGTCTCGCCTTTCCAACCTCGCTTGCATCCACCACTTTACCAGGCCATGAAGGCAGGCCACGGGCCTGCGCCCAAACAATATCACCGATATCAAACTGAGGTCTTGCGATGGACACGGGCGGCTCGTTAAGACATTCCTGGTTATTAGCCGTGTTGGATGTTACGGGATTTGTTTTGAGTGGTAGATATGCGCTCTGGTTGACCATTTGCACTAAAACGTTGGAAACAAAACCATTGTTATAGATATGGATAAAATATTCTCCGCTTCAGTGACTGGTTGAAGATTATGTTAAGGCAGAGAAACACGAAACAAGAATGGCTGAAATTGGGGAAGATTGACGCGGATTACACAAAGTAACGTACGAACGGCAAGCTGCTTCATTCCTTACCGCGTGCGGGCTCATTTTGATTTGGCGACACATCTCCATTATAAAGCGAGTGAGACTGGCGCTTGTTACTGATTGGCTCATTCTCACCGGAGACAGATCGCTCATCTCTGGACTTGGGGTTTCCTGTAAACAGTGCAAAGGAAACAACATCTATCAAAATTACAAAAGAATCCTGCCACCTTAAACTAGCTTACTTTGAACGAAAGCCTGTTTTTGCTAGGTGCTGTTGTACAAACGCTCTTTATCAGCCTCTCTCAAACTCCTGGTTTCATGAACTCTACTTTCCCAAACTCATAACTTAATTCATCGAGTTTAAGAAAGGAAATCATGACCATGACCTTAATTAGCATAGATTTTTTACGATTTTATTTCTCCGCTATACTCCACTATGCGCCGTATTTTCAACTCTCTTCTCAGTGTTGGGAAATGTGGTCAAACACGGTCTTTCGTGTTTGATCTATTACGCAATAACGTAGTTTGTGTTCAAGGATGAATACACACAACACAAATTTGTTGCCTTATCATAGCTAGCTTCGATTATTCTCTCAGCCAGAGTGCCTGTTTCTATTGGCTCTCACGCGTGCTGATTCACTCCCAACCCACAAATACAATCATTCTAGCATGAATAATTACCTGTTTCCCTTCAATAATTCTATACCTAAAGGATGTGACACTTTTGAGGGATACAGTCTTCTGGTTTTGTCTTATTACAAACCTAACAATTGGAGAGAAACTGCAGTTAACTCCCTTACCTCTACGTCGGTCATCACTCTCATTACAACTGTTTAAGTTGCTACATTTTTTGCTGTTTGAAATCCCTTCCCCTGACTGGTTGTTTTCAGGGGAGGATCCCTCGTTTTTTGACACTGCAGGATCATCAATAGAATCTTCCTCGTCATCATCATCATCATCATCATCTCGCTCCGGGCTGCAATATGCTTCTATGGCTTCACAAGACCTTTTCAGCCCTAGAAGAGGATTAGTTTCATAATATGCCGACTCATTGTACTTTGTCTTTTTAGTTTGCTCATTGTTATCACTGTAAGTTCTCTTTAGTGTACAAGCCATTTCAGATGATGTTTTCACCGGATGGCTTTCAACTGCATTAAACGATTGAACATGAGAAGGCATGCTGTCTACACTGCCTTTATTACTTGCCAGTGGTGAATCACCCTTCGGTGACCCGCGGCATCCAGAAAGCCCCTGGCTGGGCATTGGTAATGGTGAGTTCAGGGGGGATGTTACACTTGCATGTCTAGGTGAATGACTGCTACTTGAGCTTGATGTTCTCAAAGCAGTCGCAGACGATGCACTGACTTCCATACAACTGCTTCTACTGGACGACACAGAAAATGATGCACACGAATTTTGTACACTGCAGCACCCTGAGCTGCTGTTATCTGGGGTGCTGCATCTTCGTTTATTAGTTGCTCCAGGTAAACTCTTGGTTGCAACCCAAGGTGGCAGGTGATGGGCCGGGCCTGGTACATCCATCTTTTGATTACCATGACTAGCAATGCCATGGCTAGAAGGAGGTGAAAAGGCACTTCCAGGGTGGGGGCTAGGGGTGGACAAAGAGTGACCTGTGCCTGTGTGGTTGGTATTGAATGGCATTGTAACATACCCCAGGACAGCACTTGCAGCATGGGAATCTGTGTTAGTACCAGCCCCATATTGGTGAGGCGTAGTTGCAGATGTAACAAGACTGCAAGCTGGTGATGGTGAGGACGATGTAACAGAAGGACCTGTACTTACACTAGGAGCTGCAAAATTCACAGAAAATGGAAATCGGGGATGGTTGATTTGACCAAATGCGACATATGGCATTGCAGCAACAACAGCTGTCTGAGGATGGGTGTTAGCTGGTCCAGCGTTACTTGAAGTGGAGGGTTGAGAATTGTATGAGCCAGGTTTTACAGTGTTTATTGGGTATTTGACAGCATAGTCTCCAAGGTTTAATACCGTCGGTCCCATTTGTCCACTTCCACCTGTTTGTGACTGTATGGCAGTCATTGGCACCATCCTCTGTGCAGCAAATTGTACAGGGGCATTTGCTGGAACAGTGACCCTTGGCAGAAACGGGGTGTAAGCACTCGCCAAATGAGCCAATGTTTGGGAAAACCTTGGGGATGCAGCTGGAGCGATAGGTACAAATGAATCAAAAGCAGCTGCAATGGCAGCATTTTGATTGTTGTAGGAATATGAAGCCACTGGAATAGCAGCAGCGGCCGCAGCAGCTGTTGCCGATGGAGATGTTGCTGTTGTTGGCACCGGTTGGCCTGACTGGTTTGCCTGGGTTATTGCTGTAGGCATCACAATACCAAGCATGTATGGGTTGGTAGGGTACATAGCTTGAGGGACCACCCCTGGAGTATTAGGTGATGCAGCCTTGTTTGCATTAGCTGTGGCAATGAACGTTGCCGGGATGGCCCCCTGGTATAATGCACCATGAAGCTGATATGCTCCCTTCAACTGGCTGGAGTCCACATTCATCTGAAATACTTGATTTCCATTTCCTTGAAAGAAGACACCTCCCTGTGCTTGGGAAGTTGCGATCTGCAGAGATGGTACTTGTGAGGACCCAACTGTATTTTGCACCTGTCCGTAAGCACTCACTGACGATGGTATCTGAGCTGGACTTTGAGCCACGGAGGCAGCCTGGACAATCTGCTGTTGACTGGTACTACTAGGCATGGAAACTTGACCACAGAGACCACTTGCTGTATTCCCAAGAGAGTATCCTGTCACTGGTGGCTGAGTTCTGTGAGCTGATACATGCTGTGGTACAGTTGGTGTTGCATGGCTTGTCTTAACACTTGGAGCCAACACTGCTGCAGCCTGCGTGATTTCTTTGCTCACTGCTGACTTACTACGGGCAGCAGCACTACTAACTGGTTGAGTTCCCCTTGTGTGACTGGGTGTGGCATGCACTGTATTAGTACCTGGTACAGTGGTGCTCGGCGAAGAAACAGCACGCCCCTCTTCCTTTATGATTGGGTCTTTCAGCACACTGTGGAATAATGCGGGTGCTTGTACAGTGGTTGAGACAAATGGTGTAGGTAGCACTTGAGATGAAGGTTTGCTGGCACTGTTGGCTGTACCTTTCATGGAGGAAGCAACAGCTGCAGTGGTTGCTACAACCTGCGTTCTTTGAAGAGGACTATCAAGTCCTGCCCTTGTTGCTTCTGATGATACAGCCGGCACTTTTGAAGCAGCAGCTGCTTTGAGAGTGGCTGCAACAGTTTTCCTGGGTCCATAAGACTTTGTTGGTTTGCTGTGGCGAGGTGCAGCCGCTTTAGGGCTCATTTTGACACTCGGAAGCTTGCCTACATTGGGAACTGACCTCACATCTTGCTTTGTGATTGGGATTGTTGTAATACTTGTCGACACTACTGACGTTGTAGAACTTGAAACACTTATTGTCTCCTTGATAGGGTCATTCTTGCTTGGTGCTGAAGTGGTCAATGAATCACTTGTTGTGCAGACACTTGATGTACTTGGACATTTTGTAAAAGTACCTCCTGGTGGATTTTTTGATGGTAAAGTCACTGAAATCATTGCTGTAGGCTGTAAGCTGACAGTTGCTGTGCTTGTAACAGAAGCTGTAGGTTTTGAAGCCTCTGTCACTACCTGCCCTGTAGATGCTAGGCTATTAAAAGAAGCTGACGAACTAACAGCAATGGTGCTTGTGACAGTGATTGTCTTTGATAACTGTGATGTCGTTGCCGTTGCCGTTGAAGGAGAGCTGTTTACTGCACTTGTTACAGTGCTACTTGTCAACAAAGTGCTCCCTAGACCTGCTCCAGGGTTAAAGAGTTTAGAACTGCTAACAATAGTCGCAAAACTTGGTAGTGGCCCCTGTTCAACAGCAATGTTGGTTGGTACACTCTGTACAGGACTGTTGACGATGGAGCTTGGTACAGGCAATGGGATGTTGTGAAGAGGGGACGTTGGCCGGTCAACATCAGGTTTCCGAACACTAACCCTCCGTGACTTGGCCAAGGGATTTCGTGGTCTTCCTGGGCCTGAGAAATAACCACCCAAAAACAAGTTTTAGCACTTGTCTTATGTTTTAGTTCTTCTATCTAAAAATCAAACTCCTAGTTGATAGCCTTTAAGATTGTGGATAAAACTCTGTTGGTGATGAAGAAAAGACACAGAATTGAAATAGGACTGAATTTGAAACAGTGGGATAATCATAACATTTAAACAGTCTGTTTGTGCTTGGTACGATTGTTTTGCTAGGTAAAGTTCAGCAAAATGCAGGGGTTTCTTTAACATTCAGGAGGGTAACTGGTTTTCACAGGTGGATAAAACTATTTGAACTAAACTTGTTTGTAAGAAAAAGGTACCGCTAGATGGTCAACACAGGCAGGCAAAATCATCCTCACAGCTGGTCAATTTGCCTGGTGCGCGGCCCTTAATGAAAGAGGGACGGCAGAGCTTGGTGGGGGGAGGGGGAGGGGGGGGGGGGGGAAGACCACTTTCCCCCAATTTCAAGCAAAAAATGCATGAAATAATAATTTTACAAGTATCTCCACACCCACTAAAAGTTAGCGCCTCTGGTGCTCGCTTGTAAGGTCCCCCCCAGTTCAAAATATGCTCCGCCATCCCCATGGAACCCCTGAAAATGTAGTAAAATTACTAACAGTACCTCTTTTTTGGGCCAGTGTTGAAAATGGCGGCAATTTGACATCATTAGGTTGCTTTACCGCAATCTCTGACGGCTGCTGAACGTCTAAATAGTCTAAAGTGTAGTGTTTGCATCCTGATTGTGAAGGTTCTTGCCTGCTGTTGACTGGAATTAACTTGCTTGGTATTCTTGCATCAAAGTTGAACACTTTGTAAATAAAGAGGGGGCATTCCAGCCCACATTTACATGTCCCCTCAGTCTTGAGATACTCAATCACATGATCCAGCGACCTTAGTCGACTGTTGTTTGGGCTGAGGAACAATGGATATCTTTGAGCAATGCTGTATACTTAACACCTTAATTTAAGGTGGCTATGCCCTGGATGGTACAGTTTAAGCAATAACTCTAAAATGTTATTGTTGGTTTATTTCAGTCAATTCCAATTTTCCTCCCACAAAGCTGTCCTCCTTCCTATGAGTTTACTGTGATACCCTTGATGTTTTTCTACCTTCGTAATCTATTATTCTGAGGTTTTCTTTGACTTTCAAGACAATTTTTGGTGACTTAGGTCATGTCACAGAGAAAATGCACACACTTCACAAACATAACAGGTACACATTTCTACACCAGGATGGCAAATTACTTCAGAAGCTGGAAAAACACTGAAGAAAGCTTATAAAGTGCTTGCCTTACGCATATCATGTTCAAACTTCTTTTGCATTATTCTTACACCCTACAGCCAGTGATTGTGACTGAAATGATATCCAAAATAACAATTATGTTAATTCAAGTGAAACATTGTAGCCAAGTTTCAAATTTTTTTGTGTGAAGGATTCTCCTGACAACAAAGTCTTGACTTAACATGTCAAATCTTTCTGACATGTAGATGTCTTGTTACAGTTGTGTTACTTGTCACGACAAAATGTCAGTCTTCACACAGACAAAAATTGAGACATTTTTTCTGGATTTCCAAAGGGCTTGACTTGAGTTCTTTGCATCTTCATAACAACAATTTTGCCAAAAATCGATCCACAAACCTGTTTTGCAACTTTTAATCTCTCAATAGAATAAGCACTGTGAGCTACTTTGTGGTATAATCCTTTCTCTCCTAAAAGATCCTTTTTGCTGTTTTGCTTTCTGTGGCGGGAATTTAAACAAATTTCTCAAGTTTAAGTCAGAGGGGGCTTGTAAAAGAAGTTTTTTGTTTTATATTTCTGCTGGATGAAAACGTACAATTTCATACGAAACAAAGTTTCCATTCTTGTCTTCAATATTATGAAAAAAGGTTTCTTTTGGAAACATCGCATAAACGCTTTTAGTAAAATGCTAATAAGTTTATGGCTGGAGTGGAATCGAGAAACCTTACATGTATAAAAAAGAAAATTGACATCGAACAAAATTTCCGTGAAAAGAAATAAAACTTCCAAATGTACGGAAAAAAAGGTGCAGCAGAATCGCTTTGTAAAAATTAATTCTTCACTGTCTAAGGCTATGGATTACTTTTTACGTTTCACGCTATAAAATACTTCAATTTAATTTGTTTATCGTGCCCCGACCGAGCGTCGCCAAAATGTAACAACAATACCCGTGCTTTCTTACATTGACAATGTTATTTCCGAGTAGCAAAACGGGTTAAGTTTTTGACACTTTCCACTCGAAGTAAACCTTTTCTTAAGGCACTCAGCAACACCAAATATAAGTTAAATTCGCCATGCTGGCTTACCTGATGTATAAAATGGCACCATTTTCAAGTATTCGGCTCCAACCTCGTGGAATTTCAATGCACTTGGACCCATTAATAGCTTGTTCGCTGGCGCTTGTTTCACTCATGATAATCCATGAACAGTTGTTATCTTCTTAATCGAGCGTAGAAGCAAAGGCTCGAAGAATCTCACAACGTGACATAGAACGAACAATAGAATCGACCGTGGCGGACATCCATGCGACGATAAGTGAATTCAAACACAGCTATTACGCGACGGCCGATACTAATTCACACGCTCACTTTGACCATCTGCGGCGCATAATTTCCCGAAAGAGAGATATCAGGAACTCTTTTAAGTCACTACACCGGCAAAGCTCTTGAAATGTGATGTAAAGATGCTTATATTTACATGTGAAAAGACACAGTTCTCCGCTAGAAATAGACCGCCATGTTGGAAATGCGTGTCGCATTCTATTTTCGAGGAAGTCGCCCGCTGAAAAATTGTCTAAAAACGCTGGCTCGTATTACTACGCGTACTGTAGCTCTGTGTATGTCTTTTTGCTTTGGTTGTTAGAAGTGTTACATCATGCAGTGGCGCGCTAATACAAGTTCTGGGACGTAAATCGAATGGGTTTCTTTTGGTAGGTAATTGAGGCACAAAATGTCAATCTCAACATGGACCACAGGCTACCCAATCTCACTTCCAACAAGCGTGTGGTAAATTTCTTAAATTTTTTTTGGTGCCAAATAATAGACCAATTTCGATATATTAAAATTCAGCCTAAAACAATAGACCTCGGTACAAGGCTCTAGCGAATAATTACAGTGTTTGTGGGGTTTATTCCCCAGACCTTGTGCTAAGGTCTATTGTGTTATCGAAATTGGTCTATTACTGAAGCCTTCCATAATTTTCCATGAGGACTAGTGAAAATAAGTCTGTCCACAGAGGTTCATTTTCTTCTTGAAATCTTGGTATTCCTTTCTGATTTTCTCAGTAATTCCATTCATATTTTCTTAGTCATTCCTTTCTGATATTCTTGTAAGTGAGCAAGCACAATTAACCAACCATGGGTGATAAGCCGTGATAGCTAAGTCTGTTTTGTCTTGACCCATTCTCTTCCCCAGCCCCATGCATTCATTCTTGCACAAATCCTCTGCTGTTTATTATATTTTGCTGGTGTGCTTTAGAAGAATAGTACACAAATTAGCCTGTCCATTCAGATGCTTTCTAAATACCAGTAGTGATTTCATTGCCTGGACCCCCTAAGTTCCACCTTTCAAGTTAAAGAGTGAAGGTTCAGAGCAATGGACCAACAGAAAATCTCAGCCACATTGCCACAGCATTTCCATTCACCAAAATTTCCACAAGTTAACGTTTCTTATACTCAAATAGAAACATGCAAAACGTTTTCTACTCCTTTGAAAATGGTTGAAAGCCCAAGAACTATTACAGTTCCCTTGCTGTATATGCAAATTTACATCATCACACCCCACCTTCATTCATCACACAAATATAATTATTTTATTTTCATTCTATTTTTTAATTGCGTAAACTAATATACACCTTTCCTTACAAGAATAAAACAAGTTTGTTTTTCTTATTTACAATTTTACCAATAAAATATTCTCGACTGTGTATATAGTGTACTACTGATAACATATTTCCAATAAATATTGGAAAATATCTACAGTAGAGTTTTGGTCACAGCTACATGTACTTCTTTCCTTTTTAGGTAATTTTAATTTTTAAAGATATTCTTACCCTGCTAGCAGAGCTACCTTAATCTTTCCTAGGAAAGATTGAAACGGCTCTACATGCTAGCAGTGCTAAGTACCCTAACCTTAGAAAACACAACTGATTTACCTCTACCTTTAATACAACTTAAATATTACTCTTCTTTTCTCTGATGCTGCACTGGAAACAAGCTGAGTTAATTTCAACACTGAGAGATCTTGAATAAATGTGTACAATTTACTCCTGACTTCTAAAGCTTACCTTACATTATCACCCCCAACTGTAATGCCATGCGATTAAATTGCTATAGATGGGGCTGTGCTCTAGAAGTGCCCTGGTGTCACAAGTGACTAACTTTTGCTTTTGGGTGACTGGAAAAACTTACATTTTTCATATAACATTAAGTGCTGGGTACCCAGGATTTCATGGTTGGGGAACTTTGGGCTCCTTACAATTTTCTTAGACCACAGCCTTGATAGAGGACACTGGAGTGCAATACACCACCCACTGGCATTACAAAACGACTTAATTAAGTCCCTCTCTCCACACCATTCATTGTATCCATTCTATTCCTATGAAGTTTCTACAAAGTTGTAAAAATATCATTCTCTTCTTTGATTGTGGAGACTTGAATAGAACTTATTCTTGCATTTCCCAGATCAGATGTCATAAATTTCAGCAATCCCTGCTACACCCTTGTTGACTGGCGTTAAACATGCATGGGCCATTACAAAACAAGCAAATGGAGCTGAAAACAACAACAAAAAAATCACTGTTAAAAGTTAAAACAAAGGTGACCATAATAAACATACAGTTAATCAATAGTAGTATATTCTTAAGGTGGGTCTTCCTAAAGTGAGGTACTTGAAAGCAACCAGTATACACATGTACATTCTATTATTTTTAAAAAATTGCCCTTGGTTGGAAAGTTTTCAAACAAAGAATCTTTTATTTTTTCTTGATCCAAAATGATCAATAAGTTATAAGTTATCCTTCACATTTAATCTTTTGCTTCAATTTATGATGGTAAATAGTATGGGAAAAGGAAGTAAAAATCAAACTGCCAGAAAAATTTAAAGAAAAACAAAACAAAATCAGAACTTAAACAGATCAAATGGTTGAGGATATCTTACCAATGTAAAATATAAAAGGGACAGCAGTGGGAAATAATCCATAGAAGGGAAGCTCAAGCATGATCAGTGCTGTTAACTGTTCTGAAAGGGATAGCTTCCGTCCTGAAAGACAAATCAACGACAGTTATTGTCTCAAATATCTTTAAAGGGATTCTTCACAAACTTAAAGGGCTAATATTTCCATGTACCTTAGCTGCTCATTTATGGCTTGTTATTATCTTACAGTGCAATATGCTTAGGTTAAAGGAGTTGCTGTTGTCATGTTTGTTTTCTCAAAAATCATTCTAATTTTTTAGCCATGGTGGCAAAAATAAAGACCCCTCCAATTTTTGTACCTCCTTTAAATTATAAAAAAATATTTACAAGTTGTGGACTGAACATTAACATTGCCTCCTTTCAGGATGAAGAATTAAGAGATCTTATGTTCCTTTTCACAATACTTGTTCATCTTTCAGGCCATTAGGTACACAAGAGTGAAAAGACTTGAATAAAAACAAAGCAAGCATTTGGTTAAGTGTACATTTGCCAAGGCCAATCCACAGTGGCCTCTGACCTGTGTTCTCTTCAAATATGACAAACTATGGCTAGGGTGGTAAACTGCAAACTCCAGACACAATGTACTATAAAGTAAAGCAATCTAGTTACTTAGTAAATTCGAAAATGCTTCCACATTTTCTCAGTTAAAATCTTGTGAGCTTGCTCTTAGGTGTACTGAGTTGCCCTTTATCTTCAGGGAAGTAACTTACCCATTTTAATTTTAAACTTACCCAACAACTCAATGGGGCAACATCCAATGACATTCAGCACATAGATTAGAATGACTGTAACGCATGTCCACAGCACACAAAAGTTTAAGTCTGCAGAGTCAATCCTGCAAATAGCCAAAGCCTGGAAATCAAGTTCTTGATAGCAGAGGGCATTTTATCTGATAACATGCTAAAAACACCTGAAAAAAATTAGACTACCAGCAGTCTCTCTTTTGCTTGAAAATTCATAAAAAAAAGAACACAAGAAAGAACCACGTTCACAGTCACACTCACATACTCACTTGTTCTGCATTTCTCCCACCAATTTTCAAGCAAAAGAGAGAATGCTTGCAGTCTATAAAAAATACTCACATCACCAGTGAAACAACAACGAGGATAAGTAGCAACCATATATAGTTCAACTGATAGTATGTCATGTTGTGGCCAAAATTTTCAGCAGAAATACTCCACTGGTTTCTCCAACACAGACTAAAGAATCTTTTCCAGGGACGTGTAATAAGTGGAAAAAGAAACTGGAAGCTATTAACAGTGTGTGTTGGAGATTCTTTCTCTTTGTATGGTGGAGGATCGTCAAATTCCACATTGTCTGTTGTTTTATTGGAAGTCTCACTGATATCTTTCTTCTGTGGATCATGGCAGCTGTTCACATCTTGAGCCATTTCATGTATTGGAGGAGGTCCAAGGGGAAAGTCGTTTGTATTTGCCAACATTGTGTGTAGCATCCAATGATGTCAATGATGACCAAGTCAGCTCACATTCTAATCAAAACGTACCTGTACAAAAGAGATATATACATTCTTAATATTTAATTCAGGGATTACACAACATTAACTTCTCACTGTACAAACATGTAACAAAGAAAAAAATCATTTTGTTGTACAATACCACTATTAATAATTTGCAATTTATTACATGACAAGCCTTGAGGTAATTATTCCAAGTGTTCTAAATGGTTCTATTTTGGTCAACATTTTGCTATATGGACTGTTTCCATGGAAATGGTCATAAGCCATGAACTGTATGTTTTGTTTTGTACTGTGTAAACCATTTACTAATCTAGCTTGCTTGAGCGCTTGACCCATGCTGGGGAATATCCAAACTGCCATGACCTTGGGCCAATATTCCCCAGTACGGCTCTTGTGCTTGTTAGTAAGTAAGAGGTTTGTAAGTGTCACCCTATTTAAATAAAGGTTGTTTGATTGATTGATTGAAGAGGTTATTATTTCAATCATTACAGTAATTATTTTAATATTTAATATCATTTAATAGCTAAAACTAAGGGATATTAATTCATTTACCAACAAATCCTCGGAAGAAACATTACAGTAGAATGGTAACTTGAACCTGAATAACTTGAACTCCCCCACTTACTCAAACTAAGTCCCATTTCTCTTGGATTTGACCCTACTGTTCAGTCATATGGTCTTTTTTTAACTTTTAACTCGAACTCGGATAACTCAAATTTCCCGCTAACTTGAACTAAATTCCGTTTCCCTTGATCAAATTTACCCCGATAACTCGAATTCTGCTTGATATAACTCATTCCATTAGATTTTAGGATGTCATTCCATTAGATTTTCTTGTCGTGTAATCGATAAAAACACATACAAACTAACACTACAGCAATTTGAGGACATAACCGAGTTACACATTTCACAGTACTGTATTTACATGGGAAAGGTGTATAATCGTGTCACAGGTTCTGACGAGATAAGTTTTATTTGCACTGTACTGTATACTGAACTGCTGAAAGATCAGTGAACTAACAATTACTAGATATTCAATCGACCGCGATAACTCGAACCCCCGTTAACTCGAACTGTTTTTCGTCTCCCTTCAGAGTTACCGGGGTTCTACTGTATATATTGACTGAACTGGCTAGACATTCAATAATTCGATAAGACAAGTAAAGGTACATGTAACATCAATAATGTCTCTAAAATCTATATTTTTACATGTAAGTCTTACAAAATGATCTCTACTGATCTACGATCTACACTCTCAGCTGCCAGATGATCTGATGGAGTTGATCGAGAACTTCAGTGCCCCAAAATAACCCCAGATGACTCAATTCAGATATCTTCGAGTTCAGAAACTACAGAGCACTAAAATACTGATAAAATTAGGGGTTTGCTTCGTAGTGTGCCTCTAGTACAAGATCTTCCACTGCTGTTCGTCCTTTCGATACCCACAGTCCATTTCGTTTTGTTTTGATCTTGTCCACAATTCCTTTCGATCGTGGCGCAGAACGACAAGAGGCCTGGGAACGATAGCTATTTTTGGCCAGGCGAAAAGCGAAAGGTTGATGTAGATTGTGCATATTCTTCCGCCTTGTCAAAAATTTCGCGCCGTGATTTGATTTAAGTCTCTCAGTAAAAATTACGAGTCTCCAAATTCCTGGAAAGTTCTTTGATTATCTGCAAGATTTGCTGTTCTCACGACACAGCGTGACATCAGTCTGTGTATGTCGGACAGTCTGCCTGTGTAAGGGTAGGGGCTTGTTCAGTCTTTTCTCACTATTCCCCTCTGAGAAGTCTATTCAAACGTTACAGTTTAAGGTCCTCGATTTCCTCCATCCAGCAGCAATGGGAAAGCGGATAAAAGAAGTCGGCGAACAGGGTTTGTTGGGCGTGTTTTGAAGTATAAAGTCTGACCCCTTCCCCTGACTCCCATTTGAAAAGGACAGGGGTGCTCGTGTGAAATTTTGAAAAGAACCCCTAAGATACCAAGATCCTGTTTTGTTGGCATGACATGGAATTCTTTTCACCCCCAAGAGGTACCAAAAAAGAGTTTTTAGGCTGGACACCCGAAGAGCTACCATACCCTTTTTTTCACCCCCCGAGGGGTGCCACGACTCCACGAGCACCCGGTCCTTTTTATATGGGAGTCTCCTCCCTGGGGTAAAGTTGCGACACTTGACAGGTGAAAGGGACTTATATCTGCATCAACTGCTCTAATAACACAACGTACAACGCTGTTTCGGTCAACAGCACGTATTCAATTTTGTTTTATTAATTTATCTATTACAAATCATGGTAGGTTAAAAGTATAAGTAAACGTACAAACAAAAATATCCACAAATATACAAACAAACAAAAGTGTGAAGAAGCATAAAGTAAGCCGGAAGTCCGAAACATTTACTGGAGAATTAGCACATTTTTTTTAGTATTCTTCGATTTTACTGGATCCTGACGATCTCCGAGCAAACAATGGACGAGGCTTGACACCTGATCGTGTCATGTTTTTACCTGATCTGCATTTCTAGAGCGTTAATTATGTTTTTACCGACATAAACAACATAAAAGGTGAACGTGCAAAACGCTGCACAATCTAGCGTCTATAAGTCGTTCTCAGGTCAGGTTAGAACCGCAAGCACGACACTCAACATCAGTATACTCAAGTTTTGCGGGAGGAAAAGAACTTTCCTAGATCAGAGTGATCAGCTCAATGGAGCCTGAAATATGCACGAAAAAACAGAGCAAAATTTCCTGTGACTACACTTAGCTACTACATGGTAAAAATTGCCCGTCGCGATGATGCTTTCTCGCAAATTTTTGAACTGGAAGCAAGCCCAGTAGAAGGTCAACCACTGCAGCCAAAAGGTAAGAAAAAGAGAAAAAGCAAAGGCGAAAAACAAAAGAACATTACAAAAAACCGAAAAGCTTAAAGACGTAGGTCACATTCCCGTCCAAAAACTCTAAAATTTTGATTTCTGTGCATGCCCGAGCAAACATGACGTAAATCGCGATGCTTGTGGAAAGTAAAGCATGCTGTCCTGTTGCAAATGTCTTTTTGAGTAGATTGGAGCTAATTTGGCTCATATCGAGCCTGAAAATCTCCAAAATGTCCAAAATGTGCGTTTTTGGCAAAAAGCTCCGGGAGTCAATGGGTTAAGGAACACGGTTATCGCTAAATTTTGGAACAACACAACAAAGTAATAATTGTGCTGGTGGCATGTCTTCCTCTTGAACTGCGCATAACTGATCGGATGACTTAAATTGGAATTGACTTATTAATTATAACCGTATGCTAATCTACACATTTTTACTGGACTGTTATGCTCTTCACCACCACTTTTGATTATCACTGAATTTTACACGATTTTTGTCATCCACATGGATGAGAAAGTCCCGAGTGATTCTTTTGAATCTTTTCGCGTCAGTTTGGAAGAGGGAGGAACTAGGGAATCTACCAGAGAGGCTCGTCTCTGAGCCTTTTATTTTTACAAGACAATTTGCACATTGTTTCTTTTAAAATATAATAATAATAATCGACCTGGATTTGAACTGATCAAGATATGTGGTAAGGTGCACGAGTAAAGGAGAGGGATTGGGTAACAGCCAATAAGAGACCCCTTCGGAAAAAAAAGTTCCGTCCTTAATGTTTACTCATATGTCGTGACATTCAAATTTCACGTTTGTAAAATTATAAAAATTAAACCCCAGTGAGAGGAAAAAGCAGCAAGTGACGTTTCGTGACTCTAGTTTTCGTAAAGTAGGCTCCCGACCACAGATACGAAGGGAAAAAAGTTAAAAATATTGGTTGTTGAATATCAAAGCTAAAACAGAGATCAAAGAATTTTTTCCTTGGATCTTCGCACTAGGCTCGCTCTCCCACCCTGCAACAGAATACCTCGTTGCCTGTTCGTATAATGTTGAATATTCTATTATGGAAATTATTTTCCAGTGCAAAATTTCAAGTGCTACAGCTTGAGAGGTACGCTCGCTCCTTTAGATAAGAATTTCACTATACACTGCACTTTTATTGAAAACTGGCTTCTTTTTTTTGCAGTTTGAAGGTGGAAGGCAAAGGCGCCCTGGGAACGAAGCTGGACGAAAGTAAGGCTGGCTCGCGCTTGTTCCAATCTTTTTCACTAGGTAGGCTTCGAAATCACATAATTATTTCAAAACGCTATGACTGTTTTAAGAGGTTGTAAGGAAGAGTAGGACTACAAAAAATTCCAAAGAAGATAAATGAACATCCTGGGTAATGAACGAGAACGCCCGGTCACAAGATTCGAAAGAGGAACAAACTCCTGGTCACGCCCAAGCGCCCTTCAATGGTATGCGCGCGCACCGTCCATCGTGTTGCATTTTGGGACATACTTCTCCTATGAGCGTTTTTACCGCCATGATGGATCCTAGAAAATGGGATCCGAAGAAGAAAATTTGTCCAAGTCAGTCTTGAAAGACGACCTGACAGGCCAAAAACCTCAAAATGCTCTAATACGATTTCCCTAGTGTTTGTTTCAAAATTTTCTTGAACCTGCACGCTTTGTGCAGTGTTTCAAATTTTTAAATTTGAGCGCCGCTTTGGAAACTCAACAGCGCGTCAAGATGAGTAAATTGTCATTCAGAGCTCGGCAGCTCGATTCCAACAAGGCTCTTCCAGTGTATCGGGCGGAGGAACTACCCGATTTGACGGAATTCAGCACTATAAACCGTGCTGTGCCTCAAATGCCAACTGGAATGGAGAAAGAAGAGGAAACGGTGAGTAAAAATAAGTTGTCAACTCTTAGTATTATGCTCATTTCTTTAAGAAAATAAGACGTGCGCGTACCATTTAAAATTTCCATGCAGCTATACAATCCGAGCATCAGTTTGGAAATTGACAATGTCTCTAGGCATTATTTTTGCACGATTCCTCAAGTTTACAAGCTTCGTGAAATGTACTTATAGTTTGTTCACGTGATGTGTATGCGTAAACCCGCCATTTTTGAACGTGGCCGAGGGCGCTTACTATGAATGCCATGGAAATGCGGAAGTAGGTAACAAATAGCGCAGTGTTAAAATCTTTACTACTCCAGCGCGCGTTTTTCCGTTAGATCTTGTAGATTTAAACCTTGTTGTTGCGATCGTTGGTTTTAATGAGTTATGAAAATTCATGTGCTGGCCATTTCCTAGCCCAAACTGAATGGTACAGAGGGGTGGGTTGGCAAGCTCCGAGTCAGTTATGTCGTTCTTTGCCGTAGAAATAACAGCTTATTCGAGTGCTGATTGGAATAAATTGTTGCTAAAATTGAAGTAATTTTCCAAGCAATAAATCATGAAAATGCTTGTTGTCATTATATTTTGTGTGTGATTACAAAACATCATTTTTTGTATTACTTGTGGCTGTCAGTAAGATGTATTTTTGCAGATGACATTGTTGATGTTGGTATTTTCTGTTACATTTTATATTTTTCAATTCTTTGTGAACTGTAACTTTGTAAGTTCTATTTGTACCAGTGTTATAAACTACAATACATATTAGCAGGGTGTCTGTATTGCCAAAAGTGGCCTATGAAATTATTATATGAGCTGTAGAAATACAACCTTATTTAATTCTTCAGCTATGACATACGATCTTAGTGCGTGCCTTAAAGGAGCTATGTCACAGTTTACACATCTTGAAAAGTTTAGCCTAAATTTTTCAAGTTCTTCATTTTTAATCCAATTTAATCTTTTCTATCTTTAACCATCCTTGCTCCTTTGTGGTAATATTATTATCTCTTTGGTGTTTTTCTATTAAGCAAACTACTATTTTAAGATTTCCTTCAATATAAAGGTAATTTTGTATGTGGCCAAAATAACTCAAAAATGCCGTGGCTGGTCACTGAAGTTTTTTCATTGAATGACAAGTTGATTATCACTTTGTTACAGGGCTCAAAGTTTATTTTAGCTTTGGGAGCACTTGTGCGACCAGCTGTAAATTTTTACGCGCACTGCCAAAATTTTAGGCGCACAGCTTCAAATGCTTGGAGCACCTACTCCAAAAGAATACTTAACGCTCCAAAAAGAGCGACTCAGGCTTCGTGTTGCAAACTGGGCCTATTCTAGCAGTATTGAACACAACAAAAACAAATAAAAGAATCAGGATATTTCACACAAGAGTTAAGCTTAGATATTAACTTCTGAAGTCGCTTCGTTGAGTATCCTCACTATCCAGTTGCTTGTTGTTTGCCTCACCTTTCAAATTCTGTTCATGAAGATTCCTGATTTTTTCAACATCTGGGTATTCGTGAGAACTAGCACGAACTTTGCACATTTGGCTAGCTTTCAAGCCATAGAATTTGTGGACCAGCCCATTCCAAAAACGCTGGACATTTTTGTATGTCAGACAAGCGAAAACAAAGCTTTCTGTACCTGTTGTTCGCGAAGAACGAGCACACGATTTAATCTCATCCCCAGTTTCCACACTGTCCACTGGGACCGCCTGGCACTATGTCCCCCATTTGGCGACCAAGAAGCATGTGCTT
>Ga0126338_10000680_pt1 | contig 19470 bp, 8 predicted proteins | sample OrbCmetagenome_2_FD_92529 | JGI IMG/M metagenome (GOLD analysis project Ga0126338, IMG submission 92529) | Coral microbial communities from Petempiche,Puerto Morelos, Mexico - Orbicella C C metagenome | ecosystem: Host-associated > Invertebrates > Cnidaria > Coral | place: Petempiche,Puerto... | reverse complement strand
ATAGAAAATAAACAATTTAAATTGTATTAAGTGGGTTTTTGTCGGTTTTCTTTTTCAAATTTTACATTTGGCTTTCACGGCTTTCATCTGAAAAACTTGAAAATAATCAATATGATTTTTGAAGTAGCGCGCGGAAGAAAATTTAGTGGTGAACAATAAAGTCAATAGAGTGTTTATGTCTCGGAACTATCGGTCTGATAGTTGCCCCTTGGAAATTTGATGTTCTTAAAACTAGCATATTTGCCCTCGACGCTTCGCTTCTCGGGCAAATATTTGTTTTAAGAACATCAAATTTCCGCGGGGCAACTATCAGCCGATAGTTCCTCGAGAGAAACACTCTATTGTTTAACTAGTGCATGTCACCATGTTATATCCCCTACCGCCTCCGACTGGCCCACACCGCCTCCTACTTACCTCAACCACGTGTACCATCAACTCTTCAAATTTCGTCTCTTTATTTTCATTGTCAACAACGTTGTTTTTGCTGTCTCTTTTGTATCTGTTTTTGTTCAGTATTCTTTTCCTTACGTATCTTGTCACAGCGCATCCGATCTTGTCGAAGATGTGGTCATATTATAGAGCCCATGATAGGTACATAAGGCTACCGTAGACTGAACTTCGTGGGCGTTTCGTGGCTAATAGTCACAAAGTTCACTCTTCTTCTGAAGAGTCGCACATTAAGAAAAGACGCATCCATGAGCTAAATTAACTGGTTAACTTGATGGCTTGTCTCTATTATTCTCATCCCCTAAAGGTGAACCGAACTGGCCAAGTAACGCCTGCTCGGGTGGGATTTGTTCTGCCGTTGTTGTTGCTTCTACGCAAGATACAATCATCATTTCTTGTTCTACGTCAGGCTTAAGTTCAATTACGGTATTTGTACATGATTTTTTTTTTTTAAAAAAAAAAAAACCTTTTGAGCCTGTTTCTTCATTATTTGAGAGCTAAAACTATTCGACAAGTTTTTCTCACCAAATCCTGACTAAACAAGACAGTCATAGAAGAAGGGAGATAAATTTAAGAAGAGACGTAAAATTATTTTCACTTTCCGGTAATTCTAATAGTTTTCAATTGGCCTTGTTCGTTCCAGTCTCCCAATTGTGAAGAAACCATCCAAGATGCATACGTAGGGTCTTTTTTGCCATAATCTTCAAGAGCGTTGCATTTGCTTATAACGGGCTGCAAAATAGGATCTGCTCTCTTGTTAAATGACTGCTGCCCAAGAAAATCAGACGAGTTATAATTAGCGACCGGGTCGGTCATCTTGGAGTTATTCACTCACTCAATTCAAGGGCGACTGGTTTCCAAGGAAATCATATCAGCTGCTAAGAACTCTGACTGATAACCGCTTGGACAGCATCAAGTCAAACTAAAGATGAGAACGTAAAAGAAAAACATTAAAACGTCTTTCCAGTTATCAGGATACTTTTGTGCCATTTGATTGACAGATATCGTTTTAACGTTTTATTAACCAGCTAATGACAGTTTAAGGGATGTGCTGTCGCGTTCGCCCTGTCTACTTTGACAAGTCAAGTGATGCGAAAGAACTTCACCACCAGACTAAATGAAGAAGTCTCGGAACAAGCCATTATTGCCTTGGGCGTATCTCGTAAGTGGCTCACACGAAGAAATTCACCCACAGCTCATTCACATTTTACTATTATCACCTGGAAATAAAACTCGTTATCGCCCGATTCCTCGGTGAACAAACACTTCAGAAATTAAGATATACGATACCTGCTGCGAGCTCGACTGATCATATCGATTGCCGACTGTCGAATTGAATCTCACTTCATCTGTCCTACCACTATATTATCAAAGGTATCTTGCGGTATTTCTTAAAAGCCACGCAAGAGACTTGGTCCATTGAAAGGCTTGCACAAACATCTCATTAAATTTCTTTTGTGCTTGGGAGAAAGAACCTTATGGCGACCCAGCACCTGCTGCCTTTTAAGGCACGATATAATTGAATAATTCTTAAAGAGATATGTATATCAAAGCAAACAAACTATTTTTTCTTAATAAATCAAAATGTAGCGAGACTATCTCTACTAGCATACAAAATAGTATACACAGTTAAGAAGAACGGTTTTCATTGGCTCCTTGCTAGCCTCCTTCGTTAATCAGGTTTGATCAAGAAAGGAACTGTGATTCTGCGCCAAGATAAAAACTACATAAGGCATTTTTTAATTGACGAGCTTGTCGTTTAGAGGAAAAATATTAAATCAATGTTTAATTTAAGGATGACAACACAAAACATTTAATACTTAGTCGGTCATAAAATGAGCAATTTGTTCGATGGTATATCTTGTGAATGGAAAATTCAAAGAACCGACTTGGTCCAGTTTCTTAAATTTCTTTTGTTTGTGAAGAGATTTTATGACGTAGGCAATGCGACATAAAAGACTGTTTGTATCCGGCACTTCTCCCCAATTCGCATAAAGATAGGATTTACCCAACAAAAGAATATAAATTATGCATGAGAACTGGTAAATAGCCCCTGAGTTGTGTTATTAGTTTTTGACATCGGATTGGCTTTGCACGGAGAACTGAACTAGATTTTAAAACGTCCGCGCTTAGACGAGAAATGGATATTAAACGCGCCCAGGATTTCGAGGTTTCTAAAGAGAGCGTGTCTGAATTGTTGAAACTATCTGTTGAATCTACACGACGTGATTTAAAGGCAAAAGACCTCTTGCTACTCGGCAGGAAAAGGTCTCGACCAACGGACGAGTGCAAAGACGGCGAACTTATCAGGAAACGTTCAAAAAAGAAAACGTGCGTTACCGCGAGTCTAGCGTTTCAAATGGAACCCTCCGCAGTGGCGAGGAGAAACGAGCGCGAGCGAAACAGAGTTCGAATGGTGAACGACGGATTTTCGTGCCTCCGACAGCATATTCCTTATTTCCCAGACAAAAAGAAACTGTCCAAAGTAGAGACTCTACGGTCTGCAGTGGCTTATATAAAACATCTACAAGATCTTATAACTGAACACGATTCCATGACAGCCGAATCGGTGGCGAACACGGAAAACGAGTGCAAAAACATGACAACATGGGTTGCGGGACAGACATGAAATCATTTATACGTAAGTTTCATTTTTTAGGAGACTTTTCGTAGTTAGCACCGGAACACTTACTATTACACGTGTTTTCAAAACGGGTGGCAAAGGATACCTGTTCTTTTCTAAGTAAAGTTAGAAATACGGATTTAAAATACTCCTGGCATCAAGTATCAAAGGATAAGCTTAAAAGCGAAGCTGATGAACACGTTGTTATGCTTGAGAATTTTATTATTTGTCTAGGTAAATTGAGCAAGGGTATTTTAGTCGACTATTTTTCAGACGAGTATCCTATCTTTGTTTACAAAATTTCGTAGAATTTGGGTGTGGGAGTAGATGAAAAATTTTACGCCAACGACAGAATTGTACATTTACTGCATCTGCGGAGCTTAAAACTCTTTTATTTAGCACAAAGGCAAAATTAAATTAACTCGTGAAACTAAGGTCAGAAGTTCCTCAACGTAAAATTTAAAAATAAACAACTTGTAGCCCTGGGGCAGATCGAGTTGATCGAGTAAAAAATATATATATTCGACTTTAAATGTGTATAAGACTTACGCTTAAATTTTTCATCTAAATCTTTCATATTTAACTCTGTCTTATCAAGCTTTACTTTAGATATCTTACCATACGATGTTCTCACTATTTTCCCACAGGAACAAGGAAAATATTACAAAGTGTTCTCAAACCGTCACATGCAATGCCTGTATCGCTTAGAGCCGGCCAAGAAATTCCCAAGCAACTGTAAATAAAACGCGATAATTTCAATTTGTAAAAATAATTTTAACCTTTGCACTCCTATTCTTTTACTGCTGTCGATAACGGGAGCGAGACGGACTTTTGTCGCTTCAACCTGGTACCTTTTTATTCGCTACGGTGGTTTGAGCACGGTTGTTGTTTTGCTGTGAATAGTTTAAATAAATTGCCTTTTGAAGTGAGAACAAAGGCTATACTGAAACAAAAGCTATGGAATTCTGCTCAGATGTTTTAGTGCGGTTATTGTTAGCGATACAAAAATAGACTATTAAGAAAGATATATTTTGCGTCTTAACCGCTGTATCGCGGCACTTCTGTGAATTCAAGTAGTATATCTTGATGGTAATGGATCCCTTTTGAGTTGAATGCATTGAACTGAGTACAAAACTAGATTTGTGATTTGAAATATGACAGACATTAATGGACCGTAATTATCTCGTTTGGAAATAAGATGAATGGGTACAGGCCTTACACGATGGAAAGTTCTCATTGGGAACAATGTGCGAGGTTGGATTGCGTTTAATATAGCGCTCGGTTAAATTGAGAATCTATAGCAGCTTGTCAATTTTTTTTAGACAATCTAATATCTCCATCTCAGTGTACTTAGCACTGAACTGAGTGCTAAAATATCTTGTTTTCTAGTCATGAAAGCCAAACGTCCTTAACTGAATTTTTCAAACCGTGACAAATTTACTTCCACACAAATCCTGTATATTAATCGATATACGCCAATTTCATTCCAAGCGAAGCACCGCGAGGGAACTGAACATTAAAACAAAAAGATATAACATGGCCGTGTACTTTTGTAAAACTCCGTTCAAGTTTAGCTGTTAACTTAGTATCGATCGGTGGTGGAGAAAAATTGTTACTTAGAAGAAATAAAATGATTGTGCATGAGGAATTAACATATAAAAAATTACTAATAAATCTGAATGTTTTCCACCTTGTCTAACGCAGTACCCCTGATGGTTTATTATGTTGGATGTGGGAATATACAGTGTTCTGAAGAATGACGAAAAGAGACCAAAAATCAAACTGGACTAATCTAAATCTTGACCATGAAAGGTCTACAGGGAAAAAAATAACTTCTCCGCGAGAAATAAGAGATGAATAACGAATTTAATAGCCAGTAATATTTAATTTCCACTTCATTTTCTCTAAGTGGGATAAGCCTCAATTAACAAAGTCCTTCCACGGGCAAGAGTTGTCAATTACCTCACAGGGCAAATTTCCTTTGTTAATTATATCCAACCAATAATATTTTGAATTTCTTGATTAAAGGCAGTCATAGTCGATTTAATTTCCTGTACAAACATCCTTCCCTGTTCAATTTGCGATCTTTTGTTTCCGGGATATTCTTCAAAAACACTTGATGATTAAATCTTGAGTGGAACGCTTCAAAAAGATACGTTTATGGGAAGCTCTCAAAGCTCCGGATAGTTCTCTCCTTGTGATAGCTTTGAGTGTTTGATGGTACATCAAGGCAACAGTTTCCCAACTTGAAAAACGAGTTTCTTTGCTATTAGATATAACGAGGAATATGTTAATGGTTTTTGTACGTCATTTTATGATTTGATCTTTCCTTGGCAAACATGGCGAACAATTGCATAGTTTGCTATATTCTGCAGAACTAATTTCCCGAAATTAACAAATAAGATGGTCAGCGCAAAATTTTTTGTTAATTCTTACCTTATTATCTGAATGTTCCGGATTAAATAAATCAGGCCTGAAATTTTTCGATGAAACATTCGACTAAAACATATTGTCTAATCGGAGGGGCGGGGGTACTCCCAGAAAAATTTCAAAACCCTTACCCTATTTATGACCAAAATCTGCGATATTCCCTATCCTACTTATGACCTGACCAAAAATTCGAAACCCTATTTATGACCTGACCCTTAAATCAAAACCCTATTTCAGACCTGCGTTATAATTAGTTCCCTAGTTCAGGTCAATGTTAAATTACCGTAAACATAATTTGTGAAGGGCTTTTGTTGATTTTCTTTTCGATAATGATGAAGAAGTAGCTTCTTCCTAGAAACATACCCATATCAAGGCTAGAGTGCAAAAACCATACCCTGTTTATGACCAAAATGGCCAAAATCAGCTAAAATCGATACCCTATTTATGACGTGACCAAAACAGATGACAAACCATACCCTTTGGGGCCGCACATACCTATATAGCCCATATAAGAAAGTAAGCCCCTCCCCGTGTCTGATTGACCGGTGAAGGCTTTCAATTATAGTTCAAAGATTTACAAAGGGATCGACAGTTCTTACGAACATCGGTCCGATACTTGCGATTTCCGTCTATTCCCGAAAAAGGTCGAAGATCCCCGAAGATTTTCCAAAGCCCTATGGAAAGTGTCAGGAAATTTTTCAGACCAGTTTCCAAGGATTTCCGAAGATTCACGAAGACGTCCGAAAAATTTCGAAGAGTTCAAGGAAGATCCGGATCCAAAGATTTCGTTTTGACAAAATTGCAGTTGTCAAGCAGCTTCAAAAAGCGAAAAACAAAAATTGAAACCTTTCAGGCTTGAACAGTGCTTTAGCAACCGAGCAATCACTGCAACTCCATTAAATTTTAAGACTTTTAACGATAATCCTCACATTGTTACCATGGTAACTGTCCCTACTAAAAAATCCCGGCAGAGAAGCTGAAAATCGCTTGCGATACTGAGTGAAAAATAAATACGGAAGAATTTTTCTGAGCTTAAAAGGAGCGCGGAAAAGTTGGCAAGCCATTCAAGAGAAAAAAGAGCTATAGCATCACATTTTTTACCCTCTGTTAAGTTTTCTTCATGTTAATTCTCCTCGCTGATCACTGAATAACCCGCCAACTTCTACCCCCGAGAATATCGCTGCAAATCATTAGCTGCTGATATGTTTTAATCCTTACACTTGTCTCGTTGATATAAGGAGAAGTTGGATGTCAATCACTTTTGGATGACTAACGTCAACGACCAAACATAGAACGGAAAGTTCAATCAGTGGCCCATAGAGATAGCTAAAATAGCAAAACGACGGCAAAGAATTATAAACAATAGCACCAAAGCCCTCCTTCATCATTTTCACCGCTCGGTCACTATATATTCGTAGAGAAACCAGGATCGCGGGCCGGTTTATTCTTGGCTGGTTTCAGTGAGGGATGATCAGGGATGCCTATCCTCCATAGCTTTTACTACAAAGATTGGGCTTCCCGGGGGGGGGGAAGACTCCCATATAAAAAGGACGGGGGTGCTCGTCTTACCTTTTAAGGGTTAAAAAGCGGTTTTGGTACCTCAAAGGGTGTTCAGCCTCAAAATCAGTGTCCACCGCAAGAGCTTTCGCGGTAACTTTTGAGCCGAAAAAACGATGGCAAGAGATAATGCGTTGTTTCAGAATTGGTACTTCTTAGGAGCGAAAAAGATTTCATGCCTCTCCCACATAGCAGGATCTCGGTAACTCTTAGGGATTACTTTCAAAATTTCCGACGAGCACAGCCGTCCTTTTATATGAGAGTACCCCCTCCGGGTTAGACTATACGCCCTCGTTTCCTATGAACAATATATAGTTATTTTGCTGCTTCTGGCTAACATTTTTAGCAAAAAAGAAAACTCCGGCTCGTAGTTGTATTGTTGAACTGATCATCTACCATTCACGGCTATAGCTGCAAAAGCAAAAGCAGGTAAGACGTAAGCAGGCGGGTTGTGCCGGCCTATGGCGCGGGTTCAAATTAAGGGGCAACCAAGGGATCGTTTAGGTAAGTTATCTGTTCGGAAGGCCTTAACTGTCCTTTGGTTTGCTTAAGAGAACTGTCACCTCGAACATTTGCAATATGAGAAAATTAACACTTGTTGTTTTCGGATTGAGCTATGATTTTAGCGATGATTTTCGGTAAGGAATTAAGACCTAATGTTTCCTGTAAAATTATGGACAAAATAAATAAATAAATAAATAAATAAATAAAAAATAAATTCGAGAACTCGGGTTCCCCTAGAATAACCGAAAGATAACAATTTTAGAGCGCAGCCTAAAATTCCTAACGTACGGAGCTTCAAAAGCACACCAGATGGCATAAAACAGCGTTTTAAAGCATTTGTGAGAAAACGGTCGTGGGTGCCCCCTGGTTCAATGAACTATAGTTTAAAAATTGTTTTGCGCTGTTTAGATTCGCTTTTTCGTGGTTTTATTTGGTCTCTTTATTGCTGTTTTATCCATGGCGTCATTGTAGTTTTAACTTAAGCAAATTAAGGGAAAATATTTTCCCCTCTGATCATTTTATTAATGTGATACGCAGACATAATCAACGGTTTTAAAAACCTTGAATATTTACAATGGCAAATGACTGAAGAAATTTACAAGTCTTGGACTCCTACAATCACACAATTTGAGGTCGATGCAGTAACACTATGATCAGACAAATAGCCTTGTTAGATCCCTTGTTATTGCTCGTCGGCTGAACATGATTGAACGCTGTTCAATAAGAATAAAGGTACAGAACGAGGAATGCGCTGAGTCCGACTTGGAACTAAGATAAAGTTTTTCATCAAGATATTGTTATCTTGTTGTTACCGTAGAATTTCGAAAGTAAAGCCCCCGCTACTTTCGGATTATATTTAGCAGACAAAAGGCGCCATTACTTTCGGGTAGCCGTTACTTTCGGATGGTTAAAAAACGTTTGTATGGTAATTCACAGTCGTTTCAGACAAAGCGGAAGCGTAACACAGTAAAAAATTCCCTCTATTTTCCTTTATGTAGATTACTAACCAACTATACTCACATAAACAAAGCAGGCTGTATAAACAAATAAAGACCCCAATGTTGGTACTGTCGGAAGAAAGGTATGGTCGCATTATATCGCAATGTAACTAATACTGCTTGAAACGTTATATCAAATATGACGTCAAATATAATTCAGTTTTTTATTGCAGTCGAGTAGTAATCTTCACAAGGCCGCTACTTTCAGGTGGGTCGTTACTTTCGGGGGGACCGTTACTTTCGGAATTCAATTGGAAAGTAAAAAATTAACGTTACTTTCAGGGAGCCGTTATTTTCGGGGGGGCCGTTACTTTTGGAATTCTACGATAGTTTGTATCAGACGCATAGAAAGACTGGGAACTAGCCAGGCATGGACTCTAGATCGAATTCGTCTAAAGGAGTAGCAACAGAACAATGGAAATACTTGTCCATCAGTGCATGTAGTAAGTACGTTTTTCTTACCTTTCGCTGGGATACATATATTCTTGTGTATGTTATTAATAGAGCATGAACTAACAGAGAGAGAGAGACACTACCCGATTATGCACTTTTCAAGAACACCAATCACGGATTACAATTCTTCTTACTTCTCGCTGAGTATGATTGCGAGACTGATAGGGATAAATACAGGAATTTAAGCATTGTATACTGGAACGTTATCACCCGTTCAAAAGACTTTCTAAGAACTTCATTTCAACGGAGGAGTGTGTCTAAGCTAAGGGAGGTGTGATGTAGTTCCCTTTCGTAAAGTGTGAGGTTCTGTCAACCTGGCCTAATGGTTCGTGTGCCGGATCGATCGGAGTCGTCCGAGTTCAAGCCTGGCCGAAGTCATTGCGTTGTCAGTGATTTTCTCTTGGTTGTGTCAGAGGCAAGACACTCACCTTTCTCAGTCAGCACCTTTCTATATAGGTGCATAAATGGGTAATGGTGAATGGTTGAAGCATCGCATCTGACTGAATGCTTAGGAGTAACCTGCGATGAACTAGCATCCCATCCAGGGGGGAGTAACGGCAATACTCTTAGCTCCTTCATGCTACAGAAACTGGAGTAAAGCGTTGAGAGCTGTGAACCAGTTGGGCTTAATTAGGAGGCCTTACTTTGCTCCGTTTGCTAATGTAGACATCAGAAAATAAAAGAGACGAATACTTGTGAAAAATAGTTCTCGGCACGCCTGGCGCGGCGTTTCGTCTCGGCCAAGAGACTTTGCAGAGACCTTTCATAATTTCACTGAGTAACAGCAAACTCGTTGAGCATCGCGCTCAAAGTCCCGTTCGCGAATTCACGATGTCAGAAAGACCTGGAAATATGTGAGCGACCTAAATTACCAGCCGATCATGGAACACAAGAACACAAAATGTGAAGCCAAGTCAAGTCATCTGTATTTGTGCTAGGCGGACCTTTCAGCACTAGGCTAGCTGGAACCAATGGGGTCTCAGCATAAACTTATGACTACTACAATATAAAAAGTCTATCAATATAAAGACATAATAGAAACAAATTGACAGTCAACAGATTATTCCTTCCGGTATTTTAAGTTCATTAGAAAGACTGGAACCGCTTTGAATTCAAGCGATTTGTTTGCAGAGCGAAGTTGCGAGAGCGTTCAGAGTCTAACTAACTGAAGAAATGGAAAATATATTCCGTGTCTGTATCAAGTCATAGAAACACGAGTGGAAGTTTGGAAGAACGAAAAATGCTCTAGGAACACGAGCTGCAGCTGGTAAACTCGCAGGTGGGTGTTTCCACAGGTTTTTCCTTGAGTTCTCCCAAACTTTCACAAATTAGTTGTTAGTTATTATCAAATTGGAATTGAACTCTTTTAGATTTTGAAACCCAACACAGTCTGGTCACTACAAAGAGATCGCCTGCAAGATCCCTAAATAAGGTTTCTTGAGGTATTGGAAGTAAAGATCTTCTTTGTAATCAACTGTGTTCGCACTCAAACCTGACATGACTTGTCACCACTCTTCCCTTAATAAAGAGCGGCGTGGTTGAAACACGAAATGGCGAAATGACGAAATGGCACTTTAACAATGTGGGATATGGTTAACCCATACAATTATGGAGAGCTAGCCGCTTTCGAGTCAGTCGGCTGCCCGGAGCGCTATTTAGGATAACTGTAGTGACACTTCGTCATTTCACCATTTCGTGTTTTAAACATGCCCATAAAAAGACAGAATTCTTTTTGTATAGCTGTTCAGAAATTACTTGTTAATGAATCATCAACTTGTTTTGAGCTGATAAGGTTAATTAATAACACTGGAAACTTTCGAAAGAGAAGCCTTCCGTTTCTCAATCACCTGGACTTTTAAACCCAATTTTTTCCTTCCCCCCACCCCTTCTCTAATTAAGCCTGCCAAGCAACGTGCTTAACGAACCTGAATATATCTGGTTTAAGCGGCCATGGCTCATTTACAGCAGTTAATGCCGGGAGACTGGGATTCAACAGTGTTGCTGAATGCAATGTTTATATAATAACCTCCTCAGAGACCCGCCAAAATTTGAATAGAAAAACATGTTCAGACCTCATACCGGGGACTAAAATTTTTATAAACAACCATGTACTTGTTTTTCATTTTTTTATGAAAGAGCATGACAAATGTCTAACTGTAACGGTATTTAATTTGTTCATATAGTTTACCTTCCATGCAACATCGTCATTCCCCAGAATCCCCTGTCAGTCACGTCTGTGGACGCGTACATCAAGTACCGTTCAGAGTGATTTGCTCCATGTTGTTTTGCAAATTTAGTTGAAAATGTTCACAGCATACCCATATCCGGTGAGAAAATTAAAAAACCCTCAGTCGCACAGTGCTTTAAAAACATCAGGAAACAGTCAGGAGACTCTCTTACATTGATAGTCCCGTGAATGAAGGTCTATTGTACTTTGGTGGGTTGGTGGTTTAAGCCAATTTTGAGTGCCGGTCTGCAGGTATATTCACATTTATCTGGCGGGTAATTTACAGTTAAGAAATCATCGCGCGGTTGTGGGAAATCATAAATTTAGCTCGTGGTTTTTGGTTTTTCCGTGTTTTTGTAGCGGCAGTCTAGTGAAGGTAACGTAAATTTAGTGAAGGTAACGTAAATTTCACAATGAAATAAATAAAAAATGAAATAAAAAATGAAATGAAATAAATTTCACAAGCTCGTTTTGTCCGTAAATCCATGTTAGAATTGACAGGCCGCACAAGAACAGACAACACACCCCAGGCTCAAAATGTCTACGTTTACGTTTCGTAATAAACATCCCTCCGGAACAGCCCACCGGACGTCAAAACTTTTTGATCGAAGGCTACTGAAGGAAGTTAGAAACAATTTGTTCTGTTCTTAAGATCTTGTGGTCTTTGTGAAGAGAAATACGATTACTGAGCTAACATTTTGTAAAAAAAATTGTTACGTACTGTTAAAAGATCGGTTGTGATGATGTTAGGAGAAAACAAGAGCGATCTGCGGTTTCGAAGGCACAAAACTGTAAGGCGGTCTGAGGAAGTGAATTAGCCTGCACAGCTAGTGGGTCATACATATTTCGTGCACGTTTTTCGGGTTAAACACAGATAATCGCGTTAGCGCGATATAGCTTTGCAGGTGGACCATACCTCAACAATCTGTGATAGAACATCAAGTTCTTTCCTGTCTGTGAATTTTTGTTATGTCTTCCGAACATAATGCTGTGATACAACTGAGACCGAAGGTTACCTCGCTAGAAAAAAAAAAAGTTCATGCAAACAGTCCCATGCATTGTTTCATACTCCTGTACGTGATGTCATTAGAATCCTCCCAAAATTATCTTAGTGTGTCTCGCAAATTGCACGGCGCAAATGTCCTCGGTCAAAAACAACATACTGCGAGGTATTAATTTTCTCAAATTGTGAAGCAACATCGATACAATGCAAAAGAAATGTGTAAACAACGCTATTTCAGTGACAATCTTGTGGCAGAAGCGTTGCATCAAATCTACTCTTGGTGCTTTTACAACGAGGGACGAATTTCAGTGAGGTAAATTGGAACGAAGATTCTTTGCTCGTTGAAGTGTCAGGTAACACATGAACAATTTCCTTAGGAGTCTTTTCACCATCCTGATTTTAAACTGAATAAAGAGTTCTCTATTATTTGGAATGTTATGGCATGGAAAACATTCTGTTTTTGTTTTTTAAACATGGTCTTTGCAGCTGTGTGCTCTTCCTTGAATATAACAAGTGGAGCTATTCTTACGGGTTTTTGTTTAAGCCGCACTGCTAAGCGACGGAGTTGTGTTGGTACGATACGAATCTACTATTTTGATTGTGGGCCTTTGTCTTCGGACCTGTTTGTTTAGGTAGTGAGCCATGTAAACGTCGTAACCGGTCTTATTGATTGTGCAAATCATGAACTGTGACTGGCTGACTTGTCATATTAGCAAATAACTTCACGAATTAGTTTCCATGCACATGAGTTGGCATTGTCTTTTTGAAATCATAAACTTAAAAAAATTAAGTGAATATCGCGTCCATCGACAACTACCGCCAAGCAACAAGATGTTCTAGGATATTTCTCAAGGTATCCCATGAGGTATCGCCATTATTTTGCGACCTCGTGGTTGCAAATAGTAACCACAAAGTACCAGTTGAGGTATTTTCAACCCGACTGACCACAAAAGACAGAGGCGTAAGCTTAATCTTTCTTTCACCAGCCTTAAACACTTCCTAAGCCCATTTTTGTTCAACAATTAAATGGCCCCTTCACAAAAGAAAGATACCGAGAGATAGAGCACTGTTTTGTAACGATTCTGTGCACGGCAAACACTCTCGTCTGTTCAAAAGAGGCTGTTGAAGCGAGTGTGCTTGCAGTCAGAATCACTCGCGTGACGCGGTGCGCTTTAAAATGCACGTGGGAAGCAGCCCTAATGCGGATCGCGTAACAGAGAAGGAGCAAGACGAAACCAACCGTCTGGATGAGGTACACGAGGACAAAAAACTGTCTTTAGCATTGTCCCACAAGAGCGCATGAGATATAAACAGATAGATTTTCGACAGCGTAACAGCTAAGCTCTGTTTGTCGAATTTATTCAAACCTTTGTCTCTCACATCAGGAAGGACAAAGCGCCAAAAAAGCATGATTTTGAATTCTTGAACAAACTTCACCCACGCATTGCTTGTACTGTTTGATAATGTGGAAAATAGATCATTGTGATAGTATATTGGTTATTGCGAAATCCAATCCGATAGAGAAATTATTGTGTCGAGAAACAGGTAAGCTAAACCCAAGAAAATTAAGTCTAGGACTGATGCCTTAAGTTCATTTCCATGGAGGATGAATAAAATACCCTTCTTGGCTGGCAGTCTTTTGGGCACTGTTTACTCTCCATACTGTGTGTGAAAAGTTTTCGGTGTTGTCAGCAAAAGGCAGGTTTGTGTTGCTAGGCACACACTGTGCACCTTTGAAATGTCGTGAAAACGGAATAATTTCACATGAACAACAACCTAGTTAAACTGTCAAGTGAGTTTACACAATGAGGCCTATTGTTTCCTTTTAAATGACAAAAGAACGGCTAAATGATGGGACACGTTTTGAGCTTGACTAAACTGAAATAGAGAAAACAAATCTAAAAAGTTTAGTGAGGAGAAAGCATACCATCCGAAGTCAACGAAGGGTAATATTTGATCACTAACAGTCGCCTTTCAAATATACTCAAACGAGGTTAATAATGAAGCATTTTGGAGCTCATATACCCAAAAATACACTTAGTCCTTGCTCCCAGAGGTTCATTATTTGCACGTGTTCTCTTTAAGCCGATTAATATAAACTGACACCTAGTTGTTCAATCTTTGTTCCGTTTTACAAGTTCGCTTTACGTTAAAGACAGTAAGCGTAAAAGAAGCAGTTTTCAAAGCTATAGATTTCTCCAGACGTTTACTGGATTCAGCTCAGTACAATATTTGCACGTTGTTGTGTTGTTTGAAATAAACAGGAAAAATGACGAGCAAATTTCTTTTCAGTTCGTAGAGCACTTTGGTGGCAATGTAATTGTGCTTTTAACGCGCTTTTAAGCCGCGAGTTCTATTTTTTTAATTCATCGTATTTTGTCAAACCAAAAGGCAAATGGGGTTTCCGTGTTTTTTCACCGAAACGGTATTGTTGAAAATATTATTTAACGATAATTTCTGTTCTGCTCTCCGCTTTGGTTAATTGATTTGATTTGCATAACAACTCGTCGGAAATTAAAGAAGAGCATTGCTTTAAGCAATTACTACGAAACACTTAGCAAATTTTAAGGACGAGGATCAAGCGGAAATTTTTACCACAGCAGGGAACTGACGTATAACAAAGTATTGCTGAGTTATTATCTTGAATCTGGAAAAACATCCAGAAAATAACTTGCTTACCGACGGACTGATATGGTGTTTAAACGCTATCAGAATTCATAAATCTACTTCAAGAAGTCACATAATTCATTTGCTGGGTTACTCATCCAAGCTGAAACGAACAGGAAATACGTCTTAATCCAACACTAAGCAACAGTTATTATGCGTGTTGTTTTAAATTGGCTACATTTGGGCTTTAAACATTAGCATAAGAGAAGGAAAATCCTCCAAAACAAAACTCTTGCTGTAGGCAGTTTATCAGCTGGCGAGCGAGACGAAAACACCACAAGCAGAATTGATTCTTTAAGCCTTATGTATCTTTTGTGTCGTGTACCGAGTGATGTTATCGAAGCAAAAGAACGCACTTTGTTCACGCTTAATTAATAGGAACAAAGCGGCCTACATACAAAACTAGACAATTGTCTCTATAAGTGGTGAACTGGGCTTCTTAACACGTCCTTTGCAATGTTATAGAAAGCAGAGAAACTGCGTTGTTTCCCACTAAACATTCAGCATGAAAACCGAGTGCTGATAAAAAAAATCAACGTTTTCATGATACTGCCTCAAAGTTGAACAAACCAAGTTTGATTTGTTAGTACAGCTGTAGTCGATCAAGCCACAAAGAGAGCTGCATGACATGCGCAGTAAGCCTACTGGACCATTTTGGTAAATTACTGAATTGTACGAGTCTTTTAACAAAGACAAAAGTTTGTATCAAGGCGACCAAGCGGCTGGCAAACCCGTAAAGGTGAAAACTCGTTAGGCTCATTATTAATAAAACGGCAAGAGTCTTTGTGTTGTAAAAGACATTTATTCGTTTTGCTCGTGCTGTTTAATTATCTGCCGCCATGAACTTTAAAAGACGCAAGCGGTTGAATATTTTTTCATTAGTATTTGATGGAACAATCATTGCTACCTCATACGCGTCAGCTTTCGACTGTTACATAACTTTATCATTTGAATAATAAACTATTAAAGGCCGTCGATCGCGCATAGATTGAAGCCAATAAACTTGAACAAGGCGTAGGGCCGACAACTGTACTTAATGGCACTGTTGTTAAAATAACTTTTAAATTGAGCGTTTCGAAGGCAAAGCAAAACGGACTAAAGAATGCATTTCAGAGAGACTTTTGTCCGCTAAATACACTTTTGCACTAAATTATGTAAATTCGCTATGTTATACAGGGATATTTACGGTCATTAAAAATTTTTGTGTTCATCAAACACTTTCAGTATCACAACTGCAAGTTTACTTTTTCGCATCTAGTTCCTCCAAGCAAGAAAACTGAGAACAGAAAATACGGCCTAGCCCTGTTATTTTCCAAGCGAAAGTTCAATGGCAAGGAAGACGACTGAGAAACGATCCCACTATCTCCTGCCTGAATTAAAAGAGCAAATCTTCTGTTTAATTTAAAGTCATATGCGCTAATTTCAATTTCTGTGGGTCACAGAAAACAGGAAGACATTATTGTGCATTAAAATTGTCTTGCGTAAAGGTTCAAGATACCTCTTGTGATGTAATCTCACGGAAGGACATCAACTGTTCTTTTTACCTCTCGTCCTCTGTAGATTCTTGTTTTTTTGAGGTTCCCTCGGTGTTCTTATCCTGTTTGCTATCTTTGCCGACATCCAACAAGCTCTCTAAGTGTTTAATGTACCTGATTGCGGCCCGTAATGTCTCTACCTTTGACATCCGCTTATCTGTAGGTTCGTCGGGGAGGTGTTCTCGAAGGCGCGCATAACCTTCGTTGACGTGACGTACTCGAATTCGCTCCCTTTCGTTTCTCTTGCGAATGAAGGCTGGTTCAAGGTTATAGTCATACAACGGGTGAGGAATCGGCATAGTCATCGGCGGTCCATAATACGGAGGCAGTTGACTGAGTGGAGGATTCTCACTCGGAATTCCCAGCTGATAGCAGGTTGGCATTGAAAAGGCAAAATCTGGATACTCCATTCTGAATTAATTAGAAAAAAATCCCAAATCTCTGGAGAAAATCTCGAAGCGGAAGGGTCTTTTGCGAAGCAGGCAGTTGTAAAACCTGTAGGCAACGATCGGCGAGAGATAAGACGGTGGTCGAGCCTTGTTGACGAAATGTATCAATGTTGTTCACGAGAGCAAAAGTTAAACTAAAACGAGTTTTTGAGCGCAGTTTAATAAGACTCCACCTGCTGAGCCAGCCAATCAGGTGCCGCGTTTGTTTTGACAAACAATTAATTGGATTATCACAACTTTCGATCTCGAAAAATAAAGGAAAAAGAACCGCGTGTGCTGCCATACTAGAATTACACTCGTTAAATAGGGTAACAGGAGTGGAAAACAAGCAAAGTTAACGTGGGAGATTAAAACATGGGAATGTATGGTTGCTCAATGTTATGCTAATTGCTTGTACGGTTTAACACCTTGAGACCAGCCTGGGAATACACAGACATACGGGGACGTCATTTTTCTATAGATTTGGAAGCTCTCTCGATGAACTTAATTGAGCTTAGGTATGCTGTAAGCACAGCAATTTAAACAGGGGGCAAGCTTATGACGCAGGTTTAATCTTGTGTCCGATGTGACTGTTCTGCTTTACAATGTGAGTTTAATATCGGAAACTACATGACCCCCTCATTCAGACAGGGCGGGGGTCTTTGAAAGAAAATCTACAACACGCGGATTGAATCCAGCCACCTATTTACTGCTAGACCCCCGAGGTGATACTGAAAGACAGATTCGAAATTACAGTGAGCGAAGCTGCTGACAAACACAGTTTGGCCGACTTGGAAGTCCATAGAAGACAAACACTCAGTCCAGAAGAGATACACCACGAAAGCTTGAACTAACGATGACTGAAAAGCAGACTTCTCGGGGAATTAAACAGGATCGCCTGTTGGAAATGAGATTCGTAGGTAATAAAGAATACGTGCTTTCTGGGCTTGAATGAGACGCAGAGAACAATGGGTTATCGTGGTGTTGCAGTTCACTATAGCTTGTAACGGCAGCATTCTATATTTAGTAAACACACCTTTGAAATGGTCAACTGGATTAAACAATACATCAGACTCTTACATGGTAGAGGTGAAAGCATTTTCCTTGGCCCCTGAGTAATCAGGCCATTCCCATTGGCTCCAAAGTGACGTCAGTAAGGGAGTCTGCTCACCGAGGCCTTGTTTAACACATGCTCATGGCATTTGTTCAAAGCACGTTGGACTTCGATTGACCGGCACGGCTGTTGCTGAGGCTCACACGTCCCAGAACACTTTTTAATCGTCTCATTTTAAACACATAGCATTGAGGTTGGCTGAAATTAATTGTTAGCACCTGCTTATTGTATTGAACTTTTGTTTCACTTGGAAATTCAGCTCACTCTCGCGGCGATGAATACAACGCGAGGACAATGCATTTTATCTTGCAAACAACCACAGAAAATCCTCAAAATACACGCCATATTGTTGCAGCTTAGCTGGCTAGCTACACTCTGCTAGTGCGCTGTATAAAAGCAGCACCAGAAACGAAGAGAAGGAACCATTTATCCCTAGGGCACGAAAGGGGTACATCACACCCTATTTTCGTCCCCCTCAGGGAGTTCTAGAATTGAACGTCTGATCAAGTCGAAGAGAATTCTTTTCATAAACATACAAAGCTTGTCCTCGATTGCCCGAAGACAATACTTCGCACAAAAGAAATTTACTCTAATTTCCATTCGACACCTTTCGCTATGTTGTTTTTACGCTAAGCACTTCACGCTACAAGGCGAAACGAGACAATGTAGAAAGGGGTCAAAGAGGACTTCTCTCCCAGGCTATATTTGGATAAGACTGAAACATGATTGAAACTTAACCTGACACTAATTCGACATCATTTGTTGAAGCACATGGAAAAGTGTATCGCTTAAGCAACCTGCGAGCAACAAAAGTAACACACAAGCTTAGCTAATCAGCACTCAAATCTTCAATTGATTATCATAAACGCTTTGTAACAGTTTAAAATTGCTATTATGCCAGAGACAAAATCGATGCTGCGTCTATTTGACTCTTAATTGCTTAGCACGAGGAAAAACAACGAGAAATGGGAATCAATCCAGTTGTTATTACCCTTGCGAAAGTGTTTTTGTCTCGTTGAGTAGCTCGTTATAGAAGTCAGTTGAAACTGTACAAAAGGAACATTTTTCTTCTTAAATACATTAGGCTAAACGCAGAAATCCTAAGTCTTCAAACCGCAGTCTGGAGTCCAAATAGGGCCAAAGAGAGTCTTACGGCATAAAACGGTGCGTAAACGCCCGGATAATTCCTCGACGTAAAAAGAAATTCATCTACGTGGGCTCGTTTTAATAGATAATCATTTACAAAGCAGTCTTTTGTTATATATTTGCATACTAATGAGGTGTTTGAGAAAAAGCGAAATTTACGACGGTTTGCTGTGGAACAAACGGGCTTGGCAAAAAGTTCTATCACCTCGCTACTCATATAATCTTCATTAACACCGATTGGACTTTTTGACCAGAGATCTTTTTCGCTCTTCAACGAAAACCAAACGGAGACAGTTCATTTCAATTAACGCAAAATTTGGTAAATATTCTAGAATATT
>Ga0126338_10000679_pt1 | contig 19470 bp, 5 predicted proteins | sample OrbCmetagenome_2_FD_92529 | JGI IMG/M metagenome (GOLD analysis project Ga0126338, IMG submission 92529) | Coral microbial communities from Petempiche,Puerto Morelos, Mexico - Orbicella C C metagenome | ecosystem: Host-associated > Invertebrates > Cnidaria > Coral | place: Petempiche,Puerto... | reverse complement strand
TAGTGCGCTCAGCAACGGATCGAGCGGTCCATGTTTGAGCCCTGGTCAAGGACATTGTGCTGTGTTTTTGGGCAAGACACTTTACTCTCACAGTGCATCTCTCTACCCAGGTGTATAAATGGGTACTGGCGAACTTAATGCTGGGAGTAACCCTGCGAGGGACTAGCATCCCATCCAGGGGAGAGTAGAAATACTCTTAGTCACTTCATGCTACAGAAACCGGGATAAGCTCCGGCATGATGGGCCCCTTGGCTCGTGTGCAGACTTTTCCTTTATTTATTTACCTTGTCTCGTATACGCGACGTGTTTACAACTCGTCGTTGGGTTTGATTATAAGTACGTGACAAACTAAAATGATGTCTAAGTTGGCAACTGATCCTTACAGTACATGATTCAAGGGGTGTGGGGTAGGGAAAGAAATGGAACCAGTGAAACAGAAAGCTATGAATGAAATTATGAGTTCAAATCTAAGAAATTACCCAACTTTGAACTTCGTATCCCCTTCCGCCCTTCAGAAACTCGTAATACATGTGGGAAATATCACGAGAATTCCGATCATTATTTGAAACAAAAAGACAATGAAGCCAAATGATTACCCATCCTCCCAACCCTACCTACCACCCCTTCGCCCCCCCCCCCAAAAAATAAAACACAAAAATAAAAAACAGGTCCCAAAAGATACTTAAGTCCCCAATTTTAACTGCATACAAAAATCCTTTCACCCTCCCCCTCTCCACTTTACTTTTATACCCAAATAACCCCTTCTCCCCTATCGCTGGACTTTATAGTAAGATTGTATGTACGTGGCTAGGCAGGAAGTTTGAAATTCGGTGGTGGAAAGTTTGGTAACTTTCAAATCGCTCGTCTGTTAATGGTACGAAAAAAAAATTACATCCAAAATTAATATTAATTGTTTATCGAGAAAACCTCCAGCGTGGAAAACTAATATTAATAGATTGAAATTCCGAGCGTTGCCGGTCGAGGCATTCGATAAGACCGTCACACGGCAATTTCTTTGATATGAAAATGTATTTCTTTGGGGTGTTAAATTAGGTTTGTTTTGTATTATTTTCCACTGGAATAATCAGAGCTTTGTAAACCACTCCTTGTGAATATCACACCATTAGATGCCGACCAATCTACTCGAGGTCATTTTTCCTTATCATAATTATTATTGTAAAAAAAAAAAACTTTTAGGTATATTCTCTTGCTGGTATCCCGTACTTTGATTCAGTATGTGTCAGTTTCTCAGTGTGAACAAACTCGATTGCTCTCGGCTCCATCCGCCATGTTTTGTTTTTACTTGTCCTCTTTACTTAAAATAGAACTGTTTTCTATTCGGCTGGGCGAAGGGAAGAGAATACATTTAGAATACCACCTGAAGACTTTCTATTTAAAATGATTTTGAATAGGAAGTCTTCAAGTTGTAATCTTGAAGTCGTGAGGTGCTAGGAAGATAAACTGGACTTGACCGCATTTGAAAAAAGAAAAGAACATCTGGAGATAGCAATATTACACTTCATTTTTGAGAAACGACTACTTTTCTTCTGCAAAAATAACTGAAAATTAGTTGTTGTCAGATTTTTTGTTCGAGAACACCAATTTGTCCTCTTTGAAAAGGCACTATAAGTCATCATTGTGAAGAAAGCGCGCACAACAAAGACACTTGATAGAATAGAAATAGTGCAAACAAACATTTATCATCTTGAAAAATGATCGGGCGTAAAATGAAAAAAACATTGTCCACTTGGCTATTATCCATATCACGTCCATGTCTTTGCCTTCCTGTTCCCTCTCGAGAAATGCTTCCGCTGTTGAACATAACGAGTAAGCAATTTTGAAATGGATTGTTCAATTTCTACTTCCTGCGCTTGTGTTAAGAATTGAGTAATAAAGTTAACCAGAAGCTGTGGTATTCTTCTTCAGAATAAAGTTAAAAATGAAATACCAGTTTCCTCGTAGAATGGGTGATCTTGCTTTGTTTTAAAGTCTTCGATTACTTACACTCTGATATTTGTCTGGGGTCGTACTTCAATTTAGAAAAGCAGCCTTCGGAAAGATTTCAATTTGTTGCTAGATTGTGAACCCACTTGAGGCCAATTTGCATTAAATATCAGCTTATATCTGCCCTTCTCGATGGGCCGTGTTTCAGATTTGCGGCAGACTAATTCATCACGCGCATATTTTCACTTGTGCATCAATATATCTTAGCGCGAGATCTCTCTGAATATTCCTGTATAAATAAATAACGAATAAAAGTTTACAGGGAGAGATAAAATTGATTGCACACTTAACCGCTTTGAATTTTGAGACGTCGGTGTCTCTGCCGCAGAGAGACAGTTTGTTTGCCTTCATTTGTATGCGTCTCGTACCTCTCAAACACAATTTATATCTCACGGAAATTAAATTTCCCGAGTTACAATAAGGTAAGTTGTAATTTCTGCTCTAGTTCGCAAAGAAATGGAATTGCTTTAATGAATAAACAAGCCTTGAGCGCAGAGCTGCTCTCAATTGGTTAAAGCCCTAATTCGGCTTAAAACGCTCCGTCGCAAATTCGACACCCGCAAAACTTATAAAGTACAATTTTCAAGAACGCCAATTACAGAGATTGTAAAATTAATTTTAATAATTCATACACAAGGGTTGAAAGTGAAGGTAAGGCGAACAAATTAGCTAATTCTTAATTCAAGCAGTTGCGGCCTGTGTAAAGAAGCAGATCTGACGCAGCTCGATGTTCTTTTTCAAAACGGCACGCGAAGGGAAAGAAGGAAAAAGAAATTCGTAAGTAGTTTTTGTTGTCGCTCTCTGATAAAGAAACGTATTTCACAACATACTATTTATTCTTCAGTATTATTAAAGAAATGAGCGAGTGGTTTTATTGAACAAAGTGAACCCCAAAACGGAAACGCTGTGTCAGGATTTAGACCAAAACAAAAAGCGAAGGAAGGCTGAACATACCAAGCTATCTATTTGAATTCCCGTGTCAGGCTCATCTTGTCAAAGAAGCAGGAAAATTGCTAAGGTAACACCGTTTATATCTAAAGAGATTTAAATAGTATTTATGCTCACATTCGCTTTGTCGTGAGAAAAATTAGTACACAGTTTTAACAAAATGCATTATTGTCGACGCAAAACTCGATCCAGTTTCACTATCTAAACTAACTAAACGGAAGATAACAGACAGACACAAACCTTTATCTAAAACGAAAAGATCGCTAAGATTTTTCATCTGGGACTTTCATCTGGGAGTCCTCTTATTATATAAATTTTAATTTAGTCAAATTCAGTCCGAGTACAAGAGAAACAAAAAAACAGCATTGAGATGGTATAACATATAACCGTCTGGTTGCCTTTTTAACAGTAAGCTATAGTTGATTCGTTCTTCCCGTGCGCACATGACATGTTATCAAGGCAATTATGGTATCTTTCCGCCAAAGCTTCGCTTAACCGTCTGTCTTGCTTCCATTATTGACTGCAGTTTATCTTAACAGTCCACAAGGAGACACTAACTTAATACGCAGTATTTCAAGTTGTTAATTTGTTGGAAGAAAAAAGGTTGATCATTAAAGAAAAGGGCGCTCAAAGCCTCGCTACCAAAAGCGAGTGCCAAGGGCAAATAATTCTCTGATATGGAGCTGTGCGAGTCATCGAGAATCCGCTAGTGGTTAAGCTCTGAAAATTTTAATGGTGTCGTTTTCGGACGGTCAAACAAAACCATTTAGAGGCTTTATAGATAATAAAACACATTTTAGCCAATTCATTTTGAAACTCTTGTATTGCTGTCCCTAATCAACGATCTCGTATTTTACTTGATCATTAATATTTAAAAGAGTGCAGGTTGGCAGAGTCCCCCCAAAAAAGCAAAAATAAAAAGCGTAAAAAAAGCATATATTCAATCAAACACCTCGACCATGAAAGATACAGGCCGCTTTTCAGATCCTAAGCTCTTTACATTTAGTATTTTAACTTGACAGGCAGCTGTATCCTTATGGTTTTTTCTCAACACTCAGCTATTCAAAGCACAATATCAATGTGTGTGGTTTTTTTTTCTCCAATGAAAGGACTGCCTTTAGAAAAAAACAATTCAAAGACCAAAATGGCGTTGATATGAATTTCGAGACTACCAAAGGCTGCGTTTTTCTTTTCGTGCACTGATAATTACGGAAAGGTTAAAAACTGTTTAACAAGAACTTAAGTCTTCAATAAAAGTATTTAACGAAACTAATGCTCGTGTTAATGGCATACAACAAACCAATCCGAGAAGCCTCGTGCTAATTGCCTTAACCGTGTCGGTTATGAAAATGTTTTAAACCTCTTATGCCAGCGAGGTGAAATCGTCATTTTCACTGCACAAAGCTTGATATTAGCTCGTGAAAGTGGGAGTTGAAAAAAATAAATTTCTATTGCCGCAATTTTGGCTTGCGTGCAAACGTGTACTGCTTCCTTTGTTTTGACATCTGCACGTAGGCTGCGCGAATTTATGCCAAGGTTAATGTTCACTGGAAACGCGATTACAATTAGCCTCGTTAAAAATGATATGAAGCAATCTGAACTTATGGATTGAATAAAGGCAAGATTGTGACAAAATTGAAGCGTGATAGTGCGAGCGGAACTCTTTCAGCGATTATCCTTTAGGGAGTGGGCACTATTCTCGTCTTCCATTTGCGAACGTCAATCGAGTGAAAATTAGTTCAGACAGTTGGAAAGTAGATGACAACGATGTGCTTTGTGTTTCGTTTGGGGCAAATAACAACATTACAGAGGTTTAAAATCATTTAGAGACCACCCGAGAAAAATTTGCACAACCAAGAAAAATAATAAAATTTCAAAACTCGCATGGGATATAATTATCGTTAAGACTTTAATAACTGGTTCTCCCCTGGGTTGGTTTCCCTGCTTGGTCAAACCACTAAATAGCTTTGCATTGAGGGTGGCCATTGTCAGACAATTACAAAGAATCGTTGCAGATTAATTCATTAGATGATTCGCTCTAGGCGGTCGGTACACAATAATTCACTTTCCGAAATTATTTAAAATCGAAATTCAAAGATGAAACGAAGTTTTCTAAAAGAGCCACATCTTTTTTTTCGAAACGATTTCGAACTCTTTCCAAATCTATTCGTTGCTGAGGTCTGAATTTTCGCGCCGAAGGAACAACCAACCAAGAACCATACACTGAACCCTGTACCGCTGTGTGATCAGCACAATTTTTAGTCGAATTTCAAAGGTCGTTTTAGAGCGAGAAGTAACTGCAGTATGTACACGCGAAGAATGAGATCTGCTCCAGACTGTCACAGTGATGCCCGGGTGGGGGGAAGGTACTTCCGTAAATTTCGAGTAGGTATGTACCGCGAAGAGTCTTAAACCCTGACCCTGCATAAAGATGAATAAAATTACAATTGATACCCTATTTAATTGAGGCCCAAACCCGAAAAGTGTCACTCTATTCAAGGGAAAAACAAAACTAAGAATAGCGTGAACGGTTCAGTTTTACTTCGTTTCTGTATCATTGGAAGTATACGAATATTAATAATTGAATTTTAACAGATCATTTGTTTTTTGTTTAGCTGGGTATTTGCGCACTGTAATGTTAGCTGATATGATTTAGGTACCCTATCTAAGGATCACACCGAAAACACAGTGCCAACAGGGGCAAAAATGATACCCTATCAGGAGCCCATCACTAAGAGCTTGCAACTCCCATACTAAGCCTATGTCATGGCATTATTAGAGACCGGTCTATTTTTAGGCTTTTTTTCCCGCGAAATAAATCAGTTCCGGTCTACATGAGCGCGCATCGGTAACTTGTTTATCTTTTGGATCTCCCGGTGGAATGATGAGTTCAGTTAAAAGTTAGGTCCGTGCTTGTGATTGGTCACTGAGCTTCCTGCTGGGGTCGGAATCCGGGGTAAGTTCAAACTAAAAATAGATCGGTCTGTGAAAACGTCGTGACAGGAGTATTGGGTAGTTGCACGCTCCTAGTGATGGGCTCCTGAGTCCTGACCCTATTTAAGGATCGAAAACTTTAATATCCCTACCCTATCCTTCGGCACATACCGAACATATATATGGGAGAATCCCCCCACCCCACCCTCAGAGTGGCGTAGCTACTAAACCATTCAATGTTTTAAGTGATTTCGAAATTGGTCATTCGCAGTTTGTACAGGAATTGTCCACGCTTTCGTTTTAATTTTATTAAGTTTGATAGCGCTGAACAAAAAGCAAGAGAACACGACACTGATAGGATAAGAGGTGGCATTATTAAAAAAAAAAAAAACATGAAACAGTGGTCACAGTGCAATCGGGTGAAGAAATTTAAGTTTTCGAAATAACTTCGTGCTCGAACGCCCTGGAAACAAGTCATATTAAGTGAAACTCTTGTCGCGATATCCCGAGGTGTTAAAAGACTTAAAAAGCGCATGCGTTCCCTATTGCAGTAGACTACGAGTAGTCCCTCTTTCGCTCGGTCCGTTGTGGGTGACGCAAACGGAAACCGCGAGAAATAGCCGTGCGAACTCCTGGGGGCGAGAAGCGAGAAAGTGGATTGTACGCGGCCATTTTTTTCCACGCGGTTTATTTACGGTCTTGCTCGACGAACTAAGCGAAAGAGGGACTTCTCGTAGTCTATAGAGCAGAAACTCATTTCTGGACAAAACCTCTGTTATCTTATATCAGGGTTTGACCAATAACCATTAAGCGGTGTTACGCTCTGAATAAATACTATCAATCTTACAGTCACAAAGGAATATTCCGGGGGGCTGCTTCCAGAAACATTGGGTGGGGGTGTGGGGCCCGCTTCCCAAAACCCTTACCCTATTTATGACCAAAATCTGCGATATTCCCCACCCTATTTATGACCTGACCAAAAATTCGATACCCTATTTATGACCTGACCCATCATAACCCTGTTTCAGACCTGCGTTATAATAAGTTCCCTAGTTCAGACCAATGTTAAATGACCGTAAAAATAATTTGTGAAGGACTTTTGTTTATTTTCTTTTCGATAATGACGAAAAAGTGGCTTCTTCTTAAAAACATATCCATATCAAGGCTAGAGTGCAAAAAACCATACCCTATTTATGACCAAAATGGCCAAAATCAGCTAAAATCGATACACTATTTATGACCAAAAGGGTTGAAAAACCCTACCCTTTGGGGCCGCACATACCTATATAGCCCATATAAGGGAGTACCCCCTCCCCCGCTCCCAGGAATATTGTAGTTTTCATAATTTTATCTCTACTGATGTGTTCCCCTCTCGTCCTCAGTCACGTGATGGCATTAATTCATTTTATTGAGTTAAATTTGGGATTACAAAATGTGTTCATTATATACTACGATTATCTGTTGAGTAAGGCACAACGAAAATTTGGTGACGAAGTTTTAGCTTTAAAATTACGGTGTTGTCACGGGCAACTTTCCTCGTTTCCATTGGTAACAATGTCATCAGCCGTGCGTTGCCTGTCGCGTGGCCTAAAATTTCACGCGTTTTGCCGCTGATGACGTCAAAGGCCGACAAGTCAGTGCCACTGGAAACGGAGCCAGTTGCCCTTGACAACAACACGATTTTCACGTTAAAACTTCGTCGTGCCTCACTCAACAGCTGATAATCGTAGTAACCCCAGGGCTTAATTTGGTTATACCGGGTGTTTTTTATAGTAATATATATCGGCGTTTAAAACTTTGGCCAGACTTACGGATGCCGGATACTTTTTTCATTATATCGGCTTCCACTGTTTCTCAACGACTATCAACCTACAAGCTAATTTACAAGCTTTGACTAGTCGACCCACTAGTTGATAGTTGGCTCATTCGAACGACCGATAAACCGCACTCCATCCTTGATAATGAGCATTTTTTGCAGTGATCGAATTACAGTAATCGAATAAAATGAAAGGTACTGTTAATTAGCAAAGAGGAAAATAGTAAATACATTTTGCGTTTACTAGCGGTACTTTTGTTCACACTCATTTACATAGCAACTTCCGAATGCGACGTTTTTATAGCTTCAATACAGTCATTTGTCTTCAACGTCCTGAAACAAGACATAAAGAAGCCATTCTTGGTTCATTATACCACGGTGAGTCGGGCCGCTTATGAATCAAGCGACAACTATGCACTTTTTTTAGAAATCAACTGTATCATTTCGAAGTACTAGCGACAAATAAATTAAATTTGTCCAACAGATTGATAGCTGATTAAATAAGACCCTCCCTAGACATGCATTACATAACTAAGGGTCTGATCGAATGACTGAATTATCTTCATTTTCGTGTCGCAAGCAGCAACAATAAAATATCATTATTTTTTGCAAACCATGAAGCAAAACAAAGACTTCAGGAAGAGCGAGAAAGATTGATCTGCACATCGGTAAAGGTAACTTATATTGATTGCCATTCAGAAAATATAATAAAATGAAAAATTATAGACCTGAATCGTGGGCGGGGTAATACGATAGAAACCTGATATACAATACCGAACTAAGCTTTTGGTAAAATGTTTCAGTAAGGTATTCTTTACAATTACATGTACAAACATTTCAACGAAAAGAGAAAAAGGTAGTTTCGATGTTTCAAGATATGCTCGCCATTCATGTAAAGCTCCCTTAACGCATGCAAACAATAACAGAGGTTGATATGGGCCTCGAAAACGTTGTAAGGAATATGACGATGAAGAAAAAAAATAACAGAGAAACTTCTGGAATTCTCTACTAACTTACAGCGAGTTTTTGAATGTAATGAGGTATTTTTCTTTCCTTGGTTAAATAGCCTAGTGAGTCAAGTTAAAGGCTCAGTAAAAATTGGTCAACCTTGTAAGATTCAGTCGAAAGCATTTTTGGCATGTGGCGACAGTTCGTCTGTGTCAGAGCAGCGCTAATATAATATATCTATTCAATTATATTGTTTTCAGGTTTTGGAAGGTTTTGCTAGCTCTGATGAGCTACTTTCATGCTAAGATATCGTACATCTATTAAATTATATTGTTTTCAGGTTTTGGAAGGTTTTGCTAGTTCTGAGTGATATTAACTGAAAAGGAATCATAAATGCAACACATTTACCCTTTTGACCCTGTCAAATAGCATTTTTTTACGGTGGAGTTGTACCCTTTTCAGAGCGGAACCTTCTTTGTTTTTTTTTTTTTGTTTGTTTGTTTGTTTTTTGTTTTTTTCTTAAAGTGCTAAGTTTCGAAATTATCTCTAGTCACAATGCCCTCATAATAGCGATAGCGCAACCATTTATCTTTGTGTAAATGAAAACCGTGCTGGCGATAATGGTTGATCAAGCTCGATTGCATCCACTCAGCAGGCCAAAATCAAGATGAAAAAATTATGCTTTTCACCCGCACTTACCCAGAAAATTGAATTTTGTCTTATAGACAGGCCTTATCACAGTATTCGACGCCATCTTGACGGGTAGGCAAAGAGGTCAGAAATTACATTGTTTGTATGGGAATCCGATGGCAAATAACTTTTTCCAAAATTCAATTTTACACAATTCGTGAATCGCAACGTTACAATACTAGGTAGACGATTATATTCACCAAGTTTGCAGGATGAAGCCTGGTTAAAAGGCACTCAGTTAATTTTTCTAAGTTTCCATACATTTGTCTGTAAATTTGGCTCGGTAGACGCGGTTCGGTGGAAAAAATATAGACAAATGTATAGGAAATTAAAAATTAACTGAGCGTCTTCTAGCCCAGTTACGTCCTTCAAATTTGGTGAATGCAATCAGCTACCTAGTGTGGTAAAGTTGCGACTCGTAAGTTGTGCAGAATCAATATTTAAATAAAGTTATTCCCATACAAACACTGTAATTTCTGACCGCTTTGACTTCCCGGCAAGATGGCGTCGAAAAGCGTGATAAGGCCTATCAATCAGAACCACTCAGAACTCTCCTTTTGCCAAATTTCAAGGCTAAGCTAGAAAGATGCTGGCATTTTATATGGTGTGCTAAATAATTGTAAATTTGGATGTTTTATTGAATCACTGTCAAGCTCACAAATGATTTTCGATCGGTTTCTTCCAAGACAGCCAAATATTCACGAATTAGCTGTTGTCCTACTACAGGCGGTCGTGCGTAAAACACCACCGCAAATATGAGAAAAAAGCAATGGTCTAATGACTAAACACATCAAAAGGTTTTAAGTCCTGCCTTGTCGGGATGGATAACAAATTTAAAAGAATTCTATTTTTTTTTTTTAATTTCCAAGGGCATTTTGCTATGGAAACACATTTTATGAGGAAACGTCTATTGCTGGTTTTCATATGACGTAGTCATATTCCAAAAATAAAATTACCTATCCCTCTGAGTTATTGGTTTCATCCGATATAAAAACCTCTGAGAACTTGGCGACAGGGTTCCTCGTTTTGTAATAGAGCACGTTTAAATTTCCAAGCTTTGGCCGTTGCGTGACATTCTGACATGGTGGCCCGAGAAGGCTCTCGCGTAAGTGAAAAGATGAGTTATCGCTTAAGGTGGTCTTATACGTACCCTAAAATAGATAGTTTTCCCCAGGAAAAAAAAACATATTTTAAAACGATTTTGCTCTAATCACTCCTTGAGAACGTTTAAATTAAGAAATCTGTTTCTTTCCACAAATATAACGTAAACTGACCGCCTAAATATATTTCAGGAAATTTTCAGAGCATCTCTAAATATCACAAAATATTTTCTGAATATTTCGAAAAACCCTTCAAATATTATTTATTTGTGTTTTAAAAATAAATCAATTTCCAATCACTTGCGCCAAAATTTCCTTGCAGTAGTTGACGGAGCAGAAGACAATTCGGGAGCGTCGATATGACCAGCCTAGCTAGCATCCGCCATTTTGAAAAGTTACTCCTTACTTACTTTTAATGCTATGGAATATATTTTTAAAACAAACCGCTGAACTGCATTGTTTCTGGCCTACAACTGACCTTTATTCCAAGAAAAACAAAGGGCTCAGCCAAAATAGCTGTGAATATACTTTCAAATATCCCAAAATGTTCTAAAGAATATCTTAATGCGTTCTAAATATCTCGGAAACTTCCCAATAGCCCAAAAACTCTCTGGATATATGTGGAAAGGTCTAGCAACTATATTTCAACCTAGCAACGTCCATAGCAACGGTTATTTACAGTCCAACGTGCTTACAAAATAGCTTCAATTCATCCATCCATCCATCCATCCATTCATTCATTCATTCATTCATCCCTGCGATTTTATCTACGAGGACAAGTGATATAGAAAAGGGAATGAGGACATGGTCTACGTACATACATACTCTAGTCTATTTATACTCCAGGACCTGTATAAAACTTTCTTAAATCCCCCGTAAATTCCCTCCCCCCCTTCCCACCCCCAACCGTTCACTTTCCCTTACCCATAGTAGTCTGGAGCAATTTCTGGTCGAGTGCCGGATTATCCAACATGCCAGCTGCATGGACATCATGACGTCATCATCTTATTTTGCCTTTAACTTAAAGGGACGTTTTTAGGCATACTGTATATTCTCTATTCTTAATATAACTCATTGAATATTCTTGAACTTACGAAGCAAAGGGAATTCTGACCATTCTCGGCCAGAGAAGATCAAAAGGGCCGGTCTGAACAGTTGAACAGTTGAATCAATCATTTAAAACAAGCTGCTAAGGCTAAGGTCACGCGAGCGGCTATACAAAACCAATGCCAAAAATGCTTACTTATGCATACGGCGAAGTCAGTTAATGAAAAAATTTCGTTATGTTCACTGAGATGTGAAAAGTCTAGAGGTATGTTAAGCTTAATTCTGGAAACGAAACATGCCAACGATCGGTGGCTTTGAAAAGTGAATGGTTTATTAATTCATGAGATTCACAATGGCCACCGGTTTCTTAATGAGACTTTAATGGATGTGAAATAGCAAATTCAACTGAAGACATGGTTTGATGGGTATCATGCAAATTAGTCACCTGCTGCCCTCATTAAATGCAGCCAAGTTATCTATGCATTGGGAGAAACGGGAAAAAGAGATCGGCCTCTGTCCAATGAATTCCTCTTGTTCCTGTTTATGGATATTGGATCAAGTGTAGGACTGCATGTACAAGCTACTTATTGTAGGTTTTTACTTTACCAGGTATCAAACGAGGCTAACTTGAAAGGAAGTGTTTTTTTTTTATGAAGATGGCAATCATAAAAGTTAAGCCTACGAGGCACTAGAGGTGAGAGAATAATGGTTTACTTTTTTATGCATTTTTTAATTTGTTAGCGTTACTAGACAAAGCCAAATATACTGCAGCTAAATACACCTTACTCGACTAACTACATCTTGTAAATAACATATCTTGTAAGAGACAATGTCTCCTAAGCGACCACCCATCTTGTAGGTAACAACCCTGGCGTCAATAAACGAAGCTCTCTTGTTCCTTACACGTTATCACCACTCCAAAGGTCTTCGAAACATCGCCACCTCAGAAGCGATTTCCCAAGCGACAAGCTCTCGTAAGAGGCGAACACTAATAACACAAGCGACCAGCTTTCGCGACTTAAATCACTGTGAATTTCATGAATTTCTCACCGAGTAATTTAACTTCTCTATCACTTCCATTTCCCATTAACTACTACCTAGTCTTGGCAAAAGAATGTGGTCCCAAACAAGAGTTCGACAATGCATAGTACATGGAACGAAATTTAACTGCGAGGTCAAGGACAAACCCTCCCATTTTCGTATTTTCTCGTAAATCACGTTCGATTCTCCGTGTTGGTAAAATTAAAAGTGAATATTCTCCCGCCTGTTGATCAGTGTTTCTAGAACGTCCGGCAAATGTACACTCTGCAGTTACTGCTGCATCAGGTTGCCAGTATCGACTATCTAGAAATATCTTGCGCATCAACTTCTCCTTGTAATAAACAAAATCGGTTAAGTTCTCGCCAGTTTTGTTTCTATTATTAATTATTAAGGTCCTAATCACGACACGAAACAAAACATCTACGATGTGAATACATCAATCTATACAATAGGCGTGAAGTGAAGCCAACATTTCTGTGTTAACTCAGAAAATGACTGAATAATCATTTACAGACAGCTCCTGTTCATTACATCAACAATAGTCTCCATTTGGGGCGGAAATATGCTCGGATATTTGTCCGCGGACATTATCTGTACCGAGAAGCGAACAGATTTCCGAGTGCGTCGCTCGAGGAAAACTGTGAGCTTTGAAAGGACAAATATCTGAGCATATGTTCGCGCCAGATGGAAGCTATTGTGTTTAATATCCTTCAAATATTTTTCGAATGACGAGTTTAGACTAATCGGGCGCGAGCGAGTTTGATGGATTATGAACCGTAAAATCTTTATGACCGGTGTTATCGAAAACCCTAAATAATGCAATTGTGTGTAGTTTCTCGATCTTCATGCTCGTATTGATTCAATGTAGACTGCCTTACCTGTTTTTTGACAATAATTAAAGTTTAATTTTTGGTTTTTACACTGTGATAAAACACGGCGGACATTTGAGAACACGAGGGAATGTAGAAAACACTCGCCTGCGGCTCGTTTCTCGAGCGTTCTCAAATGTCCGGAGTGTTTTATCACAGTGCAATACACGGCTTAGGCTTCTTCATTTGCTTTATGATATATAGGTAATGTGGCGAAAAACAATAAAACATGCTTTTTCTATGTTTTACACTCTGATAAAACATGGGTTTTTGACCAATTAGAGCGCGAGCAGAGTCCTATCTATATTATAATGGGGTTTAAAGTTAGCTAGTCTACATGAGGTCCTTTATCTCTTATACTAGCAAGTAATTATCGGAAGAAACAATTTTAAGCCATGGTGACTGGAACATGGAACGGCTGGAGTCCAGTTAGGTTTGTAATAACACCGTTAGTTTTTAACAAAATCGACCGATATCGTTGCGGGAGTCCAAATTGTTTAATTTTAGGGAAAAATCAACAGGCAAGCCGAAGCTTGTTAACGATTTATTAATTTTTACCACAAAATTCGGGAGAAAAGCCATTTCTGATGGATTTTAGCAATATAAAGACAGAGTATTCAATGACAAGAACGAAACAACAAGTGCCCCGGCGACACGCAAATTCAGCAATGTGATATCTTTCTGTATTGAACACCAGTTCAGCCCATAAGCACCTTATCTTCTAGCGCTACAGTTTGGAGAAAAACCGGGAGTTCTATTATAAGAGACAATCGCATTCGAGACGCAATTTTAAAAAAAATGTTCTGATTTAAACTGATGCAGATATACTCTGTTTTCAAATGTTGTTTTGACCTTAGTCTTGGTTACCAGCATTAAGCCGCAAACCATTTGATAAACAACCTGTATATCAAAGGGTTACCGCTCATTATGAATTTTGCATCGGAAACTCAAATGCAGACCACTGACAAACGCGAACGATAAGGAGAAGCCCGCTTGCTCTCGTTTATTTAGTAACCCACAGACGTTTAAACTGCAATCGTCTTGGAATACACAATTTGGACGTTTATGGTAATGTGCCACGATTTCTTTAAGGTATCACAACATACACTGCACCTGCAACTAGCCTATAATTTAAGCTAATTTAACAAGTAGAGATCAGAAGTTTCTAGTGCTAGAAGTCTACATCGGCTTATTACAACACGTGCGATCAGATACGCGAGTCGGCCTAAACCTCGCGGGAAAAAAAGATATAAAAAGACTTTTTCTTCGACTGCGACAATTCATCGAAAGGCCACAGGAAAAGTACAAACAACGAAATACCATTCTGTTTTGATACGTTTCGAACGAGGCTTTCCACTTCACCTCTACACAAATCGCAAATTTTGTTCTGGAAACGAAAACTATTTTCGGCCATCATTTCTTTTTTTAACTCAAATTAAGGATGTGGACGCCAGGGTTATGACCCTTCCACACTACGCCGGGGAAATCTGAAAACGCAGCTTTATTTCTACGGTTAGGCCTACCGCCCACACTAATCCGTCACGAAAACGGAGTTTTCAAACTGGAGGAATTTGAAAACGCCCGCTTTGCGTTTTAGTTTGGACGGAAAACATTTTCAAAACGGAGCTTTTCGAAAACGATGGCGTTACGATAATCATGTGATTTTCCTGACACGACTTTTCCTCAAACACAAATCCAAAATGACCGGTGATGTTTGCGTTTTCAAATTTCTCCGGTGTCGGTGTAAACGGAAAACATTTGATGAGTTTTCAAAGTGAAACCTCCGTTTTAAATTACTCCGGCGTAGTGTGGACGTGGCTTCAAACAAATGATGAATACTTGTATACATTCAAATAACGAAAGGCACAGCTTATAAGCAAGCCAGTTAAAATAACGTACCGCACTGAGACGGTAACGAGAGGGGGGGCGTTGGGATTTTCGGTTTTGCGGATTTGGCCAATTTTTTGTTCGGTTTTTCAGTTTCGCACTTAAAAACTGCGATTTTTCAGTTTTGGTGTCTTGTGCGGGTTGCTGGTTTTTTCCTATTTACTCTTTGGTTTTCGGTTTTTGTCAACAATGATGGCGGTTTTTCGGATTTTTCTGCCCGATGCATTTTACGGTTTTTCTGGTTCTACCAAGGAAGTTACACCCCGCAGTCGCACTAAAACTGTAATTCCAAGGGACCACTTACAGTTAGAGAAATGCATGACAAGCCTACTATTCTCTTTAGCAGCCATTATTTGGGTCGTAACGGCTGCCAAGCAGACTATGAAAAGCTAAAGATAACATCAAAGCAAAAGACTATTTCTCAAATATCACGCGTACGCTGTTGGGATAATATCTTGTTGACTTTGACCTTAATACTGTGGACCATCGAATTGGAAGTTGTCTCCCTTTTCGTCGCGAGAATAACATTGCGCTCACTCGCTCCGTTCACGTGGAATAAAAGCAAAGGAGAGACTGTTTGGTTGTGAAAAAAAAAGTAGTTTGGCTGTAAAATGGGGCTGCTATTGTGCCTACGCAGATGAAAATTCTGACAATGGCAATCAAAAGGTAACTTCAGAATGTGGTCTTTCTTCAATTCTGAAACAAAAATCGCCTAAAATCATTTTATCGTGCAATTTGTTTCTAGTTTCACATTGCTATAGGTCTGTGGAGCCGATTTACACAAAAAAAAGTAGACTAAGATGTGCTGTGCACTAACGAGCTGGGAATACGCAGAAAGAACTTCAGAAAGTAACACAAGTTTAGACGTATAAAAATTAAATAACAGAAAGAGAGCCCGGATTCTGAAGACTATCAAAGCTTGTTAGGGAGGAGGGCTTTTATTTGGACGAAATTTCTTGCGGTTTGGCAGCTTTCCGCGATTTTTTGCGCGGTTTTTCGGTTTCTAATAGGCCCCAACGCCCCCCTCTTACCGCAGATTTACTACTGGCTGAAGGCAAATGATCTTTAAATAACCTATTCGCGAATCTATGGTACAAAGTCTATGCATGCATTACCAATTATATTATTTAGCTTTAAAACTGACTCCAAATGTAGATATAAAATTATGTAGATAAATTAAACACGGTCTTTCGTGCTATAAAAATTTATGTACGCAAATAAGTCTCCGATTATAGGGAGCGGCGAAGGATTAGACAATTAGAAAAGCTATCGTGTTTTGAAAGATATGGCTGTTGAAATAGTCTGGTGTTAAATCTGTTTTTTGATAAACTCGATCAGCTCTCGACCTTGGATCTTTAATTAGTACCACCAGTTCATCTATTTTCAAAACGTCCCACTTGCCATGACTTGCTCAGACTTTAGCGATAGAGACCTCGATAAATAAGTAAGCGGATAAGTAGCATTTGATATTCTTCATTTCTCATCGATAACATCAGTGGAAAATTCGTCGGGTGGCCTTTGAGCTGGGAGAGTAAGTGCCTATGGGGTATATATAGAATACAGATATATAAGCCAGTAGTAAGGTAATTTAGCCCTTCAGTAAATTCTCATTACAATTTCCTAACACATTCAGACGAACAGGCGACAAGAATATGGGATCTAGTCACTATTTGAGAGTATAAGTCTTTACATAACACTATTTTTTAGGCCTTACATCAATATACGAACAATAGACAACAATCTCCGCATTGACGGCTAAATAGTTGCGCGACAACACAAGATAGAATTACTAGAGTTTATCGTCATATCTCTAGATAGTGGAAAGACAGACAGACTCTTGGTGATAAGATGATGAAAAGCAAGACCAATCACGAAAGTCTTGAACAAAATTTTGAACAACTCGCACGTGAATTCAAAGACCGCATTTGTTCAAAACATCAAAAACTGTTGTACTTTGAGCCAAACATGACCTCTTTACACCGAAATACAAAACCTTTTCTTGTGTTATTGTCAGAAGTTATATCCGAAAAGAAAATCCATTTAATTCAGCTTAACAAAACAGAGATCAGCGCTGAGCATCTTTTCGAGGGTTATATGTTCTCGAGTTTTGGTGATAACGGAATCTCTCGGCAACAAGATGAGATTAACAACGCCAATGTTATAATCTTGTTAAAGTCAGCCTGGTGATAGTCTGTGAGCTTAAGTGATGTTTCCTAGCCTTTGCACGGAGCCTAACAAGTTGGTGCATTTCAGTGAAATGAAATTATGAGATGAAGTCTCCTAATAAAACGTCACTATTTGCTTTGAGTTTTAATACCTTAGCCGTTTGTAGTTTTTAACCCTCTGCAAGTTAGACACTTTTGTATGTTACTAATGTAATGGAAAAACTACCAAATGAAAGGGCTATTAAACAGCTTTAATATAAGTGATCAAAGACGGGCGTTTTATAAAGAAGTTTGTACAGATGTAACCGTCTTTGAGATGAAACCTGGTTTTCGTTTGTCAAGAAAATTTCCCAGACAATCAGGAATGCCGCTTTTTCTGGATCTCGCCCTTCTAAGACATTCAAAACACGACGTCATGAATTGTTTTAGCTAATTGTCTGAGACAGTTGTCGACTCGAGAAAGACCGGGCAACAGGAAGTCTATTTTTACCAGATTTAAACAAACGTTCTGTGAGGTGGGTCAAGCGAGCATTCCATAAACAAAAATTTATTCTTGGACATCCTTGAAGGGTTTAGGTCAGTTCCATGCCTCGATGCTTGGTACATGCAGATGCTTTGTACAGCAGATGCAAGGTCCGATGACAAAATCGACTCTACACTTCTTTTCCCAAATCATTAACATCTGGGATTTTCAGGTAAAACTAGATATTCCCGATTGATAGGAACTTTTAGCCACATCTAAGAACTAGTATTTAGATTATATGTATTCGTTTCTATCGAGTTGTAATGAGACGAGCGTAAGTTTGACGAAGAGGAACTGCTGAAAGATTACGAGCCGAAGACAACTTCTTCCGCAGTTTTATCTTTTCATGTATGATTAAGTCTGATTAGTAAATGATAGTGATGTAGCTAGCTTTCAACTGCTTCAGTTTTAAGGGTCTTTTAAGGCCCCACGACAAATTTCCTTTAATAGATCACAACATTTAAATTGTGCCGCGAACCAAAAGAATGGAAATGATTGTATATACCCTTCTGTTTGAGCCACGGGTCTCGTAAAAACAGTATTCTCACTATGAAGAGTTTGTTTGGCTGCATGCGATTCATGCTATACGCGAGATATCGCTTTAAACAAAATTAGACACAAAGAGAACCGGACGTACTAAGCGCCGGAGTTTTGCGGTTACCCTGTAGTGGATTTTCCTCCCAGGGCGAGAAATTCCTGCTGTACGGAAAACTTGGATAAACGTGGGACTCACGTGAAAGGGTTGTGAGCGACTTATGCCCAATGCGGGCTCTACCTCTACCAATATTTGGCTACCATTTCTTCAAGCTGTTTGGCAAAACCGTGCCGTGGCGATAAGAGAACAGTCAACCATTAATATTACGCGTGTCACATGAAGAGCACTTCAGCTATCACAGTTCAGGAGCTGTCAGCGCGGTAACTCAATTCTGCACATTTAAGCAGGTCTCCTTCGTTAAAGCTTCATGTAACTGATCCCTTTCATTTACAGGCCACTTTCTTATGCTAAAAGCCCTGCACTGACTGAAGCCAAGAAATCAAATTTCCTGCATGATTCTAGCGTAGTCTGTTTTAAAAGCGAGACAACTATGAAGCATTTTTAATTAGCTTAAACAATGACCATGCCAAAAAAAGTCTAAAATGTTAATTAAAAGACATGGCTGACTGGCCAAGCTTCTACATGTTAGAAAGTTTAAGTTGTGTTTCGAAACAACATTCAATTTCCGGCCGTGTAAATGCGATGAAAATGAGTTGCATGAGCAAGTTTTTCCTCTTCCTTTCCTTGGCATCTAAATGGATTTTTGAATGAGACGGATCAAGTTCTGGCTGCTCAGAGTAGCTACGAAAAATTTTATCGCCGTAAACGGACCTTAAAAAAAAAAAAAGATTCGGCGCTAATGACGATTTTTTTTATTCAATACAACTAGTGAAAAATGTTCGAGCTTTCGAAACCACTTTTAATGTTCTAGTCAATTCTAGTTCATATTCTGGAAACAGTTTA
>Ga0126338_10000678_pt1 | contig 19471 bp, 8 predicted proteins | sample OrbCmetagenome_2_FD_92529 | JGI IMG/M metagenome (GOLD analysis project Ga0126338, IMG submission 92529) | Coral microbial communities from Petempiche,Puerto Morelos, Mexico - Orbicella C C metagenome | ecosystem: Host-associated > Invertebrates > Cnidaria > Coral | place: Petempiche,Puerto... | reverse complement strand
TCCATTTTTGTGATTCAAAAGAGCTCCTTTAACAATAATTTGCAACGCTTTGCCTTGCGAAACCTGTATTATGATTAAGGAAGCTTACATTCGGAATTGAACCAACTCAGTTTGCTGGACTCGGAATAAAGGAAAAACATGCAAAAAGCCAAAAGGGAGCGATGTTTTTGCTGGCGCGAAAGGCAAAAGCAAAAACCACCAAAAGGAGTAACGTGCGCGATTTTGGCAAAAAGCAAAATTTGCCAAAAAGGCAAAAATAGCAAATCGCGCCTAAAATGGGCGCGATAAGAATAGCGTAAAATACGGCCTGATGTGTTACGCTACTTGCGAAGATTAGAATGGAGAGTGTGTGATTTTGACTCCTTACAAGAAAGGCACAAGCGCTTTTGAGACGTAGCTAAGATGGAAGGAAACTACATGAAAATCACTACAAGATGGTGCTCATTTGAAGAGAAAAAAATTAATAACCTGGGAATTACAGCATTTCTAAAACAAATTTTCATCCGATTTTTGCTAATTTTGATTTGTACACCAACATCGTGCGCAAGGCCAAACTAAATTTTCCTTTGATGTATCCCCTTTTTGAATTATTAGTATCATGAGGACTAGTTATTGCCAAGCGTAGACTAAATTTGCACCACTTCAGCAGCTCAACAATAACATGTCAGTTTCATAATTTGTGTCATTTGAATTTTTATGTGCTTGTTTTACTTCAACTACATCTCACCAAAATACAACAACCAATGACACTACAATGTCCACAAAGCATATGCACAATTGGGTATTTTAACCCCTATCCAAATTGTTCAATTTGCTCTTCTTTTGCTTGCCCTGGGCAAGTCTTAGTTTGCTCTTTTAATAATTCAGTTGGCAGACAACTTGCCTGATGTGAAAATGAAAAGTCACTTGCCTAGAAGGAAAATCTACTTTTTTCAAGCCCCATATACATCACAACTACTAAGTTGATTATCAACTTGTTTCCAAAAGTTAATTAGGCACCTAGGTTTAAATACCGCCTGTATGTATAACTACATTCTCTACTTAAGTCTTATTTGATTGAAGGAAATAAAATGGCAGAAATTGTTGGCCTAAGGGGATCAACAGTTCTTTTCTCACAAAGATGGGAAGAAAGTGACCAGGACTGTTCAAAGTATTTAGCTCATTATTAAAAGCTTATTCTTTAATACAAAAAAGATTGATAGAAATACTTACAGATATTGTAAAGACAGTTTCTTAGTGACATTTTGAGATGGAATTGAAGTTATCCTGTTGTGGTGCCTACAACAATCACCAAAACAAATAAATAATGCCTGAATTATGAGTCTAATGCATAGATTATAGCAGAGCTCCTTCAGGCTGCCAAGCAGAGCTCCATACCCATATAGGAAAGAAAAGGAAAGCCATGAATTGATTTTCTCATGGTTATCATGGCTATGAGTATTCCTCGTGGGCACATACGCACAACGACGACTTAAGAGTCGCGCAAGATGGCAGCCATACTCCAATCCATGTTATGGTCAATTGACACCTGTCAAAACAAGGTATCCCCTGACCAGTATCACGTGACCATATCGCAGCTCAAGTTTAGAGCTCATCAAGGTCACATACTTTTTTTTCAGTTGACCGCTGACCAAGTTCTGGTTTTCAATTGGATCATAGCCTTGTATCAGGTTAACTTGTTGGCCGGGTCGTTTGGAAGCCGGTTAACGTTATCCCAGGATTATAAAAGTTAACTGAAGTATAGTTTGTCTTCTATACAAATGTTTTTCACTACTTTTGTTTTGTGTATTTTGAAGACCTTGAGATTATTCAAACTCAAACCAGAAGGCCAAACAACAGAAACAGAAAACCTTACCGTAAAGTTACAAAAATCAAAACAAAATTCTCACTTATCCTGGGTTAGCTTAATCAGGCTTTGAACAACCCGACCCAGGGGCTCCGCTTTTAGCCTTGGTTAAATCTATATTAATCATTATGTTTAGTTATACATGGTTTACATCTTGATTAGTCCAGTGCTCCCGTCATCTATCAAGTTGTATTTGTCCTTGATTCCAGGACATGAAAAGATGATGCGGAAGCTTCATTTCTATTGTGCCAGTGACACTGATTGCAAATAAAGTGTTTAATTCACAAGTTCAGGGACATCGTAATACACATGCATTCAAATTGGAAGAATGTTTGGGATAGTTAGCCAACTTTAGGTGTTCTACAGCACATTTCGTTCTGAATCAAAAGTTTTATCCCTGTTTGCTTGTGGTAAGAGGAGGCAAGTCCTTTCAGTGCGTCCACTAAGTACCATCACTGATGTACACAGCTAAATGATGAGAGTATGATGATCTTATATGAAAACTGAGTCAGTTGCTGAATCAACTGCCTAGCACAAGACTAAAATTTACCCAGCCACTTCTCTCTCACTGAAAAAGACCAACCACCAAAAAAGTACACACTGTTTATGAAAGGGCTTTAGATTTATCATCACAAAAAACAGTTATGTCTGAAACTTAGTTTAGTTTAGTCATGGAGAAATTTTCCAAAAACTGTTGTGAAAACTTTCTTTCCATTGAATGGTGTTGATATTCATGATAAACCAACATCAATCATCAATATCCTCACTAACTCAATCTGACTACCAAGGTCGGGGTGCATGAAATTCCTTGAGCATTTTATGATGGTAAATACACTACTTACAGTGATAATCGAGTCAGGGAGGATGGTAGAGATTGCCATGGTGGGATATCCCTGAGCTTATTCTCGTGAAGAAGCCTGAAAGAACAAGTGGTAAGCAACGTAAAGACTTGTTGTGCTTTTCTCACAGTAATCAAGTTACATTGTATCAATCCTAGCTTAAAAATTTTACTAAAATTGAACAATTACCATAATAGATGATGACAGTTGTCATCCATCTGCACTAATATAGAGCTTTGAGCCTAATAACTTGAAAATTGTATAATACTTGGGGGTTTGTCCAGTTTAGTGTCATTAAGAAACAATAAGCAGGGAACAAAGCCATCTAAATTTATGGCCATTTGACTAATTCATATGTTTTACTGCCTCTTCAACACAAACTAGCAATCAGTGAGAAAATTTAGAGCATAAATTTTGAAATAAAAACTAAATACTTACAGCTCCTGAAGATTTGTAAGTCTCGAAAGTTTTGAAACATCCAAGGTTCTCAGTTCATTGTTACTTAAATCTCTAGAAAAAGGAAAAACAATGTCATATGTGCATGTAATACATTAATCATAAAATTCAATTTACAAACTTGGGTGTTATTACTGATGTTTTACTAACTCAGAGTGGAGGAAACAGTGAGGGGGGGGGGGGTCACTTGTTTGGCGCAGGTGTTAATTTTAATTTGTAAACTTGACATTTGCGAAGCACCCAACCTTTCTTCTCTACTGATACAATAGGGACAAAAGTATTGGGTGACAGGACCAAAGTGAACTATAATGACACTTGTTAATAACCATATTTTCCATTGTCATTTAAGTAATTCTAAAATCTTAAAAAAAAACATTTTTGTTTTAAAAATAGGATGTTTTTAGCAGGTAAGTGTCACTATGGTAACCTATTGTGTCACAAAAATGATAACAATCTGTTCACCATGATTGGGCAGTTTTAGTACCATGATTGTAGCATGAACTGATGAAAAGTGCTTATTGTGACCAATCAAAATCCAAGTCTTGGAAAGAGCTGGATACTGTTGGCAACCACCTTAAGTAATGCTCTGGCTAAGAGCAATAGCGAGAACAATAGGGCCGCGGCTCCTGGAGCCGTTAGTAGCCGATGGGCAGAAACTTGATAATTAAATTAATCTGAGCTACTTTAATTTACTGGATAAATCACATTAGCGCGAAATTCAAATGGTTTTTATAAAAATTTGGAGCATGCAGAGGCCATTTGCTTGGCTTAAATTAACAGGATATCGTTGTTTTCACATAACATACTTGGCTGCGACTCTACTGTGGGATTCTACAGTGTATTTCTCTCCTTTGCGTCCCTAGTTCATATAAACTGTAGCAACTACTGTTTAAAACTGCCATATCAGTTGATGTCCAGTGACTGCCATTTCACTGCAAGTTATGGTGATATTTTTTCTTTGTGCAATTCTCATTATCCATACACAGCAAACATTCATACAAAGCTTATTTGCCACACAAATTTCGCATGCAAACGGAATTTCTTTGATTAAAGTGGGCAGAGAGGAAAATAACCTTTTCTTTTCTGTGGAATAACTTCTTACTTTTTCAATTTTTCCTGCCTGGCACAGCAAAAACAAAATAATTATTTCGCGGGAACGTGACGTGAATGTACTTACAAAGGAGAGAAATCTTACTTCACATTCCAGTTGGCAACGGATATAAATCTTCTGTCACTCTGCCTAATTTTAGCAGTGTCTGTAGTACAGAGTTCTTTGATTTTGAAAATCTCTCTCCTCAGTTGCAAGCCAAAGGCACTTGATATCAAACAGGCAAATCCACGCACATACCCAGCAGGAACAACAACACAATGAGAGGTCCCTCAAGGAATTACCCCAAAGATCACGATTATTGATCTTCATGAATACAATCTTTAGAATTGTTCTGAAGTCGTGAGTAATTCTAGGCTGTTTTTGTTCTACCGTTCTAATGAAAAATTCATAAAACATGCAAAGAATTGCTCTTCACAAGATGGCTACCATGCTGTGACATATGAGCTCCACGTGTTACCATCTTTGTTTTATAATAGCTCGTGTTGCCCACGTACAAATTTTCCCTGAATTTGCACAACAATAGATTTTGACCGATTGTCAGGGCTTTCAGGGCTGTAATCAGCAAAACTCGTGGTATTTTCAGGTAACTACTGATTTAGACCAATCAGAATGCCGTATTTTAATGACTTAAGCCAATTATCTGTGGTTAAAAAAGAAATTCCGCATATTCCATGGCTGTTAGTGTTATCACTCTTAGCCAGGGCGTTACTTAATGGTACAAAATTGCCATTACCTCCTCAATATTTGAACAGGCAAAAGGTTTAATTTGCATAGAATCACACACCCCCTCTTACATGTATGTAAGACTTCATTTACAACTCTTTCCCTCTTATACTTTTAAGGTAAAGTAGAGATCTGTATATAAAGAACTGCAAATTAAGCTATAGTTCAGAGGTATACCCCAACTATAGAAGTAACAAAATTTTCAACACTTTTCTTTTTTTATCCTGAATGCTTTTCACTTCAAGCTGTGACTTTCTCTACAAGTGTTGGATTGATTTATGGTATTCCACAAACAATACCTTTCAAATGGTGTGTTATATGTTTGGTCTTTGGTTCTATAAGTACCATTTTACATATATAATATTATGATATTTCCCACAGGAGTGAAAGGAACAATGTACAGGGCCAATACAGCAGTCAATAACTGATATAAAATTATTTTTATAACATTTTCCATCATCCCTATACAGAGACATATCAATACACCATGCAAATGAATGTACTGAACTATGTCACAATGGACTAATTAAGGGGGCTTTACAACTCTGACTGACATTATGTTTGTACATGGATTGCCAAATCAAATATTCAGCTCTGCACCTCTCAAAAATGCAAATACAAGGAGGGATTGGGAAGGCTGTGTGCCATGCGCATATGGCAGATAAAGCTATGAAATGGTGCATTTTGGAAGTACTTACTGGGCCTGCAATGCATCCTAGCCACAAAACAGCAAGTAAAATATACACTATTTTGTGAGAAGGACTTTCATTTGTGATATTTTCAGTTTTAGTACTGATGAATAAACATGTGAGAAATCACGATGCCTTTGCTCTAAATCAACGCTATAAAAGTGTTCGCTTTGTTTTCGTCCCAGATCCCTTACTCGAACTCTGCTCGGAAATGAGGTTTTCACTCAATCCATGTGCTTTCTGTTTTCATTGATAGAATCAGCTGACTTGAATATGTTTTGCATGCTATAATTAGCCAAATAATATGCCTCCAAATGCGAAAGTTCCGAAATTGGATGTCCAAGACTCGGAGATTGTTGCCATTTTGCACTATGAATGCTGAGTCCACCACAACAAAAACAATGATGAAGACAAAGCTTCCAAGCCTCCTAGTCTAATTGAGGGATGTTAAGTACAAAAATGGCACAGGGGAAGGTTTAGCACAAAAAATCTTAAATGAAGCCCAGAAAAGGAATATATCCCCTACAAAGATGACTGGATTTGGTTCTGATGGAGCAAATGTCATGCGTGGAGAACGAAAAGGGGTCAATGGGAGGCTGAAGGAACAAAATGGGCACATAGTATCGCTTGTCAAAATGTTTTTATGGCCCATTTATTTACCCTAATGGCCCAAACTTTTTACAAATGGCCCATAACTTCCATTGCGACGGGCCATAGGCTCAATTGCCTGTTTTGCCTTCCCAATCCCTGATTACAAGTAATTAAGCATTATGCAGACAACAGAAATTAATTTGGCAGCACACTGAAAACAAACAAAAGGATATAACACTTGATGATGAGAATGACAAAACAATAATTCTAAAAAAAGAAATGAAAATATTATGTCGCCGCAACACAAACCTAATGCTGACAATACATTTTGTAGCTCAGAAAGTTCAAGAAAATTCTATTTACTTAGTATTAAGACCCTTGCACTAGTAAGAATACTGAGCATTGCCAAACTCATGTCATCAAGCTGACAACACAGTTAAATAAATTAATCTCCTACAAGCAGCTCAAACACAGCTTTTTATGGTTTCTTTTCACTGAGTAAAGTTTACAAACCAACAGAATAGTGATCACAATCACACAATTCACAATTCTTATCTCCTAGGGTTCACTTATCTGGGTGATGCATACTTCTAATCCACAAAATCGATATCACAGTCTCCTTTCTTTATGTCATTCATATCGTAGAAATGCACTTGGTTCTTATCTTAATCGACACCCTTTTTTCTTCTTTGATGATCGGGTCCTGCAGACTTGCAGTTATAGGCAGCTTTAATTTGTTATTGGAATGTAAAGGTCTTAAATTTAAAGTACCTTGCACAATAATATTACAAAAACAAATCTTTAACTTTGCCTTTCATTTAGCATGGCGACATTAAGAATATTGAGTTCTCAATATAAAACAGTGACTACAATATGGACAAAAAAATCAACATCCAGACTAAATGAAATCTCCAAGAAAATCTGTATTTAACACCTGTTAATTACAACAGAGTAAAGGAAAATAAAGCACTTCTCTAATGACAAAACTAGTGAGACAATTTCAGATAGTGCATAGTGCAATTTACGGCTCTGATACAGTAGTCGCACAGGTCCTTAACCATGCCGTTTTCTCCCTTGGTAGTCAACTAGGCCTTTTCCCCTTGCAGAATATGAGCGGGCAAAAACTTGATAGGACGTAATCTTAGCATTGCATAAGTTTCATGTTTGTATTTTCTTTCAAGGCCCAAAAACAACTTACAATTACTGTTTGTCAAGACGGCTTTGAATTTTATTGTGATGTTTTACGCTGAGTTGCAATCATTTTAAATTCAATAATACACAGAAGTGGCAAATATGACAATTTTATTTTTCACTCCAACGTATGTAACCTGATACTTTTGTTTCCCTTGCCCAGCTATGCAACATGATTGTTAGTAAATTATTAATTATTGTGTTAGTAAATTATTGTGTAAGGAGGTTAGCACCTGACCGAACAGCAGCCCCCAAAACCATCCCAATAGTGCACTCTGCACTAAAAATGATACTTTCACAGAATACAACAAAGAAATAAGCTTTTCTTAACACTTAAATCTGGTAAGTACCAATGGACTCTGTGCCACATAAACAACTTCAACAGGAAATCCTGAAGCAATATCTGCATTTATTGTATGGCTGTGTTTCACAAGGACTGGGAACTACCAAATTCACAAATTTGATTGGCTGAAATCGATATTGACCGCGGCCTAGATTTTCCCATCTAGACTGGCATCTAGACCAGTTTCATTTTGCGTTGAAAAAGTAGCAAACTAAAATACAAAAATGTTCACCATTTTCTTTTATTTTCTTCTCAATCACTTATGGAAGTGCAAAACGCCTAATGACAAAAAAAAGTAAAGAGGACAAGCAAATTTCGGCAGGTTTAAGTTAAGCTCATCGCCATTCAAGAGTAAAATGTCAGCACACCAGTTACATTAAACAAATTAAAGTTTTCTTCTTTCCCATGTAATAAACATCTTATTAACCAAGCTAAGTCAGTCTGTATGGCAGAATCTTGACCTCGGTCATGTGTACAGACCTCACCGCATTTGGTCTGTACTCACGACCTCGGTCAAGATTCTCCCATACAGACCTCCAGCTCAGTTAATAAGAGCTAAGTACTAACAACTGCATATATGAGGAGCTCCCTAAAATAAACGACTTAGTACTAACAACAGGAACATTTTGTAGATTTGTGCCCGCATGCACGTGACAGCTGAAAAATGTCACCCTGCAAAACAACTCTGAATGCCATTCCTTGAGAGCCATCTCAACACAAAATGACAACATATTGCAGGAGCAGAAAAGAGTCTGAAACAGGCTGAATATTTTAAGTGCTGTCAGTTGGCAAAAAGTTTAAAGTGCTGTCAGTTCACAAAAAACTCAAACAGGCATACTTATTAAAGATAACTGACACAAAACAAGGAAACAACAATTAAATTAATCTCTCCCAAACATGCCATTCACTGAATGTTTTTCTAATATGCTGTACATCTAATAAATACAGCAAATCGATTTACTGCTTGTAAAGTGGTTCCGTGACAGGGCCAGACACTAATATACACATGAAGACAATGTATGATACAGTTGCCTGAATAGCCCACAGTAGTGACAATGTATCAGCTCTGCCTGAGTTTTTCATGGAGTCAAAATACCCATCCTATTACAACACCACTAATGATATGATTTACTGCTAAACTTGTAAATGAACAAACCTTGAGGTCTCATGACTATGTGGCTGAAAAACCAAAATTCTCAAATTGCTTAAATTGCAAGAACTCCTAAGTTATATATATAAAAGCATTTACAAAATACTTTTGTACAGACTCTACAAAGGTCTGACAGCCATGTAACCTGCTAATTCATTTCATCTTTTCTTAAAACTTAAATGTCACTAACTACTCACTATGATGTTGTGCACCACTCAATGCTGTGATCTCACTAGTTCTGACCAAGACAAAATGGTTGAACCACATGTACCACCAAGGATAGTGTATAGTTATAAACAAACTATAAGGTTGCAGTTACAGCACACAAGTGCATAGAAAAAAAGAAATTATTCAAATCCATCTTCCCAGAAGGCCCATTTAAATTAACCTCTTCTAAAATAGGCTATCAACATTTCTTCCTGTGACAAAATTATCTTGATCACTCCCATCAACTTCATGAACTTGTAAAAGAATAAGCATTAATACTGGCCAATAATTAGTAATTGTGGTAAAAAACAGTTGAAATAAATGGCATATAAGACATTTTATTTATGAACACACAAGATGTGGTCAAATATTGTATATTACAAATATTTCCGGAATAAAATCTTTGTAGATCTTGGCAAAAGATATTGTATATTGATTACTAAATGATTTCTGCAAAAAAGGTTTCTGGACAGTGATGTCTCCAATGGTGCAACATGCTAACTTGTACATGTACATTCCATTTTGCATTTAATTTTGGTATTTATTAACTACATTCATCTTGATCCTGATATTACATGAAACAGAATAAACTATTTTGGCAATACATACAGCTGAGCTTTACAGATTAACACTCTTCACAATATTAACCTAGTGATATTGTAAACAGCACTTAAAACCTTCTAAGTGCACAATTGTCACTTATTTATTGATGAGCAATAATATCATCACCCTCACCTCCTTAATACAAATTAGTCAGCTGAAATATTGTGATTTTAAGCAAAAACATCACAGAACTTCCAGTACGGCTTCAAAAGACAGCCAAGGTAGATGGGCAGATCAACATGTTTAGCTGTACACCATGCACATGTTGGTGCATGGTCACTCTTTGTAAGAGATTTCAATAAGAGTGCACGCAATATCTACCTTGATCATTCCAATAACTCTTTTCACTTTCCAAAATGTCAGTTTAGTTACTACTCTTTGTTCACTTAAATTTGTAAGTACATCAGGTCCTTGTTTTAAATCAAGCAATGAAGTAAAACAAATCAAAGGTTTTGGAATAGTGAACATTTTTTATGCCAGTTCAGTAGAAGAGTCATACCAGTTTATGTCTGAACAAAGGAGCTATAAATAGTACTCCCTTCTTGTGACACTAAGAGCTGACTATACAACCAACAAATTTTTTTTGAAATCAAATACTGAATCATTTAGCTATTTTCCAACAATCACAAAGCAAATCTTCATTAGTACTGTGAAAGTTTGAACATTGCATTACAGTGTAATGTAATGTAAAATGTTTTATGATAAAAAAGAAAGTGGTACTAACTAAAACAGCACTGGGAGCAAACGTGATTTTTAACATGTTTTCTTGTGATGTAGCTAGTGTAATGTAGATTAGTTGGCATATAACACATGTTGCTATAAATTGAAAAAAAACATTAGAGAGAAAAATCTAAAAAAAATTGGAAACTAGTGGTGTACAATGTATATAGAGTTTGGCTTGTTTAGTTACTTTCTTAGCTCATCTTCTCAAAATGTAATGAAATAAATTGTTAAAATTGTAATGGCTCTTGTCTTCCAAATTGTTTTTTTTAAGTATTGGTTCATGTATTCACTAAAAGTGGTGTGTCACTACAGAAAGTAATGTTTCCTGCAACTTACAACCACACAAGAAAATTAACTAGTCACGCTTTTATCAAAGACAAGCTGACCAAGAGAAAAAGCAAAATAACAATTCTGCAGCAAATTTTGAACTCGTTTCTGGTCTCTGCAACACCTAATGTATGTTACACTGGGTAATTTCTTTGCAACTTGATGCAAAGCAATAGTTTCCAAACAACAGCCTTTCCTTAAAATTGTTAAATGAAATTTCTTTTTGTTTGATTTACAGAACTATGAAAGGATGCCTAAATGGAACATGCCAATTGACATAATTATCTGTGATCAAATGTTAGGTACCCCAGAAAAAAGTTATTTTGGTACTAACAATGATGTGTTTGTTGCCTGACAGCCTATGCCCATAGCAGAGACCATGGGTGTTCATGAACATTGCTCATTTGCTTGTTTGTGCACCTTGTGATTGTTCATTCAATGATACATGTTAGAAATGAATTGTCCTACAAGTTGTAGACACTCTTGACAGGTCAAGAAGCCACACTCATACTCAACTACAACATACCAAACGTTTCTGTGTAAAAATACTGTGTCAAAACATCATTTAGGATGCAAATAATTCCTTCACATTGTACTGCAGTTCAGCATGAAAGTAAGGATAAGTACCGATTAGAAAGACATTCATGATACGGGTTACAAAGATCAAGCTTTAAAAATTTTGGATATTTTTTTCTAAGATGACTTGCAGGCAATGCATGCTGATTTAAATTTCCTTACATAGTTCTTAACCTGTGGCTTTTAGAGAAATAGCTTAGTATTGGAACTATATTTTGTGCATTGGAAAATCTGAAATCCGCATGCTAACAGATGTCCAAGGCTAACACAGTTTGAAAAACCAACTTAAATAACCAATGTTTCAAAGGTTTGCTGATAAATTTGCCGCATTACAGTACATATACTAAACGAACTTGTAATTCTGGAGAGTTCAATAAAAGTTAGAACAGGTCAAAATACATTTTGAAACTTTCACTTCAACGGTTCCACATTCTTAAGAACTAGAAACTAAAGAATAATACTGCTCATCCATGTACTAGTCCTAAAACAAATTATTATCAAGTCAAATTCATGCAAAAATCACATCCCACCATGTCAGACTTTGGTTTCTCAATGGATAGTTTTACTGTGTTAACAGCCTTGCAGGGGCACACTTTACAACACAAAGTTCACAAAGCACATCTTTTCTACATGATTGCACCTAATCTATTCCTATCAGCATGTAACAAGCAACACATATGATTAAAATGTCCACAACAACTGTAATCTGAAAACACACAGAGAAGAGAATGTCTTTCTCATTAGCCATGCCAGCAGGAAAATGTTGTTACTGTGCAGTGCAGATGGCATCCTTGTAACAATTCTATTTGTAAAGAAAAATTGTACAGATCACAAGTGTAGTGGAAAGGAAATGAAATGCTAACTACAACATTTACCAGTCTTTCCAAGAATTCCCACAACAAAACTAGTTGGATGCGCGGCAGTTCTAAATACCTGACGCTGCTCACTTTCTGTGCTGGAGAGAATAACAACTGGCGCACGCTGTATGTATGTGGAGAGAATGTATGACCCAAAAATGGTTTTTCCTTCTGTTCATAAAATTCATTTCATTTCAGTGACAAAAAAAAATTGTTGCATTAAATCGTATTTACTTTCTTCATCAAAACAATCACATTCAACACCAAGGAAAACATATAAATTGTGTTTTGCCGACTAAATTGAAACTTGGGACTTCTTAGTGACAAAAATAACACGTAAGTATATATACAAACGTCTATCTCATAACGAATATGGCTGAAACTCCCTTTACTTTGGTTTTTGTATCTAAAACGTAATTAAAAGCACCTGGAATTTTAGTCTGTTCTGCATAACATTTCTTGTAGCGATTGTAAATCTCATAAAATTGATAACAATCGAACTCGACTTGTGAACTTCAAGAGTCGAAAAGCTAATCTTCAGTTCATTTTCACCCAAAGCAGAACAGAAATAAACACGAAAATACCTTGGAATGGATAGGATTAAAAATATTTTCCATAACCACTCCCAGGTTTCCATTTGAAATTGTGAAGTAAGACTACAATAGCCAAAGTACTAGGTTCTCGCCAATTCAACAGTAGGGGGCCTACATTTAGAGAGGAATTTGCATATGTTGTTTTCTAGCCTCGGGGTATAAAAAAACACATTTCCCAGCATCTATAGATTCTTAATCCTCTCCTATGATTATCAATTGAACTTTAGACGTCTTTTGGAGATAGAAAATTGAACTAAAGGAATATAAAAACTGTGCAGTGACGCCAGCTTTCCTTTGCTCTCAATACATGTTTGCATTTACATTGTCGAGATTGCTACAAAATTAGAATTTCTAATCACGCTCTTTGGAAAACGCAGTTTGAATAAATACAACAGCAGGAGATTTTGCTAAAAACCTCAAGATATGCAAGCACAGGAAATTAACGACAGCCCCGGGATTGGAACTGAGAAAAGGTGTTTACAAGCGAAAAAAAAAACGTTCAGTTTATTAAGAAGCACAAGCGTGATGATCAAAAAATAACTCCTGGCTTTGAGTCCAATTGTTAAATAAATTCAAACACAGAAAGAAAGAACAATTGCACCAATGAATGACGTTCTTAAGGCAAACAAAAACAATTCAGAGCACAAGAAAACAAAGTAGCTAATTTAATAAATTTGTCTCAGGCGAAACAATTGTCCTTGATCGGTGACGGAAAACTTTCATTCAAAAGGTCTTTGGTTTGACTTTAACTCCGTGTACCGCTGCAAGACGATCACACGATAAAAATTTGATCTGAATTCACGACTTTGCATACGATAAAAATCATTCCTTTTCCTCGTTTACTTTTGATTTCTTATATTGCAGACTATAATTGAATAATGTGACTGTAGAGTAATGCGTGGTAAGGAAATCTGCCATTGAATCTATTTCGGCTTCATCGCACGAAAATATCAAGAAAATAGACACTAGAGAAGCCCAAGAAACGAAAAATGAGAGTCTCTGTTTGAGGAACAACTATAAATTGATTCATGTTGCAAAAACGCGACGGGAAATCCTTTCCAATATGTACATAATTTGTGAACGATGTGCATAATGTCAATATATCCCATGATCACAAACCAAACAACACTCAAACGAATCCTTCCTTCACATTTCGCCTAAAATAAACCTCTCTAAGCGCCAAACCAAAATTTATTTTATACTGAAGGAAATATCGAGTTCACAGCTTATTAAAGGTGCAGTTATTTGTTTAGCGAAGAAAAGATAACTAAGAAGAGAACCTTTCAAAGAAATGGTTTAGTTGACACATTATCAGTTGAAAGAACGTATCAGCAGTGATTCGTTGGCAATATGTCACTTGTTTACCATTTTTCAGCGCTGGCAAGGAAATCAGGTCACCTTTCGAAGCGATAACCAGGCTTTTTAAAGAAAATATTATCGTTTTATAAGCTTGCGTGCAACTCAGAATTGCAATTCCTCGGAAGAACTTGTCGCATGATGATTTGACATATTGAAAGCTTATATCTGTGACGTGTTTAATTTCGTTCGAAGCAATGCCTTCTGATGAATTCTTGCATTCTTTTTGAGCGTATTGTACAGAACCAAAAACCCTCGCGCGATTAAATAAAAGCGCCTTCCATTAATCATTATGTTTTAGAAGGAAACCTGTAAACGTTACACCAACACGCTTTCAAATCACGGACTTTTTCGCGTTGAAAGGTGACACCACGAGAAATCTCCCAGTTCAAAAACTGCCATTCGTAAATAACTAAGTATTCACCTTAGATAAAGGGTAGCCCGAAATATCTTATCACGACCGATAAACACGAGATCTCGAAAAAAGTTCGTTAGGACTGACTTAAGGGATTTTAAATCGCTGGTGAGCGAGCGTACAACTCGCCTGAAGACGGCATAGAACTAGAAAGAAAACAAGAAACCGTTTTACTCACAATGAGGTCGTTTGCAAAGGAATCCCCTGAGGTATTCCCTGTAGTTGGCGGTTTTTGCAAGAAACTCTTGTTCCAGAACAAATGCACGGCTTGGCTGTAACACACGCCTGGCTATCTGCATCTTCTCCGCGCGACAATCCACACAACGCCAAACATATTGCAGCCAAAGCACTCACAATATAAATGGACGCCATCTTTGATTGAAATCCACAACGTTTTCACATTTCCCACGGCAAACTACACTAGAAAAGCGTTTCTTTGACGCACTTCGAACAAACAGGCAGTTTCATTTGGGTAAAAGCTTCCTTAGCTTGGCGGGGTGTCGGTATTAGAGAATGTGTACCTTCACGCAAAGTTTTCATAAAGCCTCAAAGAGGAAACCATCAGATTGAAATTGAATGCTACTTTCGACATGAAACTGACCACCCACGAACGTCACAACAACAATAGCGAGCGCTCTGATTGGTCGACTTCGCGGACTGTCGGTGAAATGACAAGGACCTAAGCCGCGGGATACAACCCAAATAAAATTTGTTGTATTCGCTCCGATTCATCCATGAGGCTCAAATTTCAGCCTTCCCAAAGAGTGATTGACAGCGGAATAATTGATATGAAATGAGACGTGTAAAACGAACCAATTGAGTGTACAGATGTTAATTTCATTTGCTTGTGCAAACAGCTGGGCTTGGATTGACACGCACTCGCTCAGATTGAAAGATAGTGCACCACAAAACTTTTTTCTCACTTGGGGAGTACTCAAATTTTACGGGTATTGAATCTTTTCTCCAACACTTTACACTCCCTTGCAATACAGGCTGAAACAAGAGCAGTGTGAGCGACGTTTTCCGGCTACTAATAATACACAAATGAGATTTTGCAAAGAACTTCACGTAATTACAGACCCATCTATCAAACGAGCCGCCTTCAGGCCACTTGAATAAACAAATTCCATTCACGCAAGCCGAACACCAAAAAGCTATAAATCATGTCCCGGGGTCCCAGATCGAGAGAGGAGAGAGTTTCAACGGTTGCAACACATTGAAAATGTGTTACTTTTCAAGATTATGGCTCCGCAGATTTATTTGTTACGAAATAGGGACACTTTCAACTGATCGCTTCAAAATGCATTAAAGTAGCGTTACGGAGCATTTCAGAGATGGTTATCACAAAAACATCGTGTTTTGGATAACTTATTTGATCTTGAAGAGTCTATGGTTCAAAAACAATGCAAAAGCTGTCGTAATGTAATCGCTTTTGATTCTCAAACAAAATTGTTGCCATATAAAAAGCGCTAGAATCCTTGCCAAAAAAATAACATCTACAGCTTTTTTCAGAAAGGGCTACCTTTTCGCAAGTTAGGTTTTCCGAGGCAGCTAGTCTGGAAAGTACAGTTAAACACAGTAGGCAGTTGATTGAGGAAATTTACTCATCAAGAGTACCCGACATAGTGGCTACGGCATATATAATACATACTTGAAACAAGGTAAATGGTTTAATTTGCTAACAATCACCTCAGCGGTAAGGACTTGGACGTTTTTAATATTCTAACAAAAGAGTAATTGATTTGATCAAAGCGGAGATATGAATCGCCAAGAGCAGAGAGAAAAACAAAATCCCGGTTAAATTGTTATACGGTTAGGTTATCCGCTTTACGTTAAACATTGTATGCATTCACTGGTATTTATATCAGGCTTTTTGGGCCAATAAAGATATACAAGCTATTGCGGGTCACTATCCAGCGTTTTCAACTTCTGCTTGGTTGTGGCCGGTTGCAATTTCATGATAACACCTGACTTTTACCGCCAAAGAAAACTACAGTCATTCATCAACAATTCAACATTCATCGGTTCAATGGACAACAACTGTTGTCGTGACTAAGCGCTTAATCGGTGAAAATTAGTTTTAGTTTGTAACACTAATTTTCGATCGTGGCCTTCAAAGTTATGAACGAAATTTTCCGGATATATATCAGGCGGGCAGCAGGTTCCATAATTTCTTTCGATGTCGTTGCTTCAACATAACGCTGGGAGGATATGAAATTAACTGAGTTGGATTAAATAACTTTCACTGTCAAACCACCTCAAAACAAACACTCTGTCATTCTTGAACTGCCAGTGACGTCAATGGGCCAAAATTAACGATTTACTACCAATATACTGATATTTTGGAGAGTGTTTTTTAAGAGTTTTTTTTCCGTTCCCTAAATTGTAACGGCTTCATCGAGATCACTGTTCTTTTAGGAAAGAAGACGCCCTGTGATATGAAAATGGATTCACGAGTCATTTCCGAAAAAAAGCTTATTAATTAACTCAATTGGGGTACTGGGGTAAGACGACAGATTATTCCTGTCTTAACGGTCAGACTGGAAAGGTGTGAGCGAACTTCAAACCTGGTCATAACACAGTTTTCAGCGATATTCTTCAAATGTACCAAATTGATTTCCTAATTGATATTACACGATTTTTAAAAACTCGAATGGGTATCCCGTTTGTTGAGTTTTGATTTGTTTTACAAGTAAAATGTAAAAGCCAATAAATCAAATTATTTTCTTGAATGACTGTTAAAGAATAATTGTTTGAAGACAAAGAAGCAAATAGTCTGAAAACTCCTGAGTCTGAAATCTCCTCGTTCATAGAAAAATTAATGAATTGGAAATGGAGGAAAATATGAGGCCTGGCGGTACGTATTTTAAGGTTAATCTAGTTTGAGGACATTGATACTGCGTGGGGCTAAACTATTTTGACATTGTTTGGCCAAACCAATCCGCAGTCCTGCCGTTAGACTAGTTTCCATATTTCCGTTTCATTTGCAGATTTCTTTATTTTTTCGCAACATAAATTAACACATGATTACGCATCGACTTACTGAAGACAATCTAGTTTCTAGGTAAGGTTGATATTCTCAGCACTCGTCTCAACATTTCTACGAATTCTCCTATAACTCACGTCGTTCAAAAGTAAACGGTGTTTGTTTTCGCTTTGGTGATCAGCATGAACAGGAAATACAGAAATCTAATAAAGGATAGGGAGGAAATAATTCGAGGTACTTTGAAAGCACGACGTATGAGTATGTCGTGCATTGGCCAGTTAATTAGGTAGGCGGGCCGACTGTCGAGGCATACGGATGTGGTTTAAATACATTTTCCGTATCGGCTGTTCGGTATGTCTTAAAACTGGTTTTAACCCAAAAGAATTTTGTTCCGGTTATATGCATAAATCATGAAGAAGACGATATTGTAACACCGTCTGGAGTGTCGTTTATTTTTGTTTCTATTGCCAAACGCACAAGAAAAGCACCATTGTATGAAAGTATGTCAGGAGAACTGCTGATATTGAGCAGTTGATGCGAATCTTTGAATTCACTGTTACAACATAATGGTGACGGATTCAATGGGGTTTAGGGGAACACGGAAAATAATAAACGGTTAGAAGTCTTAGAACCCAAGGTGGAGGACTCAAAGGGGTTTGGGGGAACAAGGAACATGGTAAACAGTTAGAACCTAGGGGGAGGGGGAACTCAAAGGGTTTTGGGGAAACAAGGAACACCATGATTTGTTTCAAGGTCCGGGAACAAGAGATATTTTTGGAAATAATATCTATACCGTCTGGTAATGGGAACTTCGATGAAAAATCAATTCGGTAACAACAGGCGAAAACAGAGAGAGAAAATGTGAAATTTTTAAGGATGGATGGAACTTGTATCCCACCTAGGACGTCCTCGCAGGTATTGTTCATCTAAGGTGATTCAGGTGAAGTTAGTTTTCAAAAGAACTGTTGCTGGTGACTGACGCGGAAGTCATTTAAGAGGCAAGTGAATAGTGTTTATCTGTCTATATAGTGTTAATTTGTCTATGGTGCTTATAAGTCTGTTAATACTGATTGATCAATTGAGAAGAAATGAATAAGCTGAAGAAAGTCTCTCTTTCTGTACTTGATCCAACAAAATAAAACGCCTCTCAGAGTCGGAACGTGTTATAAATTATCTCGTCCAAAGAAAAGAGAGGCTCGGCTCGGTGGAGGTTTTCAAGTCACATAACAGTTATATGCTTCTAGTCGTAAGGCTCTTAAGGTCACTGATTCAAGACTGGAAGTCCAAACTTAAGAGAAGGGAGGCTAGAAAAGAGTCCAAGATTGGAGAAATTCACAAGCATCAATCAGTAACTGAACTACATAAGAAAAAAATAGCCCCACAATGCGTACTTGTGGACTTATGACTAGTTTTATTAATTAGGTTGAAGTATTGTACTCTTACGCTGAGTGGGTAATCACTGGAAAGATGAAAGCACACAAATAAATGAGGTTCATGCTAGGAACGTACTTGAGCCTGCTGTTTTAACTACCCATCGCTTCCGTACAAACCGATTTGTTATACCTCCCAACCCAAATACGTTTTCCGATCGGAGGAAAACGTGTCATGTGTCGTGGGTCAAAATTTACTAACATTTACCGAAACATTTACCGAAAGGCAGCATTTGCCTTTCCGATAGGCTGTGATGAATTCACAGCCGTATTCCCTCACGATTAATTAATTATTAATGGGTCGCGCAGCGGTAAGCGTTCAGTCAGGGAATCGGTAGTCGGATGGAAGGGTTGGTGGTCTTCTTCTTCTTCTTCTTCTTCTTCCTCTTCCTCTCCTTCGTCTTCGTCTTCGCCTCCACCTCCGCCTTCTTCTTCTTCTTCTTCTTCTTCTTCTTCTTC
>Ga0126338_10000676_pt1 | contig 19495 bp, 7 predicted proteins | sample OrbCmetagenome_2_FD_92529 | JGI IMG/M metagenome (GOLD analysis project Ga0126338, IMG submission 92529) | Coral microbial communities from Petempiche,Puerto Morelos, Mexico - Orbicella C C metagenome | ecosystem: Host-associated > Invertebrates > Cnidaria > Coral | place: Petempiche,Puerto... | reverse complement strand
GATTTGCCGCGGGGATCAGAAAGAGAGCTTATTGAATATTATTTCAACAGAGGCCTTACGTACAGATATATAACGCTGATGTTAGGAAAGCATCATGGTATAGATATAAATGAACGAACATTGAAATGAAGGCTCAAAGACTATGGTCTGAGAAAACGGGATACGGTGAATGATGATCTTGTTGAACGCGTAAGGGATTTGATTTAGCTTGAAATTTGTACTGATCCAGACAGCCTCAGTGGCTATAGAACCATGTGGCATGTGCTGCGCCTGAGACATAACATTCATGTTCCCCAACGGTTGGTTGAATCACTTTTGAGAGAAGTTGATCCCCGTGGAGTGGAACTGAGAAAACGTAGGTGCCTTCACCGGAGAACTTACGTGTCACCAGGAGCTAATTTTTGTTGGCACTTAGATGGATATGACAAACTTAAGCCATTTGGCTTTTCTATTCATGGCTGCATAGATGGCTTTAGCCCGAGAATTCTATGGCTAGAAGTTCAAAGGTCGAACAAGAATCCGCGGCTGATGGCAAGATATTTCATGGATAATGTGAGAGCAGCACATGGATGTCCAGCACGTGTATACACTGATCGTAGAACTGAAAACAGACTGATTGCTGCAATGCAGTGCTACTTACGCGCAGGAGGAGTTGACGAATGTGCGGGTTCTAGAGCTCACAAATACGTAAAAAGCGTCAGGAACCAAAGAATTGAAGGTTACTGGTCACACTACAGAAGACAGCGGGCAAGTTGGTGGATTGATTTCTTCAACGACTTGCAGGAATCTGACCTCCACGACCTCACTAGTCAGATACACAGAGAAGCACTTTGGTATTCCTTTGCAGATGTCTTGCAGGATGATCTTGATAAAGTAAAGGATTACTGGAATTCTCATCGCATCAGGAAGTCGAAGCATGCTACCGTGTCAGGTGTGCCTGATATGATGTACTTTCTGCCAGAAGAATTTGGGCGAATTGATTGCTTGTGTCCAGTTTCAGGCAAGCTAAGGGAAATGGAAGACACATTGCGAGAATTGGGTGCGGAGGATGACATTGAGCCAATCTGGGAGGAGTACTTTCAGTATGTGATGGAAAGAAATGGTTTGTCACACCCCACATCTGTTCTGGAGGCAGGAAATCTATTTCAGAAACTTGTCCAGTTTGCAAAAGGTTGAGTAACTTTTCAGGAAACATGTGCATTAATGATGTAAGGATTTCAATTTCCAAAACAAACATAAATATTACAGTCAGTGCAACCTGTAGCTCTTCTGAGAACGCCAAGAAGTTTGCACGAAATGTTATTAAGATACAGGCGAATACCTTGAGGATTTTTTAATTACTACCGGTACTTGTTATCCTAACTAAACCACTTCACTGTTGATATTTCTTCATTTCACTACAGCCTTTGACACTTATAACTCCCATGACCATGTGGGGATAGACAATGCATGCCAGATATAGTGTATGTTGAACTTTCTAGGTGTTTCTTCCAAGTATCTTAGAGTAATTAGCATACATACTGTATGTCTTCTCCATAACATGCCAATACAAAGTCAAGCATGTGGCCCCTGAAATCAAGTATTTATCTCTTAGATAACACGGACAGGTGTGAAGATTGGAGAGGCAAGTTGATATTTTAAAGTTACAGATGAAAGAGACCTTTTTTATATCGGGATTCTGTGACGCAACTTTTTCGTAGGTTCTAGCGCCTTCTTTATCGACAAATTTAAAGAAGTTCCAGTGTATCAATGCTAATGAAACTTTGGAATAAAATTGTTAACATTATCAGGCATACATGGTTAACGTTTTAAAACAAATCTATCGAGCCGTTTTTAAGATTTTCGAAAAAGCGCTTAAAATCGGAAATTGTTCAAAATATATTATGGAAGTGACGTTGAGAAAAAGTCTCGTTCTCAAGATCAAGAAAACACAAACCAACAAAACTTTCATGGCTTCAAAAGATAACTTAGACACATTTTGATGTCTTGGAGCAATTTCATTAAAATAGTGTCCTTCCTCCTTCCTTCAGTCCATTTAATTTCATTAAACAAAAAGCATGGTTTGAAATATTTTTGCGATTTATTCGAAACCAAACATACAGAATTCTTTTATTCTTGCATATTCCCCTTGCCATACATCGTAATTTCAGAAATTGGCATCAGATTTTTTATTACAGTTCTGGTTCGTACAAAATTCATGCTTTACCGATTTTCATATTTTTGGTTTATCGTTTCCATGGAAATATCGATAACCGTAAAAAAATACATTCAACCAAACTTCAATCTTTTTTCGAAAAACTGGTGTAATTTCCACATCGATCAGAGTAAGGGAAGGTTGGTAAAACGCCAATTGAAAATGCTAGGTATGGTCCAGACAAAACTGTATTGAACCACCTTAAGGTGGTTCAAAACAGTTTCTAACACTTGGATTTTGATGGGTCGTTATAACCACTCTTTATCACTTGATGCTACAATCGTGGTATCAAAAAACTGATCAATCGTTGGTGAACGCGTTGTTATCATTTTCGTGACACAATAGGTTACCATAGCAACAGTATGACCTAAAAACAGCCTTAATTACAGCGTTAGGGGCTTATAATTTCGAAACTTTAAGGTGACTCTAAACCCTACCTACAGAACTTTGCCAAAAGTTGTGTCTTTTCATGCTTATCAAAAGTTGATAATATCAAAAAACTTCACTGAGCCGTTTTTGAATTATACGCCCCTAAAGCTGTAATTAAGGGTGTTTTAGGAGGTCATACTGTTGCTATGGCAATCTATTGCATCACGAAAATGATAACAACCTGTTCACCAATGACTGGGCAATTTTTTAATACCGTGATTGTAGCATCAAGTGTTAAAGAGTGGTTATAACGACCCATCAAAATCTAAGTGTTGGAAACTCTTTTGAGCCACCTTAATCCCTGCGAGCAAATACTTGCAAACTCTGTTTTTACGCAAGAACTATACCCGAGTGGAATTCACTTGCTGCTGAAGTAATAGATACCGAGTGTTGAGGCCTAGAGGACACAAACAAAAGAAATGAATAAACATGATCATTCAATTTCCTCACTACCAAGCTGAATGTGATCTGATCTGTCCCTTGTGGCATTTGTTTGTGACCCGTATTACATTTTTTTGCCTGTAAATTATTGCGTTTGTAACCAGTTATTACATTTGTGACCTCAGCCTAATAGGGTCTGGGGAGTCTAAGTATTTGGCGTCATTTGCAAGTCGCTGTCACTAATCATTACACTCAACCATTTGAAGTGATCACTTTCTTTGTCTTCATAGACAACGGTTTTGTTTTAGCTGGCCATAATATCTTCAGAACATTTAGAGGTTTTCTTTAACTGCTTTATTTTGTTTCACTGGATCGGTGACTTGCAGCATCTGTTTAGGTTAATTTTGTGATATCATCTCTTGTCAGGAACCTTCATTGCCTACTGAAAAAACAGCTGTGTCTGTGGTACCCGCGTCTGACGAGTAAGTCTCTATGTCTTTACACATCTGCTGGCCAGAAGCTCTGTTAGGGAGCCTTAGACCAAGTGAAACGTTTTTAACATGTAGTCCAACCTATATTGGACAAAATATGTACTTTCCTTCTTTGTTTGGTAAAAGGATCATATTTCCATCTGTTTTCACTCATGTGTTCACAGTGAGATTGTTAGTCAACAAATTGTGGTAAGAATAATCCGAAGACCATGAGGGTTGTGAATAACAGAGGACAGAGACCTTTTTAGAAACCAATCACAAAGCGTACCCATGCTTATCGAGTGTCCCAGTAGCATGGTCAGCGGTCCTTAAAATATTCAAGTAACCTAAATAGCGGAGCTCCTGCGCGCCCGCGAGCGGAACCCCCATACCTTTGAAAATTAACCCATCGACCTAAAAAAATTTGTTTGTCACGTGATTGTCCGTACTTACGTCCGTACGACACTTGAACTGCGCGTGCGAGAGCCGAGCCCGTACCTTGAAAAATATAATAGAGTAGCACCATAACCGAAGGTAGATCTTTGATATTGGACATCCTTGTTATGGTCAATTGACAGTTGTCAAAACAAGGTATCCGCTGACCAGTATCACGTAACCATATCACGGGAATAGGTTTAGAGCTCATCAAGTCACGTGTTTTTTTGACCACTGCCTAGGTAAGTTTGTGTCACAGACTCATGCCAGGTTACCTCTCTTAAGGAGAGGGATGGGGTACATACAAAGGTAACATTTTGGCGCAAATGAACCCCTGGCGCGTTGTTGACTTTTCTTCTGAGATACTCCTACACAGTCTTCTCTTCGAAAGTCGCTTAAATATTGCTTTTACGTAATTTCTACAATCTTGGAAAAATTGGGTACGCTTTATTATATAGTCTCCGTTTTGTTAAGTATTTAAAATAGGAAAGCACATGCCAAACAATTAAATGAGTGTCTGATCCAGGAAAAACAAATCCTTTTCTTCCTTTATGCCTAACTTATTGTAATCAGGAGCTCCGCTTTTAGGGTTCGCTAAATGTATAACGTAACGAAGTGGTCACATTAACGGAGTGGTCGTAAGGCAGGGTTCCATTGTACCTCACTCTTGCAGTGGTGTCACATTACCAGGAATTTGATGATTTGACACGCCCTGGAGCTTACACCTATTGAACCCGATGTATAGTGAAGTCCAAGCGTTAGACGGTCCAGATATAACAGTGTACATATATAACTACGGTAGCTATTGATTCATTTGAGCAGCTCAGAGTTACAACATCTAAAGTTTTTCTTGATTAGAGGGGGCTAGTTACTCCCACTTACACGAGTGAACAATCACATTGTATTAAAAAAAAAAAACAATGTTATCTTGGTCTAAATTTCAGAGTTACCACTGAAGCTACTCCAAATGAAACCCCGACTGTTCCTGACGTCGAAAATGCAAAAATACCAGAGACAAAGATGAACGCTGCAGTTACTGTAAGTGCTTCAGTTAATAAACTGATTATAAAACAAAGGTACACAAAATGAGTGGCATGTGTCTACAGCTCTAGACTTTTAAGTACATTGTTTGTACTCGAGCCTAGACAAGAGTTGTGCGGTATTATTTGAGCAGTAAACTACTCTCACAGTCTCCTTCTCCAAGAGGTAGTATACAACTGATTCGAGAAAGGTTGCGCTCCATATTGTCGTCCCTTGTTTATGTGTCTTATGCCTCACACAATTCTTCTACAGGCCGCCTTTTTCTCACCTTTCACACCTAATTGACATAGATTGGCATTACCTCTTAATATCCGATCAAGCTGACTTCCAACAAGCCACACTTAAAGATTGCCTCAAGTTCATGAGTGGTACAAAGCGTGTTTGTCAATGTATTAAGTGCATAAATTAAGAAATGACAAGTACATTTACTTGAAAGTCTTTTCAGGTTGACAGCGGAAGTTTTTTTCGTTTTTGCTATCTGTTGTTGTTTTTCAAGGTTTTTGATGTTTTTGTGTTAGGCAAATTAGGGTGAAATAATCGCTTCTTCATTTACATGCACTGTAAAATATTGGTGAACCAGCTATCTAACTCGTAGAGTCCTTTGCTTGATGGTATTCAGTCGTTTAGCCCGCAAGTCGATTAGCTCCTAGCCTGTTAGCCCTTAACCAGAAGTCAGTGAACCCACAGTAAGAGTCGACTAGCCCCCAAATAAAACTTGCCTTGCAAACTTGTTTGCCCAACGGGAAACGTTTGATCGTTACGCAGACGATATATTTTAAAAGCCCATTTTAGCAATACTACACGGTGCCTCTTATCGAGCAAGAAATGAGTGCAGTGCATAACTTAAAGGAATGAAGTTCACCGGATCAACTTGAGGGCTAAACGACCACATTCTGGTTGATATGTTTCGTTACCTTGGCGGGATACGTACTTCCATTCTTCCCAGGCGTGCAGTGCTGCATGAAATTCACGAAAAAATTCTAAACCCCTTTAAGAGATGATTTCCAGCCTTTTTTCTTCTTTAAGAAAATAAGAGGAGGAATTTCATCAAGTAGTTTTAAAGTTATCAGCCTGAAATTGTCCAAAAAGTGCACATCTTACTATGTTTCAAGTTGCCATGGACATTTATTCTGACGTTATATGAACTTCTTGCTGTTCATTGTTGAATGTTTTCCAGTTATTTACTGAACATTCTTCATCAGCGTTATTAGGCTAGCTATGTTGAAATGCCACAGAAGGGACGATTCTGTGGTTTTCTGGCTAAGCAAAAAATTGTTGAGTTAGAAAACTTAGAGGAGAAGCTACAGTCTTGCATAAATATTGTGGGCAAAGAAATTAGTTTCAAGAAAAAGCTGTTGTTCTGTATGGGCACGTGAACCACTGAGCAAAGTGAAGTAACCTCTGCAGCAAGTTTGAACAGCTGGCGTGCATGTTGCACGTTACTGCAACATTCTTTTCTTCACTGCCTAGTGTTGGAACATTAAGTTCACCTAAGACTGAAATATCATGCTTGACTTTTGGCGTCATTACTTGCAGGAAGGCGTTCAATCCTTGGTGCTTAGCTATGCCCAAGTTACCCAGAAGACGGCCTCAAAGCATACTGCTAGCACAACCAACTCCAGTAATAAAAGTGAGTGTCTGTGTCTGTTATTTTTACCACAAAGTAATAAACAGGAGTGTTAAAACTGCATAATATTTTATTTTGATTTATTAACGAAAAGTAGAAAACAGATGATTGTTTTGAGACACAACGTTTTAAAGTGCAACATTTATTTTGTCCTGTACGGGTATTTTTTTAATATTAAGATTTCTTCTTTGAAATTTTCTAGCACTTACAGAGCCAAAGTAACTGGAGTCAGAGGTGAATTTCATATCTACATATAAGATACTGAATCTTCCCAAACAGGATCATCCAAACATCAAAACGAAAAATAATCCGAGAGAGAAAATGGCTTCAAATAATATAAACTTGGAAAGAAAAAAAATGAACCTTTCACTGGGAAAGCGGTGGATGGACGTGTAAAGAACAGTAATACTACACAACCAGCCGTTCTTACCGAAAAATCAGTTTGCTTCATTGTATCTTACATGAATGTAGATATTTTAAATTATCTAGGCTGTATGATATGTTTGCATCATCGTTGAGTATTTCAGTGAATGTATAGTTGAAGCCAGTTGCTTTTGCTGGGTGTTGTTACCTAAGTCTCAATGACTGTATAGTCGATACCTGTGTTATTGCAGGTCAGTAGTAGAATTGATGCAGCAATAACCTTGCTTGAATTACTTCAGCCGAGTGTTGATATTAATTGTGTCCAAAAAAGAACAGTGGCTCTCATTATTAATGTTGAGGTTATACAGTGTCAAATGAAAATTATTCGAGAGTTACCATCGAGTCTATAGAAAAACTATTTCTTTTTTAAACCTGTGTCTTGAGGATTCAAAAACGAACTTGAGTATTTCAGTTGTAAGTTTTGCAAAGGAGGGGAAAATCACATGCCAAAGAGTCTATATATTTAGAGCAAAAATCTTTTATTTGCTAAATTATGGAGTAGTGGTTCAGTCAATGCCAGTACCTGATAGAGAAACGTTTCATTCCGAAAGTACTTATGTTAAGCTGAATCTCGCACGCAGTCGTTGTATTTCCTTATTACTTTTGAGGAAAGAAGTAAAATGTCTTTAATGCGGGCGTAGACAGGTGGAAGGTGGCTGAGAAATGCATGAATGTGCCTGCATTGCTGCAGGTGTTTTGCAGAGAAGGATTATTAACTTCTTTTTTCACCGACGTTTACAATTATTGTGTCATAAAAACGTTATTGAACTTTTTTGTTCGGTCCTTATCGGAGAAGTATATGTCACATTGTTTTTCTCGTTCCTTTTGCCCGCCTCTTTATATCACACGTCATGTAGGCCTGCATTAAAAGTACCAATCTTCTCTCAAACAAACACCTCACTCACAACTAGGGCAAGTCCATCTTTTGATTTCTAAGAAACGTTACATATTAGGTCTACCAGCCTCAACAAGTAGACAGCTAAACCAGAACTAATGTATATTCATGTTGACATTTAGAGCAGTTAGTTCCTTGAAATAAGACACTTTCTTCGGAAATATATCGTAGGTTGGAATAACTGATAGCGACCAATTTTTTTTTCTGATTTCTGTGGTATCTATGCTGTTTGTCATTATCAGTGTAAAATTCGAGGTTTTTGAAAAACGTCATTGGCATTGTTGGCATAGTTGTCCGCCGTAGTATGACAGTAGCTGTTGGTTAGCAGTTTTCTTGATGTCATTAGAGGTACAACCATGTCCCACATTCTGCCGTTTCAAATGTTTTGGAGACATAAGCATACTGTAATCGCATCGGTGCATGTTTTGCATTTTGTAAAAATCCGTAGTTTTTTTCATATTATGAAACAATTAGGATTTAAAAAACAAGTTTTATTTTAGGGAAATTGCGAGCATTTTAGTGAATGATTCCGGTCGGCAGAGGAAAGTTCTAGACTTTTTGTAATCTCATTCTGTATAATTTATAAATCCGAAGCCGGTTCATTTTTCTGTTTAGATCAGTTTGATGTGGATGTATGATAATGTTAACAAAACGTAACAGCAATCTGCCACGTTGGAATTTTAAGCATAACAATGATCTTCGGTTTACAGAATTTCCAAAAATTTCTATTATAAAGTTCATGATTGACGGGTTAAGGTCGTGCGCGCAGGACCCCTTGCACGAACCATGGCGACTGAAGCCGACAATATACCAGGTATTGCTGAGAATGTTATGTACAGCGGCCCGTGCACAGGAATGTAGTGAAATGTCATGACTAGATCACCGCACTTTGTTGTCGCACATCGACTCGCATGTCCTTTGATAGCAGTAAACCAGCGGTTTTGTGTCGAACCTTTCGGCCATTTTTTTCTCGCGAATTTCTTTCGCGTCACGCACGACGGACTAAGCGAAAGAGGGACTACTCGTAGTCTAGACTAGCCGGAATCAAGCAGCCTAGGTTGGAGCCCTGGCCGGGATCATTTTGTTACGTTCCTTTGTACGACCCGTTAATCTCGCACTACCACTCTCCACCTCAAGTGAAGCGCTGCTTGAAGGGTGCGAAGAAAATTGTATTGTCGACGGTTTAAACTTCAGTAGCTTGAAGCGTGAATTGAAATGTTAAATCTTCTTGTGAAAAGGTTGTTTTGAAATTGTGACATTGCCCTCGTGACACTACAGTTCGCCGAGTCTACCACTATGGTGTCGCTCCTTGGGACTAATTACTTCCACTCTTAAGGTCATCCGAGTCCCTTTGTATGATACCAACGTGTTCCATTCAAAGTTGTGAATCAAATCTGAAGCTTTGATTATCATAAATTTGCCTACTTCCAGTGCACGGGCTGAGAACAATGACGTGTAATTACTAATTCGCCAAGACAGATACTTGCATCCGTAATAAGAGCAAGGGTCTTGTGCAACCTTGATTTAGGGTTGAATCACGTTTCAGTTTTAATCGTCATATTTATTCCAATCTTTTCCCCACAGCCTTTTCCATGTTTGATTCCATTTTACTCTGAGTGCTAAGTACTTCAACATTGTTTTTAGATGTGCTATTCAACACTTGTTTAGCTTGCGAGTAGGCTCACCTTTGGCGAGCACGCGATCGGCCATGGCGCGAGATTTGGCGCTTACGTACCAGGCTCCTCCCTGCCGGATCGCTTCTCAATAGCCCTTTTCACGGTTAGTTTCTTTTGTGCCTCAATTCCCCAAGACAATAGGCGTTTGTCACGAAAGCCTCGAAGCCATGTTAGAATATTGATATATCGAACGTGGCCTATTGCACTACAATGTAATTCAACGTGAACGGAAACTCAAAAATCTCGCCTCACGTGCATGTTGGAATATATTGTAATGCAAACAACAAAAATTTAACCGTCGAAAGGGCTATTAGCCAAACAGAAGTCTTCTCTCCTGCCCTAATTTCTATAGGTGATATCGCTGGATTTGAGGGCGGTAAATAACTTATCGATTTTTTTGGTGTGCTTCGCTAGGCAGCATGACAGGCTTGTTTGGTCTCGCCATGACTCGACCAAACTCTCCTCATATGCCGCGAGAGTAACACTAATACAGTCTACAGTTCATCTCAGGATCTGTGGTACTCTTCTTTCTTAGAGAAATTCGTATTGAATGAGGACGAAGAAACTTGAAGGGGAAGAGTGTAACGTAGCAACGGACGTATGTGCAGCAGCCTCGTGTAAAGCCGACTTCACTATCATGCGGCAAAATTCCCTGGGTTTCTTAAGTTTGCATGCCTTGTATTTTCTCGACGCAGTTCTAGTTCCTAGCGGCAGTTTGTGTTGACGGTGCTATTGTTAATGTGGACCCTTAAGTATCTTTGTCCTCAAACCGTATTTATTTATCTGAGCCTTTGATAATAAACAGTGATTTTACAATAAATTTGGATTAATTGTTTCAGTCCCTGGTTTAATGTTAGCAAATGAGTAAAGTAGAAGCAACTAGAAGTTCCAATTTCGCAATATACAACTGTTTCCCCCAGGGAAGGAGGAAGATTGCGTGACAAGCCCAAACAGCGTCCGCGTGTGACTTGGACTACTAAGACTGTAACATTTTGGCAGAGTATTGTTCAGAGAGACAAAAAAATAAAACTTAGCTGTACGTGTAAAGGCAGTATGTTTGGGCCGTTATTTTTGTAATATGACTGAGCGTTGCCAAACGAAAGATTTCATTTCAACAAATAGCTCTGAACGTGCGTTATAAATCTTGGTACATTTCTTAGCCTCCCTGTGCAAAACGCAAAATCATCGGATGATTTTTGGCATTTTAGTCGAGTGGATCATTTAGTTCTTAAACTGGTGTGTTTCTTGGATTGATCCCGATGAATCGTCGTTTGAAGAAAAGAAGTAACAAATGCCTCTTCCTGACGCACAGTTGCTTAACTTGCTTTCACTTCCGGCGTTAGAGCCTGTAATATCCAGTGGACAAGTGTTGGAAAACATGCTACGCTATCCACTGGATAGGAAAGCATTATAACTTACAAGTTAGGCCACTAGCCTAATCTCTACTAGCGGATTGTGGTCTAGTGTCTTTTTTTTCTTTTTCTTTTTTTTCCAGAGAATTTCCGCTTCTCGTCAGTAAAACTTCCGAATGCGGGCGCTTTGTTTCAAGTTTCTTAAAGGAGGAGCTCTGGGGATAGACTACGAGTAGTCCCTCTTTCGCTTAGTCCGTCGTGCGTGACGCGAAAGAAATTCGCGAGAAAAAAATGGCCGCGCGAAATCCTGAGGGCTAGGAGCGCGGATTTCGCGCGGCCATTTTTTTCTCGCAGTTTTCTTTCGCGTCACGCACGACGGACTAAGCGAAAGAAGAACTACTCGTAGTCTACTCTGGGGAAGAGAATTGCGGATATCATTTCTATTTTTCGGAATTTATTAACTTATTAATTTACTCATACGTGATGTTATGTATATTCCACCAGGTTGCTTTGGCAAAGAAGGCGATTTGAAACGGTAGTCCTATCAGGCAAGATTAATCTGAGCAGTAATCGCTTTGGACAGTCAAGCCCTCATAAAATATTCTAATAATGTTGCACTTACAAATACTAATGCAACAAGATTGAATTTGTAATGTAAATTACGAGATGTTGAGTTGAATTTAAGTGTATTTCAGAAGGCCATTACCTTACGATTGATTAATGGGGTCGAGGTTTGTAACAGACTCGAGGTTTGTAGAATACTCTTGCTATCTTTTTTCTTTGCTTATCGACGGACTGAGTACGTAATATACTCTGATAGGATTAGCTGCGCGTAGATGTCTTCCTTCGCTTGTTAGGCGCACTTGTTCATTGTAGAGATACCCGACAAATATTTTGCTCTTCTCTGCATTCAACAAATTTCCTCCCTGTATGATAATATCTCTTTATAAGACCCGGTGATGCATTTTATGATATTGTGCCAGTAAAAATCATTTCCATATATATTGCGCTGGGAAAAAAAACTGGTGTTGAAATTTTTCAGCCAGCAGCAATTAAGGGCATACGTGGAGCATTTTCATAACAAGATTTCATTGTTCTCTTTGTCTTCAAGTCCATTAAAAACGAGTCCTTCTTTCCTTATCGTCATGCTCTCTTTCCTTTGTTTCTCAAGTCCAGGGGGCGGAGAAAGCTTTTCCGAGACTACATTGTGATGTACGCTTTCGCTTTTTTGGAACAACAGAGGGAAATTTGGAATACAAAGGTTTTACTAACTATAATTATGGGCGCCCTGTCTCGCTGTCACTGTGAATGGCGTAATAATCTTGTAAAGATGAAAATCGTAAACAAGCAAAGGTTAAATTTACCATTGAAGTGAACCGCTTCTCCTGACAACCAATTTAGATTTATATAACGTAGTAACCAACTCTAAGGTACGCAGCAACCTTGCCAAATGTCTCGAATGTCTGCCGCCACAAACTGACCGCATCCGACTTACTCTGCGTTGCTGTATTGTTGAAAGCCACTGATGTAGAACTTAATATTTACCGTTTCATTGACTTTATTCGAGTGTTTACATTTCCAATCGTGTTGAATGATTTTGATGCTAAAAGATCATATTGATGACTCGACCTGGCAAACTAGCTGAAAAGTTACCGAACTCTGGCGCGCAGTTAAAATCCAACTTGCACTTCATGAGGAATATGACTACTCTAATAACAATTCATTCTACTCGGGTTAGAATTCAGAAATAAGATGGGAATTTTCAGCGCTGAACAGTGAACTTTACTCGATATATCTTGGAGTGTCAGGAACATTTTGTTTCCGAGACTTTCAGGGCTTGATACTTTCGTTTGCGCGAAGTCGTTATTAACGAGGCTCCCTTTTCATCCTTGTATTAGAACATTTTACGCAAGACTATATCGAAAGGCGTCTCGGAGGCCCGTTAAGTGTTTGCAAATGGCCTACACTTTTCATTAGCGTCACAAGCGTTGTCACTTTATAAAACATTACTTATCACGTGTTTTCGGTTCCCTCCCAGTATGACAGTTCCCTTGATAACAATCAAGGTTTAGTTTTGTGGTGAAAATTGCACATACAAAACCAAGTTCTTTCACCCCAAATTTGAATAAGAACTTCTTTTTATCAGTTTCTTTGATTTCCGTCGAGCAAAACGTTGTTTGTGCTCAGCTTCAAAAAAAATCCAAGACTTGCAATTATTTAATTTGGAATGATATTGTGTTTGATGTGCAGAGAAAGTCCTTATCACTGCCTGTACCTCAACTCTTTTGTTCGCCTGTCAACGCTTTGCTATCGCGGTGTGTTAATGGCATAAGAGGCGTGATATATAGTACGTGTGAGAAAAGATATGCAGATCTCGAAACATCTAGCCAATAATCCGTGAGCAAATATTTGCTAAGCCTAAGTCTTGTAATATTTGCATTCTGTTTTGAGGGCAAACATCGTACAGGACACCGACCAAAGCCAACGAAAAGCGGCTTACATTAGATCAAAGGGTGCCTCAATACAACGCCAAACACAAGAAAGATCTTTTGTGCAAAATTTCACAACAAAGCGAGATGAACAGGAGAGAATGGACCTGATGAAGCGCTAATTTTCAAGGAACTGCGTTTCTTTTGCTAATGGCTTTGGCTTAAAAGTTCCATTCACTGATGTGCGAATTACATGCCACAATTCACTAATGAGAGAGCCTCGCTCGCTGATTGGTCGCTGTATGAATCTGTCAATATTGCTAATCTAATGACAAGGGTGACATGCAATCGACTAAACACTGACAAAACACCTCGCTAAAACCAGAATGAAATCACTCTCAAAATAGCCAGCACAATGGCTGTAACACACAACATCGTGTTTACAGTCTTGCTGTTTTTGAGTTCGTTCTACTACGCTTCTAGCAAAGAAAAGAAATGCGAAAAGATCAAGATACCCATGTGCCAAAGTATTGGCTACAACCTAACTTATATGCCAAACATGTTCAACCACGACACACAAGAAGAAGCGGCGCTTGAAGTTCATCAATTCTGGCCGCTAGTCGAGATCAAGTGTTCGCCAGACCTAAAGTTCTTTCTCTGCTCCATGTATGCTCCCATGTGCCAGCCGAACTTTAAAGACGAAGTGCCCGCATGCCGGTCGATTTGTGAACGGGCAAGAAAAGGCTGCGCGCCTCTTATGCGTAAGTACGGCTTTTCGTGGCCCGAGCGAATGAAATGCGAAAACTTCCCTGAATTTGGGAGCGACAAGCTATGTATGGGCCGTAACGCAACTGAATCTAATCATACGACAACAACAGCTCGACCAACCGAATTTATTGTTACAACGAAAATAAGCCTTGAGGGGAATCGGCCCGTTAACTGCTGCTCATGCAGACCGCCGTTTGTGACGATCACCGATGAAAACGTTAAACCGAGTTTGCGGGACATTTCTACGGGGGGTGTCCCGTCCTGTGTTATGGCTTGCAATAGAACGTATTTCTCTCAAGATCAAGAAAACTTTGCATCGTTTTGGATCGGATTGTGGGCTGTACTGTGTTTTATCTCTACCCTTGTAACCTCGCTGACGTTTCTAATCGACATGCAACGGTTCAGATATCCCGAACGACCGATCATCTTTCTTTCGGTCTGCTACTGTTTCGTGGCCATAGGTTACATCATTCGGTTCATTGCCGGATATAAGACCGTGGCTTGCGATTCGCAAGGCTTGATGAGGTATGAAACATCAGGGCCAGCCGCCTGCACCATTGTTTTTCTTCTGATTTACTTCTTTGGCATGGCATCTTCACTGTGGTGGGTCATCTTGTCCTTCACCTGGTTTCTGTCTGCTGGGATGAAGTGGTCAACAGAAGCCATTACCAACTATTCACAATACTTTCATGTAGCAGCATGGCTTGTTCCTGCCATACAAACCATAGCTGTTCTAGCCATGTCTACAGTGGATGGCGACCCCGTCAGTGGAATCTGTTATGTCGGAAATCACAACCTTCAGAGCTTGATCGTGTTTGTTGTTGTGCCCCTGCTCGTGTACCTGGTGTTCGGGACGTCCTTCTTAATAGCCGGCTTCTATTCATTGGTTCGCATTCGGAAGGTTTTGCGTATGCAGACTGATAAACTGATTAAAACCGATAAACTTGAAAAGCTAATGATTCGCATTGGAGTATTCTCTGTTTTATATACTGTGCCAGCCACTATTGTTGTGGCTTGTTACTTTTATGAATTTGTAAACAGGGAAACCTGGGAGAGATCCGTGGTGTGTGCGGATTGCGAGAAAAATCAGGTACGGCCGGACCATTCAGTGTTTATTATCAAATATTTCATGGCGCTGGTTGTCGGCATCACCTCGGGATTTTGGATCTGGTCTGGTAAGACAATAGAATCATGGAGAAATTTTTGCCATCGGATTTTCGGCGTCTCACAAGCAAAGAGCGAAGAAAGGAAGAAAACTGTAACGGCCACTGTTTGAATAAGCTGACTGGGTATTTGTTTTAATCAGAAATATTTAATACCTGCCAGCCCACTCGCTTGAACAAGCGCGCGGTAATAAAGGTCTTTTGAATGCACAATATCAGCTTATTCGGCTATGAAGTGCCGAGTATGCCAAACATTCACCACAAAACAGACCAAACTGCCAAACGAAACGACACGGAAAGTCTAATCCTTCCGGAGTTATCAAAGTGTATAAAATGCAGGTATTGACTCAAGAAATAAACCACGCTGGAATATTACTTTAAACATTCATGACTTACAAAACAAGTAAAATTTGCATAGGCTAATGGATTAGTTTCTTTTAGAAGTTATCCGTGAACGCTACGCGACGTTATTTAAGAAAAGCGAAGCTTTTATAGAAACATTTTTTTTTACCATAATTTTACTAGAAATCGAAATTCAAACAGCTGCGCTGTTCAGAAAACCAATGTATTTCCTTGTGGACAGCTGACTAAAGAACTCGTAAGGGAGAAACTAGGTTTTGCAGGTACGCAATGGACGTTAGCAATCCTTTCAATAGTCTAATTATGGTGCTAATTAGTGGTCCTACGAGTGCGCCCACCTCAAGGCTATTAACGCTACATCATTCAGCAATACGCTGGCGTCGAGGTTTCTCTGAATTGTAAACAGTGCTGTTTAATGCAGAAAAGGAAAGATCCTTTTGGTATCGATGTATCATAAAAAGACGCTTAAACTGACTATTTTTGTTGAAAGTTTTAATTTAGGTAATTCACGTTCTAGTTTACATTAAATAACTCAGAGTTTCTTATAAAACAATGTGTTTGTCATTTTGTTAGTAGCAGGGTGCGTCAACCTTTTAAATGATCGCTCCGTCGAAATTTGTTGAAAAAATAAACGTTTGACAGCCTCGAATTTTAGGTACGCATGCGAATGTAGAAGCAATTAGTTGTTGAAGTAGTTTCTTTTCATGTCTGCTTTACGCATGACAAAGCACTTAACGAACTAAGAAAACAAAAGGTTGAGTTGCGGTGGCAAATCCAACCCACTAATTAGCAGTCAGTACAGCATGTATCACAAACCACCCACACTTATTAATCAACGTCTCGTTTCTCGTCACATTGAAGAACTGAAAGCTCGTTGTCTTTTTCAATTCTCAGCAGCGCGCCACAGCTTAATTATTAAAATGTTAAAAGTCTGCCAGAGAGGTTATCGCTGAATAATATTTTTAGCCTTTCTTGACAGGACGTTACTTACCTGAAACGCAATAAGGTTGATGACACATTGGTTTATTTATAACTGGAACTGTAGCGGCGCAACGAAGTTCGATCAGTGAATTGTCAGTACTATATCATGCGGAATGATGCTGCAAACATGTTTTCAGTGAAATTTGTTCTTTACAATACTGTTGAGGTCTGTTTACGCCGCATCAGAAACTGGCAAAAATCTTTTCATTTTTCCGCTGAAATAATGCTATATTGAAGTTATTGTAACCCGGATATTATCTACCTCCAAAAAGTCAGGTCTCTGAAAAGGATATCGAAATGGAACCAAGTTTTGGTCTGAACGTAAGGTTTTGAAGGAGTGTTCGTACGGTTGATCATGGCAGCCTCTTCTTCCCCACCCCTCCCTCCCAAGAATACACGGAGCACAACAAGTCATTTAGCGGACTGGTATAAACCTATTTACTGGTAGAGATGGTGCTTAACATTGCTCCTTGCTCGGTTTTTTGCGGCTTCCGATAGTACCGACCAGGACATTGAAACGTTTTGGACAGCTTACAGACTGATGATATCCTTGGTCACAAGTAGCGATTTGTGTGACACTGCAAGTATATAAATCTCTCTTTATTATTTGTAAGTTGCTTGATTTCTGTGAGTAGTCGGGAAGCATTGTTGCTCGCCGGTGTAGATTGAGTTAAATAATATAATCTGTGGCGGCTCCTTGCTGAAACTTGTTCAAATCCCCTTAAAATACCGGCCTAAGAAGCTTTCAGTCCTAACCTTACACGGCGCTATTGGGGAAACGACACGCAATGCAAAAAAAACATTCTACATGAAAATCATCTACAACTCAATACTTAAATTTTGATGTAACATTTGCTAACCATAGGTGTCGTGTTGAGATTGAGAATATATCGTACTTGTTTCAGAAATAGTTTCAAAAATGAATCGTGACGGAGTAAACAATCCTTGAGATTATCTAAAAAAAGATAAGCAGGTTGAAGAGCACATCGATCGGATTTGGACTGACTGTGTCAGTCATTAAGTAGAGTTAATTCTGTCGGATGTCTGCCATATTATGGGTCTCTGATATGTCGTGCATCTGTCCAAATAAAAACATTTCATTCATTACAGCGAGAAAAGAGGGATCTTATAATTAATTCGTACGCTAAGTCACTTAGGAAATTCAGAATGACTGCCGCTCGCCACCACCATCACGGAACATTATGCTATTGCATTGTAATAAATGCTATTAATTTTCAGGCCAGTGATATGGCTCGGTTAAATCTGAAAATTATTATCATCAATTCTATTGTTGTGAATCTTTGAATTTATTTGTGAATTTATTTGCACTACAGTTAAACGTATTTCTGTAGCCTTCAGGTTAGAAAAGTCCTGATAACACCAAAAGGTCTGTTTAACGATAGAAATTAGCCTTGAAGCAGAGTTGCTCAAGGGAGTATAATTGAGCTCTTTGAAAATTTGCTTTCAGAATATTCCGAACTAAGTACTTAACCGTTCAGGAAAAAGAGTTATGCAGGATCATTGGAACTGAGGGATGGAATTACCCGACCCAATGGGTCACCCAATGGGGCGTCAAGGATGATCTGTGGATCATGTCTAGCCTGTGAACAGGCTCCCGGCGTGAGCGTCAGTTTTTTTCATCCCCAAAGGCATACCGCACTCGGCACTCCCCACTGCTCCTGGTTTTTTTGTTTTCTACCTATAACCCAATCGGGAACCTGTTCACAGGCTACATCATGTTCGGGTGGTCCTTTGATTCCAAATCCATCAAGGACATGACATCTAGCATCACGTGTAACATAACCTTGTATCACGTGTGACATTTCTTGACCATGTTTTGTCGAGATAAAAGGTTATAAGTGAAAGATGCAGTGAAGCAACAGTAGGAATAGGTCATTTCCGAGTTACCTTTTGCCTCTGTTTCAAAACATTCTTGCAAATCCTTTCTTATGAAAAAAAAAGTTTGATTTGCATGAAAATTAGTTTGAAGGCAGAACTCATTTTCATATGAATGGTTTCGCGCGAAGACTCGTTTTGACGCAGAGGCACAAGGTAACTCGGAAATGGCCTATTGTCAGCTTTGATATAAACAAACCTCAAGTGAACTTGATATTATTTCTTATGTAATTTATACCTAGGCAGATGAGTAATGCGTATCAGAAGACTGATGCATAAGGTCATGCATCTAAGTCAAGGTAAAAACGAGACGAATAAACTAGTATGAAGCTGTAATGAGAGAGGGTCGAGGGAGATGGCTGTTCGCTCCATTACAAATTTTTGGTTGAGCGGATTCAGGTCAGACAGGTTGGTCTGTTTTATGAGTGTCGTATTAGCGTAGACGAATTATACGTCTGAGAACGGTGGTATATGTAGTTGATAAGGTCGAAGACCGAATCAACTATGACCTCGTAGAAATCTTGAGCGAATAATCTAATCGTTTTAGTAGAGTTCTAACTGAAATTTACTTCAAACAACGGTTTCCATTATTTCTCGACTTATTATTAAACTTCGAGTCTTAGAAAGATCGATTGGATTGTCAATAATTTCAAGTTTTTTAAAGTCAAGAAACCGTAAATGTTTCTTCATGAGACCGTAAACATTCTCAGGAGTTTAATTATCCATTTGCATCAAAATTTTCCTTCAAAGGCTTTGGAAAAAACGAAAAAGACGACGCCATTTCGTAGATGACCTCCAGCCACCGCACACTAATGGCTGACAGTGTACGATCATTTAGCCAATCAGATTGCAGCATTTGCATAAGTGTCCAAGTAGAATTCCACTAAAATGCTTTAGTTTTAAGTGTCTTCCAGATGCTTTTAACTATTAGATTTGTCTGATGTCTAATACATCTCATGCATACGGCAGAGGTAT
>Ga0126338_10000675_pt1 | contig 19508 bp, 13 predicted proteins | sample OrbCmetagenome_2_FD_92529 | JGI IMG/M metagenome (GOLD analysis project Ga0126338, IMG submission 92529) | Coral microbial communities from Petempiche,Puerto Morelos, Mexico - Orbicella C C metagenome | ecosystem: Host-associated > Invertebrates > Cnidaria > Coral | place: Petempiche,Puerto... | reverse complement strand
TTCTTACAGTTTCTACGACAAGTTCAGAGAAATGTGGCCCCACAAGCAATGTTGGGTGGCGAGTGAGGTCGAGTGATTTAAGCAAAAAATAACTTCAGTTATGAGCACAAAAAGTACACAGATATGATCGCTTCTTATTTCTTTTGCTTAGTTCGTCGTTCGTTACGCGAACGAAAACCGCGAGAAAAAAAATAGCTACGGTCACACTCACCCGGGGGGTGACTCCCATATACAAGGGCGGGGGTGCACGTCGGAAATTTTTTCAATCTTAAGCGGTGCCAATTCTTAAACAACACATTAACTGACACTGCTTCATTCGGCTCAATATCCTAATAGGTACTGCAAAAGCAACCTCGTTCCCAGGTAAGATGAGAGACCCTGGGAACGAGGTTGCCGCAAAAGCTCCCGCCGTGGACCTTTCGAGGCTGAACACAATAAGAAGTACCAAAATCCCTTTTGCAAACCCTTAAAAGGTACAACAAGCACCCTTGTTCTTTTAATATGGGATTCCCCCCCCCCCGGGTTCATGGCACTATTGTATTAAACGCTTTTTCAACGTTGTTATTTAAATGAAGTTTGTGAAAAAGAAAACTGAAAAGTGTATGTATGAAGAGCTTTGTATTTGTATACCTCCACTTACCGTGTTTATGAATTTATTGAGATCCCTCTCGCAATTAAATTAGTAGGGCGATACATTAGAGGAGCTCACAGAGTTTGTTTTACATACAACATTCCTGCAATAGCATACTATGCAAGGCAATCTTCAAGGGTAGGGTGGGGAGAAGCGAACGCCCAAAAAGAGAGCCATTACAAGAACTGCACAATAATTAGTCATAATCATATCGTCTCTTGTATCATGGGGATTATGGGGAAAGATGTCAGCCATTCTCTTCCATTTTAAACGCGCCCTCTTTGCAGTGTTTTTCACGCTCTCCAAGCGCCTAGGAAGTACTGAGGCTAACGAGAGAACCGTGCAAGAACCGGCTCGCAGACTAAGTTTAAGTTACTACGTTGATATATGAGAGTAGTATATCGAAGTCTACCGCACTCTGACATTAGAAACCTTCAGATTGGCCTACGAGTACGAGTACGAATTTCACATTTTAAACCAGTGAGCCCTCGCTCTTCATGTTGGTTTTGGGCAGAAAAAGTAGGTCATGGGATGAGATGGGCACGAGACGTGATAATGTAGAGCCGCTAGCCGGCAAATTACAGTAGACTTCTCGGACTCGATCTCGTATTCGTATTGAAATCTTAAGTCCCTTACGCTATAGTTATATTGTCCTCTCTTTGCCGCTCCCTATTAATCTACCGGAGTTGGTAGGCTATATCTTCTTAGTCATCTGAGTCGCATGGGGTACCAGACTTGTCTTCTTTCCAAACTGGCAAGAGAAAGCCGCGGAAGACTGGTAACGATGTTGTTGTGTGATGGTCAAAACAAGGCCGGAAGTAGTTCCGCTTTGATAACTTATTTTTCTTCCTCGCGTATGTATACAAGCGTTTGAACTTTAAGCAACTGATATTCCTTGTTGCTGACAGATAATAGTTTTCTCAAAGAAATATCAAGGTCAGCCATGAAAGGAAGAGATCACAATCGAAAGAAGTCGACGAATGGCGCTAAAACAAGGTAAATATTAAGCTACATAATTAAAATGTACACCTACGGTTATCAAGTTAAGCTAAGTTATGTTCGTCAGAAGATTTTAAATAAGATGAATTTTGTTTCTGTTTTCATTATATTATTAGATCAACAACTTGTATCCTCTTTATATATCGAGTTAACTGTACCTGATTCTACTTTAACTTAAATCAGTTGTATTCGTTGCATTTCCTGTTGATATTCAGGAAGAAACAAGGTTGAATGAACATGAATGAATTAAGGAAATATTAAAGTGAAAATCAGCCGCTGAGAGAAGTACAGTAATTTCTAATACTAATGAAAATGGTTTTCATTTTCTGGAACATTTTGATCAACACTTTGCTTGATAAATCGGAGGGAAAAAAGTGCACAGGTCAGATTGGTAAACACTGCAGTAAATGGATTTGTCACGCAATTCTTGCTAACGATGTCACGAAGTTAAGTTGGTATAGTTGTTCAACCTGATAAGCGTATATTTCTTAAGTATATGCCAGTTGCTCGGAATTCTAGCAAGAACCTCTTCTTGCTGTGTCCTCTGTGTTATTAATCAGCTCTTAATACACACGGCAATAACTGAGACCAAGAGAAGCGATAAGTAATATATCAATATCTAGAGTTTTACCGAGAGAGTAGGAATGAAAGAAAAAGAAATCATCTCAAGGAAGTCACTCAAGTTATTTTTAGATATAGTATCCAGTTCTCTCGCGGATAATGTTACCAAGCGTGTTACAGTGATGTTTTCTTGGGGGAAAACCGCTTGGGCTCACATTCGCTCACAGGATTGGCTAATTTTAGATCCACTGGGGATTAATTTCTGAAGAGGGGAGCGATCTAAAAGAAAGTCGAGAGGGATAACCATTGGGATTAGGCCTTTATATTCTCTTGCTTCGTACTGATTGTAGGATCACATATGAAGAGCTAAGAAGGAACTGGAAAGATGAAAGCCGTGAGTTTGTAGCTGTTCCTGCAAACGCCATGGGTTTTGTAATCGGCAAGAAAGGAAATACAATTAAAGATATTCAAGAGAAGACAGGTACAAGGATCTCCCAGACTGATAACAAGGCCACTCAGAGCGGATTTCATGTTTGGGGTAATGAAGGTCAACGAGCACAAGCCAGAGAACTGATCAATCAAAAAGTGGTACGTGATGGGTAAGAAACGTTAATGAAATATTTTGTGGTAAATTAGTGAGCAGAGTTTATAGTTAATGCCATTTTAGTTCATTCTTCAGCGTTGTATTCTACGAATATTTCAAATCTTCTAAATCATGCACATTCAAGATGATTGGATACTTTGAATTCAAAAGTAGTTGTTCTTACGACGACCAATCAATCAATCAGTCACTCAGTCGTTCGGTCCGTCGGTCGTCTGGTCAATCAGTCATTCAAGCAGTTAGTTTATCTGTCCGTCTGTTTGTGTGGCTGTCGGTTGTTCATCAGTCAGCTAGACTAATTTCATGGCTATCAGTTCGTCTTTTAGTTAGTCATGCAGTACGTCGGTCTGTTAGTCAGCCGGCTGGTCGGTCAGACAGTCAGTGTATTTGTCTGTCGACGTGTGTCTCTGTGACAGTAAAATATCTTTTGCTCACACTGAACTCAATTTGCTGTATGTTTGTCTGTCTGCCGTCTGTCCGTCTATCTGTCTCGTCAGAAAGTCTCACAGTAAAAAAAAAACTGGATCATTGAATAATGCAATTCATCAGAGTTTTCATTGGCTTAGCTATCATGGTAGATGGTCAATTAAACCATTCACTGCAAATATGGTAAGCAAACGCGTAATTTTTGGGGGCGTTTTTGTTTTATTTTAGTTTCTATATTTGAGGGGGGGGGGGGGCGTTTTTAATAAAACGAATATTCCAATTGCATTAGTTGAATGTATAAACAATAGCCTCCATTTGGCGTAGAAATATGCTCGCATATTTAGTCCGCGGACACATCTGTTCCGAGAAGCGAAAACTGTGAGCTTTTCAGGAACAGATAATGTCCATTGACAAATCTCCGAGCAAAATTTTGCCCCAAATGGAGGTTATTGTGTTTATTATCCTTCAAATACTTTTTGCAACACGCGCAGTTTTAAAAATTGGGGAATATCACTCGGATATTCCCCAGTTTTAGCTGGGGAATATGCAGTCACGTGACGCGTTTAAGCCAATCGCGCCCAAGCCAACGAGGCGCATATCTAACAAGCGCGAGTGAAATAATTTTTAAGTATTTTTGCATTCTTTCCACTTTCTAAGGCGAATATGCCAACTGAGAATTATAGAAGACTGCACGCCTCTCCCGGGCAACTTGTAAATATTCCAAACCAGTTCAAGAAATACGTAAGAGGTCCGGGGGGAGACAATCTTCGAAACGTGAGCACTCTAACTGGAGCAGAAGTGAGTCAACTGGGAGATTATGAGCTGTATGTGACAGGAGAAAAGAAAAAAGTGCAACATGCCGAGTATCTACTTAGAACCAGAGCGGTAAGTTGTACATAGGCATTGCCTACCTTAGGAAAAGTAAAGAGTCTTAAGTAAATGTCTGTTCTAATGTTTTGTTTAAGCCCCCTCAGGATAACGACCTTTCTAATGAAGTAAGTTAGTAAGGAAGTAAATATTGTCGCAGCTGCGAAGCAACTTGAACACGTTTATGTAATACAAAGGCTTTTACATGTAACTGCGTATCAATAAGTTTGTTCCGCCTTGTTCCTATTGCTTTCCTTTCTTAGAAACATGCTCCCTGGTTATCGGCATATCACTAATCCAAGCAGACACCCATTACAGCTTGTCAGTGATTTCTTTATACTGCCGGCTTGAGGCTTGATCGGCGATAGTCGATGAAGTGCAGGACCCTGATGAGTCAGCTATCAGCCAATACAAAACGAAAAAGAGCAATTCGTGTTTTTACTAGACCAAACGAGTGCATAATCTGTTTTTACAAAGATTATCGATAAAACTACAATATAACGGCCAGACGACAGTTTTGTTTAACACATTCAGTGTAAATTTTGGCCACAACGCTGGCAAGATCGCGTTCACGCCTCTAGGGCCTTCCATACTTCAAGAGAAAGTAACTGCATAGGCAATCAAATTGCAAGCTTACCACAAGAATTTTTAATTGGAAGCTAGCTCGGCTGCCGGTTGTTCATAAATGTCAAAAGCAAACTCCTTGTTTTTTTTCCAAGGCTGCAGCGAGAGTCAGGCCAAACAGGATTTGTGTTTTTATTGACGAGCGACACCTTCCGCATGGATGCGAACTTAAACTTGTGGCTTTGAATGAAAGTGAGCGTATGATACTGCCTGGAGCACAGTCACAGTATCGTTTGAAACCTGTTGACGAATACGAATCACAGGTTTGTATAAATGAGGAACTTTAAAGAGGAGCTCAGTCTTCTATGCTTGTATGAATAATCAGTAGAAGTCCCTTCCCCCATCGTCAAAGAGATAATTCGAAAGTCTATATGACCCAAACTATATAGACTAATATTCAACCAATCAATTTGCAGGGAGAGTGCGCACTAAATCACTCAGTAAGAGATTACGATGCCAGCCTGACTCGAAGTGTTTTGTCTTCTCTGCGTTGTTTTAAATTGGAAACTGATGCGACATGTGGAGCTGACATGTGGAGTCATTTTGGAAAAGTCATCATCCGGGATCCTGATGAAGGTGAGACGTAATTACTTCAGTTGATAAATTGAGGTTTTAAATACAGTAGAGGTCCCATAAAGTTATGTAAAATGGCAGGAGAGGAATAAGACAGTTTACTGTTTCTCTTTTGGAATTGTTTAATCCGTTCCAGTATAAGCAAAACACACATTTCATAGTCGTGAAAACAGAGCATTTGATGAACTAACCCTTTCTTGCATGTATTTGAATGAACACGCAGTACCTTGGAGCAGTTATTTATGTTATTTTAATTGTGGGCTTCCTGCGAAGTTGCTTTTTAGCTAATCGGAGTTTGACACTCTAAATAAAGAATTACCATACCTTATTACCTTATATTAGGGCATTGTTTCTTTATGACAGAGCAGAACAACAGGCAGTCTGATCAGCACAATCAATACCTGGCCATACTTTTTTCTTTTTGTTGCTTCAGCGCCGGATCCCTAAACATTTGATTGAGCCTGGCATTTTTGAGCTAATATGATAGATCCCTAGAGCACCCATTTAATTTTTGGGTAAGACAGTTATATAATTATAATCATACCGGAGAACTAATGCACATGCCTAAATATGAACTCTTAGTACTTACGTATACCACACATGTGAATAGTGCTTTCCGCTTATTCTGATTGCATTGGCTAACTGGGAGGTGAATAGCAATTATTATTTACCTCCACTTCGGTAAATAATTGTTAATTACCTACCAGTACCTATCGACTTGAAGCTGATAAAGGTACATTATTTACTTGCCGTAGCGAGTTTGAATCTGACGCTAAGTGTGTTAGCCTGGGACAAATTTGCCTTCATGAAATTCATGATCAAGTTGATAGATAGCTGTTTCACTGAATTGCACCTTGGGGACGCAGCTCAAATGTTTCTTAGAAAGTAGTAACTGTGCTTGACATATCAACAGCCGACGTTAATGAGACATGGAGCATTACTGAAGCAGTTGACAAGTTACAAGCAACTCCCCAAAAAAGCAATGAGTGGCTCGTTGCATTTAAAGAAGGAGTGGAACTTGAAGACAAGGTGGTGTATGATACATTTGGTGAACAGAATGAAGAAGATTTCATCGCCAGATATGATTTAAGTTTTTTGACTCCAAGAAGTCAATCAATAAGATGCAAGGTGAGCTTTTTAGATTTGCGGTTTCTGTTTCTAATTTCCTTCTTCATTGCATCTGTGTCAAAAGCTGATGCTTCCACCAAATTGTTCTTCAGTCTATGCACCTACTCACCTGTTCGCTCGTCTCCGGAGCGAGCGATCTGGGTTCGAGCCCTGGCCGGGGACATTGTGTTGTGATGTTGGGCAAGACACTTTACTCTCACAGTGCCTCTCTCTACTCAGGTGTATAAATGGGTACCGGCGAACTTAATGCTGGGGGTAACCCTGCGATGGACTAGCATCCCATCCAGGGGGAGTAGAAATACTTCTAGTCACTTCATGCTACAGAAACCGGAATAAGCTCCAGCCTGATGGGCCACTTGGCTCGTATGCAGACTTTATCTACCTATATGCCCTAGTGTTGTATGACTTGTGCAGTCACGGTGCTGGCAAAAATATATCTTGCGTTTTATTCTTTGAGTCTTAGATATGCTTTTCTTTTCATCCCCGTTTCTCGTGGAAGATTGTTGTTTGTTGTACATACTGACCTCTTGTAAAACAGTGAAATACGTGAGCATTTTATAGAACCAATGTTCCGTTCACGCGCATAAGAATAGAGATGTTATCTCCTGCAAAGCCTAGTTAGCATATTGCAGCTCTTGGTTAAAAACACTTTCTTATTACACAGTGAAAATTCAAAGGTACAACCATCGAACATTTGCAACTGAAGATGACATAGGAATGTCGAAACATGTTTTGTAAAATGAAATATGTTGTTTTTGAAAACTTTCTCATTACTAAGCAACCTTTAAGGTATTTTCTCAATTTTAGTTCTTTTATTTTTACTTTCTGTGTTATACCTGCAAATTAGCTGGTGAGTTTTCTCACAAACGTTAAGTGTATTTTCACAATACACTTGACTTGACTTGGCTTGACTTATTCGTAGTTGTTATTTTTACTTGAACATCGCTCAGATCTTTGTATTTTTACTGAGACTGAATGAAGAGAGCTATCTATCAACTTCAGCATTTTTGTTGAGATTCAAGGCTAATTGTATCTGACCTGGTACAGGAACCTTTGTATTTAGTAGACACCGTCCTCCCAAGTGAGTCGCTCTAATATCTGTCATCAATAACTTGCACATCTCTGCTTGACTATTTCAGGTTTGGGTGGCAAAGGAGGGCATTAAGAAGACACTAGAGGAAATACCAATCCCTTTTCGAGACCTGAAGAATGTTGTGGAAGAACTGCGCTTTGAGGATGAACCAACAAGACTGAGATGCCGAGGGTGGCTAGTTTTAAAATCCAAACAGTTCCTTCAGGCCAACATTATATTTCCTGGATCTGACGTCGATTGTAGATTAAGCATACGAGCGCGTTCAGGTAACATAGTTCTCCGAGCTGTTTTCAACGACTCCCATGTATGTTTGGGTGCGCGTTTCACAACCATGCTTCTTTGGTACATGAGAATGAGATTCCCTGGGTTCGATCGGGGGAGGAGAAGGGATACCATGTGAAAATAAGGTTGGGGGTGCTCGTCGTATCGTTTATGTGAGTGTAAATCAAGGATTTTGGCCTCACTTAGGGTGTTGCGGACAAAACCACCACTACTTTAAGCCGTCTAAGTATCTTGCGGTGCACTCGTAGAAATAATGATAGAAAAGGCTGTCATTTCCATTTCAAGTTGTATCTTTTGGGAGTCCAATAAAGCTTCAAGCGGCACGTCCAGATTAGACTCCTTTAGAGGTTTAATTCAAACTTTTCGATGAGCACCTCCAACATTTTCATATGGGAGTCTCTCCCCGGACCCCTGGGGATTGTTTCCTGATTGATCAGTATTCCCTCTCTGCACTAAAATCTACTTTTTTTTAAAATTCTATACTACGAAGGGACATGTTGCAAGGACATGTAAAAACGACAAAAGACTGTTCACACAAAAGTGCATGTATTAGGTCCGAGGTGTTTCTCCTTGCAGAATGTCTCTTCGTTCCAGGCGCTCAGCCAGAATGAGGAGTAGAGCCGTTTAAGATCTGATGTTGCGTGAAATGTAAAATAAAATATAATTATGTACATTTTGGTTCGTTAGATAATATCATTGACGACAAAAGCGGCGTACACGAAAAAGAAGCAACAAATCTCTTATCACAATATCTTTCCAAGTTAACATTCACCGATGCCGATGGTCTACGCCTCCCAAACGAGACGTTACCCCAGGGATTTCTATTCAACCACCAGAGGTGTTCCCGTCGGACGCTGTACACTCCCCGCCTGGGATTTACCATGATTGTCTCTAGGGAACAATCCTGGTCCTGTGATGCCAGAGAAGAGGATAGTAGAGAGACGGTAAGAAACTATTTTTTAAGCTTAATTGGTAAATTAAACGACATATACGTTCAAAAACTGAACTGCAACTTTCTCAATCCCACTTCACTATTTTGTATTTAGACGGATATCCACCTGCATTGCGAAAAATGGGACCAAGCTCTCATTGAAGAGGACTGGGAACCGGAAATGATCGTAGCCGAATTGCCTGAATTTCTACAGTTTATGCGTCAAGTACAAGAGTTCGTATCTTCTCACTGCCACAGAGGGGCAGAAAATGCTTAAAGGTGTTCAGTAACTGTATTTTGAATTAGTATATACCACACAAGTGACGAGTACTTTTCGCGCGCTCTGATTGGTTTACTCGGAGGTGATTAGCAAGTACTATTCACCTCCGAGCAGCAGGCGCGAGAGATTTTAAAATTTCCGACCGCTTGTCACACATAAAACAACGTTTTGGTCCGCTAATTATTCAGCTTGTGTGGTATATACTAAAACAATTATTCACCTCAGTGTCGAAAGTGATGGATATTTACCTCCACTTCGGTGAATAATTGGCCACTTACACTACCTTTAAATTGAAGGAAACCTGTAATTGTACAGTTTGCTAAGAAAGAAATACACCAAAGAGATAATGGTGAACAATAACGGAACAAGGATGGTTAAGGATGGAGAAGTAATATTCTAAGAAGTAATATACTAACTGTTAGAAGTAATATACTAACTGAACGACAAAAATAAAACAACTTGTTGTTACCGTGGTCCCATTGTGCCATCTTGTAAAATCAATTCCGGCTCCATACTGACTACCGCTGACATTTAATTCTTATGGAGTTATGAGAAGCTGGTAGACCATATCAAGCAAGTATCCCTTATATTCAGTCTATGATTATCCGTGTGTATTCTCATTACATATCTCCCGGCAAAGCATCAATGTTGTAAGAATAAGGTTCTAACTGCTAATATTGTATCGTGTAATATAATTAGCGTGCTGAAGTTACGCTAAATGAATGTTCCCTGTTTTTACAACTGAGCTGAAAATTAGTTACCGAGAAACTTGACTTCGCACTTTTTAAAGAACCTTGGAAAATGATCAGTTTCGCTATCGATTTAAACCCGGGTTTATTAAATTGACTTAAAGATGACCAAACCTCTCGTCTCGATGGCAGCCGAAGTTGCCACTGCAAAAATGCTGTTATTATCTTCATCGGAAGAGGTGTAATTTGCATTTGATGTGATAATAAACGTTTTGTTTCAGAATCCGTCTTTCGTCACTTTCTAAATGAAAAAGGTGGACACTTTGAGCAATATTCCGACACAAGTATCAGATTTCTCAGTTAAGGAAATCGCTAATTTAATTTTAAAAACGCAGCATTATTACTTGAAGTCTCTCGCAAGGTCGTCGAGAAAAGTAAGCTTAAACAGATTACTGTCATTTGCCCAGGAATGGAAGACTGAGGTTGGTTTACATTTTGCTAATGGTATATTTAGCTGAACACTCAGTATGTTGGGATATACTGAGAACTTTAGGGTTTTGTATGCTATAAACCAAACATAAGGTGTTGACAATTTCAGTTCCACCTTTGCGTTTGCAGTTTGTGATGAATTCAATTCCCTGAATTTATCAAAGCAACAAGACTAAGCTGTATCAAAATTACCGTACAAGGCAAAACAATTATTTTAAGACGAAGGAGAAATAACCTTGAACGTGCATGTTCCATGATTTTTCTTTCAATTGCTTATTACTTAGTTGTAACCGAATATTTGATCGAAGTGGCCACCACGAAAAAGCAGCACATGTCCACTGTTGTTCGATTGAATGGGAGTACATGTCCTTTCATAGTGACCCCAGGTTCCGGAGGGGCTGGGAGACACTTTGCATTAGCTAAATATTTAGGTATGTGGGGTACCAAAAAATATGGTTTCTGGACTGTTTTGATCTCAATAGGGAATGTTTAATTTGTTCACCATGGTAAGCAAATAGGCATATTGTGTAAAAATAATTTTTTTTATCACTGTTATTATGGGTTTCTTGAAAAGTGTAATTGAAAATCATGTCGAGAATTTGAAGTCCTTTTAAATGTTTTCGCAAGCCGAAGCATTCCGGGCAGAAGGTTTTTGGGACGTTTCAACAGTTTGTTTGACCAAGACCTTTCAGTGGACTACTTCCCTTCCCCACTGACCCCACCTCAAATGTCAAGCGGATTTCCAGTCGGGTATAGATCAGTTTGAAAAAGGCCGACGAGTCAGTTGCCCACGTACGTTTCGTGTCCTTTTCAGTTTTCGCATTATCCCCCACCGAGAGTCTGTTGACAGTCTTATGAAAACAAAATGGGATTGAAAAAAAAAAAGATTTTACTAGAATTTCTACATATTAACAAGCTACAATGAGAATGGCAAGAATAATAACGAACAATCGAGTTGAATTTTGTTTTGAATCTTTCAAAGTCACAAGATGCATGACTAGTTTAAATGTTCTTAAATAGGAAAAAATAATTAGTTCTTTTGTTAAAATAAGAAAGGTCACTTTAGACAGGTACCTTAAACTTGATTGTGGGAGTTTATTCTATCGACTTTCAAGACTAACTTGAATCGCTTGTTTCCTGGTCTTTTATCTTCAGAAAAAAAAGAAACATGATTACCATGGTCGTTATCATGTGTGAGTTATTTTGGCCTCTTACAAAATTTCTTTTCAATTGAAGGAAACCTGAAAATAGTACATTACTAAGATAGAAAAACACCAAAGAAATAAAATAAACCATTTATATAAAGAAACAGCAATGGTTGAGGATGGACAAGATCAACACGGATTACAAATGACGAAATTGAAAAATTTAGGCTAAACTTCTCAAGATGCGCGATCCGCGACGTGGCTTCTAAATCTCTGAACATTCCTTGCTGCAGGCGGTCACAGAAACGGGATACTAAGCCTTTAGTTGCTTTCAAGGATTAAAAAGCGAAGGACCAAATCAAAGTATATGTTATCACGTGTGAAATATAAATACGGATTACAAGTGATAGCGCTTTCTCTTCATTGCCCCTGTTTTAACATTTGCCAATAATTATGGAAAGCCAAAAGTTAGTAAGCAGGAAATTTGAGGCATAATTGATTCATATTAAAACAGGGGAAACATCATGGTTGTGGATAAGTGACCTGGTCTTCATTAGCGTAGATTTCGGCGATGTGGTCTTCCTGTTATTTCTTAGGTTTATTTCACAATCGAGGGCGTATTTTTGTCACCGTCGTCATTTCTTTTCGTCTGTTTTACATTTAAGAGTTTAGTATGGGAATAAGTGCCACTGTCTCGATTCCTTGCGTGTTTGAGAATAAGCCCTTTGTCAAAGGAAAAAAAATGCTTTCTTGGTGTTTTAAAAATAAAAAGATTTCATCCATTAATAAGTAGACACGAGTGTTTTACTGGAATATACACCACTCGTAAAATTCACACAAGACCACATCCGGGACTCGAGTGGCGTATTCTCCATATCCTCACTAGTGAAGATATTGATGACGTCATTCCTCACTTTTTCAGTGTTGTTTGTGCAAACAGTCAGTTTGTTTGTATACTAAAAAGAACATCACAGTGTCTTGAAGATATGGATTTTATTTTCTTGCGTTTAAAACAATATTTTTCCACTCAATAAATAAAATTCGTATCTTCGCGTCGCCGTGTAATATCCTCTACTTCCCTTTAACGTTGAAATTAGCGGAAAACGATATTAAACTTGTTGAGAATACAGGTGCAGAAAGCTTCATGGAGATGCGGTGACAAGGTTTGGTTTGTTGGGACCTGAAACTTCCAAATTCAAGGGCGGGAGGGCTCCCCTGTAAAAATGGGGGAACTCGTTGGAAATTTTCAAAAGGATCCATTAAGGTATCATGCAGAATACCGTTGGGTGAGGTGAATGGACGTGGCTCCGATATATGTCCACCCTCAGGAAGCAACAATCCTAAAACAACAAATTAAGATGGCTCAAAGCAGTTTCTAGCACTTTCTAAGACTTAGATTTTCGAAAATTTGATTGTAGTAGATTCTGCACATTGGGTTCACTGCCACCTTAAATTTTCGAAGACTTAGAAAGTGCTGGAAACTGTTTTGAGCCACCTTAACTGACACTGACAGTTTCTAATAGTTATTAACACTCGATTAAACGAAAATGAAAAAATTTCAAATAACGTCCAGTTGAGTAGCACCTAGTTCCTGTCACTTTTCGGCTCAAGGTTGCGCGATAATTCCAGCGGTCGCCGCTTTAGACTCTGTGTGGCCTATCAACAAATTTTATCCCCTGAAATTAAAGCTACGTCCTAACATGTACGAGCATTCCGTCATTTTTATAGGCGAGACGTCCACCGTAAGAAAAAACTGAGACATATGGTAAAATTCAAAGTCTATATATTTGTTAATACAGTAGCTTAGCATGTATTAACTTCTCATTTATTGAAGAAAATAGTTTTAGAAGTCCTCGGGTCTGTTGGTTAGCACTATCTTAGAAATCCAGACTTTTTTGGCAAATCTGATAGAGAAAGAATGGAAGGGTCAATTAGCAGATAACTCGCTGCGGATGGTAATTTTCCCCAATTTGTCAATTTTGGCTTAAGTTGTCACGAGGTTAACATATTTTAGCAAAAGCTAATAACATAACCATATCGAGTTCGAGATTAAAGCTCGTTGTATCGCAGCCACGCTTTTGTTTTGGATAAATTCAAGTCACGTGCCTACTTTTACCAATTTCGCGTTCTTTATAAGTCTAGCAATCAAGAGGATCACATAATAATTTTATCATCCATAAGTTTGTTTTTCAAGTCCAATATAATTTGGATAGCAAACGTAATGAGGTAATTAGCACAGGTCTTCAAAAGGTCTTGTAGCAAATACCTAATCTGTAATTTTATGGGTAAATATGAGGAGTTATTGACCTCAGGCGTTAAACATCTCGTCTTGTCATTTAACTCTATCTGCTAACGTAATTTTTCGCAAATCTGATATATGTACACACCGGGCAATGCAGATAACGTTCTGTGTTCGTTGATTTTCCCAATTTGTCTCGTTTGGCTTAAGTGGTCAGAAAAGGTTAACATATTTTAGCAAAAGTTGATAACTTCATTTTCAATTTAGGACTTTTAGTACTCCTATTCTTGGATATGAGGCATTCCACCTTGACATCAAAGTTACTAGGTTTGTTTCTTAACTGTCTTCTTCAGTGTTAAGTCCAAGCATTTCGTGCAGAAACAGAGAATATTTTTATATCGTATCATCTTCTTAGTTAAAAGGTCAATTTAATTTGAGTAGCAAACCCTGTGAACTAATTAGAACAGGGTCTTGTAGCAGACATATGTCGGTTATAAAGCTATTTTGCTGTTATCCAGACGTTTAAATTGAAATGATATCCAAATGGCCTTTGGTTAGTTTCTTGGACTAAGTCACGATTTAAGAGTTTTTAAGTACGCTTTTAAATCGATACCTAACGTTTGGCCTTAGTTGTTAGAGACAGCTTGCGACAGAGTTCCTGCCCAAAAATATTACCATATATTACGTTGCAAAGCTGACAAAAATAAATGAAAAAAATCGTTTTAAGTCAGGGTAAGGGCAGCCGGTCAAAAAGAATGTAATATCAATTACACAGTTTCAACACGCTGCGTTCCAACTGAATATGTGGGAAACGAGCCAACTGACTACATTTTTAAGTCAGTATGGTATTTAGCCATTGGAAAGACATGAATTTGACTTAATTTGATCACTTAATAAATACGGCACCGATTTGACACAAATTGGTAGGTGTACTAATTCGGCGACTAGCTCTTTCTGGTTTCGTCTCGGTTGCTCCCCTTTTAATGGAGTTTAATTAATTGTTTCTCGAGATGCCATTTTGAGTGGAGTGGGTGAAAAACCGTCTGGTTTTTAATTCAGGTAGAGATCCTTCCAGCATTCTTTGCTGTCACTCTTTTGAAACGCTCTTACAGTATAGTACTAAGCAACTATAACATAACCAGTGTTGCATACAGAATTACAATTGGCTTACCAGATTTGTACTGAATAGCTTACACCAATTTTTTTTTTTATCAAAAGACAAGTGTGTTTGAGTGAAATTGAAACTTTGGTCAACTCAGGCTTCTCCCAAGTTTGAAAACTTGTAGACTGAAACCGTTTGAGAACTCCGATCGCCAAGTTTTCGTTACCTTGAATTGTTATGTCGTTTAATCTCTATCTCTCCAGTAAATTAGCTAAATGGCTCTTTTTCTACCATGTTCGTGTTCTCGCTAATGGCTACCAAAGAATGCACCATTTTAAATATTGGCGACTTGATTTTTAACAAGATAAGAGGTTGACGAATGCTTCCAAGGTATCCTCTGAGATGTGATTTTGCTGTTGACACACTGACAATGTATGCTTCATCCTGAACCTTGCTTTGTAGAGTAACTGTTGTTAAGTATTTTTAACAAGTTTATAAAATTATTAGTAACATAGAGCTGTTAACATGGCATGATAATTGACTGTTATAGAGAAAGCAAAGGCACGACACTTCATCCATTCATCACAGCAAGACATCTACCGCATTTATCGTGATCAGAAAGATTTTGTTATCGAAAGTTTCATCTTTCCTTAGTTTTCTGATAAAGATCATTCCTTAACTTCCAATGGAACCCATAAATAACCACCCAAGCCTGATTTGACTTGAAGAGTGGGTTACTAGGGGCACACATCGGTCCGCAACCTAGAGGTGCAAAACCTGTAGTACCTATCCAAGAAGGAGTTTCAAGATTACGCTGGACTTTTATCAATCATAAAGGTAAACTTGCAAGATTATCCATGTTATTTTAAGTAATCTGTTGGGATGTTACAATCTTCACGCCACAAGAGGTAAACAGTAATCATGCTGTTTTGATTATGTAATGTCATTAATTAAGTCCGGTACCGGCGCCGCGGTAAAGGAGTTTGTAGGGTTCTAGTCCTTTGAGAGCGCGTAGACAATATCGCTAACCTGTAATGATTGTTAAACATGCAATGTTCTAAGTTCGGGGACTTAAGTTGTAGCTTAAGGCAAACTCAGCGTGTGGTGCTGTTAATTATCAGGCAACCCTTTAGAGAGCATCAGTTGACTTTTTGCTCAACAGATGAAACATTAACGTGTAACCATTTAAAATGAAAGCTGCTGAATAGTATTTTCATGTGGCTGTGATTGTTTTTTAATTATTGTGAAAACGTAAAATTTTAATATTTTTCCACAATTTGAACTTGGGCGTTCTCAGTACTGAAAAGGGCGCCGTCTTTCTCGCTTATCAGGTTATCGTGATCAAATCCATGTCCAAGGCAAGCCGCCGGCGAATACTTTCTTTTGCCTTTTCGCAAAAAAGTGATCAATTCAAATTCGATTTAAACCATATAAATTTGAATATCTGTTTTAGTTTTCCGTCTATCTTAGTTAATTTTGAACGTAGAAATGCGAACCGCTTCGCAGATTAGCGCACAAGTGTGTGCCACCCATCTATAACAGGCCGTGACTCACTACATATGAGGAAGAATACCTACATATGAAATTAATGGCTGCTGATTTCCAGTATTATACCAGGCCTCGTCAATAAAGTTGCTAAAGTAAAATGTTTGTTATGCATGATATTATTATTTATTTATCAGTCATCCGTGCATTAACCGTTAATTGGAAGGTAAATATGGGCGTTTTAGTTGCCAACTTCATTAAGTTATCGAATGCATAATCCTTTTCAGCAGCTTTTTTTTTGTTTGTAGTGACGAAGCGGTGCAAGCTTATCAGTTGGAATAATTAGCTTGAATTTCCGATAAACAAAGTCACGAACTTATAACAGATATATTTTTTCGGAAGGTGCAAACTTCTTGGAAAAATATACAGAGGCGTCGGTATAGGAGAGTAAGTGAGCGTTGATTTATATTCTGGAAACATTAAGAAAATTCCACGAAAAAAAATGACTTTTGTAAAGGTACTGTATCTAATGACCGTAAAATATTGTGTGGAATTCGTTTGGAATGCCGCTAGTACCAAGATTTGACTTCATCTGTACATTTAATGGAACAGAATTCACCGTGTCCAGGGGAAGTCTAGTACCTAACACTAACTTGTATTTGAACTTGTCCTAATTGCTGTTGACATAGGAGGTTTGATTCCCAGATGATTTCAGTGTTTTGAACATTCCAACGGACACGCTAACAGCACATTATCCTCCAACAGATTTATGCAATATGTAACAAATGTTCCAATTTTCTAACCAGGAACTGGACTCCTCGTTAATTATAATTTGATTAATAATTGCAAAAGAGTATATATACTTAAGGATGAGTAGCTGAACAATTTTAAAATTTACTTATCACTTATTTGTAACTCAATCACAAGCTAAACTTGCTTGGAACTTTAAATACGTGCTCATGAACAATAAGATAAGATGAAATTGAATGCAAAAAAAGATGATAAGTGAACAGAGCAATCAAGGGCTTAAGACGTTTTCGAAATAATTACTATTGTTCTCAAGATGTCAGCTTTTATTCTGTTGAATGTAGCAAGGGCCTCATTCAAATCCATGTCAAGATCGACGCCCTTCTCCAAAAAGTCAAGTACAAAGCAATAATGAAGGGAAGGATCGAGTAGCACTCTGCAACTTTGTGGAGAGGTTTACTATCAATAGATAGATCTTATAAACCAGACCAGTAGAGGTTCCTTAAAACAGGTAAGATTAGAAATATGAAGGTCGGTTGTGGTTTCGAAAGACACCACATTCCGTTCATGGTATCGAAATGTTTCCTATTTAAATCTCTATACGTTCTTCTGCTAGGCCCTTCAAAGAGCGATGATATTTGTTCTATGCAAACTGTGTGGTCATTCACGGATATTAGCCTTGCATGCTGAGTTTCAAAGTCAGATCTGTGGCGGATTATAAATTTACCCTTGTTTTCCACTGAGGTGACATGAAGTCAAGAGCTCCATCGATCGGTTAAGTTCAACACTTTGATCACTAGCTTAGCTTGGAAAATTGCAAGTTGAGAAGAATGACTACATTCAACAATTCGCACTTTTCCGCCTCTATTTGGTTCGATACAGGCTTTATTTGTTCTATTCTATTTACATATATTCTGCTAGACTAGGACAATTACATCTGTCTTTAAATTTTGGGGTCAACAGCACATAAATCCTGTTTGAAAGTTCAGAAAAAATCTACATGTTGTCTTAAGCTGAGGTGGTCTCTCCCGGCACAGGAAATAGGTTAATTGTTGCTATTAACTTTAATTAACACCGCACAAGTCGTGTCCTAACTTATCTCCCCATTCACGATGTGCTGTAAGGTTATGAGGACATCTAATTTATTAGCCATATTTCATAAAGTTACATTAACGTAACTACTTTGAAGCGATAGAAAGTAATCATTGAGCGAAGGTTTGCACTTGTTATTCGGCTAGAACTTGTTAAAAAATGTTTCTGTTGTGAGATTTCGATAGCGCGGCTAACAGACTTTGAAAAAATTGTGTGTCACGGTTCATCAGCTTATAACCTTCAGTGAGATTGTATGTTTCAGATATCAAGGTTTAGACACTGGATATATAGACCGGCAACCTGTGAAGTACTCTTCAGCAGATAAGTTGTTGTTATAGACTTCATCCTAGTTCTTCAAAGTTTTTACACTTGAGGACAAGTGTTCAATAGTTGTTTTTCGCGCCTCTTAACTCGGATAAACCTATTATCGATCCTATTAGTTTGTTTGTTTTGCAATATAAGCAATGTTTATGTCGATGTTCTGTTTACGAATGAAGTTTCCACACATGTTTATTTATTTAAATTCATGGCCATATGTCTCGGCTGCATATAATATTTGGACTTGGTACTTTCAAGGTAACAGTTTCTAATAAATTTAATTAGAATTGAACAAAATAACTCGGGTCAAAAGTGACATACTAATATACAGATATAATACTCAGATATAAATATATTTTGCAAATGTGTGGCAATAAAAAATGGCATCACTTTGATGATACTAACATAGCCCCCTTAAATTGAGCGAAACGCTAGCTGTGTACGTCAGGATGGTCTCATCAAGTAAAGCTCTTATCAGATAATCGCAATAAGACGAAACAAGCATCCAAAATACGCGAGAAATTTCTTACGAAGAAAAGGTACAAGGATTGAAGTGATTGTGCTCTCGGTAAGAATTCCCAAGTTTGTAAATCGCTGAACAAGAGCATTCTGCCATAGTACGTTTAAACAAGAAGACAATTTTTCACAGATTTACACGTGGTAAGTCATTCTAATTCTTTACTTGTTTAGTCCAGCATAAAAATGGCAATCCTGTAATAACAGTAGTATCTTTTCTTGCTCCCCCTGTTAAGCTCCATGAGGTATTCCAAACGTTTTTCCCTTTAACATACAGCTATCCGACAATCACTCGAGCTGGGAATTTAACCGTGCGAACTACTTCGTTAAAGACAAAGTTAACGAAACTTGCAAACAAATCTTGGATAACATGCCAAGATCATCTGGTATTTTATAACGAGTCATAGCACTTGCTTGTTTTAAACTTTACATTATGAAAAACAAAGCGAAGATTGCTGGAAATCGCAGGATAATTTGATGGTAATTGTTTGTTAGAGAATTCCAACACGGTAAAGAGAAAGAAACTCTTTAATTTTCAAATTACTAAAAACGAATGTCTCTCTTAGAAAGCAGAAATGTGTTAATTAAGCGACATCAGTCTATTGCAAAGGGTACCCGAGGGAGTAAAATTCTTTTCGATTGGGCTTAAAATATCAATTGTCACAACGTAAATGTACTTTAAATTTTTGT
>Ga0126338_10000674_pt1 | contig 19515 bp, 11 predicted proteins | sample OrbCmetagenome_2_FD_92529 | JGI IMG/M metagenome (GOLD analysis project Ga0126338, IMG submission 92529) | Coral microbial communities from Petempiche,Puerto Morelos, Mexico - Orbicella C C metagenome | ecosystem: Host-associated > Invertebrates > Cnidaria > Coral | place: Petempiche,Puerto... | reverse complement strand
CTTGGAATGAAAAGAGTCACGGCATTGTCTTAGCAGCGTTTACTGCATGCGTGTTGTCGCAGGTCGTGTTTCATGTCATTGTTTGTAGCAATATGGGAAAATAATTATTTTAAAAAACTTGATCTAACTCACCATCTCAACATCAGGGGTCAAAGAACCATTTTCGGCTCATTTCGTTCACGAATATTAGATGCATTTCCAACAATGTACTTGAAGGTATACTATTTTTTCGCTATCTTGTTTAGCCTTTCGAAATTTTGACAGCGAAAATATGAATCACTTTGTGTCGGCCTCATTTCCCGCTCAGCCATTTTGTTTTTAGTAGAAGATAAACAGTGCACATCCCTTTTAAAACCCGAACCCCGAGGGCTTCCATTAAGTAAAAAGAACTCCACCATGAGTATTGTTTTTTCCTGTATGAAAACGGCGTTGGAATAACCGTAAAAGCTTTTTAAGGTGTGTTTTCTGTGTTTTCAGCTTTAAAGAGACAAATTGATTGCTAGAAATGAAGTGGTCGAGTTTTAATTAATTAGCTTTCTGGCTCATCTGAAGCGTCATTTTGGGTAAGATCTTAAGGCACTGGAAACGAGAAAATCTTAGTTAGCATCATCATGATAAAGATTTTCCGTAATAAACTATCTCCGAGATTCTACTTTTTTGTCTTTTGTTACTTTTTGTCTTTTGTTGCACTTACAAAGCATTTGAAACAAAGTTGATTTCAATTAATATGAAATTGAACATAGAAAGTTTTGCTCCAGGATTCGGTTATGCCCTGCCATGGTCATCATGGTTGCACACGCGCAATGGCTTGGTATTTACTGATTGACATTATTGTGGGTAGTTGTTTACATGGGGAAAGTAAAAGACAAAAAATGGGTTCAAAATGTAATTAAGACATCTTTGCTAAGAGTTTAAAATAATACTTACAAGGTGTTCTTGTGGCAACTGCAAAATCCGGATAAATATAGTTTGCATAATTAGAAGATAATGCATTTGTACTCTACACAATCTTTTGGGCATCATTTGTGCTAGACGGGTGCAATATTCATTTCTAGATGAAAATTTCCTTATGGGAACGTTTCGGAAAAATTCTAGCTAAAGTTTAAGAATAATAGTTAAGGGTAAATACCTATAATTGTCTTTAGTACAGTAGGAAAAATTTCATCTGAGTTTACTATTTAAGAGAGCTACATGTACCTGTTCTAAGAAAGAAAAAGACAAAAAGGAAGAAAGCATCTGTTGTAGTCATCGGCTGTAACCCTGTTAAAATCTACAAACGATTTGAAAGTAACGTTCCAAATATGTCGAATGATGATCATTACAACACAAGAGTATTGTTGACAATGGGTCTCTGAACTTGAAAGTACTACTTACTTCTCGATGAAAGTAGTATTTTTTGTATATAGAATAAACATATATTCTTGTCTCCAATTTGATCGACAATCATCTTTTGGACAGAAGCAAATGTCACCAGAATGTAAGCAGTTGCTACAGAGATGTCTCGATGCTTGATTTTGTTCTGGTAACAAAAGAAAAATATACGCTTAGAAAAGTCCTGTCCTTTATCCAAAGCCGGTTGACCCGGCTGTCGATAAGGGAAAGGACTTTTCTGAACGTATTTTTTCTGTTGTTACAGCTAGACTTAATAAAACTCAAATCGGCAAGATAGAGGAGCGCAAGGAAAAATCTGCTGCATGTGATATTTTTAGAATACCTTAGATAAATTAGGAAACACACATCAGCATACTACATACTGCCGAGACCTGCTAAGTGCCTGGGTCATTTCTGCATTCTCTTTATGTAAATCAGTTGTCTTCAGAAAAAAAAATTTACCGGTGAATCAAGTCCGTTTATTCCGGTATCTCAAGACAGTGAGTGCCAGGTCATAGTGCTTAGATATACCTACATGATTTTCCTTCAGAAATTTTAACTCTACAAGATCTCCTTAGCGCAGTAAATTAAGACAAAAGCGGTTTGTTGTTGACATGTGACAGACGTTGGCTTCCTCCTCTTTTAATTTTGCTATGTCATTCCAACATTTTTCTTTCCTGTAAGTTTGAAAAAATTAATTAACAAAAGTATTGCTTGGCTACAACATCCTTCCTTCTGGGATAAAACCATGTTTAGGCAATAAAATAACGACCAAATTCCACTTTGGTTTCCAAAAATGAATAGATTAACGCAAATTTAAACGATTGCTGACGTACATAAATTGCAGATTATTTAATTTGCAGCTGTCAAAGATTATATTTTCCAGTAGAACTGTTTCTCAAAGAGCAAATTGCGAACGTTTGGGTCATGCTGTACCCGCAGCTAGTTCTACAAAGAGAGAGTCATTAGAGTATTGTTTGCATGGGTGTTAGTTCATTTCAGGTTCGCCTCACAGCTTTAAATTTTAAAAAGAAAACATACAATTTTTTACTTGCCAAAGTGAATGTAATTAAAACAAGATAATCCAACCTACCACAAAACATAAAACATGTATTGATATATGGTAAATAAAATTTTGAAAAGGAGGTGTAGTTCTCACCGAGAAGTTGATTTCAAGATTTTGAAATGGCTATTGATGTAAAGTCTTGAGTATTTCTGCTAGGTTTCAGCAATAAATCGCTAAAATGATTAAAATGATACTAAGATGAACTTTCAATTGAATTTTGTAAACAAAATTCTTTGCCTTTAGGTTAAACGAAAAAAAAAGAGAACGGCAAACAAAATACGTGTTATCGCAACCTTCAGGGCGATAGTCGGATTCTGCATTTTTCCTCATAATGAAGCTGAGTGAAATGAACTGCTTTTTTTCTCATTAATTAATAAGTTAAACGTTTCACATCGTCAGTTGTTCAGCACTGATTTTTCTTATGGGAAAAAAAACCAAGTACTGTTTGTTGCGCGGGCAAAAAATTGCCAAAGATCTTTGCTGTAGAACCTCCTCCTTGATCCCTTGGTTATCTCCCTTGAAATAACAAACGCTGTGACCGTTCAGTTTATGAAAATAAGGTATTCGGATCACTTCTGGTACCGACAAAATCTGCAATACTTTGGGTTGAAGTATTGCTGGTGGAATTTTCTCCACTTATACCACTTACGTTTTGCACTTCCTACTGTAACTGAGGTGCTATAATGTTTTGCAGCCCTTCTACGAAAAGGCTTAAAAACACAAGTAATAAAGCTTACCTGAACAAATAACACCAAGTTACTTTTCTCAGAGAAGTGTGGTCCTTTTCTGCATCTGTGTCACTGTCGTTGCACCTGGTGTCGATTCAAGCAAGAAGAAACGAAAGGATTATTCTGAACGATCGTCAGGCCATCTGGTCTGTTATCTTTAGTTCAAATCCAAGACTGTATACGCACACAAAGTAATTTTTGTACGTCAACAAGTCGCCGTCTTTTCGCTTTTTTAGTATTTACTTCTAAATTAAGACGTCCACAAAATTAAATTCCAAGGTAAACAGAACCCAAATTTATTCAGAGAATTGAAAAATTCTGACCCATTTTCGCTGACATCTTTTTAAACGTATTAAATGAAATTAACGCCTAAAAATTAGGACAACCTTTGCGTTCGAAATGATCGCACTACAGTTCTTGAAGTAATTTTATGCCGGCATCCACACAACAAAAAAGGCCCGGAGGAGCTAATATCTTTAAAGCGCCAGGAGCCGCTTCGATAACTAAACCGTTTGCTTCTATTTAGATAAGTCTTTCATTCGTTGTCCATCTTGCAGGTCAAACATTGTGATTCGACGATTTGAAAAATTTAACGTTAGCTGCTAATAGCAGAGAGGATCCGGCATGGAACAGTAAATTTGACACGCTCGCTGCCGATCTTGTTATCTTATTTCATTTTGAAACGACGCAAGAGCAAACGAAATCAATAATTTCCTCTTTTCGAATCAATAATCTTTAAAGGACTGTTTTGACAATAGTTATTGTTTGTCTTCCCGTAGATAACACAATATCATCATGCATCGGTTTTATCGAGGATAAGATCAAATATTTTAGGACAGACGTGCGGCTATAGCTGACTACTGCCTGTGAAAAGAATGGGCATAACATCATTCTTAAAGCAACACACACCTATTCGTTAAAATTAAATAACAACAAATACCTCTAGCGTTCTTTCTTTGGTTTGGATATTAGCACAGTCAAAACACCGAGCATTCTCTCGATACACAAGTCACAATTTTTTTTTCCAGACCACGGCTATTCCAACCATGAAGTGCTGGCTAAAAGTAGTTTCGTAATGATATAAGGTTATTTGGAGATGGTAAAGAGGCTGTTTTTCAAACATTTCAAGAATTTTTTATTGCCCACTAATGAAAGTCTCATTTTTTGCGGAAAATGGCTTATTACACGGATCGAATTTAGATAACGATCAATTCCATTTAAGGTGTAAATCTAAATGACTACGTGCTCGATTCTTAATGATAAATTGCGGGCAAAAAATGGAAAGTGAGACAGTCGATCAAAGACAAATTGGGAATGTTCAGGTACTTTGTCTATGAAAAAAGAGACGTAAGCAACAAAAGACATTATTGGCTCTTTTTTAAAACGCGCGGAGAAACCTCATTAATTTTATATTTTTGTTTTTCACAAGCGGATTTACAACAAAAAACCTGGCACCAGCGATGATATCTCTATTGACATGGTTTTTGAACAGACTGCGTGTGTAACACCAGAAGACATTTCACGAAGTTTCTCGTTGGGTTCTTAATTTTGCTGTTGAAGAAATAATGAGATCTAACCTTGTTTAATCTTAGATGGTAGAAGGGTTGAGTATACTTACAACTGTAAAAGACGAAGTAAGAACGAAAACATCTTATCGACTCTCATTTTAAACGCACAGAAAAATCTCATTAATTTTTCATTTGTGTTTTCCACAGTCAAATTAACAGGATAAGCCAGGAATAAGCAATAAAACAATGTACCGTTAATTCAAAGCGCTTTTGTTTTGACTATCATGTGTGGGACTAGACAATATTCTACGGCGTTTCTGGTTGGTTGCTAAGTTTTGTTGCCTGTAATAATAATTAGGTCAAGCGCTGATTCCTCTGGGAAGGTGCAAGGCTCGGCGTCTTTTGCAGTGGGAAAAAATGATACAATTACAATCTTGCATGCTCGCCTATATATACTTGATTCTCTTCCATGATTTTCTGCAGATCGAAGTTTAACCAGTCTCATTTTATCAGTTTATTGTCACTGTTTTGCTTTTTTAAAGTAAAAACCTTGAGTTATGTACTATTTTGAGGAAGAAAGAAAACCTGTTTTCCATGTTTTATCTGTTTTGACTAAAATTATAATTACACAGCACGGAAGGCAGTCACCAAGGTGCAAGAAAATTAATGAATAAGAAAAATCCTGATGTTTGTAGATTGAAATACCTTTTTCTCATCTAGTAGTGATCATCAAAACAATATAATTTTTTAATAATATTATTTTTTATGCTAAAGGGGGGCTAAAAAGTATAAACAAATATAACCTTATGATAACAAGTCGGAGTGACGTGGGCTTAAAGCGGTACTATTGCAATTATAAGGGATATGTGGGAATAATATTTGGTATGTTTATTAAAAATATATTCTAAATAACAGACGTATATATTCCCCTTATCAGTTACTGTTATAAGGAACAGACCATGACACGAGCAAAAGCTCAAGCACAAAGAAAAAGAATAAAATAATCTTTAGGCAGACCTTGATACCATGTTTGCCGTTAAATGGACTCTTGCACATAAAGTAGTACTTGTATTGCTAGCGAAAACCAAGCTTTGGAAATCATGTTATTCCTTATTAGGAGAAGGTCTTTTTGTTCTACAAGCTAAAAAGGTTTCATTACCATGTACACAATAAGACTAGGATGAGAGACACCAAGAGCCCATGTTTCATGGTCAATACAGATAAAGTGTTTATGAAAAGTTCGAAACCTATGAATACATGGTCGAACCTCACCTCGCGTGCTCTGTAAACTAAAGCTAGAATGTTCTTTCTTATAACTGTTGAAAATACGTTGAATACCTTACTTCCTTCAAAAGTCTTTTCCAAGGCTCATCTTTGTGTCCTCCTGAAGCCTCGCCATAATGTTTAGAGCGGGAAAATGTTCAGTTATAAAAACTGATATTTACATAACTGGGTGATGGCATTTGGATCTACAAATAGTTACCCAACATATTCTATATTTCTGACTTTCTTCTATTTTTTCGGTATGTAAATATTTTTTCTCGAAGGTCAACAGGTTCCCTTCATAGCTATCTACATAATCATTTTTCAGAGGGGTCTTTTTATAAAGAAACCCACACACTGACGTATGAAATGTTTTGTGGTCTGAAGGATTGGTCTATTACCCAGAACCGTTTCCGCATTTCTGATAAAATCACACATAAACATGCTTCCTAATAAATGACGTTTGCAGACATATCATTTGCAAATGCAACAAACTTATCTCCTCTGTTTAGACTCCTTGTATTCAAACACGTAGACGTGACTGTCTTGTGGAACAAATTCTTCCATTTATGTATTTTCAAGCATTGTTTTGCTGTTCTTTTTAATGGAAATATTCTTCATTATTGAAAGGGAGTTCTTCAAAGCGTTTCCTACGCTTACAGATGCAGTAAGAGAGAAAAACAATGCTTGTAATTTTTCTTAATTTACTGCCTGGATCAGCGATCTTTCTTTGCAAGCGTCTATTTGGCGCTATGTGTTGCTGTAGTTCGAACAACAACAACATAAACATTACAAGACTGAAGAAAAGAAATCGAAACTCCTCGTTTGCGAAAACAGAGAAGCACCCTGATTCTGAGTCTTCTTCTGAATCGACCCAATCACACGCAATAAGTAATTAACATTCGAATTGTTATTTATTTTGGGAGAAACAAGAAAAAATTTTGCTAAATGAATAGCTGCTGAACGCAATGCCACTATGTTTTATTTGTGAAATCATGATCTATCGGCTCAGAGGCTCTGAAAGAGCCCAAGTTTGTTCCTATAATTAAGATGGTGTCTAGGTGGTATTTGTTTCTTGTAAACCTCAGGCCACACGAATTGTCAACGACAACTTAAATATTGAGTTGAATACTTGAATGAAAATCTTACTTCTCCTCCAGTTCTTGTCATTTGTAATTTATTTTACGCGCCTTAGAAGGAAAGAAGGATCACGTCAGTTGCCTCGGAGTATCGAAGACATTCAAGACATCAAAATTTTTAGGATTTAGGTTAAGCAGTTCAACCATAAATAATCGGATAAACCAAATGGTCCTCTATGGATCACTTTTCGGCTATCTTTCGATATTGGTGGAACAGCTCGGAAAATCGTCTGGGAATTTTTATGAAGAAAGAGCAAACTCGGAAGAGCTAGAAATTGCTGAGAACTACCGTCATTATTATTTCTAAATAAGATGTCTTCTGAAATGTTTGGGCAGTGAAAAACGAGAAGGTTTCGCGTAACATTAAACTGAGTTTTTCATTACCTCTCCTCACAATGTAATCTTTTTTGTAGCTTAACAAACCATATGAAAAATTCATACCTTTTCACCTCTTAATGTAAGTTGTCCTTTCTAGGGCTATGCGAAATCGAAGTTAGACGGCGCAACATATATAAGGCGCAATTTATATATTTTTTACGTAAGTGACGTCTCAAGGGTAATAGACATTAACCTCTACAATTTCAGCCGGGACAGTTTTCGTTACATGCTCAAAATCACGAACGTGATGACGATGTCGGCAACGGAAGAAGTTTTTTGATGTATGATAAGCATAGCGGTCGTCTGTGAAATTTAACAAACACCGAAATCTGGGGCTTTACTCGATCTAACACGGTAACCATGCAGTCTCGCTGACCGAAATAGCTTTTTCAATACACAATCGCTTTCAAAACAAAATGTTATAGAAAAAGCGAAATGTTTGAGTAGACTTGAAAGTATGGAAATGTAAGCTAAATCATCCACATTGATTAAATGTGAATGTCAAATGATGTCACTCAAAAGAAAAGAAACCTAATGTGAGAAAATTAATTTTAAGCGTTTTTTTCGTTGGAGGCTGCTTCATCTGTTTTTCTTTTTAAAGAAAAGTAAAAGGAAAAACAAGCGGTTTAATATTCACTTCCTGAGGTTATTTATAAGTAACAGTCGTGCATCTGTAACTTGACATTTAATCAGGTAAACGCTTTCTTGATGTCTCTGATTGAGCAATCTCCACCAGGGGCCAAAAGCATATTTTTTGAGCGGTCTTGAAGAGACGACGTCTCAAACTGAAAAAATTATGCACGTGGTCTTCAAGAAAAGTGATCAGAAAAATGTCATACAGTTGACCAGAGTAGTTGCCTTCCACCTGCATTTTAAAAATTGTCGACAGATCCCTACGTGCCAAAGATGATTTAACGAATTAAAAATAAATAAATGGAGATGACACAGATCTCACAGGATACAATGTCTTTATTCCATTATGACAGCAAAAAGTGCATTTCCTTGGACTGAAAGTAATAATATCTTTTACAGTACTTAAAAATGTCAACACATTTATATATTAAATTATTACCATTTCTATTTAAAGTATTCATCAGGAGCCATAATAAGTAACACCAGCTGGAGATCGCAAGTCGTATGAATCGACAATTCGTACGTATGACTTATTTTCGTTTTGTATCGGGGGATTTTTTCGTCCACGATTTGTTTGTTTTTTCGCAAAAGTTCAAAACCCTTTTTTTTTACTACATCTTCCGTGTCTTATTGGACGCATAATCCCAATGTATAGTTCGCCTTTTCCGTTTTCAAAGATCTTAGATTATATTTGTATGATGTTTAAACGTTACCATGATTAGCAAAGGTCTCAAAGCTTTCACAAGAAAGAATTCAAGCGGCTATTCTTGCGGGCTCTTGGCAAGCCACGAATATTCATTCACTAAATGAAAATGGGTGGCGTCGGTCAATCCCCAAACCACACATTTGGTTTAGCACACGGTTAGTCAAAAAACAACGGAAAATCAGGAGAGAAAATCGTAATAAGAAGAAAAAACAAACAATCTTGCAAAGTAACGTGAAAAAAATATATAGTCAAAGTAAACATTGGTCTACTTACCAAACTTGTAAGTCAGGTTTAAGAGAAGATTACCATTTTCGTCTGATCGATGCACTAATCGATGCTGTAGGTACTATGTTCGTAGTAAATGAAAGATCTTAACTTACTGTAGATGTTTTTTATGAAGCAACAAACGAAGCAGAGGTCAAACGAAAAGAGGAAAAAGAAACAGTATGTCATTTACCTACGCACCGGAAAAGAACAGAATGCATTATGCCTGCTTAGTAAAGTAGCTCTTAAATTACTGAGAATTACCTTTATCTTTCAAACCCTAACGCCATTGCCTGTCAAATGCAAAATAATGACGAAGGTAACCTTGTACTGTCACAAGAATAAAGGGCACAAATTGATTTGCAAGTAGCATAAAGAACATCGGTTTGAAACTTCACTTTTTTTTCAGTAAAACACAATGTGAACGATAAGATGCTTAACAAAGACAACAACGTGTGATCTTCAAAATAAGAACTAATTTGCATTAAAATATTGAATATTGTTTTGCGAGACGAAAATTGTCGAAGAATGACAAATAGTGGTTTCCTTTTTTGGAAGATGCCTTGATTCCCCTCAAGTTGTGATAATCTCGGACGGCAAAAATAATCTAGTTTGTTATTATTACGACTTTTCAGAAAATGAGTGTTTGAATTCAAAACCGAAAATGATCATATTCTGGTTATCAATGCAGGTCTTGACGTCGTTGTCATTATATAAACTTCCTGGAATACAATGAAGCCAAGAAGTACATTTAACATGAAAGGCCAATTGTGTACCTCATTACAGAAATATTCCCGACATGAAATTTATTGGTGATGGTCAAATAAATCACAAAAATTTTATAGCACGAAAAGCGATTTACGAGATAATGGTAAATAAAATCAAATATAGCGGTTCTATGCTTTAGTGTAAGTTTATTATCTCATATTTTCGGCAACACAGTCTTGCATAATCGGGAAATTAGGGAAAGTTATGCAAATCGGGGAACTATAATCCTGCCAAAATCGCGACATTTGATTTATTCGGAACATTTCCTTCAGTAACATATTGCCACCTTTGAAAGTGTTGGCCATTCTCAAAATAATATATTTAAATTGTTATGGTAAAGAGGATGCAAAGGGAAAAATCCTAAATAAGCCTCGCGCTGCATTGATGCTCTCGATTAACTCACTTCAATATGCGAGCATAGCGTCTGGTAATCTTTGTTAAACAAATTCTTTGTATTAAAATCTTTTTTTCATTAAGAAACAAGACAATGCGAATCGGTCTATAAAGTGGCAAAAAATAAGACAAAAACACAGAAAATATCGCGCATTGCGTGTGAATTGTTTTCAAAATGATATGATATTTCATATTCGTGAAAGAAACTTGTATTATCTCGGAACTGCGAAAACGAAAATTAAATCTTGACATGTTTATCAGTGGTTCGTTTAAGGTGTTTGTGATCATTCGAAAGAGCTAATTGACTGTTTTACCAGTGTGACGTAGGAAATCATGGCCGTGACCACGTCGGCTAATCCTGTCCTAGAAGGTGAGCGTTTTACCACTTGATAGTCTGCTTGAAGATATATGTTATTTCCTTTGCTTAAAGCTGAAAATTCAAACACCTTACAGTCTCTTGAAAGAAGCTGTGTCTAGACTGTACCTTTCATGCACACGATGGACGACGATGGTTAACTTCTACCCACGCAAAAACAAATAAAGAAATCATGAAAACTCAAATATCTATTAAACGAGAAGGCTTACGAAAGTGACAATGAGCATACGTAGATTACTTGATTGGACGCCAGTCAAATGTATGTGTTTATGCTGTCCACACGACAATACGTAAAGGGAGACAGTTTACAGGTTTATCTACTTTTGAGAGCATGTTTCGGCCTTGTGGTCGAGGTGAAGAAATTGAAGAGCAGGCGTTGGCAAGGGGAATGGAAGAATTTTATTTTACATTTTATGGTGATAAAAGTCAAACTATGACGGTAGAAAAAAAAATCGTGACTAAACAGTTTGCCATATCTATACTATTAATTAAGCAATTCGACAACTTACAATTCCGGTGGGCCCTTCTCCTATAATGTTTGTGTTCTTCGCAGTCTTGTTCACGTCCACTCCATGTCGTTTACACAATTCAGGAGGGATGCCATCTTTAACGCACTAAAGGGCGCATTTAAAGGCTCCCGTATCCTCTTCCGACTAGTCCCAGTCCCCGTGCAAAATGGATTATTGAAAGGGCATTTACAGAGTATTTATAATAACATACATTGTCGACGATCATAGCTTGGTGCTCAAACTATATGGAGCAGAGAACTCTGTTATCTCGAAAAACATGTTTAGATCATTAGAGCGATTTTCAGTTGAGTGTCGAAAAGTAATTGGTTTTGCATCAATTACGCTTCACGATTGGCTGAAAAAACTCGCGCCACATTTTTATCCAATCAGAAGTTAATCCATACCCAATCGTAAATCGTTCGCACATGTTTTCCCGCGCTTTGCGTTAGCTGCATGTAATTACTTCGAGTTTTGATTGTTTCACTGGATTGCCTGCGTCCTTCGTGATTGGCCAGAGTGGTTACTTTGATTTCGGTTCCACGAAACTCAATTGGAAACCACTTTATCTTGCAAAAGAGAAAATAGTTATAAGAATTTGAACATTTAAAAACTTACCAAGTATCTGTTGAAAAATGCCTGGGAGAGCCTCTTGATTTCATACAAAGTAGCAGATCCTGGAATGTAAACATATCCACAATGGTAAACAGAAAATGCTTCATGAGGTCTTTTACCATTCCTGATCTTATTCTTGATTCAAGTGCTGACCACTGGACCTTTCCGGCTATACGGCAGCCGTTTTGAATTCTGTTCCAAATAGCTATTAAGAGATGCTCAGGGAGCAAATACATACTAATTTGCCTCCTGTTCATCCCATAATAGTCATTTGAAGCAATAGAATTCAAAATGGCCGCCGTATCGGCGAAAAGGCTCATTCAAGAAAACAAATATTCGCCAAATGTGTAAATAAACAGATTCAAAAGAAATGAATTCCAAGTGGATAACGTGAATTTCAGTTGGCCTTTAATTTTTTGTGTGCAGAAAAAATTGCGTGGCTAACTTGTGCAGAAAAAGTTGAACCACTTTTGACTTTATCCGGAGAGACACATAGGCGATACCTTTGTCCAACCAATTGTTTCTTTACGTACGTAGCATTACGTCAGTCATACCGGAATTGTCGAATAACGGATCAACCTTTTTAATGCCGACATCAGATTCAAATATTCGGGCGCAGCCGCACGAATTAGAGTATATTTTTTGAAGCTCTCCCAGAAAATTTTTTCTTTAATATTTGTCGCCGTTTCGAAATTTTCGGAAGTTTTGGTTGAATGGAAGTCGCCCAAGGGCAGGATTATATTGTTCTCGTTTGATAGCGCTTTTATCCGCTATTTTAACAGATACAGTGAAGATTTTTAAAAATCTTCGCTGTATCTGTTGACTTTTTTTCAAAACTGTGCGGGTTGTGCACACCCCGTGACTTCATCAAACCAAAATGGCCTCGCGAGCAAATGTGTTCCTTGATGGCATGTCTTTTTGAAGGTCGAGGAAGAAGAGTAAAGGTAGAATGGAAAAATTTACAGTCAAAACATTATCGACAATACTACGAATATTTTAGGTAACTTTTTCATTTGGTTTCATACCCACTTTAGCAAAAGGGGAATCCTTCTTTACAATATTTGCCTCGTTAGCATAAAATATTAAGTTTCTGATGGAGCTACAAATAAATCAATTTTGAATATTGAAAGGTCATAGTAGGATTAACTCTGCCAATGAAAATGAGCTTTTTGTGCAACACGGATTTAAAAACTCAAAATTTTACAAAGAATGTGTGAGCTTAGTAGTGCTTTTGCCACCCAGAAATTTTGCAGTTTTTGAAAGACAATATCTCCTTGAATATTCCACCCAAAGAGCTAAAAATTGCACCATGTATTAAGTCTCACTAGCTCTTTAGCTGCCTGGAGTCAATTCATATCTAACATGTTTCATTCTGTACGCAAAGCCGTATTCAAATGAGTAAAAATGTAAACAATGACGTCAGCATGAATCCCCCTTGTTGTCATCCAACATGGCTGCCAGGCTCTTGTCATTTGAATAACTTGGGATTCGGTGCAAACCATCAATATACCAGGCCCTCTAGTGAGTTTGTTATTCTGTAGCAATCGTAGCGGTCTCTGTAAGCTGGTAAGCGAGCGACGCCGTAAGGATCGCTCCACGTTTTTTGCGGTGCAACGATCCTATGGAAACCATCATTAAATTGTCATATAGATACAGGAGAATAATATTCTTTTTTTTCTCATTTTCGTCATTCCCCACGCGCCGTTGCTTTGAGCTCGTTACAAGGTCCCTTACGTTTCACGCTCCATCGCGCTTTACGCTGGTCCTACAAATCGTGCTCGCCCAGCGGGGTTCGTCCAATGAAAACAAGTGTATGTGTATTATAGTATATTTATTTTGGTATCTTTTAAAGGGCAAAATTAACCTGAACTATAAACGGTACAATTTTCGCCTGCGTTCTTATTTTAATGTAAATATAGTAGTTACGTATGACTATAATGTTAAGTTGTTTCTGAGATCACCTGAAAACAATATCCTATACGAGAGTAAAAATGTATATTTCATAGTTTCTTTTAATTAAAAAAAATTAAGTTTTACTATTTTTGTAAAAAAATAGTGTTATCGATACATAATATTTAGAAATATAATGAAGCTTAGTAGCCATAACTTTTCTTTTAGCCTCTCTGGTAAGTCTATTACTTTTGCCATCAAGTTTTATCAATAGGCCATATGCGAGTTACCCTGTGCCTCTGCTTTAAAACGAGTCTTCGTGGGAAACCATTGGTATGAAAAGGTGTTCCGCCTACAAGTTCATTTTCGTGCAAATCAAACTCATTTTCACGTGTAAAAGGTTTTGCACGAAGAATCGTTTTAAAACAGAAGCAAAAAGTAACTCGGAAATAACCGATTAAATTGAAGACATTACACGTTTGATTTCATTACATTACAATGAAGATATTGATATATTCATTGTGTCCAAGTCATGTTACGACTAGCATTTCATGAAGACGGACCACAATGTTATTATTTTTCTTATACTGATGTTGCAGTTATTTATTCGTGTCGCCACCGGGTGCACTATTCTTTGTTTTGTCTTTTCAGATCTTCCTCCTTTTGGTTTAAATTCTTAGCTTTCTTGCCTTTGGTTCACTTGAATGTATGTTCTTCCAGAGAAGCTGCTTTACTGAGATCTGGTAACGGTTTCTTAAAACCCTCACGCCCATTCAGGAAATACGTCAGCATTGTCCCCTTTCCCTGAGTGAAAAAGAAAAAAGAAAGTAAGAAAGCACTTGTGTGTCTACCATCTTTCCCAACACACTTCATTCGTAGTGTGTTGTCTCACACACTCTGAAATTAAATTTGACATTCAGCAGCATCATAAACTGCAACAACAGTAAGTGCAATTAGAACGGTCTCCTTTCCGTTGTAGCTGGAAGCAAAGGAATTCAGTAAGGAGCGAGAAAAAACAAATAAACACAGAATGAGAAAGTATTCTTTTTCTAATTAATCATCTATTGTGATCGTTTCATGGTTACTCGACAAGTAAGTAATGCTGGTTTATGAAAGGTCCAGTTACCTTCATTGAAGTCCAGCCTCTCTCCTCTGTGTAGTAACCGCCAATATCATCCAATAAAGACTTGCATTGAGAACTCACATGAATCCTGAGAGCTGAAAGAAGGAATTTTATTTGAGTGCTTTCTAAAAGTTGTGAATTATCTAAGAAAATGCAATTCTAATACGGTAAAAGTTTACTCGGGTACCGCTTTAACAGTTCCCTGGACTTGTTTTTTACCCTGCCGTATCAATCAGGTAGGTGTGCGTTCTTTTGGTATGATCCTAATAAGGATCAATGATCCAGGATCACTCGGATCATGTTGCATCAGAGGAATTGATGACTCCACCCTAGGTGCGGATTCATCGCTTTCTTTGATGCACCGTGATCCAAGTGATCTTGGATCATGGATCCTTATCTAGATTAGCTCAAGGGAACGCAGGAACGCATTCTGTTGTACACTGGTGATGAATCGGCCTGTCCATTATTCACCTTAATTTTGTATCACTTTGAGAGCAATGAGCTTTTTATTAACTATCTGCAAGGTATATAACTTACCAAGTCCACTAGACTCCATTCGCGAGGCCGTATTGACGGTATCACCAAACAGGCAATATCGTGGCATTTTAAGACCAACACAACCAGCTACACATGAACCTGAGGATTGGATAATAACCGATAATAAGCCAACATGGCTGTTTACAATGTAATTCCAGCTTAAATACTTGCTTGCTCAGTTAGTCTTTTGACATTGTCGAGCTTGGACACAAACAAAATAAAATGACTGTGGACAAACAAGAAACTCTTTAGCCATTGTAGTTTTAAACGTCTCACAAAGGATAGTTATTAAAGAACTTATGCTACGCTGCCTTCAAATCGACAGAAATGTCAACGTCAAAAATGTCAAATGTCAAAAACACTACAAAGGTAATAATGTAGTTTTAGATAAACATTTAAACATAAAAATTGGCAAATCACAGAGCGTTTCAATATTATCTTCATATCATTTTGAGTGATGAAATAGAATATGCTATGGTTTAAAATATGTTATATTTCTTTTCTCGGTATACATTAACATAACATATTTTGTTTGTTTTTTTTTTCCTTAAAAGTGATTTTGAGAACATATCGAAACGTTCTGTTATTTCTCAAATTTTTATTCCTAAAGATAATAATAAGACAAACTAAAAAATATGGATGGTTAGGATTTGGAAAGAAGAACGTGGAAAAACGAACTGAAAAATTAGATAAAAAGTTTCAAGATGTACCCTACGTCACGTTGATCTTCATTAAGCAGTTAGCTCTACTGAAAAACGAAATGGAAACATAACTTCATAACAAAAAAGTTAAAGAAGTCAAAGTACAGACCGGAATGGATACCAATCCTTAACTGTAGCTGTTTCTCTGGCAGATGTTTAATTTTAAAGCAGCACATGTCACTCAGCAGATCCAAAGACATGTTTGCAATCTCCCCTGCATGATTGATACCATTTCGGTTTGGTAGTCCAGATACCACCATGTAAGAATCTCCAATTGTTTCAACCTAAAGAAAATGGTTTAAATTCTTCAAGAACAGACATACTAACAGCAGACACACCTACAATCCTGGCCAAAAGTCCTTGGGACACTTGACAAAGTGCCAGTTGGTGACACATTATTTTGAATTGGGAAGTCATTATTCAATTTTACGAGCCCCCTTCCCCCCAAAAGCAACGTTTGAATAGTGGTTTTACTTTGCATGAATCAACATCAACATTGAGTTGGGATGAGTAGGGGGAGGTGGACTGAAAGCAGCAAAAGTGCAAAGTGTCCCAAGACTTTTGACCAGGATTGAAGTTACCAACCCCTAATCAAAAAAATGGAAACAGAAAACAACGGTGACAACAGCAACAAGCAGGAATAGCAAACACAACAACAACAGCAACTGCAAGAACAGCAGGGATAGCAATGACAACAACAAAAACACCACCACCAACAACAACGTACTTGTCAGTAATAACCAAAAGTACCTTCTGTGACGTTACCTTACCTTATAAACATCATGACAGTCAATAATGTTATCAAAACAGGTGTAAAGGTCATTCAGCAGGTTTACAATCTGTAAGCAATGAGAATATTCATCTCAGCTAACGTGTTGCTGAGACGAGAAAATCATTCTACCAAAAAACAACCAAGTCCTGAGATTTTCTTTCAGATATCTGCAGCAGTGGTCAGCAGTCGTAAACAGAGAGTGATTCAAGTTTCAAATTTGAGCAAAAATGTGAGCGAATGAATGAAAATTTTATTAATGTGTCAGTTATTATAGCGTAATGGACTCTAATTGGTGACGCAATTAAAACTCCCTACCAACAATTTAATGAAAAAATCAACTGATAAGAAACAACTTAAAAAGACAACCCTTTCCACAACCCTAATGAAATATTAGTTGATTTCCAGATGAAAACAAATAGAGTGCTCGACCTATCATATTAATAATTACCTGTAGTGGTTTGCTTATGGCAGCCAATGAAGTGAAACCCACGATGTCACTGAAGAATATGGTGACCTGATCAAAGGACTCTGCTGTGACAGGCTCACCGCGTTTCAGTTGCTCTGCTACAATCCTACATAGAGTGAAAAATTAGTCAAACAACTTAATTTTCTTTAAATTTTTTTCCCGTTTATAATATAACGCTCGTTAAGTCGTTTTTCCCTTACATAACAGATATTTTTCATTAATTATATGTTTCGTATGAAAGTGAGAAAAACTTAAAACAATTGTTTATCTTTTACGGGCAAAGCTTTATATACTGAGGAATTTTACGATCTTTAGCAAATCATTCAGTTAAAATATATCATCATATCATCGTATAAAATGGATCGGACGGTTCATGATTTCAAGCAAAATAAACATTTGTAAAAGTACCCTTCGGAAGAGAGGGGAAAAAAGGAAAACAATTCCTCTTCAAGGGACCACGGTTTTGTTTACTCTCGCAAAAGATATCTTTGCTATTCATTTCTCAGTTTATGTTACCACCACAACCACCGTCAACCCCATAACGTTAGGCCTATATGGATAGCGCCTCTTTTTACTTTGTTTATACTGTAGCTTCCTTACTTAGGTAACATTCTGTACAACAAAGCGTCCGTCTTCTGTTTTTCTTCTTCCAGTTGTTCAGTCCTTTCTCGCACCACTTCCTCTAGATGATCTGTGTATTTTTCCATCAACAAAATCATATTATCCATTATGTTGATGTCCCTGTTAACAAAAACGACAGTGCAATTTAAGTTTATGCTAGATAGAAAACCTTTCAAAATTATTGGAATTATGAATTTTGCAAGTTTAGCCAAGTTATCTAGCTTTGAGATTTTGGTTCGAACGAAATACAAACTGGTGAAGGTTAAAAGGTATAGAGGTTTGCGAATGCGCCGAACCAGGAACTTGCTTTTAAACGTCTTTTCCAATCAAAAATTTTCTTGCGCCATTTCATGGCGAGGACTATTTGTTACAATGCTTAGCAACAAGTACCACGACCTACCACTGACTCGATCAATTCTCCAAAATGAGTTCCAGCTCGAAATGGCACTCGATCTCCCTTCCAGAAGAACACGTTTATATCGTTGAAGATTTAGCGTAACGTGACGTGTTTATGGTTTTATGTCTTTGAGAGCTGACTATTCTAATATTCAGTGAAGGTTTCTATATTTTACAGAATGTACTTACTTTCCATTGTTAATCCTCTTAATTGTCAGGAGAATATCACTGAACCTTGGTCTTACGCTGGGATCTTCATCCCAACAAGAATTCATCATTTTTATATAAAGACCATCACCAAAGGTACTTGGAATCAGTGGACGGAATGGAGGAGTTTCTGATTTTCTTACTTTGTTGACAATTGCTGTAAATGTACAGAACAATAATGATGTCTTGTTATTGCATGAATATTTACCGATATAACTCACAGTTAATGTTATTTATATTGCTGGATACAGTCAGACATGCTGTGATATTCCATTTTATTGTGATCTGAGTGTCACATGTATGTGTTGTGTCATTCGTTCACTTCTGTTAAGTTAATTTAAGACATACCGGTTTGGAGGACTACCTTTGTTTTTCGGCATTAGACAACTACAACGCTACATTGTAGCGTTTACGCCTCGATATCAGAATTCATCTCTGTTGAAATACTGCCAAATGTTTATTCACTCGACTTCTTCAGCACATGCTTACTCACTCACTCCATTGAATTCCAAAATAAAAAGTTACAATATTTACATGGTTATAACGCAAGTGTTATAACTAACTTCCACACTATTCACTTGACTCTGAAGATGACTTGCACTCAGTTTATCAAAGCGTCGGTCATCAAAAACAGTTCTTTTCAGAACTACCGTCATCAGGACGATCACCTCCGGTCCATGTACATCACAAACATCCCTCAAAATTATCTGACATTGAAACGTAAAAATAAAAAAGAACGCACTTTTTGCTTCCATAAAGTCATTCCTACAATATGGAAGACCTCTGAGAAGAATTTCCTGTAAAATAATGCCATAACTGTACACGTCTCCCATTTGTGACCTAGACGAACTCTTTTTTTCATCCAAGTGCTCCGGGGCTCGCCATAGTAACCCTGCAACGTAACAAAGAAACGTTTTAAGGTAAGTGGGCGGACAATTTGCTGACTCGCCAACATCGCAAGAGAAACTGAGTTAAATCAGTATTCGCATGGTTGCGTAAGTCTTGGTAAAGCGCTGCGAGCATAGGAATGGCTCCGAATAGATAAAAATTATTATTATTATTATCATTATCATTATCATTATCATTAT
>Ga0126338_10000672_pt1 | contig 19550 bp, 9 predicted proteins | sample OrbCmetagenome_2_FD_92529 | JGI IMG/M metagenome (GOLD analysis project Ga0126338, IMG submission 92529) | Coral microbial communities from Petempiche,Puerto Morelos, Mexico - Orbicella C C metagenome | ecosystem: Host-associated > Invertebrates > Cnidaria > Coral | place: Petempiche,Puerto... | reverse complement strand
GACGATTTTCGTAATTCGCCGTAAATCGTTTTTACTGCATGTTCTGTATGGCTGGTTCGCAGTGTCACGCCGTCAGTAATAAAAATCATAACCATTCAATGAATTAAGTCAAGAAGCTGGGATATGAAAGATGACTGATGTATAAACAACCTCGCCAAGATTTAGGTATGGGCGCTTTTTCATTCTCCCGTTATTCGGAGAAGTGTTTCACTCAAATTTATAGAGCTTTGTATGGAGTCGCCATGTTTGTGTCTCTCCGAGGGGCGGCCGTAAAGTAACAGAAACATCTGTCATCGAGTTTTGCCATTGAAACGAAAATTTATCACTCTAGAGCTCCGACACATTGAAATTAACACTTCTTATAGAGCAACAACTGTTTAGTTAGCAAAAACTTGAGCAATAACTCACCTTTTTGACCTACTCGAGAACCTTATCGGGCCGCCATTTTTATGTCACGCAACGCATAAACTTGGAAATTCAAACGTGCCTGTTTCAAAATGAGGCACCCTATCGAGCTTAAACGCTGCAAAACGTCAAGTTATTAGAGGGCCTTACGTCTGATGAAACTAAAACTTCAGAAGGATTGGTAATATTTTACTTTGGAAAATGATGACGTCACATGAAAACCGTCAAAATTCAGATTTTTGTGATAGATCATTCACGTGGTTTCCGAACTATTTTTTTGCCAAATTTCTTGAAATTCTAACGACTGGATCGTTAGAAATCGGCAAGTTTCTGCAAAAGCAATCGGTCTCAATTTTTTGAGCAACTGCGCAAGCGCTGCATTTAACTGGGTTCTTTCGGTAACAAAGAAAAAGCTGAGAATTGCTGGGTTCTTTGTATTGTTACTTTTTCTAATATATCTTTGTAATAAAAGACTAAAGACATCAATACACTGCGTTTAAATATAGAGAAAAATAGCACAGATAGTGCGGGTGTTGAGTAAATAAAATGATCGCTGGATCGCTCTATTGACGGCATATTTGTTTTTTCCGATCCTTGTGCGCGCGCTGAATTGCACAAGCAAAAGCGCGCGCGAAAACTGTGTTCGGTCACCTTAATTTCAACAAAATACGCTGTTCCTCGTTAAACATTGCAAGAGGCAGAGGAACTTTAACATTGTCTTTATTTTTAGCAAACTTGGTCGGTTGGTGGTATGAAATACTAAGGCTGCGAAGAAAAAGACAATTATCATGTCGTTTTGGTAGGACAGCTCGGTTTTGACTGTCTCTCGTACTGCGGACACAGCCACCGTATACAAGGTTTTGGAATGAGGTGAAGATTACTGAACGAGACTCATATTGGTACAAACACCTCGTCAAATAGGTTATTCATATAATATTTTCTACATTAAAGGAACTCAGTCACGGTATTTTGAGTTATTTTGGATACATATAAAATTACCTTTGAATTGACGGAAACCTGAAAATAATAGTTTACTAAGATGGAAAAACACCAGAGAGTTATATAATAATAAACCATTAAGAAACAAGGAGGGAGAAGATTGACACGGATTAGAAACGACGAACTTGAAAACCCTGGGCAAAACTAACTTGACGTAGCTCCTTTAAGCGTGACAGTTGAGAAGAAATATGGCTCCACGTTGAAGAAACTACACAATAGGAGAAGGGCACGGCACCGATTGAACTTCACTTACAGACAGTAAGCAGTCAAAAGGTCACGATCTACATCTCAAGCAACTGCATATACATCTTGAGACGAACGATAACACCTTATTGTTAGTATTATTGCATCTCACTAAGATAAACAACAATTACTTTTTTCATGTACAGGTGATTAACAATTAGTAGAAAAATAACTGTGATTGACATTTTTTTCAGGATTACTGCATCCTTTTCGATAAATTCAGACTTATTGTGACTTTCCCACTGTTTTTCAGCAGCAACACAACAGAATCGCTTTGTTTTGAAATGTCCGCGACCACTGACCAAAACGGCAATTTTTCAGACCCTCCAAACTCAACCGTTGGACCAGCTGTTGAAGTTACTCCACAAAAGGTGGAGCCGCATTATGAAATTATTCACGAGGTTTTGCCTATCGCTGTTATAATCGTTACAGTGAACAGTGTTGTCTTCTGCCTGTTTGCCAAAAGTAAGCGACTTCGTACCCCAACCAACTGCCTTCTACTAAGCTTGGCTGTGTGCGACTTTATGACCGGGTTCATTTGCATCCCTTTGTTTATCATTGTTGTGGTTCAAGTTATCAAGCCGCCAGAGCCGCATCTTGGAAACTTTAACGTCGTCTTTAACAATTGCATGGCCATGGCAGCTGCTTATCACATTCTCGCCATCACGCTAGAGCGGTATTTCTGTATTAAAAAGCCTTTTGCCCATCGCCAGGTGACCAAGAAGTCGATGCTAAAAATTGCTTTATTCGTTTGGCTTGTTGCCGTCGTCATTGGATTTATGCCTTATATTTGGTTTTCGTTACAAGTAACCGATGTCGACGCTTATAAAAAGACACAAGTTGGATATGTAGTTTTCTGTTTGACGTTTGTGTTCCTGGTGCCATGCGTCGTGATCATTTGTTCTCAAACCGTCATGTTTAAAGCCATTGCCAAACGCGGCGGACACGGACTGACTGCGTCAAAGACCGCCCTAAGAAAGGCGAGGAGCGACAAAAAATGCCTCGTCATTTTTGCCCTGATGGCGTTTATATACGTGGTTTGTTGGCTACCATGGTTTGTTCTTTACCTATGTTTTTCGTTCTGGTTTCCACTCAGTAAAGAAACCTTAGAAAGATTGAGTGACCTATCACAGGTGGTCGTCATTTTTAGATACATAACTTCAATTGTCAATCCTCTGCTATATACCTTTTTCAAAAAGGATTTTCTGAAGGCTTTCAAGCTGCTCGTCCTAAGGAGAAGAGCGTCTGATCTGCACAGCAATACCATGACAACTCTGAACCATGGTAATCGTTCTACGTATTCACAAATGCAGAGAAAGTTGACTGGTCGACCACACAACAATGGAAATACCGAGGAGAAAGAGTTGATTACCGTTTTGTAAATGGATGAAGTGCTGAAGAACATTGAATAAAAATTTTCTTAGGCATAACTACAGTATGCTAAAGGGATTTATACTCGACTGAGTGGAAAAAAATTACGGTTGTTCATGTGTTACAGTTTACTGTTACGTGACAGAGGACAAAAAATGGATTCGCAAATCAAAGCCGTAAATGCTGTACTTGCCGCACCATTTGCACCCCGGTGTAAATGGTACGGCAAGGATTCATTTACCATGTTTGCTACACATTTAACTCTTCCTTTTTAAACATTTATATCACATTTACGCGAGGGAAATTAGAACAAATCTACACGATTATGGTGCACTATTTATGACAAAATGATAATTATACAAATGTTGAGAACAATGCAAACATTTGTACCAGGCAAAAAATATAAGGATCAAAATTATAAAACTGACCTTGTACAGCAATATATATGCGTGCAGTTAAATATACGTTATGAAGCCTAACCTAAATATACATTATGAGCCGTAACATAAATATATAGGCTAGGAGCCATAACGTAAATATATTTGTTATGAACCATAACGTAAATACACGTCATGAGCCATAAATTATTTGATTAGTTCACATCGTCATAAAGTACATGCGTAATGCCAGGCGTAATGTTACAACCTGGGAGAGACTAGACAGTTTCCTTCGAGAATTACCTTCGCTGTTAGAGCAAGCGGATAGATACCTCCATTGGGAGAATGTCAACGTGTCAGGAAATTTAAGACGTATGAGAAAATACAACACTGTACGGAGCAAGACGCTTCTGATGACGCGACTCTCATCCTCAGCGAAATTCATGATCGAACGATCGAATTGAACGTAACTTCAGAAATTTTCTCTGTATTTTACCACGTAAATTCAATGCACTTTTTTATCTTAAGGGCCGGCAGCTGGAAATAGTAATTCTTTGTCAATTTCTAACCTTCGTCTTCTTCGCACAGTGGGTGGCTGTGTAACAAATCTATGTCTATATATGTGCTTACTTGTAAGGGATCATCACTCTCCAAGTTGCAACTACAAAGTAAGTTGTACCTTTCGAGAAACCTTAACTATCAATCAATCATGAATTTCTCTGAGGATGAGAGTCACATCATCAGAAGCGTCTTACTCCTTACAGTGTTGTAATATTGTCATCTAGTCGACGTCTAAAATTTTCTAACACGTTGAAATTCTCCTAATGGACGTATCTATCCGCTTGCTCTAACAGCGAAGGTAATGTCTAGTCTCTCCCAATCCGCCATCTTGGTTGTAACATTACGCATGTACTTTATGACGATGTCGACTGACCAAAATAATTTATGGCTCATAACGTATTTATGTTATGGTTCTGATAACGTATATTTACGTCATGGCTCATAACGTATATTTATGTGATTAACCGTGCGCATATATATTGCTTAATACATTATTTCTTATAAGAAACGATTTGAAAATACATGAGACAAGAAATATAAGTGATAGAAACCGTAGCCTGCAGTACAGCTAGGTGGATTAGCGGGCTCTAGCGCGATACACGAGCGCGCGCGAAGCGCGAGAAAGAGCGCGAAGCAGGAGTAGCCCAGTGTTTGTCGACTTAACGTAACCTTTGTTTCAACACACGGTGCGCGATTTACAAGCTGAACCTCAATGTAATCAAGCTTCAATGTAATCAAGAATTGAACGTACAAATTTGACCGCCTTGTCAATGAAATGCTTTGCCGTATTCAAGATCTTAAACTACCACTGAATGTACAGTCTGATTCTCTTCGTGCTTAAGTATTCATGTAATTAGCCTGGCATTCTCTTATGCAAATTCGCTTCAACTTAGCCTCTTCACAAACCCAGCTTTTTTATCTTTTTGATCCTTATATTTTTGGCCTGGTTCAAATATTTGCATTGTTCTCAAAATTTGTATAACTATCATTTTGTCTTAAATGGCGTCCCATAAAGAAGTGTCAACTTATGTAATTCGTGTTTTTGAAACAAGTCACAATTTGTAAATTTACTAAAAAATTGTCTGCATGTTGCGTGTAAATGAAGTAATGGTATGTATTTACACATTCTCAGATAACACGAATAAAATGATATGCATTCAAGGCTAAAAATTAGAAAAGACAAATTACTATAAAACCGAACGTTTGGACTTGTCATCATTAAAATATAATGCAGAAAGAGCGGAGTAGTTTGAACAGGTAAATGATTTACATTTTAATTGTTTAATAGCGCCTGTCATTGATGTAAACACAAAGAGATAAGAATATTTGAAGTGCTTCCTTGGATTTGGCAGAATAGACAGCATGCAAGCCGCGGTTTAAAGGTTTAACGAGCACAACAGTGGCTGTGCACGTGCGTTATAGACCTTTGTACATTTCTTGGCAGCGCTTAGCCTCCTGCACGGGCAGACGCTCAGTTGCATGGAGGAGTGCGAGACGAGCCAGAAGGTCGGCGTAGGAGGCTAAGCCGTCTCCTCCATTGCAACACAACTGAGCTTGCCGATAACCAAGTTCTGCGAACATGAAACCGCGATGGCTAATTTTTTGTTGTTCCTGTTTTGGAATTGAACTCTTCATGCATGTATGTAATGACATACCCTTGAACAAGTTTTTAGACTGTTCGACTGAAATCGCTTTAAAAAGGCTTAAAACACGCCGAACAAAAAGAAGTTATATTAAATTTCCCATACAAACTCTTGTATCTTTGCTATATTATTTTTGTAATAAGGACGCGCACGTGCTGACCTTGGGGCTTAATCCTCTTGTGATACCCGATCTTTATTGGAAGCTTAATAGAACATTCCAGTAACTTGAACACGCTTAATCAGCAGTACGTAATACCAAGTTGCGGACATTTCACAGACAGTGTGGGATTTGGAATGCTCACAGTTTAAAAGAAACTAACGACAAATCAACCTGACGGACCATTGGTAGAGATTTATGTGAGATTCCGGCGTCATCAAAACATTTTGGTAATTGGAACTTGGTCTGTACGATAAAGATGAACACACAAGTTCAGTAACAACCAACTTTCGACTATGGAGACCTCAAACTGTTCGACGAATACCATCGATTCGATCTCTGGGCACAGTGTTATGGCTCAACTTCTACCGATTGCAGTATTGATTGTCTTTGTTAACGGAATCGTGTTTTTGTTATATGCCAAAGATAAACGCTTGAGGACACCGAGGAATTATTTGCTGTTTGGTTTGACGGTGTGCGACTTCATGACAGGATTTCTCAATGTTCCTCTGACTATAATTGTGTTAACGAGAGTCATTGCTCCCCTGCATGGTTTGATTTTGGGATTCTTCTTGGTTGTCCTACATAACCTTGTGGTAGTTCTAGTGGTTTACCACATCTTTGCCATTACAGTAGAAAGATATTTCTCAATAGTTCATCCGTTTCGCCACCGGTGGCATTTGACAAAGAAATCCTCTCTGGGCGTCATTGGTGTTATTTGGCTGACTGCTGTTATAATCGCCTTCCTACCTGTCACGTGGTTTAGAGGATTCCTAAACTCGCCTGAAAACGGCATTTTAACTGTGACACGCCAAATTCAAACGGGTCATATAATATTCTGTATTGTTTTTGTTTTTCTCTTACCGTATGTTTTTATCGTTTACTCTCAAGTTGATATGTTCAGAAAGATCAGTGGAGGGGCAACAAACCTTAGAGGAAGCGAAAGGCGAGACTCTTCCTTCTACCGAAAAGTTAAAGACAGCAAAAGATGCCTTATAATGTTAACGCTCATGGCAAGTGTCTATATTCTCTGTTGGCTTCCTTGGTATGTGATAAGCCTTTTCTACAGTCTGTGGTTTCCCCTTGGAGAAGACGCAAGGGAAATTCTGTCGGAATTTTCGCATGCATTTCTCATCATAAGATACCTGACGTCAATCTTTAATCCTGTGCTTTATACGTTTCTTAAAACGGATTTCCTCGAAGCTTTTAAGACTATCATATTACGACGAAAAAACCGGCAGAAGAATAGTCAATCAACAAGACAGAGCCTGCTTCTGCTAAAACCTAAATATCTTTGCCGGGCGCGAGAAATGGCTACGAAAAAAGAGGAAAACCTGCAGTGCATGTATGTAACAGCAGTGTAGAATAATGAAAGTGAAGGTAAAATAGGTAAATAAATGAATAATACGATCGTACGTCAGTTTTACAGTTATAACTGACTTAGTTAGTGACTGGCGTCGTGAACAGTTTTAATATTTGCACCTTGTTCCCTCATTCTACCCGATTCAAGGAGAAAGATCCCAGCTACATGTACAGTTTACGATTTTCTTATTCCTTGACGGTCCAGTAGACTGATTTCATTTGGTCCTGTTGCCTTGGAGTCATGCACGAAGCAAAAAGATCAGTTCTATGTCAGGTTACATACAATACTTGTTTATTAATCCACAGGATCTACTATTAGCACAGAAATACTTAATCAACCTCAGTCAACTTTATTCATTCATTCAACTATCTAGTTTCAGATGTAATTCGTACAGTCATTTGAAAATATTTTTCATTATTATCTACTGCAAGCTAATGTAAGTGATATTAGTGGCAAATAAAGGTAGTAATGCATAAAGCTAGAGCAGGAAACGAATGTAAGTGAAATAGGTTAAGTTATATATAAGATAAATGTAAGAAATGGTGGGACAGAAAACAAATAAAGTTTATAAAGATTTTAAAAATATATACCAAGAAATAATATGCTCAGAACTTACATGAAGATCACCTAACCAATCGGTCTTTTTTGGGGACCCTCTAAACCAGCTCACTCCACTTGTATCTGCTTTCTGACACTCAATTTTTAGAAAATTTGCGGTTAGCCAGACAACTACTGACTGACATGACATGCAGAAAACTCGTCCTACTGACCACACGCAACGATCTATCCAGCGATCCAATTTCCCCGACTGATCCCTAAGATGGAGGAAAGAAGATTTCCGGAAAGTTGGAACTCTTAGCCTGCGAACTCAGACGTAATTCCGGCTGTCGCTTGTCTCCGCCGAAAATAACGTCGATTTTTTTCTTGGCACGTGAAGCTAGAAACGAAAGAAAAAAAAAATCGTATGCTCTCACAGGTTGGGAAACTCTTGACACGGAATAAAAACGGTTACGGTTAGTAGCGTTACAGTATCTCCCGCTTATTGTAGACAGGCAGCCACTTTAAGTCTTGTCAATTCTCTTTTTTCGCATGCGTTTTGCATGTTGTGGCGATGGCGATGGCGAACGGCCCGCAGATTGAAACCTGATGAGGATACATGCAAATCCCGAAAATCTTCAGATTACTTAATGTAGTTTAAGAACGTGTCCATAGGCATTTGGACAATCGAAGTCTAGATATCTAAAGAAAGCTATGCTTACATTTTATAGTGTCCAAATCGATATTCCACGAGAGATCTCATGAAATATGTATTATAGCTTAAGGACGGGCCATTAGAAAAGTGATGGGGGTGGGGTGGGGGGTGGGGGATGAGGTGAGTCTTTTTTAGCTTGTAGGAATTTTTTTCACGTCCACTGCCTCTGCAGGATTGTTTTTTTCGGGTCAAGTCCCCTGCACAAATTATTATTACTATTACTATCATTATCATTATCATCATCATTATTATTATTATTATTATTATTATTATTATTATTATTATTATTATTATTATATATTTTGGGGGGGGATATTCTATTGTCACAATCTTAATCTTGACACTCGCCACAATCTGATTGCCTGAAACAAGCTTCAAACAAATATTTTTTATCTTTCACACAGTCGTTTTGTTTTATTATCAAACTTATACTGGGGGAAACATAACCAAGCATCAGACACATTTAAGTGTCATTTGTCTAACTGATGGGGCTGCATTGTAGTTTTTGTTTGACGTTTAAGGAAATTTTATTTATTGATTCCCCTTGAACCCGGGGCAGTGAATCAAGGTTTTAGCTAGGATTCTGTTAGTGGCCGTCCAGTAACAAATATGGGGCCAAAGGTCCTATTCCGCTGAGCGTTTTTAGGGCATTTTCTACGATTTTCAGCCCATAAATTATATGTATCGATTAAACTTGAACGATAACGCGTCGTTTACTTTGTCAAAAACCTAAAATAGATTGAAAATGCCCATACTAAACGCATTAGTTGCGTTAACACCTCCATGATTGTCTTCGATTTCGACGTTTGTCCAACGTTCATCTTAGCGGCCATCTTAAAGGAAGTGTTACGGTTCGGCATGGGTGAACCAACTGTCATTTATACATGTCAGTTGTGAAATCACTCCCATATGGCGAAGCTTTCAAAACATGGTATGTGCTTGCTTAATTGCAAACGAATCAAGCAGGATGGCTGTTTATAGCACATGGGTTTTTCAGCCATGGTTATCCATAAGGGTTGAACTGCTACGATGTTTGACTAGCAGTGTCCATGATAAGGTTGGTGGGCACAAAATGTATCAGCCTTGAAAGGGAAAAATGTCCGTTTTCCTAATTGTAGAGAAAACCGGGTAAATGGGGATTCAACCAGGACGAAGAAATTAAAACTGCAGTGTAAAGTGGCTGCCAAGTTACCCAATACAGTTTGTTAGCCCGACAGTGCAATTCACTCTACAGGAATTTTTTTCTTCACTTCTTCTTTGCACGATTTTTCAGTCACTCTCCCTTGCATGATATTTTTTTCCCCACCCCCCATCAATTTTCTAATGGTCTGTCCCTTACCTTGTGATTGCAGGAACGACCATCAAACTTTCATATTTAAAAAAAAATTGCTATCAATCCTCTGTGGTTTGCATCTCGCAACTTGACAGATGCTGGACAATATTCGCTAGATCATAAGTGATCTTTTGACAGCAATTATTTTTCATTATTCCATGAAAAGGTAGTAGAGTAAAAACGGAATTACATGAGTTGCATCGCTTCCGTTTTAGTTCACTTGAGATGCGGTAACTAAGAAGCCTGACGATTCCTGACTTTATTAGTGGTAGCTCATCCCCGGAAGGGAGAAGGAGTGGGGGAGGGGAGGGAGGGGCTACTGCCATATATGGGCTATATAGGTATGAAGGTATGATTTTTCAGCCGTTTTCGTCATAAATAGGGTATGGTTTTTGCACTATGGTCTTGAAATGGGAAGAAGCTACAGTCCCCTTTTATCGATTAGACCACCAACAAAAGCCCTTCAAAAATTATGTTTACGACAATGTAACATTGGCCTGAACAAGGGAACTGATTATAAGGCAGGTCTGAAACAGGGTATTGATTTAAGGGTCAGGTCGTAAATAGTATATCGAATTTTTGGTCAGTTCATAAAAAGGGCAGGGAAAATCCCAGATTTTAGTCATAAATAGGGAAAGGGGATTGGGAAGCGAGCCGCACACCCCCACCCACCCACCTCGGGTAGCTCACCGTAATTAACCTTAATTCAAACTAAGGAAGTCATTTGAAAGGCACTGTTCAGACTTGTTTCCAGCGCGTACAGCCGTAGCAGTCCTCATAATGCACTCTCGTATAAATGTTCCTCGCATTCTTCGATGGTGCGTAATACTGTAGCAACAGACGTACGGCGTCCAGGTTGCCTTTGGAGAGAGGTCGTCGGTGGGTCGCTGGAATTTGATTGCAATGTTCCTCTACTTTGGCGGGTGAATAATATGGACACTTGCCTCTTCCTGCTGAAAACAAATTTTAGAGTCTGATTGAAGTCCCTTTTGAGGAAGGTATAAAGCAACGGGTTGACTGCGGATGACATGTACCTGATGAGCAAAGACACTTGAGAAGGTACTTTCAGTTTAGAGAAATCGAGCTGCAATTGGTACAATAGAAATACAACGAACCAAGGAAGCCAGCATACGAGAAATACAGACGCCATAATAACGAAGAGCATCAAACATTTTCGCTCGCCGGTTGATCGCCTTTTGGAGATTTCTGTATGTCGCAAAAAGCCGTTGTCTTCGCGGTGTCTATTTCTTGATCCACCATACACGGCTTTGAACATGTCGATAAATGCATAAACCAAAAAGATGTAGGGTAGAACCAAGACGAACACCATGCAGAATATGGTGAAAACAAGAGTGAATTTTAAGGATACTGGCTGGAATACTGGATACATCTTATTGATCCAGGTAAACGGAACAAGTGATATGAGAAGAGAGAAAAGCCAAACCAGTGCTAAGACTATATTGACGCTCTTCTGATCAAGTGCGAGGTGTTTAAGCGGAAATTTGATTGCCAGGTAACGCTCGGCCGTGACAATGACGATGTGGTACACTGATAAAATGGCTACAAAGTTGTGAAGAACAGTCACCAAGAATCCCAGATAGAACAGTGTCCTTTGAGACGGCACCAGTGGTGTAAAATATAATATTGTAAATAGAGGAATGACGACCGAGCCAGAGAAGAAATCACACACAGCCAAACTGAAAAGAGGAGAGTTTGAAGTAGTTCGCAGCGTTTTCTTCTTGAGAAACAAATAAAATACTAAACTGTTCAGGATGACGATAACTGCTGCAATGGATAGAAGCTTTGCAATGTCGGTGTGGTGTGGTTCAGACTGATTGTCTCCAGATCCTTGGCCTTGATGTGTAGTCATATTTTTGGCTGCGTTGCAGCAAGAGGAGAAATTACGCTTGTTATCCATTGGTAAGATGGAAATTCTTTAGTTGCTTTGAACGAGGAATGTCCAAGTAGCGTTAACTGATCAGTTTGAGAGACTCTTCCCTTGACTAACTTGGCTGCAGTGATGCTTTACTTGGTGTCTTCAGTGTAGGCTTAGGCGTGCTGGTATCTAGTGAGTGTTTGAAAAGATAGCAGTTAGCTTTGTGTATCTATCAGAAAAAACCTAGACACGGACCTCGAAGAAAATCATTTTTAACTCGTACATGTACAACAGTCTTATTTTTGTAGTGAGCTAACCATTAATGCTAAAGATTCAAACTTTGTGTAAATTCAAAAAGGCGTAACATAATTTATGCACCATTCCAAACCGTGATAAAAAGCAGCCATGGAGGCGCAACGAAATTTCAAATTATAATTAACAAGTTCACAATTTTTAACGCACAACCTCCAGAAAGTCTCAATCGAACATAAAATTTTCGCTCTCTAGCGTACTAATCAATGGTTCGAGAAGCATGGAATTAAGTTCACCCTGTCCATAAGCAATTTGTCCAAGGGACAAACCTCAGAAAACGGTGTATGGAGGGGTTTTCGTCGTGAAAACTAATATTAACTATATCAACTGAATAACAAAGAAAAAAAGTTATAAATTGTGTATTTTAGAGGTTTACAACCTAGATAATTTTTCCCTTCACCAATCTTGAAGATTTGACAACATTTGGTTGAAATCCAATGGAGATATGGTGTTTAAAATAATCTGTCTATTTGGTCTTTTTGAGAAATTAGGCTTTAAAATTTTACTTCGGTCACCGAGAGCCAAAACTTGCCATATACCCGGGGGGTGGAGTACTCCCTTGTATGGGCTATATAGGTATGAGCGGCCCCAAAGGGTATGGTTTTTCAGCCGTTTTGGTCATTAATAGGGTATAGATTTTAGCTGACTTTGGCAATTTTGGTCATAAATAGGGTACGGCTTTCGCACTCTAGCCTTAATATGGGTATGTTTCTAAGAGGAAGCCACTTTTTCATCATTATCAAAAAGAAAATAAACAAAAGCCCTTCACAAATTATGTTTACGGTAACTTAACATTGGTCTAAACAAGGGAACTTATTATAACGCAGGTCTGAAACAGGGTTTTGATTTAGAGTGGTACTATGATCAAAATTTTTACCCCTTGATTTTTTGGGTGTATCACGTAGAATTCCATGAAAGAATAAAAATGCCGTTTACCGTTCGCATACGTCTGCATTAGTTCCAGAGATATTTAAGTTTGAAAAATTTGTGAAATATGCAAATGAGATGACTGCTGACGCCATACACTCAACCCAATGTTATGTCAAGTCTACAAATAGCGCTACCTCAGTCAATTTGCAGCACAGACCATTGAAACTTGGTAGGCTAATAGTTCTACAGGTAACACACCTACTGCTATGAAAAATTCTGTTCCCATGGCAACTGACTCTTTTCCAGTCCTCACCAACTTGATTTCAATGTTTTAGTAATTTTCAGCTCGAAAAACATTAAATGAGGCTATGAAATGGAGCTAACCTATTTATATGCTTGCCTAATCAGGCATATGTGGCACCATTAGCAAATATCAAAATGGAACACCAAATAAATAAATAAATAAATACTGGGGAGGTCTGGAACCCAGTATGTTGCCATGGTAACAAAACTGTTCAGCTCGTATTGTGTAGCACATTGAGTAGAATCTTACTACAAAGAATCAAACACTTCTGATAGATATCTTTCTTCATAATATTTGATTAATATTTAGTTGAGTGTATGACGTCATCACTTGGCTAATTTGCATATTTTAAAAACTTGAATATCTCTGGAACGAAAAGAGATATTTGAAAATGGTAAGCAACATTTTTCTTCTCATGCAGACTACTTGTTTATGTTTTAAAATGGCTTAGATAGGAAAGATGCGATTTTCGTCAGACCACTTTAAGGTTGGGTCATAAAATAATAGGGTTTCGAATTTTTGGTCAGGTCATAAATAAGGTAAGGAATATCGCAGATTTTGTTCGTAAATAGGGTAAGGGTTTTGGGAAGCGGGCCGCACACCCCACCCAATTTTTCTGGGAGTACCCTCCGGGGCCATATAAACCGGAGCGGAGGGCAGAGTCAGGGGGAGTGGGTATATCGATAGGTTTTAGGTAAATGTTCCATTGAATACTCGAATACACACCATGTTAACCAAGTATAAGGGACGTATAAGATGGTATTATGATGCACAATTCTCATAAGTATTCGTATGCAGTTTTGGACTGCAAACAACCGTTGCTATAGGCGTTGCTATGTTAAAATATAGCTACCAGTGTGCAGATTTTTTAATTTAAACCTAAATCAAGGAGTAATCAGAGCGAAATCGTTTCAAAATACTTTTTGCAAATGGTCCGAGACGTTGAATTTTCATGTTTCGAAAAAATGGTATTTTGGAGAAAAAATTATATCTGACAGTATAAGATCACCTTAAGGGCATATTGCTTTTGCTCTGAAACCAATAGTACCACAAGGGGTTTTCAGAAACAAATATATTGATTTGTGACGTTAACAAAGAAGTAACCAAGGTATAACACGTTTTACGAAGACCCCAGTAAATGTCGAGTTTCAATCGTACATATTGCCTCACTTTTGTGACCAACTCGGCTTCTCCTAAAAGTTGTCATCTTTTGATGCCACAAAAGACACAAGATAAAGAAAGTTAATAATTAAAGAAAAATTATCCCCCTCAGGAATAAATGATTTCATGTAGCTTGCCTTGCCTGTTAATGTTTTATTAGCCAGGATCAGAGTACATCCGGGACTTATTTGTTGGACATACAAAAGCGAGTGCAGGGCAGATTATGTGCCTCTTTTTCCTTCAGCTGCTCCACGGAAAGGATTATCTCCACCCTATGTCCCTCCCTCAACCTCTAGATTAGTTGGGGACATAAGTTAGTGAATTGTGTGGACCGGGTTTGCTGAAAATAAATTAGGCTTTTTAGATTTCATGTAAACTATTTCAGTGGTTATCAAATAAACGGCCAAGAGTGTGGCCAAAATATGCCAGTTACGGTTTCTGTATATTATTTCCAGCAACATCAGGAGCTCAACCTTGGCAATGTACATTATAGGGTATATAGGTTAAGCAAGAGAGAAGCATAAAATTTGTATATCCACAAAAACAACAAAATTAGTAACATATCTGCTCAGTGATAAACACAAAACGCAGGTACAGTCCGTTTTTCCTATTGAGGGTAATTAAACACCGACAAAGTATATTTGACCCAATCTAAGAAAACAAATACTAATAAATACAATAGGAAGATAAAAAGGCCATTTTTGTATCTTTTGCCATGATTTGCCTATTTGTTGTATCAATACTAAAACAAAGCTAGTAACTGATACAACAGAATTTGTTGCTAGTACACAAATTGGTAGAGCAGATAAAAAGAAAAATTGAGACAAGATTTTTTAAAATTATTATTCGTCCATCTCACACTGTACCGCTTAGTCAGAACATTTAAAGATCAAAAGCATTCAGCTGAGAGTAGAAAAAAAAACATACCACGAACTGGGCGACTTGGTTTTCGTGACCAAGTGAGGATAAATATAATAAATATGAATAAATATAATAAATATAAATAAACATAATAAATATAATTTGTTATGATCCTCGTGTGACGACACGTAGCTATTGACCGAAGCCCATTTTTTGCGTGTTAAAAAAGATTAGACCTATTGGCAAAAACGTATTAAGTACTATTCTGGCCGAGTCCATTTTATTCTGCAGTTATTTTCCAGAACCGAAGTCTCACTGAATATCAATGGTCTAGTTTAAGCAAACGGCCATTCTGCGAATGCAGGCCGACGATTATAGTTTTTTTTGCGTTGCATGTAGTTTATCAAATAAATCAGAACAAAGGGGAATAAATCAATCTTCAATAATGACGATCCGTTCTCACGTCCTCGTTGAACGTACGAAAATACTGCCGCCTAGCAAATATATCTAATTGAATAATTAGACAATTTCAATTCCGTAGAAGACAAAAGGCCTAGTATTACTGGAAGTGAAAGTTACTGATTGCCTTAGCAGGGGAGGATTTAGGGGGAGGATGCAGGGGGTGCGCAGCCCCCTGAGATGAAGCCGTCTTCTTCGTTTTCGCTTTTAAAATTTGTTTACCTCACCAGTCAGTTACGCCATTCCTTAGAGTTGCACCCCCTCCTAAGGAAAATCCTGGATCCGCCCCTGCTTAGGGTTTTAAGTATGAAAGTGCTGTAGTTCAAACAATTCCTCAAAGAAAGTAAACACCATTGTCAATTTATTTGAGCAAGAGCGTCATAACTAGGAGCTGGTCATGCAAGGCTTTTACTAATCTAAACCGGTTAGTTTATAGCGACCAACAATTGTTTAAAACTTGTGAAAAAGAATTACTCTTTGTCCATACAACTCTACTTTGTAAAGCAGGTACACAAAAGAGAAAAACCTGCGAGAATCATTTCGCTCATCAGCTTGTGACTGGGCTATAAAGGATTTTGATGATCTCCATGCACATTGGGTGGGATGAGCAATTCTTTCAGTGTTAAGCCGCCGTGGACCAGTCCAAGCGTACAGTTGAAATGCGGTGTAAACTTTTGAAGCTGTGAGAAAATCTCGAATGGAAGATAACAGCATTGAAAAGTTTCTATTACTGGAAACTATCTGATATGGTGAAAAATCTGATGTCGTATGGTGAGTAGGGATCAGTCAAGACTGCACCTTGCAATAACAAGTGTTGAATTAGAAAATTATCAGTCATGTTAGAATGCATTCAGTCACAACGATTTCCGTAATGTTAAATTACTTAAATCTTCCTGCTTGAAAAAAAAATTTCCACTGAGGTTTAATGCGACATTAATACATACACGTCCGACACGCCCAAGTACGTTTAACATATAAATTCACAGCCATATCCACCTACCTGATATCTCAGTACAACAGGCATAGGTTTTAATGATTCCAATAGGATGCAGGGCTAATATTATGTTGGTCTGAAGTTAATTTTGTTAAAACTTAGGGGAAACCTAGAACACTAAACCATGTCCAACAGGAAAACACAACAACCACCGGTGATTTTATAGTAGACAGAAAAAAAAAAACGGAAACAAGACCTAAAATAAACTTACAGTTTAGACAAATAGGCAGAACAGTATGAAGCACACCAAGGTGATAACATTTATACAGGAATACAAATTCACACGCTGATTTTATCCGATGACCTTACCTTCCAATTAACATTGGCCATGCTTACGCCTCCATACTAGCGGTCCTTTTAAAAGCTGCAAACCTTTATCCTTAAGAACTGCTCTCAAATATCAGCGCTTTTAAGATCACAATACCAAGAAAATATTGAATCAATAATGCTTTTGTCTGTAAGCACAAAAAAGAACGGGTGTTTTAGAGAGGCCTGAGGCCATTCCAACTTTAATAGCAAAACACTTTGCAGCTTGCTGATATGCATTGTTTGTCAAAATTCACTTGGGTAGCGAAATGAAATATTACATTTTTTTGTTAGAAACTGAAGGTTTTCATTCAAAGCGGACGATAATTACAAATCGTTTTATACATGGTTTTTACAAGGTTTTAATTAACGAACGATCTTTTACCAGAATTCACAAAAGAGACAACGTCACCCATTTGAATTGAACACAGGAAATATCAACTAGATTTGAAACGTAATTTTTTTAATTCCTCGTGCTCTTTTGGCACTTTTAAATAGCGGGCTGCATTTTAATAATACAATCTGAAGTTACGTTTTCTGTTTCTACGTTTTACCGACGGAAATATCATTCTGTGCATGCTAAACAATTCATCACTGTCTATGCCTAGCTATGTTTACTTTCATCGGCGCGGCCACCTATTATTAACCACAATAGTACAAACGTTCCATTTATCTGCGATCAATACAGCAGGATGTTAACGATATGATGGACACTTGATGGCAGGTGCTCTTACCTGATCATAGTACAGCCTCTTTAAAATTAAGGAGATCTCCAGGAAGTGATCGCTTCAGAAATATTATCAGCTTACATGAGTTTAAAAAATATTTTATTCTGAACACGGTTCATTTCATACTTTTCTCACTTTATTTCAATCATCCATTTTATGTCAGTTCAGATCATTATTATAATGATGCAAGGCCAATCATTAAACCGTAAATCACAATTACTGAAATCCTTCATTATTGGCCGGTTTCTTGTACAACTGGGCGAGAAGAAATGAAGGCAGTTTGTATGTCTGCTGTTGATTTCTCCTACATCCCTGATCTTCTATGTTCTCAAGTTTAAATGCTGTGGCGTTGATTTTCCTAGCGCGTCAACTGTAATCAGTCATTAGATCACGTCAGTAGACATCAAATCCTTGTTTTCTTTAGGCTTTAGATCAACATATTTTTCAAAGCATGTCAGTCAATAAACCCAGTTATATGGATTGGAAAAAATGAAAACATCCATTCAGATACAGAAATGGCAAAAAACATCAGTTTAAAAAAGCAGTTCATACAAAACACAAATGTATGAGAAAATCATGAGATCTCTTTGCAGAACCCAATGACGACATTCATTTCTACTTCGCATCAATCACCTTGGGAAAATCTAAAAAATGCGTCCCTCCTTAAAAGTCTCGACTCCTCGAAAACTGAATAATTTAGCTTCGACCATTTTTTGTAAATAGCCAACTGCCAAGTAGTCCTTTTTATTCCAATGGTTTTCGGAAATCCCCCAACGGTCACTGAAATTTTCTGCTAGCAAAAGGGATTATGAGATGATTAGAAGCCTCACGTTTTCGTGAACCATCAAATAAAACCTAAGGTCTTTAGAAAATGGACGAAAAACCCTAATAAATTCGAGAAGACTCAAGTTCCCCTAGAATGACCGAAAAGATAAACATTTATAGCGCAGCCTAAAATTGACTAGCATATGTGAAAAAAAAAAAAAGAAAATACATTCCTCTCAGCCAAAAACAGCGTTTTAAAACATTTGAAAGACAACCGTCGTTAGGCTTGTTTCACCAAAAAGAACTTGCCCCAAAGTCAAGAGAAATTACCACTTTAAATCGCATGACCTAATGGTCTTTAACGCTACAAGCGTCGGTCGTTTGATGTCTGAAACTCTGAAGAGCCCAGTTGAACTCGTTACAAAGTGTTCATGCATGGAATATAAATTATAATTTGGAGAGTTGGTTTTTGTGGATGGAGCGGTAGCAAGGAAGTACACCGCCTCCTGCAGGTCGTAACTCGATGGGTTATAGCGTAATTATAAATTAAAATAATATAATAAATTCATAATTCAAAATAATTTTTACTTTCAAACGAGATTAGTTGAGCTAATTTATATACATAAAAAATAATTTTAAATTGGCAGCCATTTATGAATAGGGTCTATTGATGACAAATTCTTGAAATACATCTTCTGACACACATGTATGTATTTCTCGTATAGACTGTTCACAGCCTCTCTACTTTTAAACCCATGCAAAAGAAAAAGCGAGTGAAGCGAAGTACGCGGGGGTGGGGATAGGTCGGCGAGCGAAGCGAGCCAAAGGAAGAATAGAGAGATTGTAGACATCTTTGGAAAAAAAAATTCGTTTTTAAGGCTCGACCCCTGTTATTGCCTTGTTGCTGACAGCTCCACCTCTTGAACAATTAAATAGATCGGATCAATTAAATTTGAGCGGTAAATTGCTGATTACAAGTTCAGTTTGCAAACAACAGCACGTACGTTCGTCTCAGACATCCTCAACAAGCGGTGGACATCAAGCGGTGCTTTTGATTTATGTAGGATATGCGCTTGCTCCTTTGCTATTCGCTTGAGATATTTTGGTAAGAAGTATACCCCATATATCAACGGAAAAATTTTTTGCGGAGCCTAAACGCGAAGGTGTGACATTAAGGGTGACACAATTGTGTAGCGGAGAATCTTTGTTC
>Ga0126338_10000670_pt1 | contig 19612 bp, 9 predicted proteins | sample OrbCmetagenome_2_FD_92529 | JGI IMG/M metagenome (GOLD analysis project Ga0126338, IMG submission 92529) | Coral microbial communities from Petempiche,Puerto Morelos, Mexico - Orbicella C C metagenome | ecosystem: Host-associated > Invertebrates > Cnidaria > Coral | place: Petempiche,Puerto... | reverse complement strand
CTTAAGCAAACAGACGTAAACGCGTTGAGTCGTGGGGCAAAAACATGAAACATTTCGGGAATTTCGGACGCCATTTCCCCCGCGCGACATCCGCAAAAATCCTCGCAGCATGTACGCGCGTGTGCCGCAAATGATGGCGCAATTTGTTCTAAAAATAGAATTATTGTCCCATATCATGGGGACAACCCCAACACTTGAAATGGCGCGCGCTTACGGTCTCCGTCCCCGATTATGGCTCCTGGTGGAGAGCGAAATATGTTCGATTTGTAACGCTAAATATTCCGAAATATGAACATTTTACACGTAAAAGTAATAAAACTCATTAACTCCTCGTGTGTGTGAGTGGGTTGGTGGGTGGGTGGGGTGGTTATAACTGACGAATTTCACTAATACTGATTTAAAATTCAATATTCATAACATGTATACATGTATACCCAACTCTTTCAACTCTAGCGATGGAGTTGATATTAGGCTGAGGGAAACCAAAATCAGTTAGAAATAACCAGGTTTAAATATGCGGCGTCCAACTGAAGTTTACTACAAATTTAAAAATACAACTATAAGAATACAATATAATAATTTACAAATTACACTAAATATAAAGCATACGAGTAATGACGACCCCCCATTTTTGCCTCGGTTGAATGTGTACAATTTTTAGCTATTGAAAAGAAAAATGTTTCACAATAAAACATACACATCAGTACTACTAAAAATTAGATATTGAAATTATAAAAACTGAAAAGGATGTTTCTCTTGAATTCACTTAACTCACTGCAAATCTTTTCAAGACCTAGCATCATGCAAGATACCTATCGACTTCAAATATTTAAGGAGCTTATGATACTTCGTATTTTGGCCCTTTGGGTGAAATATTCGAAGAGAAATTTGCTTTCACTGCAAAACTTCAAAATCTCTGGTTGAAAAAGTGCTAATGAGCTCATACATCCTCTGTAAATTTTGTTTAAATTTGTGTAAATTTGAGTTTCCGCGTCGCAGAAAAAGTATACATTTAATAGACCAATTTCGATAAATCAAAATTCAGCTTAAAACAATAGACCTCAGTACGACGCTCTGGGGAATAACTACAGAGTTTGTGGGGTTTATTCCCCAGAACCTCTTGCTGAGGTCTATTGTGTTAGGCTGAATCTTCATATATCGAAATTGGTCTATTTTTCCGTGTACAAATTTCATGGCACGGTAAATCGTGCTATACCCTTTCAATATTCAGAACTGATATTTTTGTAGCTTGCTCAGAAAGTGGATCGAGGCAAATATTGTAAGCAAAGATTCCCCGTGCACAATGCACAACTCATTACAACTTTTTACGAAACTGAAAACTGTATGTTCAACATCTAAATCTACATGTGTAATCTGCAAAGGGAATTACCCATATCACTGCAGATGTAAAAGAGAAAAAAAAATAGGAAATGCTATGTTCTATGTGCTATGCTATGTTAACTTTGCAATGTTCACACTGGGTTACCATTCTGGTCATTCTGTATGTGCCCTCTTATTCCCGTGGCATCCACAAACTTCTGCTTGACCTCTTTCAAAATATCCTTATCACCACGGAAAAGTTTCTGCCAAAAGAATTGAAGAAAACTATGATACAGTGAAGCGTTTACTACCATCAGCATGAGGTTGATGATTTCCAGCGGTTTAGGCAAAATATCGCGACTATTATTGTTGACTGTATAAAACTTAAAGGCGACTTGAGCTGAAGTCGCTAACAACTTGCAAAGATTGTCCAGAACGTAAATGGACAATGTGATGCAGTAAGCAGCTCTTGAAATACGTCGAAAACCTCTCTGTGTACAAGGAGGAAAGGTGAAATTCAGTTGAAGTAGTAAATATAACGTCCACAGCTTAGAAACGGTCACTAAACATTCGATATCGATCTTTGCCTTTTTATTTTGAATCATAATTAAGACATCGTACAGAACTACAAGAGCTGTGATAGTATTAAGAGACCAGAAGTAGGGCTTTCGGACGAGGCTCTTCAATATTACTTTATTCCCCACTGGCCTTAGTTCAGGTAGCACTGTTCTGTTAAGCAAACAGATGTATACGGTCGACGTTAAAATTGAGCAAATCAGCCACAAAGTCTTCCAACAATATGCATCACATTTTGGAGCATCATACACTGTAAAGTTGGTGCAGTCCACAGTGGATGAACCGTGGTATAACATACAGTCCACCTGGAATGTGGAAAACATCACCAATGAACCCAACCTAAACAGCTGGAAAAGGATGCAAAGTGGTGGAAAACACGAAGAAACCAGATCGACAAGCATTCTGCAAAGCTGTGGAAGAAAACGATGATGTTGTGTTGTCAGTAGTAATAATAATAATAATAATAATAATAATAATAATAATAATAATAATAACAATTATAATTTGAAAATGTTTATTAATTATTTATTGAGCTCATTCAAATTCTTCACGTAAACGTTGCGTGATTATTATTTACGGCACAAAACTATTTAGAAATAACAATTCTAATAAAGTCGTTTAAAAAGGAAGCAAAATGTAGTTTACAGAAATGAATAAAACTGGAAAAAGCTGACAATTAGAATGACTTGTTTAAAATGTCGCCGAAACGTAACAAAAGTATCTGCGGTTTGTGTCGTCGATTGTACGCCAGAAATAACAAAAAACAAAAGAAAATTACTCTCAACTTTACAATACACGTTCTACTAATTATGGAATCTTAATCATAATAATCAGAAGTCTTTTAAGAGGAATGTTCCCATCACTTAAAAGTGGTTCAGTTTCAGGGAGGTCCTCAAACAAAAAGGTCATAAAGTTTAAGATACCAGTCAAAATAAATGTTGAAAAATAAAAGAATGAAATAGAAAATGCTAAAATAAACTAATTTAGATAATCTGATCACAAGACGTTCTAAAAATGATGATGATGTCGATGAAATGATGTCAATGATTTGTCTTTGCCTTGTCGATGAAATGTCGGTTAGGAAAAAGATTGCTTCTTTCCACACCATTCGCAATGTTCTCCCCCTCCCTGTCAGTAGAGTCGAACCCCGTGACTCCAAAACGTAACGCTAGTATCTAATAAGTCGACTTTGTTCACTTAATTTGGTCATTCGCAGTTTAAAGACAATCCAGCCATAGATGTAACAACAGTTTTTAAACTGATCATAGTGGCTCACAGTCACTGGCTATTTGACTTGAAGTAGGCAAGGTAAAGTCTGCATACGAGCCAAGTGGCCCATCAGTAGAGACTAGGAGTATTTCCACTCCCCCCCTTGATGGGATGCTAGTCCATCGCAGGGTTACACACAGCAATGAATTCGCCGATGCCCATTTATTCACCTGGGTGAAGAGAGGCACTGCGAGAGTGAAGTGTCTTGACCGAGACACAACACAATGTCCCCGGCCAGCGCTCGAACCGGGATCGTCGAGCGCACAAACCATAAGGTGACCGCGCCTCCCACTGAAATAAAATTTGTTGAGAATAATGGGACTAATCACTTTATGACAAACACAACAGATGTCCTTGTGTTTGTCGCCTTTAAGACTGAATACACATTTGCGCATCGCTCCCTAAAATTGCAAATGAAATACGTCGCCAAATACCATACACACTATCGATCACATAGCCCCTTAAACACCTCAGTTTGGCAGATAAATCCACATCAGAGGCCTAGTTCAGCGTGCAAAGATCCAATTTTGCTTCATGAACCCGTTCATATTTCATATCGACCATTTGTTCCATGGTTATCGCTAGTTATTGCCGTTAACTGACAAATTTCATTAGCAAAATCATGTTCAAATTTCTCAGAAAAGTGATATGCAAATGACTAAATTTCGAGGGCTTTATCAGGCCTAATAACGAAATCAAGTACTTTTCAAGGCCCTTAACCAGATTTCAGAACTTTTCGAGACAACTACTAGAATTCAAGACCTTTTCAAGATTGTAAGAACCATGTGAATTTCGGTTTATCAATCGATGCTCAGTTGCATCCCCGGTGCTCGATGCCCCTTGTAGTTCGTCCGCGAATCAGCTCTTAAACAAAATCGCATACTAAGAATATGTGCGGTGCTTGTCAAAACATGAGTAAGAATGCACTTACTTACGGCTTGACTTCGTTCTTAATAAGTTACGCAGCTATTGGATCGCCGCTCAAGTGGAAGTTACGATTTCATCGCCAGCTTGCTTTCTTTGGAAACATTCAGTGAATCGGAACTTCTGGATGGTTCTGCGTGACTCTCCCCAGCACTATGCCGCAAGTGAATTACGAGAACTTGCTACGACGTAATGTAAGTGTCAACATCAAGCCAAACGAACTGTACAGCAACATAAATAAAGTCAAATAGTGCAGACTTCATTTTCCGTGGCGTGCTTGGTAATATCAGTAATATTTTGGATCACATTTCTTTAGTAAAAAGATTGATCTCGTTGCATGTTGTTGAATGATGACATTCCGCGAAAAGCGGAAGTAAAAAAGCTGTTATGTTATTAAAGAAATACGGAGCCTCGTCCCACGGCGATGCTAAATGGCGCAGCCAGGCTGAATTAAGTAAAGTCATTATGAAAATTCGAATTCCCCCCTTTTTACGTTGGAATATGATGGTCTCTTTCGGGAATCAAACCTTCTGCCATAGCCTTAATACGTTATATTCAGTAGAATGTCGTTACTGTATTTAAGTCTGCGAAATGCTGAGCAGTCGGACAGGCAAAATATTATGGTCTGTTATCATTGAGCCTACTCGTTTTGGGTTGTTTAAGTCACGTGTTATTTTACCCTTAACGTCAGAAGAAAAAACCTGTCAGTATATTGATTTTTATTAGTTGTACCGCCTCGCTTCGTCGAATCCAACTGACGGCGTTCCAAGACTAAGTCTAGTATTTTCGATACTTTAATTTATTTGTAACAATAAAGCATTTATAACTGTCAAAGTGCATTAATCAATCAATTTACAAAGGTTTACAGAAAGGCCGTTCTGGAAATTGAATGAAACGCAACGTTAGATCAAAAATTTATCAAGCACTGCCGAGTTTTTAAACCGAGAGCGAGTTCTCCTTGCTTGTTGGTGTTTGTATTTCCTTCGAGTTCTGTGCTCATTTATGATTGAGTGCCTTGTTTATATATTTCGGAGAGGACGGAGGGAGGGAGGGGTGGCTGCCTATGGTGGTCGGTAAAAAATGCTTCTGTTAACTAGCTAAGAATTACTTTTCTCTTCCTTGCTGTCGGTTCATTTGTTTTTCATTGGTTCAAAGTAAAACAAGCCCAAATATACAAGTTACGTAATTCACCTCACCGCTTGAGGAGGTAAACCATAAAACTGGTAGAATTAGTCAAAACTGGTACCTGTTGCGATGTGACATCTTCTCTTTACGAGTTGCAGCATTGTAAATAGTTTTACTGGCAACAAGGATTAAATGACATGTTTAGTTTCCCTGCAACTAGAAAGTCTTCACTACTAATTTTTCACGCACAGAAACACTGGGTTCAGTTCTAGGGAAAAACGTTTACTCCGGCAGAGCATTTGAAAGAAAACATAAATTATATTTATGCCAATTATTTTTTGTCTTATCATTTAAGCTACTTAGAGCATTTTGGTGACAACACTTCACAAAAAGACAAAACCTGCTTTTGTTCAATTACAGGAGTCTGCAATTATATTTAATTAATTGAACTGGCGACTGAAAATAGCCACATTCTCAGCTTCGAAATTATAGTAATACATTTCATTTGCGGTGACCTATTCAAGGGAGCCTTTTTGCGTGGCAGGGAGCCATGTAACCGAAATAAATTTGTCTTTTCGTTGTAACGACAGGAGATAGCATTAAACACGACTAAAGCAGACGAAAGAGAATTATAAAAAAGAAACTTAATCAAGTGAACGTATTTATTTTATTTGTTATTTTTGCTTAGAGTAATTCAGAGCGCTTGTTATAATCAATTATCTCGGATGTTTTAATGTTCCGCTGCAGCTTGCTCTTCCCCTCCACCAGTGTCGCCGGCCTTTTACGATTTATTAATTTCTTAGAAACGAATGAAAGATTTGAAACGTTGCTTATTCACCACTGGCTATCACTAGCTTCAAATAATGATCATCTCTAAGACCTCTAAGTATGGAGTCCCCCGTGCGCAAGACAACACTTGCACTTACCCCTCCCCCACTTCCCAGCCAGCTGGAAGGGGCCCCGGGAATTGTTCAATGTGTCAGGAGAAGCTGCTCGCTGTTAGCATCTGGGTGGTGGGATCTTTGCCTAAGACACGCCCTCTCTTAGTCCACCGAAAATAAAGTATATTAAGCGTATTTAGATGCTGTGTGCAAGAACTGACCTGATTTTGAGATATGCCGCATAATTGCTAACAGACAAATTCTTGTGATCAAAAAAATTAGGAGACATGATGCAATGTTGCAGGTGTGTTAATTAGTTATTTAAATTCGTTTATTGGCTTTGATTCCGATTCAAGTTTCTCCTAACGTTAGTTATCGCTACAGCTAGCGCAACGTCCTTAAAATAGACAACAATAACAATTTTCATATGAAAAATCCAACTTCCTTATGCGCAGGTAAAAACAGTTTAATTATAGCCAAACACGTCGCAGCTTTGCTTACTTTTACGTTCATCATGTTTATTTACGTCTGGAATTAAATTCACCTGTTTTGTTTACACGCTTTGCGCTGGCAGGGGCCGGCCACAAAATAGCGGAGGAAGCGATTTTAACCAATCACCGACGACATTTAGCCTGCCAGAACTTGATTGTAACGCTTAACTCGCAAATCTCGGCGGCTTCTGAGCCTAAGCCAACTATAAACAAAGCTAACCAAAAGTTAACTTTCGTGATTGATTAGCACTTAATCAAGCAAAGAAAACCATAACGTGGAAACACTGAAACGCAAGTCGAGAGTCTGCAAGTTGCAAGGTGTCTTTCGAAGACAAATGTCTTCTCGTGCTGGACCGCAGACAAACTCGTCAGACGTTCAGCACAGCGGTATCCAACGGATACCTTAAATGATTTTTCCACGCGATTATTTTACGTTTGGCACCTGCGTTGCACAACACAACTGAAAGCTATAGACTCAGGAGTTTTTGAAGCATCTGCGCAGGAATATAACATTTAGTGGCGACAGATCTTTTCTCAAACTTTAAACAGATGCAAACATTTCTGGATAAGCTGTGGCGCAACTAACAAAACGGTAAACTTGGTTAAAAAATGCGGCTGTTTGTCATCACGAAATTTTGCGCGCTTCTGATTTTATCACACTTGGCGCTTGACGCGAGAGCAGAATGGAAGAATCTTATCAAAGTGAACGTGCCGGAAGGAAAGTTAGAAGACCCTGTTATTTACAATGAGTTTCCTTATCCAACCGGTGATGAAAAGTATACGCTGTTATACGCCCAGAAAGGAGATTCGCTCTACGAAGTTGTCTTATTCCAGGTCTCCGACATAGGCGTCATAACAACAGTCCAACCTCTGATTTACGAGAAAGGAAAAGCAAACCAGTACGACTTAACGATCGTCCGAAGATCTTCCAAGAAGACAAACGGAGGACAGGCCGCCACTGTGCGGGTGACGGTGCAAGACGCGAATATCTTTCCGCCAGCTTTTCCTTTTAGTTTATACAATGGTACCATCAAAGAAAATTCGCCAGAAGGGACTGTAGTTCTGGGTTTGGAAAACTGCCACGCCGAAGACCGCGATGAATCCGGGATAAAAACATACAAAATTATCAAAGGGAACGAGAGGGGATATCTTAAAGTTGAAAAATACGACGTGGGTGTGAAAAGTTTCTTGCGTTTGCTAGCGACAAACACGCCTATCAAGCGAGGGAAAACCACACCCTTCATTACGTTGGTCGTCGAAGCTGAAGACATGAGGGTTCCGCCATTAACAGCCCGTACAACCATCGGCGTCAGGATCGAAGAAGTGAACGACTACCCTCCTGTTTTTAACGAAAGCAGCTACGAGCGAGAAATAAGTGAAGACACCCCGCTCATGACATCAATTATGAAGGTGCAAGCTACAGACAAAGACGAAGGAATAAGTGGAGAGGTGTATTATTTCTTTCAGACTTTGTCAAGCTTTTTTACCATTAATGCCTTCACAGGAGAGATAACTCTGGTTCGCGAGTTAGATTACTCACAGAGCGCACAGCGCCTGCATCAACTGACGGTAAGAGCACGTGACGCAGGAATTCCTTTTAAGGAAACGTCAGCCACTGTTAAGATCACTGTGGCTAAAGATATCCCTAACTATCCTTTCCAAGCGTCCCCGAACTCCGATCAACAAAACACTGCCCCTTCCTTCCCAGAAGCACCGTGCCACTTTACAATTTACACGTCATTTCCGGTAAAGGCGAGTCTTGGCGCCATCTATGCGCGGGACGATGATCCACCAGGACCCAACAAGGAGCTGCGGTACTCTCTAGGCAGCTCCTCCAGTCAGTTTAGCCTCGACACTTACAGTGGTGTTTTGACAGTGAATAATGACCTTGCTGCACAGACATACAGTTTGGTGGTGCGTGCGCAAGATCAGGGTAGCCCTAAAAAAACCGCCGAGGCCCAAGTGAAAATCAAAGTGCAGAATGTTGACGATCCCTATAACCATCCTACCTTCAGTAATCCCATACAAGCTATAACAGTTGCAGAGAATACTGCGGTGGGTAAATCTGTATTTCGAGCTTCGGCGAACTCCGGCTCAAGCTCGAGCAAAGGCGTCGTATACTCGGCAATCTTCGGTTCCGCGATGCCATACTTCGAACTGGACGAGAAGACGGGGGTGTTGAAGACCGCCGCCCCACTGGACAGAGAAACACACTCAGAGTATGATTTGATGATAGAGGCGAGAAACGAAGAGAAAATCCCCCGCCATAGCCATCTCTACCTCGTCATACACATAACAGATGTGGACGATTCCTACCCGGACTTCACCAAGCCAGTTTATGACGCCAGCGTGCCTGAGCGTAACCCAGAAGGGACCTTTGTCACCGTAATCCATGCAATAGATCAAGACAGTGCTTCTATCACTTACGACGTTTCCAGCTCGCCCGAATTTAAAATTGAAGCGAGCACAGGTGTAATAAGAACGAAAAGAAAGCTTGACAGAGCAACTGGCGACAGAAGATTTCTAATTTATGTGACGGCAACGGACGGAGTAGGAAAGACCTCGAGCGCGATCGTAAATATCGACGTCACCAGTGCTCAAGATTCAGCTCCCAAATTTAACTCGGAATCGTACAAGGTTTCTGTGCGTGAAGGCCAGGGAAAGGTGCCGAACTTATTGTGCATCGCCGCGACCGGAAGTAACGGAGCAGTGAAATATTCATTAAAATCTGGTCCAGCAGACAAATTTAAGATCAACGAGATCACAGGTAAGAATTAACCATTATTCAGAACACTCGTAACGATATGCAAAGTTGAAATAAGTAACAACAATGCCGCTTTCTCGACTAGGTGAGCATTGTTCGCACTAGCTACATAATAGCTTTTCAGTAAATAGCGAGACGACTTGTTCACTCCATTCGTGCTCGGTTTTCCACCCGGTTTTCTAGGGGAGCACGGATCTGGGAACGGCCCGGGTCGTACCGCTAGACTCGATCTCCCCTAAGCCAAGCTGTTCCAATTTGGTTTAGTCCGCGGGGCAATCAATATTCTCAGTTGTTAAATAGAATACGCATAAGTGACACTGCAGTGACTTTTAAACGTTTTGCAGTCTAATAACGCCTTTCCTATAAGAGACAGATCATCATACTGTTGAGTGGGAAGATTTTCTTTCGGTTCAGGTTACGTAATAGTTATTCTTTTTGATTCTATTTGTTCCACACACTTCTTGTTCGTGACTCGCTTTGCACAGCACTTTTTCTCGAGTTTTCTCCTATAGAAATTTTTTTTTCAGCAACCCTTCCCTCCCAGAAAAATATAGTGATCCATTATTCACCTCCTGCGTTTATTTTTAACTTTTTGTTTTATCGGACTGTAATTCTGGGTCTTTTTTTTCAGGCCGCAATTTTATCGGATTCAAGCATTTGACAAACCCTTCTTCAGTGTAACCAGACTTATCCTTACAATTAGACTCGTAATTCTTACACTGCATTTTATCTCCACTGATCAATTAATTAAATCAGTCTGAATATGAGGAAGGACATGTTGCCATATTGAATCGTGACATTCTTTAACAAGAAAGAAATAACCTTTTCTAGATCTTAAGCAACCACGACAAAACAGCCATTATGTTTTTAATTGTGATATCAATATCGGCGCATTTCATTTTGAGACTGCAGATTGTCTTTACTAATAGATAACGAGCAATTTATTTAGGATATAAAGTTTGAGGTTGCGACAAAAATTAGATCTTGAATTTGTGAAAGTATATTGAGCAGCCGTCAAAATATTTGGAAAATTAGGAGCAAATACTACATTCAGTCTTATCTTATTTTTATAGACGACATCGAAATTGGAAGAATAACTCAAAAATAGTTTCAGGGCGCTTTATTAATTAAGCTTGCGTCTAGTTGGTTTTTCTACATAAACCACAAATTATTTTGATCTGAAATGAATCAGTGCTTTGTCCTGTATACACAATATTTTTTTTTCCTGAATCGTAAATGAGGATTTTGAATCAAATTTCGTGATTAGAACCAGATAATTTGCCAAGATTTTTGACGAAAGGAAATGTTTAAGTTGTGCTAATTTAACTTTCGTATAAACATAATTTCATTTCTGGCTTACAAGAAGGGTGTTTTTTACTTTAATTAAAAAGTTATTAGCTCAATGAAAAGAACTCTGCAGGTGTCAGTTGCGTTTTAAACCTTAGGGGAGATAAACCCGTGATTTAATTGGTTCACGTGCATGAGGATCCGCCAAAAAATCAATATCATTGAAAATAGAGGAGGAGGTTCGCTGTGTGACTCCTTGTAAACGACGGAAAGCTCGAAAAGTAAGCACATATCTCACGAAACTGTAACTTTCAGAGAGAGGTTTCTTTCTCAATTTTTAGTTCAGTTATACTGTTTCTTGCGATACTTTTCCCGAGGCGCTCGCTTTAAATTACGAGGCCAAATTGTCAAAATGTAAAATTTTCTTTTTGTTTTTTTAATCCTACAATGGCATTTTTTTGGAACCATGCTGTTACAATATGCGCAGGTCTCCAGAAAAACAAGCGGACAGGGTCGCTATTGTTGCCAATGTTAAAAATATAATGAAAAGGTCTCTTAAAATACATTAGAAGTAAAATCTATTCTGATCAAAATCCATTCTGACCAACAGGAACGCTATCCGCGGAGAAATCGTTCAACTACAAGCTCGAGAGAAGCGGCTACAGATTTCAAGTTGAAGCTAAAGACGAAAGCTCTCCCAAACCGTCACCTGCGTCGGTGACAGTACTAATTACAAATGAAGATGGACCACCAATCTTCACGAAGAGGAACTATGACGTTACAACAGTGGAAAACGTGGCTTCGGGAACCATACTTCTTGCAAGTGGTGACAGCGGTGGCGAAGGAGCGTTTCGCTTCTCTGTCGAAGAAGACAAATCTTCATCTGATTTTGAATGTACTTTGGATGATATCAAAACAACAGACATACTTGATCACTTTCGAGTCTCTCGTGTCGGCTGGGAATGCCAATTAGCAGTGATTAAAAATTTCATTCAGATTTCCACCCGAGAATTTAAATTCCAAGTGCGCGTGGCCAACATCTTGCAGCGAAATCTATTCGGTACAGCTGGCGTGACAGTCAAAGTGACAGATACGGATGACCACCTTCCTGAGTTCACGCAATCCTCGTATTGGGTGTCTGTCGCCAGCGATACTCCCTCGGGTACTAGTCTGTTACAAGTTACAGCTACCGGCAAGGATAACCCAGGGAAAACTGACTTCGTGTATGACCTTCTGCCTAAAGAAAGGTGTGTGACTATTTTATGTTAATCAGCCACGACTAAATCTATTTTCTAAGTCCAATTAGCTGTAGGGAGAATATAAACTACAGCACAATATTTGAGAGCTTAAGCGATGGCGACGCCGAGGACAATGCCTAGTAAAAATGGATTCACAGTTTATCTTCGACTTATCTAGATCTTTTCAGTACGCCGATAGGTCTAACAACCTGCTTAAACTAAATATGTCAAAAAAAACAAAAAAGCCGAGGTGGCTAACGTTCTCCAAACTACGCAGAACTTGGTCATTTCACGTTGTTGTTTTGCAGAAGACGGCTACGAAATGCACGAAGATTTATAACGCACGTGCACAGCCATTGTTCTGCACATTAGTAATAGTAACTGGATCGAGTGGAGTACAGTTCAGGGAGTAATCGTACCTATAACTTAAATTCTCGATCATGATTGGTTCTCCGCGCGCCTATAATCGGCGCGCGATCACGTGAGTGCCCAGTTACAGGTATCCAATTACATCTCTTTGTAATTGGACACCTGTCATTAGTTACCTACGCCATTCGCACGTCAATTAAGCGCTTCAATGGCTCACGTTTTAATGTTTTTTACAATTTTTTAGACTTATGCAAAGCGCAACTGATTTTTTCATTCATAAGAAAATACCTTTTTAATTTCGAAATCTTTTTATAGATACGATAAATTAGCAATCGAACCTCCTATCGTACAATTTAGGGAGTAACAATACACTTGAAAAAATTCTCGATTCTGATTGGCTAAAAAGAAGTGCAGTTTTCATGTAACATCAGTGCAAATTTGAAACACCAGTGCAAGTTACAAAGAAGACATCCGAAGTTAGTACGAAGACACTCATGGATATTGATGGTAATCCGAGGAATTTCGAAGGAGTACGAAGTTCGGACGAAAATTTTTGAACTCCTCCAACAATCAGACGAACCCTTCCTAAGATTTCTTAGAGACTGCCGAAGATCACCCGAAGCTCGCCGAAGACTTTCGAACATTTTTGGAATTTTTGCGAACATTTTCGGAAATGTTCGAAGTTATTGGAATACCTACCACACTCCAGCCTACCCAACGACAAATTTCGAAATTACGTCTTTTCAGAACTTCTTTTGAGCCAAAAAGTTACTAGCGCTGTCCGTAAGTTTCAAAAAATGTAAGAGAGACTAAGAGGGAAGCCATAAGAGCGTAGGTAATTGACGTGCGAATGGCGTATCCAATTACAACGTTTTTTGTAATTGAATACCTGTAATGGGACACCCACTTGATCGCGCGCCGATTACATGACAAATAGATAAGCGGAGGGTACGATCGACAATTTTGTTATTGAGACGACTAAACGATTAAACTTAGAATTTTTTCGGCAATGCTCTCGTTGCCGTTGCCGTCGTGGTATGCTTAAGCTCCCCACTATCTTGATGTGGTGCCAAATTCTCAGAACGTGCAAAGCAATTAGCCTAGGAATTAGGGGGCTTACAAGAAACTTGGAAATTTAAAGAAACATAGGCCCCGTTTATATGGTCTCGGATACCCGAGATAACACTTAACAACTTTAAGCTTATTTCTTTTCAAACTTCAACCAACCGTTTACATTAGGATCGCGAACCCGTCTAGGGAGACGAGACAACGCGGGTGGACGAGTTGTCCCGCCTCGGCAGGTAGGGTAACTCTGGCAAGCGGGACAACTCTCGGCGTGACGAGAGTCACGTTATTTCCAGATTTAGGATTTAAAGCAGAAATTCGTGTCAAAGAAGTGAAAATTAACTCGGCAAAACCCACCGTGATCGAATAACCGAGGGAAACTCAAAGAAAGAGGGATATTTGCACATTTGATTGTTCGAAAAAGGTTATGAATAATCATGCTGAGTCAACTTTGACTCGGCCTACAGGGACTATGTTTTCACTTATAAACGCTCGCTAAACTTCCCTCGGGGGGAGAGTTGTCTTGGGTACCCGTGATCATAACTGGGGCCATAGATACCGAAGGGAAGAGGCCTAGAGTAAATTACCATGAAACGTTATCATATTAAATTGTAGTTCCTGTTCTTTCGCGTGAGATGAAAATTAGCTTAGAAGGAACTTAGATTTTCTCTGAAGTATCCATAAAATGTTTTCTCTTTCCTCTTTATTTATTTCTTCTTTTTTACCAGATTTCAAATAAACAGCCAAGGCATTGTTAGTACCACGTCAACCACGTTGCCTGAAAACAGAATTTTCAACTTGAAAGTCACGGCTAAAGAAACAGGTAACAAAGCTTGCTATCTTAAATCTCGGATACTTTTGCACTCGCTAAATGCAGCAAGGTTGTTTACAGCACTCAAATTTAGCACCTTGGAGTGGTTAAGGCTTGTTTTTAGTATCACACAGGCACAGACGCAGTAACGTGCCTTCCCCGTATTTTAAATAGGGCCTCTTTTGGAAATTTTCCTATAGTTTTTTATTTTCAATATTTCATTGCGTCTGAGTAAGCTGCTTATCTGTTTATACTCCTGCGCTAGTGAGCCTATACTCTCATAAAAATACTCTTAGAGTAAATGCAAATGTGGCAAGGAACGCAACAAAAATCCTACCGGTATACTTAGGATCTGTAAAAGATCTTATCACCCAACAATAGAAATGGAGTAACAATGATCAACAAAGCAAGGCTGACATTACATATCAACGAGACTATGTGATCACTTATGCTAGCTGGCCAAAGATCCTCATTTTGTCTTCTGCCTTGTCTCGTATCTAGGGAACAACAAAGTAAAAGAGATCGAAGTGCCTCTTAAAATCTCAGTGCACAGTACACCGTTTGTTGCAGTAGAATTTAGCAGCCCTGGTTACCGCGCGTCTCTTCCCGAAGACTCTCCCGTGGACGACTCCACCGTGTTCACCGCCAGCGCCTCGCGCCCTGGTTCAGACGCTGGGACTCTAGAATACTCTATAGTGGGTGGCAATTTTGATACCACCTTTAAAATTAATTCGGCCAACGGCAAAGTTACCTTAGCAAAGAGCCTTGACTACGAAACTGTGGAGAGCTTCAAGTTGATTATCCGGGCAACTTTCAAGTTTTCTGATGGAAGTTCCCCGGATGTTACAGCCGAGACAGAAGGCGTGGTTACTGTAAAAGACACTAATGATAATAGTCCCAGGTTCCTTGTTTACCAGTCCCCAACTAAGATTGCTGTTGAGAGCTATACACCAAGCGGGACTGAAGTTATGCAGGTAAATATGTTGAAATAATTTTACTCTAGCTAGTTTTTTCGAAATCAAAAGGAAAATTCAAGTGTACTGAGTGAAGTACTGGACAATTGAATTGCCTAAGCATGTTTGTCTAATTGACACGTAAACACTCTCCTTAAATTTCAAGGAGCTATTTTAATATTTGCATTACCAAATGGAAGTATAATCAACATTGATTTTCCAAAAGTTAGCATTTTAGAACATTTTTTCACGGAGTCCAACTAGATCCCAGTTGGTATGATCTGTATGTAAAATATGTTAGTAGGGTGAGGGTTAAGCTCTGATGTGCACATATAAATTCTCCTTATTGGCATCCATACATTTCTGTGATCATTTATTCTCGTCAACTCATAGTTTGCACTGATGCGTTGTTTTATTTTCCTGTAGGTGAAAGCAACAGATAAGGACACAGGAACCTCAGGCTCGGTGACGTACAGTATTTACAAGCCAGGAAGTGTTCCCACCATTAACATTCCATTCTCGATCGATCTGAATACGGGCGTTATCAGAACCAACAGAGAAATCATGTATGTAGGTATTTATGTTTGTATATAAACAATAGCCTCCATTTGGCGCCAAAATGTGCTTCGGATATTTGTCCCCGGGCATTATCTGTTTCGAGAAGGTCGCAGTTCCATTGATAGCACATTCAAACAATTCTAAAAACACTGTGTAGAATTTGAGACGATCATAATTTTAGCACGTTTCAACTTGAAAATAGAGTTGAACCCCGCTAATTCGAACTCGGTTTTTTCGAATTCTCCGTTATTTCGAACTCAACTTGAGTCATTACCCTTGCATTTGCCCTCAGTTCAGTCATTTGCCGTGATCGGTTATTTCGACATCGCCCGCTATTTCGAACTATTTTTCGTTTCTCCTGAAGGGTTCGAAATAGCGGGGTTCAACTGTAGCTTTATTATATGACTGCGAAAATTACTTCATTGTGATTGGATCGTAAATTTAGTTAATTTGCAATGCAGTGCAAATTAACGCCCGCGTGTTCGCAATTTTCCTAGTCATATAATAATTAAGTTATCGTATGAAAGCTCGAAAACACTCACTTAATTTTTTTTGTTTTGTTTTGTTTTGTTTTTGACTCGACTCGTTACATTATCCGCAAGCTTTGCTTCTCTCTTTTCGGGGATCGACCCTCTCTCTTCACGATAAACGTATCTTTTTTGTGAAAACATACGCCTTGAGGATTCCTGCTAGTTCTCGAGGGTGGACAATTTGCGAGCCAGTAGGCCAGCGAGCCAGCGAGCTAACAAGTTAAGCATGCGGGCCATGAGAGCCAGGATCCCTAACCCCAATCCCTAACCCCAACAAAAAGGCTTACCACAAGCTCACAGGCCAGCCCATTATCTGGGGGGTTGGGGGAGCTATTTAGTCTAACCAGATGCTATCGAGGCTTAACAGACTGTAACATTTAAGGTAACCGGAATGAGTCGCATGTTCGCTCGCACTCAGTTCAGACCCTTACAATACAATACAATACAATACAATGCAATGCAATACAATAGTTTATTTAGAAATGTCACGTCTAAGAGCTGTACAAGCTCGTTTAAAATATATACGTACATGTATTCCTAAAATACAAAGATTTACATAATTTACAAGGTTATAAAATCTAAAACATTGAAAATTTTCTATCATCTGATACACACTAATTAACTATTAACTAAACGTCAGCACTAAGGATTAAATATATACAGGACCATACAGTGAAATTTCAAATCCTAAAAAATAACAGTGGAATACAATGAGCTGTAAGTCTCTAGAAGTCGTGCGTGACACTCTGTCTTTGGTAATCAGATTTTCAGAGCGAAACAGCTACTCCTTGGTGGTGAGAGCTAAAGATGGAGGCGGAAGGATCAGTGCAACGGCTATTGACATACGAGTCCTAGACATCAGCAGACCCCCAACATTCAGGCAAGATGAATACGTCAAAACCATCAGTGAGAACAGCAAGGTTGGTACCAGTGTCATCGACGTCTCAGCAGTGTATGATGACTCTACTGCCCTCTTAAAGTATTCCTTCATCAAAGGCAACTCACAAAACATGTTCTGCATCGATTACCTGGGCATAATAAGTGTGGCCCAGCCCCTGGATCGCGAGAAGGTGCCTTCGTACGAGCTCTTGGTTATGGTGTCCCTTGATAACAAGAACGATACTACCGTTGTCAAGGTTACCTTGAGGGACGCTAATGATCATGCACCTTCCTTTGGGAAGTCCATTGTTGAAATGGAGATTCCGGAAAACCAAGGTTTGTTGTTAAAAATAAATGTTTATCAATAGAATGTTTATATTGTAATCGGTTAATTCTTGAATTTCTTACTTAGTTCAAATCACAGGTACAGTGCCACTTCAACAGATATCTTAAAAGAGTTTCCCAATTTTACAACCCTCCCGCCTTTGCAACGCCCAGAGGTCTCCCGACGTTGTCAATTGAACAATGCACCACGAAAATGCTTTGCTTCGTGTCACTTAGCATCCTAGTGACACAAAGTGGCAGGCCCGTTTATCGCTTTCGCATTTTCTGTAAATAGTTTGGATGTTGTTTCCCAAACTCGCGCGGCCTGATCTTGTAACATTGCGACAAATCAGCTTAGTCGATCCGAATATTAATGGCACAAGTCAAAACTTGCCATCATGGAAAAAGCAGCAAAAAATACCAACTTGAAGTCTTCCTATTTTGCATTTGGGATTAAACACGTGGAGTGAGTCCATTTAGGCGATACCTTTTAAGCTATAATTTACTACCTTTAGCGATTTATCACGCCGAATATCTTTCATGCTGTTTTTGTATACATATATGTATCAGTGAAGCTGTAATTTAAACTCGGGGGTACTCCAAGAAACATTTGGTGCGGGTATGCGGCCCCAAAACCCTTACCCTATTTTTGACCAAAATCTGTGATTTTCCCCCACCCTATTTATGACTGAACAAAAATTCAGCACCCTATTTATGACCGTTGCGGCTGGCAGAGTTGCCCTAAATATAATTTATGAAGGGCTTTTGATGATGGTCTTGTCGATAATGATGAAAAAGTAACTTCTCCTAAAAAGCATACCCAAATCAAGACTAGAGTGAAAAAACCATACCCTACTTGAGACCAAAATGACCGAAATCGATACCCTATTTATGGCCAAAACGGCTGAAAAGCCATACACTTTGGGGCCGCACATCTCTATACAGCCCATATAAGGGAGTACCTCCCCGGGACCTTAAATAGAAGCTCTTGTTTAAAATGACCATAATGTATTCTGTATTCAAAATGTTTTCCTTCCACACAAAAATGCAAAGCTGGCGTTTTCAAACTCCTCCCGTTTGGAGAGTGTTGTCGAGAAGGTCCGATTTCCTGACGGATTAGTGTGGACAGCAGGTCTAACCGGAGAAATAAAGTTGCGTCCTCAAATATCTCTAGTGTAATGTAGACGGGGCCTAAGTCGTTTCTTTTCAGCTCATTATCCCACTCATAACAAAAGCTGTGTAAGTGTCCCGGTATACGTTCATCAAGTTTATGAACCCACCAAAAGGTCGTACGAAGTTATCCAAGCCACGAGCTTATAACCAGCCTTTGACGGTATATAAAGCTGGTTATCTTGGCATCTCTTAGGGACAGGAGAGAGGATTTGAGCCATGCCTAAGAAAAATGTTTCCGGTACCATATCTGAGAGATTTCAAACTGAAATTCCTGGAACCACTACTGAATCTAGCCTACTCCATTGCAAAATTAATGCATGATATTATCCCTACCAGTACATGGCCACGATATGTTGCAAATTCTCACTAGCACCACCGCACATTAATAACGAAAATTGTCCTCCTCTCAGTTCCCTCTGGCATTACAAATCATAGCAAAATGAAAAAAAAAATTGTTAGTATTACGAGTCGCATTCTTACGCTTCTTGTTTTAATTCCTCCATCTACGCAGCCGTCGGCTCCAACTTGAAACTACTGACAGCCACTGACCAGGATAAGGGCGAGAATGGCCGGGTGACATACTCCATTCTACAGACTGTTAGGAGTGACAGCACTGATCTTTTTGCAGTAGACGCCAACACCGGCATGGTCACTCTCGAGAAATCCTTGGATCGCGAAAAGGCCGCCAAACATATTCTGTTTATTATGGCGCAAGACAACGCAACTCCTCAGTTAAGTGGTAAGTGATGAACCGGTAGGGTGTCCTTCTGATTGTTCACAATAGGTCACTTGGTAAAATTCTTATGGGCAAGGATCACGCGATAATCCTCAGTTCAGAATGAGAATGTCCTCTTAGCCAATAAGTTCAGCTTCCATAGTCAGTCATTCATTCATTCAGTCACTCACTCAGCCAGTCAGCCAGTCAGCCAGTCAGCCAGTCAGCCAGTCAGCCAGCCAGCCAGTCAGCCAGTCAGCCAGTCAGCCAGTCGGCCAGTCAGCCAGTCGGCCAGCCAGCCAGTCGGCCAGTCGGCCAGTCGGCCAGTCGGCCAGTCGGCCAGTCGGCCAGTCGGCCAGT
>Ga0126338_10000669_pt1 | contig 19614 bp, 7 predicted proteins | sample OrbCmetagenome_2_FD_92529 | JGI IMG/M metagenome (GOLD analysis project Ga0126338, IMG submission 92529) | Coral microbial communities from Petempiche,Puerto Morelos, Mexico - Orbicella C C metagenome | ecosystem: Host-associated > Invertebrates > Cnidaria > Coral | place: Petempiche,Puerto... | reverse complement strand
AACCCCCCTGGGGGGGGGCCCCCCCCCCGGGGGAAAAAAGGGGAACCCCCCAAGGGGGACGGCCCCAAAAAATGACCTTTTTTTTTGGGGGGACCCTTTTTGGTGCCCCCCCCCCCCCCCCCCCTGCATAGAAAACTTGAGTAATGACACTTCACTCTTGACTTGCTATAAATTTTAAAAATTGATCCAATTAATCCTGTTGGTTTTTTTTATTTATAAAAAAATAGCCTGGGTCGGGTCCTAATGCCTATAAAGTATTTGTTCAAGAATTAGCTGAATGATCTGTGTAAATGTATGGGGGAGTAGATAATAAAAGTGGCATATAAATTTCTTTGGAGTATTGTGGTTTTCAAAATACTCGGTCTAAATCGGGTTACCATAGGGATTGCTATACCATCTTGTATTTAAATGGAATTCCAACGAACAGACTATATCTTATCACGGTTTTGGAAGCCATCCTGACAGGTAGGCAACACGCGTCAGATATTACAGTGTTTGTATGGGAATCCGATAGCCTGTGTACATCCGCCCTCTGCCCTCAAAAGAAATCGGGCAGAGAGACACAAAAGTTCCTCTCCCCTATTTTTTTTGAAGGAATGGATGTACACAGGCTAGGAATCCGATAGAAAATAATTTTCTTCGAACTCTGAACAATTTTATTTATGAATAGGAAAGTCCGGCAAGATACTAAACAAAGCATTGCACCAAATTTGAGGGATGTAGCTGTGCTAGAAAGAACCCAGTCGCGTTTTTAATTTTCCATACATTTGTCTCTTTTGCGCGCGGTGGCGCGTACTTTTAAACCGCGTGAAAGTTTGTGGAGACGGCTTTCAACCAAATCGTGATAAGGGCTACTTCTAATCAAAGCGTAACCGTTTTGTGTCTCGCGTGGTCGGGGGGTATTATATTAGGTACGATGATTGCCAGACTTGTAAGTCTACGTAAACTTCGTCTCCAGTATAAATCGGGCCATTAATAAGACTGTGTTTCTTGACGTTTGGAAAAATGATTTTCTTTGAGAGTCCATCACAAATGAGCCTGAAATAGTTCCCGCGAGAGTGCGCGCGTGTAAAACGCGCGAGTCATCGCAACAACTCTTAATGTTGGTGCCCAGTTCTCTCCAGCTGACATCCTTTACGCGGTCACATCGTGGCAATATGGCGGATGATCGTTAGCAACTTTCGTATCGTTTTAAAACTCCTTTTATTTCTTTGTTCATATATAGTTTCGAAGATGGCCCGACAAAGGAGAGGGAAACATAGTTTGGATTCTTCAAAAGATCACGGAGATAGAACTAAATTCCCTCGCCGTCGAGGAAAGGAATCTTCTTTCAAACCATTTCTGATGGTGGCAGCTGTGCTTGGAGTTCCATTGTGTTTACTCGGAGCATATAAACTCTGGAATTACAGATTATCTGCACGTCTTTACACGCCACTTAATGCACCGTTAGTTATAAACAAGACTGAAATGGATATGAGCCGATTCTGGGGGACTTATCGTTCAAATTTGTATTTTGGTCTAAGGTAAGGTTAAACTAACTCGGTCAGTTTCAACTTATTTTAATAAACGTTCCTGAAAGCTACAGATCTTTACAGGCATAAAGTTTATTTTCTTGAGTAAATAAAGGGAGATATAAGTTTTAACTTACAGTACTTCCCAGAAATAAAGAATAATAGATTACTGTACTGTGTTACTGCTCTTCCCCATCCATCTTCAGTGTCTTAATTGACAGTTGCAGTTTTGATCAATAACAACTCTACCTATAGTGTTGCAGGTGTTTTAGGGATCAGTAAATCCAGTGTCAAATACAAATTTAATGCGGGTTTATTTGGAACTACTGTCAATGCAGATTTTACCTCACGGTTCAAAACTAAAATTGTGCAGATATTTATAAATCTAGACAGAGGAGATTGACCAGGGATCTTGCAGGGAAATTGAGCAATGACTTCGCATGAGAGTCATAAGACATAAGATGTCCAATAGTATTTCCCTATTACCATGATTTCACAACTTATTGTTGTAAGCAAAATTTTACAGAAAGTCGTCTAGATTTTAGGGCACTTTTACGTAATTATCTATTGATGATATAAAGCAGGTAGCTACTGTATACAGCAATCAGCCAGGAGTTTGTATTTGCAACTTAGTAATAACAAACATAACTTTTAAAATAATTTTTGAGCCTAACCCATGAGCATAATCATCCTTGATAGCAAGGCTGACAATGGTGATGACCATTTTTGGAAAGACGTTTTCTTGCCAGTGGTGGAGATCTCTATTATATTGACAAAATGACTTGAAACCCCCACAGCCTGAACAGTAGGACACAACCTTAAACCAATACAGGGGAGTTTCTCTGAGGAGTGTGTTGGTGAACCTTTTACAGTCAAACCAAGTGAAGCGTACCCCTCAAGATTATATTAGTGAATTGATTGTTTGAATATTGAACCCACTTGGTTTTTCAAGAATGCAATAATCAATTGATTATTTGAATATTGAACTCGCTAGTCATTTCTAAAATCAACATTAAATTGATTTTTCTGAACATTAAACCTATTAGCCATATTCTTGGAATGACTAGTGGGTTCAATTTTCCAATAATCAATTATCTCTGAGTAGGGATCCATGGAAACACAGCCAGTGGCACCTTATGGGAGGTCATTGCTTACGTTGGGTTAAACAGTACAGTTATCATGAGTGACCACAAGTCTGTGACAACAACAAAGAGTGCACTTTGTAGAGATGCCTGCTTATGATGGGTGTCAATCATCAGAGATTTGATTGTACTAACATAGCTTGCACTGTTGCTTTGTCCTTGCAGAACAAGGAGCCCTAAGTCCCTCATGACAGGTCTCATGTGGTTCCCTCAATATGCACCTAATGGTCAACTAGCCATTCGCCACACCTGTGAACAATCTGATGGGCTTCGTAAATATGGCTGGCTTAAACATGATGGTACTAATTTTGGCTCACAAGAGATAGTTGACAAGGATTTTGTATTGACAACAGATTTTGTAAAGAAATTGGGTGGAGATCACGGAGGAGACTGGACCGCAAGGATCTCTGGAAAGGAAATGGTTGGTGGTCTAACTTCATATCAATCTCTGAAAGGTTGTCCAAGTTCAATCTTGAAAGAAACTCCAAATTAAATGTCATTTGTAAAATCTTGAAAAATAAAGCACCATGTACATGTGTATGAAAGTACAGGTTGTAGGCTTTCATTCAAATGGTCCCAGAGAAATGTGCATTGCTTTCTGTTTCACTTGGGGCTTTTACAAGGAGGGGAATTCATACTTCTCTCCTTTTTGCACTGGGCTCGGGCAACATCCATTGATAACCAGGGAAACATAATTTTTATACTGACAAAATTCAAATCAAATTCAATTCAAATTCGTTAACATGTTAGGACTGTATCTGATGGGATAATTTGCATAGTCTGCCTGGCAAAAAGTCGCCAAAATCGCCAAATCCATCAGCATGTTGAGACCATCTCTAATGAGATAATTATTTTGCACAATTCTGATTGATGAAAAGTCGTCAAAACTGTCAATTTTGCCAAGCTGATTTTACTTAAGACAAATTTGACAAAGATTTGCCAAAATCATCAAATCCTTGAGCATTCATTCAGTTTGAAGAAAGTTCATCAAATCTGCCAATTTCGTTACCAGGTGCATTTTTGGACAGAAGTGAAGACCATGGTTTTATGGTATGAATCTCAATCACATTCTTGGCTCGAATAGAGAGCAGACATTGCTTAAGTCAAAAGCGGGAAACTATGTTTGTAGAAAAAAAGTTTTATTATGAGTAACAACATCAGTTTCACTTGATACTTTGTCAAGTTATGTACATGTAGCAATAGCCAGCTGAGTCTACGCCATTCAAGGATGGGTATGAAATTACGTCATGTACCTGTATGGAAACGTAGTTTTTCGCTGTTCATAGGAAGCCATAGGCTGGTAAAACAGAGAAATATTTTGTTCAGTTGTTAGAAAACAATGATTGATTACGGATACATGTATCTTCCCTATTGTTTGACGTGGTATCTATTTTGCAGGGCAACCCCAAGCAAGTGGTATCCTTGCTGTTTTATGCTACTCATGAAGGAGACTCTCAACTGCAGCCCGTCATTCAAAAGAACACGCTCACTGCACTGCAAGGGAACTCGCCAGAGCTTGGTTCATTCGCGCTACACTTCCCGCGACCTCCCAAAGTCGTGTTTTCCTCTTTCCTGGCTGCTCACACACCGCACGTGCACTCTGTCAAGGATATCGTCATGCAGAACATGCGCATGGCAAAACTCAAGGGTAACAAAAACGTGCAGCTGCTTGCCTTGGCTGGCCACGTGACGCAGCGTGACCAGGAGGGGCGAGAGTTACCGGTAAACTTCTTTGTCCAGCAATGGACCCTGGAGCTTCCATTTGACGTGGAGGTCGCATTCGAGTCTGGAAGTTTTATAACCAGAGGAGAAAGGCTGTTGGGGCCGTCGTTCTTGAATCTTAGAGACAAATACAGCTCTGAGTTTGAAAGAAAGTTTGAAGAGAGGTTTACGTTGAAGGCGAAAGGGTTTAGCAATGACGAGATCCAGTTCGCGCAGGCAGCGCTTAGTAACATGGTTGGAAGTATTGGCTATTTCTATGGCAGCTCGAGAGTAGTTTCTCGTTACTTCAAGGAACCAACAGATTACTGGGATAGCGCGTTGTACACTGCGGTTCCTTCGCGACCGTTCTTTCCACGTGGGTTCCTCTGGGATGAAGGCTTCCATCAACTACTCATCAGCCAGTGGGACACTAATATCAGCAAGGATATCATTGGTCATTGGTTGGATTTGATCAACATCGAAGGTTGGATTCCAAGAGAACAGATTCTTGGCGATGAAGCTCGGACGAAAGTACCTGCGGATTTTGTTGTGCAACACAACGAAAACGCTAACCCGCCAACTTTGATCCTTCCAATCAAGTCGATGGTGGATAAAGGCGTCTTGGATGAAGGGTATCTACGAAAGATCTTTCCTCGACTGAAGGCTTGGTTTAACTGGTTTAACACCACACAACCAGGAAACCTGCCGTCAACGTACAGATGGCACGGAAGGGATGCGAAGACTGACACAGAGCTGAACCCTAAGACGCTGACTTCCGGACTGGATGACTACCCCCGGGCGTCACACCCGTCAGATGATGAGAGGCATGTTGATCTGCGATGCTGGATGGCATTCGCTGCTGGGCTGATGGCCGACATTGCTGAAGCAGTGGATCAAACGTCGGATGCTGTCTTGTACAGATCCACCAATCTCTATTTGTCAGACAACGCACTCCTGGACAAGTATCATTGGTCTTCCAAGGCAGAGTCGTACAGCGATTATGGGAATCATACCAAGTTTGTGAAGCTTGTTCAGCGAGTAGTCCAGCCAGCTCAACCGGGCGCACCAAAGAAGACGGTTCGCATTGTAACCTCTAAGCAGGGCCCTTCTCTCAAGTACGTCAACGCGGTCGGTTACGTCAGCTTGTTTCCATTCCTGCTGCAGATCCTGGATCCCGCCTCGCCGAAACTCGAAAAAGTCCTCAAGGATTTAAAAGACCGCGAAAAGCTATGGAGCGAGTTTGGTTTGCGGTCTTTGGCCAAGAGTGATCCGATCTACAAGAAGTATAACACAGAACACGACGCTCCTTACTGGAGAGGGGCCGTGTGGATCAACATTAACTTCCTGGCTGTCAGAGCGCTGAACCACTACGCCAGTGCTCCGGGGCCTTACCAAAGCACAGCTCAAGCGATTTACACAGATCTACGGCAAAATTTAATCAAGAACATCTTTAGCGAGTATCAGAGGTCAGGGTTCATTTGGGAACAGTATGATGACGATGCTGGACACGGCAAAGGATCGCATCCATTCACTGGATGGTCCTCATTAGTGGTACTCATGATGTCGGAACATTTTTAAAAATTACTCACGCTAGGCCGGCTTAAAACACTTATTAAAATATAGGAAAGTGACTCGGTCTTGGAAACTGATTCTTGGTCATGACTAGAGTGGACGCTCCAAAAGGACGTGTCACAAGGCTACCACCGAAACAAAGCAAGGAGCCATAATGAGCTGAATATCGATGTCACCATCCCAGGACTCGCCAAAAGTGTCGTCGTCCAGGACAAGTAGATTTTCTTGCCGTGCAAGTAACTTTTCATTCTCACTTACCCAATGGGCAAGGGATCTTAGCATCAAATTAAGACTTGCCCAGCACAAGCAAAATTTGAGAGCTACTTCTCCGTATGGAAAACTGGAATTAACGACTTTTTTCGAGTCCTACATCCCATACATGATGATCGATTCCAGTGTTCCCTCTGACACTGTACCTAATCCGAACGGGTTTGCAGGTTCTTTAGGGCGTCAACGTCAAAGAAATTACGGTCGAAGCTCTACTGAGGGCTGCCTCTACACCATACTCAACGACCGGGATATTTCGTTCGGCCGTATGCTCCTTCATACATTGTACTGTCATCGAAACCTCCCTACTGCTGCCACCCCAGTTTATGCCACCTCAGAGTGTCCGTTGTGGAGAGGCCAACTACTAACCTCGTTCCCAGGGCTTTTTCGAATTTCTTAGGGAAAAGCCCTGGGAACAAAGTTGAACAACAAACAAATAACAAATCCTTGTTTCTTTTCAATTTGCGTTTAGCCTTATAGTTAGTGGATATATTTGACTAGTAAATTAATTAAGAAATGAAAATAAATTTAACTTGTCACGTGGTTTTACGACACATGGGTAGAACGGTGTTTCTGTAGTTTATAGGTTCTTGAGCAAGATCTTGGGCACGAAATTACGTTCACAGTGTCTCTCCCAAATTTAATGTATATGAATTGGTACAGGAGGATGTCGGTGTAATCTGACAAAATGATATTCTAGGAGAAGGCGGTTGTGTTGTAGGGGTGGGAGGATTAATTAAAGCTTGTGTTTATTCACATCCCATTCAGGGACTACAGCAATACTTCCAAGTACATAAATAAACCACACAACTACACTGGTGAAAAGGGGAAAGTAATGCCATATAATTGCACAAAGTGTGATTGTGTGGGGATCTTGTGCCCTAAGTGCGATTGTCGGCATGTCCGAATACGCGCTAGAGGAAACCTCTACAGAGTCTGAAAATTTTGGATAATCTTAAAAAGCAGTCGGGATGTATGCAGAAAGCGGGAAAGTTAATTCTTTGTTTGCGATGTATGAAGCATTAGTTCCCTTTCAGACCAATGTTAAAGGAAATGTTTATATGCTTTTCTAAGGTAAGATAGCTTCTAAAAAAACATACCCAATTCAAAACTAGAGTGCAAAAACCATACTCAATTTGAGAACAAAATGACCAATATCGATACCCTATTTCTACCCAAAAGGGTTAAAAACCATACCCTCTGGGGCCGCACATACCTATATAGCCCATATAAGGGAGTAGCCAACCCCCCAGGGAGGAAAACACAGGTTAAGGAGGGTATCTTGCTAATGACCAGCAATTGACAACTTTCTTGTGTAAACAAATACTTCCCATCGACTGCAATAACTTGGGGGGCGCGGTGACCTCATGTTAGGGCGGTGGACTCCAGAGGTAATTGTGTTGTGTTCTTGGGCTAAGACATCTTACCCTTCTGCTATAGAAAACTATAACTCCTGAATGCGTAGCTTGTTCTCCTCTCTGGCGGGTGACTAAGTATTGTCAGCCCTAACCTCCAGGTTTGTTTGTCGGGCAGAAAGCCGGTTTTTATTACCCTCCAAACCTATTAGATATACGTGCAAGTCATGCATTGATCAACGAAGCTCCCGCCAAGAGGATGACACTAACTTTGGAACGGGGTGGAACTTTTAAAAGGTGTGACGGGTTAATGTTTTCTACAGAATGTACTGACTGCGATTCCTATTATTTCTCTGGCTGGTAAAGAACCCCTGTCGTCACAAGCAGGCTCATGAAGGGATGCATTTTTCTTACTCTGCCTTTCCAGTAAGTTGAAGTAGTCTGTCTTAGGGAGATTTTCCCGTGATGTTCGTACAATAGACCAATTTCGATATATTAAAATTCAGCCTGAAACAATATACCTCAGCACGAGGCTCTGGGGAATAAAGCCCACAAACTCTGTATTTATTCCTCAGAGCCTCGTCCTGACGTCTATTGTTTCAGGCTGAATTTTAATATATCGAAATTGGTCTATTGTACAACGTGGTCTAATCAATCAAGAAGATACAAATCAAAACGGGAAACATTTTTATTAGTTAACCTTGCATCCGAATTACATATAGTCAACTCTATGAGCAGAATACTGCAAAGTAGTGACAACGTTTGTTCGACACTCCCCGAGAAGTAGCAGATCATATGTACACGTTTGCATATTCTCAGCTTTTTCTACTCCAGTACGAAACAAATGTTTCCTTTCTTGCACTGTGACTTTGGCTGCTGATATCTCGTTATTTCTTTGAGCTGTGAGCAATATACTTAATGAATAACTAAATATTCTTCACGAATAACTAAATTTGGTTCAAGTTTTACAAGGGCAATAAGAAAAGCGCTCTAAAGCGGAAGCGACGGCACATCTGTAACCAAGTTCTGCAAATATTTCCCTCAAAACTACTTGAACAGTGAAGTTAACGTGTATTCTGAGCCTCCCATGCTTTGTTTCTTGCGATTCTTTAGGGCTCCAAGCATTTCAGATTCTCTTCATGACTTTTCCGTAGAGTCCCAAGGAAAGTCACTATTGAAAAGAATTAAAACAAAGATATAACGTGCTGTATGTTCAGTGGTTATGTGAAAAAAAGACGGGGGTGAAGGTGCTGCTCCAGTAAGCAAGTTGCAGAAAACATTACCCAGTGTAACAGCCTCTAAATGAACAAATTTCACAACAAGTAAAACTTGATTCTGCGTTGCCAGATATATTCACTTCCGGGGAATTTATCAAACGTCTGTCGCAGAAAAATAGCGAGACCGGTTCCAAGAAAAAAAAGCCTAGTGAAAGCCGAGCACCTTTACATATCGACAAAATTAGGAAACGACAAATGAAATGAACTGAAAACGTGTGGCAGACGGCAGTTTTATCACCTGATCAATCATCAATCATTATAGTAATACCGTAAAACAAGAACAACAGCCAAGTGACCGATCGATCCTTATATTTTCATTCAACTTTCATAAGTGTTGGTTAGGAATAATAACGTATTTGGAGAGCAGGGCTTTTTCTTTTCCACACAAACATTTCCTTTCTTTGATTGTTTTTAATTACCTTAAATCTCAAATAAACGGAACTAAAATAAAATACAAATCGATCTAGAGATCCAACGCTAATTCGTACCTCGCCTTGGGTTCCACCACGTCTTGGTACACACCTTTATCGTACATCCTGCGTCGAGAGTCTAGCATAAAGATGACGAAACAAAGAGACTTGAAATTGACGGCAAGCAAATCAATCAGTCAATCGAGCGATCGATTGATTGATTGAGCGAGCAAACAATCAATCAGTCAGTCAGTCAGACAGTCCGTCCGTCCGTCCTTCAGTCAGTCAGTCAGTCCGTCAATCCGTCAGTCCATCAGTCCGTCAGTCAGTCCATCCGTTCCTCCGTCCGTCAGCCAGCCAACCAGCCAACCAGTCAGCCAGTCTGCCAGTCCGTCCGTCCGTCCGTCCGTCCGTCAGTCAATCAATCAATTAATCAAACAATCAAACAATCAATCAATTAATCAATCGATCGATCGATCGATCGATCGATCAAGCAAGCAAACAAACAAACAATCAATCAATCAATCAAATCAATCAATCAATCAATCAATCAATCAATCAATCAACCAATTTATTAATGTCAAAACGTAGGATGGGTTTGCCCTCCATGGCTCGTGACTATACGAAGAGCTTCCATAAATAGACCAGCGGCTTAAAGTAAAAGACTCACTTCTTACCGAGGGCACCAATGTCTTGGAAAAGTTCGTCTAAACGTTTCCTGATAAGCAAGAGTAGGATTCATACATACATACATACATTTACATACATGCATACATACATATATTTTGTTTTGTTATTTCAATGATGTGTTTCGCAAAGAATAGCATATCAAATAGCAAAACTACTTTTACACTTGCTTGTTTGTATAGTTCGTTGACAACTGACCGTTCTAATAGGTCAAACGTTTTTTACACAAAACATTGTTATTTTATCCTCAACAACTAAAGGCATTAGACAAGACAGTTTTATCAATTGTGAATGATGTAATTCCAGTTAGGTAGTGTTCTTTTTCCTGCCTATCCAGTTGGTCCTTTCGGTTGGTATTGACCGCTCGGTTGTTATGAGTTTGATACCATGATAAAATAGCACCTACGCTTCTGATCGAGGAATGTTGGCTTTCTGGTAAAAGTGTCTTCGCCTGTGTACGCTGAAGCTATATCCAAACTCGCTGAGCATTTCAAAACACCTCTGTGGAGAAACCAATAGAACTGTGCTAATAATAACAGAACTGATCAACCGAGATAAAAACAAACCTGAAACAAACAAACAAACAAACAAAGAAACAGACAAACAACTTCAAGCCGAACTTTTGAATGTACTTTTACGTCTACGATAAGATGTAAATCTATTAACGAACTCCTCTAAAGAAAGCGAACACTGATGAACGTTTAAAGAAATTCATTTTAGAGCGGTACTCCTTTGAGCGTCGAAGAGTAATTGGGTTTGCATTACTGCACGACTAGCTAAAAAATTCGAGCCACTTTTTCACATGTTTTCCCGCGCTTCACTTCAGCTACATGTATTTAAGTTTTGATTGGTTCACTGCATTGCCTATGGCCTTTGTGACTGGCTATAGCGCTAACATTGGTTTTGGTTTTACGACGCTCAATAACTGAAGTAACCGTTCTAAAAGAGCACGTTGTTTTCTTAAAAAAAAAAGAGCGGTACGGTGGTCACATCCACACAAAACCAAAACTGATTTGGATCTGGATTTGAATCATAACATTTATTTTGTTACATGTACTGGAGACCTTCAAAATGCGCAAAACATTTTGCGTCAGAATGAAACTCACCACTACTTTGAACTGGTCCAATTGTTCCGCTGCAAGCGTCATTAAGCTAAGGAGAGCAGAATAGCTAGAAACAAAGTAAAAAAGAAATGGTTATTTCCATTTTCAGTCAAATCAACTTGGAACGCTCTGAAGGAATGCAGAACCTTGGTGAATAATAGCGTCTTGGCGTTGGGTCACTCACATAGAAAAATACCGTACATACAAACTGCTAAGTTGAAAAGCTATAACCGCGTTCACATTTCCCGTGTTTCGACCAATTATAGCACGCATTTTATGGGCTCCTTCTCGCGTAAACCAACAGGACAGCCAATCAGAGGTAGTGTTTCCTTCCAGATTTATCGTTCAAGTGAATCGAGGAAACCGGAAGAGAAGAAAGGCTGTGAAACAATGGCTGGAGAGGGTGGGGAAGGTCACTGAATCTTCTCACAATCTTCTTTGAGCTGCTAAGGCGACCATAAACAAATGAAAGATACAAGATATCGCCAAGAAAAATTCACGCTTACCTTGGTACATATCTGTTTTTCTCGAACATATCCAACATTCTCCTGAAAGAACAACATCCAATCACCCTTAGTCCTAAGATTGAAACATCAATTCTCTCTACTAATCGTCTTCCGGAATGACGTCACGAGTCATGGCGTCTAAGCCTTCCCAACCCCGTTTCCAGGATCCCCTCTAGGACCCTGCGAAGGAGGTGGCAGCGTTCCTTACTGTTCAGTTGTCAGCTTGAGGTATTATATAAAACATGAGAGACTGTTTCATCGGGATATCCAAACACCGCGAATATAGTTGAAAATACGACGCGCAGCGGAGTATTTTTGACGAAACTCGAGGTTTTTGGATAGCCGATGAAACACTGTCTTGAGTGTTTGATATATCTTCCCAATGAAAGCAAAAACCGTAGTGAATAAAGGGGAATGGCTATGAAGCCCGACAAAGTTCTTTGTTGTATGTTTTAGTTCACTTTTTCGGCCTTGGCAGTGCACAAAATACAATAGCTGTTAACTTCTGACTGAGGAACTAACCAATAGAAACGTTGTGGTTATGTAATTCATGTATGAGCGAAAAACAATAGACTGTGCATGGTCGTGGACCCTCCAACATCAATCTTGTCATCTTTGTTTGCTCCTTTGATGCTTGCCGGGCTTCATAACCAGTCCCCTCTATTAACTATGCAAAAACGAAGGAGTAAACGGAGAAGTAAAATCGTCAAAATATATCCATCTTCACGGTTGTGATTTTCTTTGTTTTAGAACATGAGTTTGAGAATGTAGTCTTGCGTACTTTGACAGCGGACATTTATCCCTTAAGAAATCAGGAAACAGGCAGTCTTGTTAAGGCCAAAAAAATGTGGGGCAGGGGGCAGGTAAGTGTCATTTCAAGGAGCAAAATAATTATGTCAAGGGATAGATATCTCTAAACCTGAGCCATAGCCATCAGGCTTAGAAAAGGTCTGTAAATGTACCACAGTGAGATAAATATCTTTGTCTGAATCAATGACCACTGGGCCAATGAAACAGCCACCATTCGTATACCAGACAAACTTGCCTATTTCAGGTACTCGGTGATTATTAAAGGAATAGAAGTTTCTGTCCAGTTTTAGAGACTCGAGTGGAACAAGTGTTTCCACAGCTTTTTCAAGTTCTCCCCATCTTTCCCAAGTGTGTTTACAACTCCACAAAAACACGGAGAAATAACTATTTTCTATAGTCCTTGTAAAAAGTTCACCACACCTACCAGGCTTCCAGCAGTTTGCCGTTTAAACAGTACATGGTAATGGCACGAGTGATCACAAAAGGTGAAGGTCTAAAAGAGAAATCAAAAGATCAAGCGCCCCATTAGCAAGTTGAAACGACTTCAAGTCAGAGCGATAGCAAGGACTACAATTATTATGGCACGATACCATTTCCCAGTTCAAAAGAGATACCACCCTCCCTTCTCCACTCGAAGATGTTTACATTATGCCATGGTGTCAGGAAAGAAATAGTATTTAAAGCAAACTATTGCTATGAACTTTGGTATGCCGGTCAGCTTTGGATTCTGATTCAGATTTCAAGGCTTTCTGAAGGAATCAGAACGCTTAAGCAGTCCATAACGCCAGTTGTCAGGTTTCTACTTGTCACTTTTCACGCCACATTTGATCCCTGCTTTCAAGCTGGCGACCACGCCGTAACAAACAAAAAAAAAAACGTCCACGAAGGCCATTAGAAAAACAACAATAACAGCGCCAATAAATTGAGACACGAACTCCAAGTTTAACACCACAATACTGAACAAGCAAAAGCACGGGATTATATAATGACAATGAGACATGTAGACGAGGGAAACGGCAACAGCTATGGCGCGGCGATTTAACTCACTGCAAGTTGAAGAGTTTCATCCAGTACAAGACGTCAACCATGATATCCAGGTGAACCTTGAGGTCCTAAAATGGTGTGAAAATGCAGTTAAAACAAAAGGCTGAATAGGTTCTTTGCAGAAGCTTTTTGACTAAATGTCAATTTTTATGGCAGTTTGATGATTTTACAACATGAAAATATAGCTTTGCCATGCAGGGCAAGGAGAACTGACGCGATAGCCACTTTTGTCTCGAGGAATTTCCGGTAACAAGTAACACTCTTTGGGTGTAATATTCAACGAGAAATTGGTTCCAAAGACTGCAAAATTTCTGGCTGGAAAAGGTGTTAACGAGCTCAAACATTCTTTGTAAAATTTTGAATGATAAAACCCGCAACGCACAAAACGTTTTCAATACATCGGGCTCAAAATCCTTAAGACAATCAATCGTGCTGTGTCCTTTCATAGTCAGAACTGAAATTTTTGTAGCTTGATCAGAAGCTAAATCTCTGATTCCCCTATAGAAAACAGTTATACTCCTCGGCGGAGAGGCACTGGAGCGTGCAACTTCTTGACAAGAACCCTGCACGCTGATGCGAGGTAGCACTCGAACTCGACCGCTTGAAAATGAGTTGAATGCGCAAACCATTACGCAAGCGTGCTCTCCAATATTTAAGTCGCTTAAGCTATCGGTGGTTCTTTTTTTTTTTACAAGTGTAGTAGGCGAGTATGATTTTTGGACTGATCGGAGCACATGTTGAACAAAGATGGTTTTACAAGTGAATATAGTAAGGTCATATATTTGAACTGCGGAGAAAGATATGAAGACATGATTGTATGATTGTATCATATAATTGCAATGGTCAATCATGCCTTCATATTGATGGTTTCCTCAAACAAGAAGGAAATGATCGCAACGGTTGTAAATTGAAAATGAGCCTTTAGGATCGACGTAAAACTATATCAGGGTTTATGTTTGTCACACCAAGAACCAACTTACCTCAGGTTTCTCAGTTACACTAAGGGCTCTGAAAAGAGCTGTGGCTACATTCCTTGTTAATGTTACTTGATTCATGCGCATATCTGGTCAGGAGACAAGAACAAAGACATACCATGAAATACCGGTACTAGAAAATCCCCCCTTTCCCTGGACAGCCGTCCTCCCCACTGGAAATAGCCTTTGACACAAAATGTTCTGCGATAATATCACCCTCGAGATACAAGCCCATTAAGCTAAAGAGGGCCGTGAGACAAGCCACTCCTCTTGAGCTTGTTTAGCACTTTATCTCACAGCAACATTTTCAGAAACTCTTGAAGTTATTTACACAGCTATCTTGGTTACATTTGCTACGATTTTTCCATGAACATAATGCCTCTGATACTGAGGATTACAGTACGAAGTTTAGACGAAGTCAATTGAACAACTCACCGTCATAGAGTTTTGGAACTAATCCTGGAGTTTTGGTTCGACTGGCCAGATTGAACAATGAAGAGTAAACATGGTCTCTGGGTCTAAGTTTCTAAATGGCACAGATTCTTGTTAGGAATAAACTGCATGGAAAGACACATTAAATTGTTGAAAACAAAAGAATGACTCTTTAAAATAGCAGCATGATTTTCTGCTTAGAGGCAGCAACAGACGAGTCACGTTGTTGTAGGTTGTGTCAAGGTTCTTTTAGTATTGAGTGGTTGCTTCACAAAACCATGCATAATATTGATGGTAGTACTCTTTTGAGCATAAACACACAAATTTAACCTTGTAACTTGAGGAAAAATCAGTCTCCACACGGACGCTTGGCATCCTATCTCAGTAAAATTATGTGATATTCTCTAAAATCAGCTTCTTTTCGACAAAATAGGACACAAGTGTGTTGCTAAAACTAAAAATACACAGGAAACATTAGAAAAATGTCAGATTGATCAAACATACCTCCGGCACAATTTCTTTGTAATAGTCAAACAAGAAAGGGAGATGGAACTCAGCCCCCGCCAGGGTCATAAGAAATGCTGAGCTGCAATAAACAACAGTCACGAAATATCGTAATGATTCGATTTAGCACCCTCCTTCCAACAAGCGCCCTCTTTCTAATAAGCGTTCCCCTTTGAGAGTTTTTTTTTATTATAAGCAACAGTGTTCCAATGAACAACCCCTCTAACAAGCGCCCCCAAAGCAAAAGTGACATGAAAGACATTAACATCGAGAGGACTAATTTGACGAATGAAATATGTAAGGTAGTATTGAAGATGACGATTATCAAAGCCCCTAGTGTTACAGTTCTCGAGTTAAAGTATCTGTTGTTTTGCTTTACTATCACATTTGAGGTGTGTGTTCAAAACGGAGTAAGTGGTCACTCTCTAATAAGCGCCCGTCCTTGAACTACCAAAGATAAATTCAGACATGACATATTTCATACTTACTAAAAAGGAGAATGTTTTTTTCCAAGAAAAGCTGCGTTGTTCTGTTTCTTTAACAAGTTGTATATGCGTATCGCTACGTTTGCGTCCACACAAACAAAGGCCTTCAGAGAGAACAATGCAATTTAGTTAACGTGGTTTTCGTTTGACTAACAAACTATGGTATGCAATACCGTTGGTCTCATCCAAGCCATCCAATTGAGAAAGATCGATCGATCAAAATCAATCAATCAATCAATCAATCGATCGATCGATCGATCGATCGGTCAGTTATTCATGAATCTTCGTAAACTTGTGTCATCACAAGGGAATTTTTTTTGGTTTGACACCTTAGCATTGTAACATAAATTAGTATATGTAATCGTATGAATGCGAATGCAATTAAGGATTTGCACTACGAGTGATATTTGAAAATTCTCTCAAAATTTCACGAGCCTTATTGCTCAAGCTTTCATACGATTACTCATTTGTTATATGACTGAAAAATTTACAAATGCGCGCGCGTTAATTTGCACTGCAGTACAAATTAAAAATTAACGATAAATTGGCCTGCCCACAACCAATCACAATGAAGTAATTTTCTCACTTATATAATTAAGCCCGAAAAAAACGGATTATTCACAGTGAAACTATAGTTCTGTTTATAAAGTTTCAAGTTGTACATATACCCACAGACAGTTTGTGAGACAAAGACTTACCGCACTCATGGCTGAGTGAAAGAAGGCGGCTGAAAAAGCAAGGGAAGTTATTCAAGTTAGTTCATTTGGCAAGCATACAATATTTTCGACATGACTTGTTAAGAATATACTGGAAAGACACATTAAATTGCTAAAAACAAAAGTATAACTAAACAAAATAGCAGCACGATTTTCTGTTTATACATGTAGGCCATTTACAGGAAATAAATGATATTCTCTAATAATAATATTTTTGATCCTTTTAGTTTCGTAATGTTGTTCTAATCTTGCGTAAGTTCTTCACTATTATATTCTGAGAAAAAAGTGATTAAATGAAATAGAGATAAAAAAAAAGAAGACTTCTTGTTATCAGAAATCGCATTCAGCACTCTATAATATCTTGGCACACAAGCACTTTGTTATCTGGGGAGTACCCTTAAGATGAATTGCACTCACTATCACGTGGGTCAGACATAGGTGGCAGCTTGGGAAATGATTCCAGATGTGTGATGACCATATCAAGAACTGAAGGATCGCCAATTGCCTTCGCATTTTGTTCTGTAAGGACAAGCAAGCATATGATTAATGCTGATTTCCAGTTTGTTGTTGACTGACTAGATGACTGACTTGCTGTCTGTCTCTCTGTCATTCAGTTGCATGGTCAGTTGATCCATCCATCGGTTGTCGGTCAGGCAGTCTGTCTAACTATTAGTCTGCCCATCTGTCTGTCCATTTGTCCCTCCCTCCCTCCCTCCCTCTTTCTGGCTGTGTTCCACACGTGCCTATGAGATTGCTAAGGTTCTCTCTTCCCGGGTATAGGTTCACTCAAAAGGTTGAGGCCATCCATACAGAGCTATCATTGAACCATATTTCGATTTCTGCTGTTCTGTGTCGGATGCTCTCAACAACGTTACAAAAACTACAAAATTGCGCCATGAGGGTTATTATTACGTCTGATTACCATTCTAGCGCCACCACCCTCCGCATTAAACTAGGATGAAATAATCTCTTTTTCAGAAGGAAAAAAACAAAAATTGAAATTAATGTTTAAAACTAAGAATGACCAGACTCTGGAGTACAAGAAAGACCTTTTTTTACCCCTTCAGAACGGACTATAAACTTAGAAATATGGAATTTGATGGACTTTGCCCAAGCCTGGTAGATATTTTTTGACACCTAGTTTCTGCTAAAGTGGAACACATTTGCAGTCGGTCAGTTGGTCAGTCAGTAGATGGGTCATTGAGCCGGTGGGTCGATGTGTCGGTGGGTTGGTTGCTGGGTCGGTCAGTCAGATCACCATACCACACTTTTTTCTCTACTGTGGATGGCAGTCTATGTTACTAGTAAAAACACTCACCTGGCAGTGATTTAGCTCTCCTCCTTTCTTCCCAAACTGGGAGATATTCAGCTCGTAGTACCTGATTAAAGGACTCCAGTGATGGCTCTATTAGAAAGTTTTGGAAAACGGAAATATCTATCTCTTCGCCAAGTTTACACATACCAATTCATTCACGCAAGGTCCAGAAAATAATTATTGGGTTCTATCTTAATAAACCTTTATCAAGATTTTTATTTGAGATTACCCCTTACCCCTTACATTGTTTACACACTTCACAGACTTAAACGTTTCTTTCATTTTTTTATAAAATGTTTTTTAACCTATACACTCCACATTAGTACAATGGAATTTGTGCTTGTTTAAATTATGTTCCTACAGTAATTTATTATTAGAAACAGCCTACACCAAAGCAAGAACTAAAAAGGCCAGTGCTTCGATTTAAATGTTAGAAACGTTAATTTTCCTCTCGTTTTCTTGTGGTGTTTTCTAAAAGGAATAGAAAACATTTTCTCTGACTACGACTTTCTAAGAGAATAGTCTAAGAGACATAGCCGAGTTAACTCCCCCATTATAGATAGCACCTTCCTAGACATTCAGTGACATAAGTAACCAAAATTACCTATTCCCATAGCTAGCATCTCTCTTATCAGACCAAGGGCAAGCTGTGTACTAGATTTGTCTCCATCAGAGCTCACTGCCGCTATCCTTAGAAGGGAATTGAATGTTTCTAGTAATAATAAAAATAAAATAAATTGCAATTATGTTGAGATCCTCATTGATATCAAACACAAAGCTTAACTAATGTAATATCCAACAAGAGGTCAGGATCACAAAAATGTCTAACATAAAATGGTGGTTGGATATGCTTATCCCACATCAGTATAAATCCACTAACATTCTATCATGAATGCCGTTCCCTGATTGGCTAAGCTACTCACTATCTATTCTGTGATAGATAGTGAGTAGCATAGCAGTGTGCCCTTGTTAACAATATGACGGCCGCTTCCTGATGTTTTTGAAGTGCCTGTGAAGAGGATTTCAATAAAGTTTTGAATGACTAGTAGATTTATACTAAAACAATTAATTTGATTTTGTTAATTGCAACCGTTGCCTACTAACGACTGAAGCTACACTCTGTCATTTTAAGGATGATGTCTTGGCTATCAGCAAAATGTCAATGAAGTATTTATTCCTTAAAAAAAAGTTGACACTCACTCAGATTAGGAAGGACAATAGGTTCTTCCCCCATGAGTTTGACCAAATTCTGTTGAAAAAGAAATTCGTGATAAAAGGTTACTAAAAACAAACTAAGTTATGATTAAATCTTATTCATTATTAAATATTATTCTCCATTGAAAATGTTATCTAGTATGTACAATGAAGCAGCGACCATTCTTAATACTCAAGAGTCATTCTCAACCACTATGCATTGTGCACTAAGAAGCCATCAGGGGCACTTTTCAGTGCAAACCAATAATGCCACATAAAATTTTTGCTTCTCTTTACTGTACTCTTAAGTGTCTTTTGTGCTCGCTGCCACAGTGAACTCCCTTACTATGACTGACTTACCATTGTCTCATGAAAGAAAGAGTACCCTTGATGATAAAAGTCAGGGGTGGATCCACAAAATTTAGAAAGAGCCCTGGGCCGAAATAATTGTGGCATATTACGCTCTAAAGACAGTTGGTCACTTTTTTAAATATAATACAAGAAAAAAGGGGCATGCCCCCCCCCCCCCCCCCCCCCCCCCCCCCCCAACCCCCCCCCCCTCCCCACCCCAAAACAAAAATTTTTTTTTTAATTTTCTTACTTCTTTTT
>Ga0126338_10000664_pt1 | contig 19725 bp, 6 predicted proteins | sample OrbCmetagenome_2_FD_92529 | JGI IMG/M metagenome (GOLD analysis project Ga0126338, IMG submission 92529) | Coral microbial communities from Petempiche,Puerto Morelos, Mexico - Orbicella C C metagenome | ecosystem: Host-associated > Invertebrates > Cnidaria > Coral | place: Petempiche,Puerto... | reverse complement strand
CACTACGCAGGAGGAATTTGAACTGCGGAGGTTTTACACCGAACGCATCAAATGCTTTCCGTCAACACAACGGAGAAATTTAAAAACGCAACAATCACCGGTCATTTTGGATTTGTGTTTGAGGAAAACTCGGTCAGGTAACTCACATGATTATCGTGACGCCATCTTTTAGAAAAGCTTCGTTTTCAAAATGTTTTCCGTTCATACGAAAACGAAAAGCCGGCGTTTCCAAATTCCTCCGGTTTCAAGAGCGTTTCCGAAAAGCTCCGTTTTGGTGACGGATTAGTGTGGACGGTAGGCTTAGAAAGCTAGAGAGAAAGCTAGAGAGCTGCGTTTTCAAATCTCTCCGGCGTAGAGTGGACGCTCCCTAAAACTAAGACACCAGTACTCCCTTAAAAGGCCAGAAAGTAATCCCTTTCTAGAATATTGGGACACATTTCATTCCTAATGTTTCCAAACCGCGAAGACATCTTCCTCGTCATCAGTAAGAGAGACCTTGGAAAACAGCCATCATGCAATAGGATTTGTCCTAATCTACCAGTGCTTCGACATCCACAGGAAGACGTGAGATTTATATGCGCATGTTGTCCCTTGCTGAAGAGACCCTCTTCAAGCAGCAGTTTTGTCACACCATTCAACAAATCTCCCTCTCTCTCTCTCCCCAACCCCCTCACTCTCACACTTTCAGACAAACATGCCCCCTCCTTCTACACAAAGGCCACAAGGTGCCTAGAAAGGACATCATCCGGTCTCGACACAGTCCGAAAGATGATTTAAAACAAGAGCCCATACAAACCTGTATAGCATGGTGCCTTCCTCCCTGTCCTCGTCAAATGCTGTAAAATGAATGGTTTTATGAGTGCAGCTCTTCCCAGAAGGGTACGTTTGGCTCGGAGCAATGGGCAGGAAACAGCGACTATGGTTCACCTTTAACTTGATCAGCGCGTAGTCAAATCTCGTTGCACTCGGATCGCTACCATTCTTCCACTGTTTCGACATCTTGGTGTTACTGATCTCCTGCCAAGCTGTGGTGCCGTTTTTCAACAGGAACCCCACTCGTAGGTCTCTGTACCCATCTACGTAATGGCTTCCGTTATGAAGGCAGTGAGCTGAAGTAAGGACATGCCTGGGAGAGACCAGGACACCAGAGCAGCCAGTGGAGATAACCACTGCGGCTGAAAAGGGACATTTCTCGATCAACGATGGAGGCACCACGAGCCGATTATCCACTTCAAATACCAGCCTTTTAGATCGGTGTTTAACAGTCTTGTCTGGCAAAGTTTGATGCGACATCGAGTCGACATTTCCAAAGTTTGGATCGTCCACATCATCGACAGTCTTTCGATTTAGAACTCGGCTTTTTTCGTCGACGTTTGCAGGAAAAGGGTGTCCAATGACATCTGGAAAGTTGGCGGTGCTCTTTCGAAGCGACTCTTTGTGGCGCCAAAGTCGGTCCGCTTGGATAGTTTCTTGAGAGAGGCCAAGAACTATAACAGCTTTCGTTGCCGTCACAATAACAAATGCAAACGGAATCACCATCTTATCTCTTAGCAAAGATGTAACCCTTGCAAGACCTTCAGTTAACACTCTAAAAACAGCCTAGAAACCGATAACATCTATGTGTTAGATTAAAACGACATCATAGCAACATCGCTTCACAATGTACGAGTCGCCAAAACTATATTATTAGGGTTGAAGCCTCGTAGGACAGGAAGCGTTCTTCATATGGTAAACAGGCGTATTGAAAATGGGACAAAAGGATGTACAAATGCCCACTAATCAACCTTTGTCCGTTTGTATTGTTTTTAAAGCTCAGTTTATCATAAGACTCTAAGATAGTTTCACTGAGAGGTTTTCTTTACAAGCTAAGGACTAAACAACTTCTTTACTTAAGATATTGCTGAAACATACATGAAAAGTGAAAAGCTACGTAGCTTGTCAGTCGATACCGCTTATAAGACTGCATGACTTATGACCAGCAATGTCTCTGATTAGTCTGATAAGCCGGGCTAAAAGTTTATAAGGTGTGTTTTTATCTTTTATGGTTGTACGAATCACATCGCCCGATCTTTTTGCTGATAACATCAAATTTTGAAAAGCGCAAAAACGTAACCTTGTCAGGAAGTCAGGAAGTGCAAAAATTGATGAAAAGAAGTGAAAAAGGAAAACGTGTGGAAGGAAAATCTTGGCCAAAGAAAACTGAAAAATAATCATAGCAAAAAGACATGCAAATAAGCAGCCTTTTAGCCAACGAATTGTGTCGCCAGTGATATACTGCGATAATACCGTGTCATTTACTAATCAGCGAAAGATTGGAAGAATTTTTTGTCGTGTTGTCAGCCAGTGACCTGCTGCGAGACATCATGTACAGACACAGCCACAAAACACTTGAACAATTCGCCCCCATGCTCTCAGCCGTCAGTCAAATCTCCAGTTTCTGTTGTGTTTAAGACGATTTGCTCATCGATAAGAAGGAATATTTATGCCAAACCTGTGGTTCTCACCGCGAGTGCAAATAAACTTAAACTCCAAATTTCCTGTCAAACGCACGAGAAAGAAAGCTCCCTGCCTTTCAAGGATCTGTTGTGGGTGTGCAAACGTAGCCGGCGTTGCATAAGCCAGAATGTAAACTTTGAACTTAAATAGTACTAACTATATCATGTTTAAATCAGAGTCAATCCCTGATTTGCCATTGCAAATACAGTGCCCGGATTGTCTAAGAAAATTTCGAAGCTCACTACTTGAAATGGTCTTATACTACACTATCTAATTCCTATAGACGATTACTCGAATCTAAATGCGCTCCTTTACCCAAGAGCTATCCGCAATAAACATCAAGAATTTGTTTTTACAAGACTACTTAAAAACCGTGCAATATTTACAGCAAGACAGATTAAGGGATTACGGACTGACAGCGTTTGAAAAGGTTGAATATACCTTCGTCCGAGCATAAACAGTTAGACACGACATTTGTCAGACGTAAAGTATACAGCAAATCCATCGAAGCAAATACACAAAGGCCTACAAAGGATTATACGTACCACGTTATATTAGAATCAAGAGCGGGAGGCACAAGCTGAACCCCACAAAAGACGTGTTTCCTGCAAATTATCCCGATGGAGTGTGCTGTACATGACACTTAAAGCGGTTTTAAAACCCACAGATCAAAGACCCACACAGTCACGCAAACTACCTCTCAGGTTTATTTAAAGCACAAACGTCACATAATAAGCCACGAAAAGCAGACAGTCGATTCCAGGCGTGTTGCTCTGAATGGAGCCTAGTTTTGCGGTGAGACTATTTGCAACCGAGTGAAAAATAAATCACTGAAATGAACCACGTAGATTTCGGGTGGTCGGTGTTTCGCCGTCAACTGGTTTCCTGTGATCATTTCTGTTTATTCATGTGGTGTGGGGGAAACACGACCAGCTCAAAGCTTCTTGCGGTTTGCTTGTTGAACTAAGGTTATCAATGATTTTCTCGACTGCATCTTGGAAGGTGATACTATGAAAATAGCGAGTCATATCCACCTCCCGGGCAGATACGGACATATGAGTTAACAACGACCTTATTTTTCTGTGCCAAGCTCAGTCAGTGAGTGTTTTTTTCTTTAACTTTTTTTGTTTCCGCGGGACAGTTAAAATTCCAGAGGGGAGCGAAAGTCACTGGTACTCATCACTGCATCTTTGAAGAATTTTTTTAAAAAATTCAGGCAGAATCCATTATCTTGCATTCTTGGAACTTGCACTCATCATTTCAGCACCACCACAGTTTTAGCTTAAAGATTGACAATCCCATCTTTTTCAGGCATGTTCATGCATTACAACTGATCTCCGACATTCAAAGCGACACGCAACAAACGGCGCGAACACATAGCGCTGAAGTGGTGTGTGCGCAAAGTGATCAACTTGTTACTCAGTTAGATTGATCCAATAACCGTGCTCAACTGTGGCTAACATAATTCTCTTAGCGTTAAAATCTAGAACTTCATTTCATTGTAAATTAAGTCTGGAAACCATATTATATGCTGTGATATGTGCATACGTGGAAGGATAAAAGGAGTCAGAGTAGATGGTTGAGAAAGCGAAAAACAAATTGACGGACAACACAGAGAACAAACCACTCGTAAAGAATGATTGATGAGATGATTGTACCAGATAAAACGCAACCTGATAAACCTTGCGACGAACGCACAATCTCGTCCGCAGAGACAGCGCATTTTCGGTCAGCGGTGACTGAGCGCTCGGAGGAAAGCAAGGCTGAGCTGAGCCAAAATCTAGAGCCTCCTGCCTTCTGCCAACGAACTTAACGCAATTTTCATTTCCAGGGTCTGCAATCTTTTTGGTCAGCACGAAGTATTTTGGTGCTCACAAAAAAGGTGTTGGCCAAGACGGAGCCGCAGATGCTACAAATAATATTTTGCTCGCGGACAGTACTGCCTAACTCCCTTTGGGACGAAGTTTAAAAGTACAGCAAAGAAAAAGTGTGTACAGAAAGCCCACTGAGGTAGCTTTTCAAGGAAAAAATAATAATTGAAATCAGCTCCCAAAACACGTGATTTGCCACTATCGCATAAATTACCAGAGCCCCAATATCGTTCTTTCCACCTTTCCTTTTCTAAGTTTTTCTGTTCATGCCTTCTCTCCTACTAAAACTTTGAAAGAAATCAGGAATTACGCATTAAAAGAAAGTCTATGGGTTAGTCTGAGTGGTTCTCTTCCTGTAATTACCATGCCTGCCTGGAGAATTGAATTGATCACAAGTTTAACTGTCAGATGCGAAATGACGCGGCGCATTTTAACAAATGAGTGATCCGTAAAATTTCCTGATAGCTGAGAAACGAGGCCTTAAGCGTCCGATGCCTTATGCGTCTGATGGCGTGATGAGGACTGAAATGAGAAACGAGCAGAAATAGAAACGAGGTGAAATTTCAACTGATCGCTTAGAAATTGGCGAAGGTCAAATAGGTTGACCCGCAGTGGGTTCTTTTGGCCAATTATGCTTTCAGCAAATTCTGCTTGGGTTCACAGTGCGTTTTGCTAATTTGATGTTGCAAGCTTCAGCTTTGAAACAATTGAGCAAATAAATAATTTGACAAGAAAATGACGGACAAGAAACAATCGATGCTCGAAAATTGAACTAAAACAGGCCGGTAGAACGTTTCGGTAAATCTTTTTCCTCTTTTTCCAATCTTTCAACTTTTGCTACAAGGATCTATCACCTTTGTGCGCGTGCCAAAGCAAGAAGAATGAAATTTTCGGCTCCATAGCCAGGCTTGAATGGCTTCAAAATCAGTGACAGGACTCCCGTAATTCTTAGCAAAACAGTTGTCAAGCTTCCGCTTAGGGCGTTTTGGTTTTAGGATCGTTTACTACGTGTGTATGCAAAATTAGTAAATTTAATTAGCAAAACCATTTCGAAGCCACAGACCACCGTTCTTGTCAACGTGATACTCATTTCTGGTATGTTACAAAAATTGACACCCCGTCAACAATACGCCGGAGGAATTTGAAAACGGAGGCTTCATGCACTCTGAAAAAGCGTCAAATGTTTTCCGTCCACACTACGCCGAGGAGTTTAAAAACGCGCAACAATCACCAGTCATTTTGGCCTTGTGTTTGGAAAACACTGACAAGGAAATCTCGTGATTATTGTGAGGTCACCCCTTTTCAAAAAGCCCCATTTTCAAACTGTCTTCTGTGTCGGCTCGAAAACGAAAAGCCGACGGTCTCAAATTCCTCCGGTTTGAAGAGCGTTTTCGAAAAGCTCCGTTTTCGTGACGGATTAGTGTGGACGGTAGGTCAAACCGTAGAAATAAAGCTGCGTTTTCAAATTCCTTCAGCGTAGAGTGTAGTCAGTCGATATTACAAAGCAAAGCGGCGTTTTTAATATATAATTATTATTATTATTAACCAGCCTCTATAATTACGATCGTGCCCGTGTAGAGGCAACTGAGCTGAAATGACACTGTTTCTTTCTTTTCCTTTCTTCTTTTTTTTTTTTTTTTCGCTAACAGCGAATTTGAGCCTTCACACAGAAAAATCAGCTCTAAAAGATCTTGGGATAGATTTAAAAACTGTCGATTATCATAAATACAAAATGCATCGAAAAATTAGACATTGTTTGTTTTCTTCTTTTCTACAGTTTTTCTCCGTAGGAATGTTGTTAATTAGATTTGGATGTGACCAGCGAAATATACAATATTATAGTGCGGAAAAATAAGATCAACGCTAAACAGCGGAGAATGAATATTCTAAAGCTGCTAAATACAGAAAAATATCGAGAGAATCACACAGCAAAATTCAGCACTAATTTCGTGGCTAACAAAACAAGGAAATCACAACTTACTGGCTTATCCGCGATCCTTCCCCACTACTTGACAAGTAAAGAAATGTACACTTATTGCTTGTTTTATAGTCAAGAGCCCATTACAAGCTTCCGGTTTGTTAATTGCATGTTCCCGGCTGCTTGTCTGGCTGAGTTTCCCTCGGCTGTCAACGCGTGGTCAGCACATTCAATAGCAATTTAATTCATCTGTCTGTAGCAAAACTCAGCGTTCCAATTTCCGAAGTTTTCACGCAAAGAGGGGGCGGTTTTAAAAGTACGTGACTCTTAAAACTAATACAGGAGAAGATATGAGATCATGACAAAAAAACAAGGTATTAACAGGCAATGGTAAATATTTAAAGGTTCTTGAAAGTGAGTTTCAGCAAGACGTTTTCCTTTTGTAAACTAATTATGAAGATTTGAAACCTCTAATGATTGTGGTTTTCTATAGTTAGTCTACTCGGCGACATCTGTTGACTGTATCACAGGTGTTCTGCTTATTTACCGGGCAATAACAATACCCAATAGCAATACGTACTTGACCTATCAAAGTAGTCCCAAAACTTTTTCATGTCAGAAGGAGATGTTTTTCCTTTGAACTTTCAAGCTTCCGAAGCGTAATGACATAATTTTGCCTTCTTCCTTGCTCTTGAGAGCAGTAACCCAATAAAAAAAATCTATTTAGTCTGAAATGACCACCGGTTGACTCAAACGTTGAACCGTTCGTTTCATTTACCATGTCTCGGTCTTCAGTGAAACAGGTCAATAAAGACAATTATTCTCAATTAACAGTACAACAATTCTTCAATCCGAGATGTTAAACAAACTGTTTAACTTGAGTAAGCTATTAAACTGAGAAAAAACGAAAATAGGCTCAATTTATACCTAAGCCTTAAGTCACGTAATCTTTACGTAGGTCGTAGAAGCTTCGTTGGTTTTCGTTTATGTTGCTTTATGTTTTATGTTTATTTGAGAGGAAATGCACTGAACAAAGCGATTTAGGGAGCTTTTTGGACTAAAATGCAATTGAGTCTTAATGAAACTTATTAACGCAAAACGAATCAATAACTATCTTTATTAAAGGTCCTCTATTCCTTGGGAAAAATTCCACTTTATAAAATCGCGAAAAATTCGGCCAACGATTACCAGAACCCATTAGGTTTTATCCAGAGAACAATTATGTTATCATAAAAGAATTGCGAGAAAAAACGTGAAAATAATACATATTTTGCCAAAACTTGATATTTCTACATTGGAATTTCTGCTCCGAGTTTTCCTTCCATTCGCTTGGCAATTGAGCGAATTGGCTCGAGGGCGGCTAGTTGTTTTCATTTCCGCTATGCCGTCAAGATTTCAGGCGCCACAGCGCCTGTCCAGGCGGTAGGTAAAGTTGCTCTCACCGGCGAACTTTTCAATGTCACTTTTCCAATAACTTGTACGTGGGGGCAGAATTTTTTCCTGCTCTTTCGTGAATGCCCTAGGGCAAAATATCTTCCTTGGAGCGAACAAAAACCCATTTAAGAAGCAACTGATTTTGTGCTAAACTTGCCGTAAAAGCCAGTTTTACTTGTTTCAGTTCAGTCATGCGATTTATTTTTTCCTTGAAAGAAACCATTAAGATAAACAGTGGTTTATTGACTCAACAGAAGTTTAATGATTTTCCGGGGTAAACGGACGATTTGGTGAAGTTCCAGAGAAAATAATTGCAGAACCTAACAATGAGTGCATGCAATGAGCGATATTCTATTCGGCTTAAAAGGATTTTAGGCGGGGCACGGAGCTCTCGATTTCATTCGCTTTTGTCCAAGTTTCAGTTGTAAAAGCTTTTATTGTTTATTATCTCATGCGATTTCCCACGATTTAGGCAGCCAACACCGTCTAATGTTTCTGAAAGATTTGGTCATGGCGAAATTTAAAACGAAACCTGTCCTCAGGTAGTGTTTCAAATCACACTTCTCATACACCATTTACAATGATTTTCTCACCAAAATACTCAGTATTTACCTCCAGTAAGAACCCAAAAGACTAGAATTTTTATTTGAAACAAAGTATCCAAAGTCCAAGTTGAGTTTGATAATTATTTTACCTAGATTAAAAATGACGTTTTACTCGACCATCCTTTTTTACGAAGTCTAGTGCGATTTCGCTAGACTCTTGTAATTTTCATACCAAATAGATCTAATCTAAGTCGATGAAATCAGTCGAAATAATTAAGACAGCAATCAGTCGCTATCAGCCTCAATTTCCTCGAAGATAAGTCCAATTTTCGGATATCAGTCAAGTAGAACGTAAAGTGAAGAAACAAAAAACATAGGTCAAGAGGACTCGATCATAAAACTTAATATGTTTAGCGTTGGAGAGAACGGAATAAACTTGTCGCACTATAGCTATATTCTTAATCTAGAAGTTATCTTTCATGTAGATGATTGCATATGTCTCTTGGCCTTCGCGTTATAAAGAAGCAAGATTCAGTCGCCGATGAAAGCGGTCATGTTCTGCGGAAAGACAACACGAAAAGCTGTCAATAAGTAAACAGACACCTGTCGTTCATATTCTCCAAGCACACCTGGCAATCTGTGGCCTGTTTACCTCAAAGCTGAATTTCTACACGCCACAAAAATCTTAGCTTATTCAACAAAAATCGCTGAAAATCAAATGGATCTTTTTGATACTATCATTGTGAGGCTTATTGCTTACAGCAATCTGACCACCTGCTGCCATTGTGGAAGAAAAAAGAGCAAATTATCTCAATTGTGTCGTCATCTCTCCCCTGCGGTCCAGTTTCAAATGGAAATCAGTCTGGAGCCAGAAAAAATGGAGAAAGAGAATTTACTTAGACTCTGAGGGCCAGTTGCAACAGTCTCGCTATCCTGCCATACCCCTGAACGCTCCGATCTTTCGATGACCAGGCTTTTCCATTTGGTGGTTTTTGCACAGCTCTTGGCGGCTTTGATTCTTATGGCTGCACAATTTTATTTGTTATCATTGCAAGACCGGCAGGGGCCGATACCTGCCCAAACAAGGCGGGTTCGTGCACTGAACCTTTCACATGGGCGTGGAAAACGAGGAAAAGAGGAACAATCGCATAACGAGGTGACAAAATCCCGTGTACAGACTTCAAGGCGTTTATACTTGACTTATCAACCTCCGGATGGCGGGTGGAATAATCACCGTATTGCCCTTGAAAATGCACTTATCATAGCCAAGTTGCTCAACAGAACATTAATCGTGCATCCAGTGGCGTCGCACGACATGACGATTTCCTGGAGGCGGAAAAATCTTGCACAGTGGAGAAGCTTAGAAAAACGATGGGGAATCAATTGGGTTTACAACTGCATGACCGAGCAAGATCTGGTACCCATATCCCAGGTTCTCGATCTCAAGCGCATGCGTAACACAGTAAACGTTTACGAAGTAAAAACAAATCACAAAGAGTTCTCAGCGACATTTTCGAATTTGAAATGGCATCGTGTTTGTCACTCAGATGCTTTAGGCTTCTGGGTTGATGCTATTCCCGCGGGAAACAAGAATTTGACCCGAGGGATTGAATTTGTCTCTAACAACAGTTCGAGAAGCGTTCGGGCGTGCCCGCGGGAGATGAAAAGACACGTGCGCGCGCACAAGCCCATAATTCGTGGAATTTTAAGTGAGCTTCAAAATGTAGAAGCCGATATTATCTACTTGTCTCAGGACACGAGTTACAAGGCAAATGTTCGGTTTTTCCACAGAGAGAATGCTATCTTAGCGCAGCGCTGGATTCTCAATAGCGTGAGGTTTTCACCAAAGATTTACGAGAATGCGCTCCAAATTTTATCTATACTCCCGCGCCCTTTTAACGCCATACACGTCAGAAGAACTGACCACAAGATTAGCGCGAACATGGCGCCATCTTACTGGCTGCAGAACATGGCGCGCCTAGAATTCCGCAATGTCTCTTCGGCTCTGTATGTCGCCACAGACGAGCCAGATAAAAACTGGTTCGAGCCGTTCCAGCAAGCGGGCTATCAACTGTATTTCTCAGACGAGTTTTTCAAGCCGACGGAGCGTTCTTTCGACATGGACATCAAAGGACTACACGATCAAGTGATTTGTATTCACGCCAAGTTGTTCGTTGGCTCCAAGAGCTCGAGTTTCAGTGGTTTTATATACCGCTCCAGGGGTGAAGTTATGAGGAAAGATGGTTTGATTCTTGGTCATATGCCCGTCGGCTGGTTAGGTCATAAACTGAAGCGGGAAAACTGAGGATTAGAGTCAACCTCGTTTGCAAGGTCTAACTTCTTCCCAACCTCGTCCCAGGGCCAGGGCCTTTCTCCACTTTGAAAATCGTCGAGGAGAAGGCCCTGGGGACTAGGCTGAACGTCTTCCCTCTCCCTGGAGAAAGAAGGGAAGCACTGGAAACAAACTGAAATTTGAGTGGGATGAAGAATACGTACTGGGCACGTTACACACAGAAGACATTTTACGTTTTATCACAGCAGCAGGACTAGCTCAAGGTCAACTCTATTCTGGTTTCAGCAGAGCACGTTTCACATTAGAAAACCACGGCTGGTGATATGTATTTTCTCACCTTGTTTATATATATCTTTCTGGTAAACTTCGCTATATTAAAAATATAGCAAATTAGAAAATACGCGAGATTCTATGCGCGCTCTCATTGGTTGATAGGTGTGTTTAGATGAGAGTATGTAAACACGGAAGTTTTAGATTCGCGCGTATTTTTGAGAAATGTTTTATAAAAGCAATAGAGCACTTTTCCGTGGTTACACATCCTCATCTAAACTTTCGGGGGATTGAGAGAATTCTCGAAAGTTATTCAAGTCCTTGACTGCGTCGCAGGTTTGCATAACTGTCTCGAATTCTCCGAATCCCCTCGTGTTTGGGTGAGGCTATGTAGACAATGAAAAAGTGCTCTGTTTCAAAAGTATATGACAAAAAGTGTTATGCACGAATAATTTATGTAAGATATAATTTCTAAAAAGTGTTATGGACTGTAAAGGCTAGGAGTAAAACTCGGCTTCTAATCTTTTCACCACACTAATCTCTGAACTTTCCTTAGAATGACAAGATTTCCACACGACTGGATGAAAAACTAGAAATCAGATTAACTTCTTTTCTTACTTTTTAGTTTTTTTGTTATCTAGGAAACAGGGGCAGTTTTCAACCACGGGGTTTTGTAAGAAAGCATACAAAATAAAAACGGAATGTGTTTGAATAAATTTTGTAAAACTTGAACACGCAATGTAAACACGCGCATGTCGTAAAAATGACCCTCGCGCGACGCGTTTCTCACACGTGTCCTGGACACTCGTGCGCCATGTTAGGAACACCAGCAGATCAGGTTTGTGAATACAGAAAGTGAAGGACTCACAATCGTGAACAAAAGTCTTGGAACAAATAGGCGATTTTCGTATTCTCGGTATTGGACTGGAACTAACTTGAAATGGAGGCTCATGCGGAGGAGTATCATTAAAAAGAGATTAATGTCAATTAATGTCGATCTACATCTCAAGTGACTACATCGTGAGACAAACGATAATACATTTTATTATTGCATCTACCACGATGAAGGACAACAACCTTTTCCTCGATGAGATTAATGTCATTTGCATTCGAAGACTTCCCGCATGAGCCTCAGTTGCAAGCTAGATCCAGTCCAGTACCGAGAATACGAATATGGGGAATTTGTAGTTTTGGCGGTTTTGCATACACGCCAGACTCTTAGCCTCCGAGCCCTCATCCCACATACAATGTTGGAAACTAGTACCTGCAATTTCTCCTTAGTTTCAACATTGTATTGAGTGGGTTAACGGTGCTCTCTCGAGCTTCAGTAATTCGTTGCATTACATCGGCGTCCCAAGGACTTTTGTCCATGATCGTAGATTCAGTCCGTGTGAAAGTCTGGATACCAGTCACGTGGCCCATCAGGCAGGAGCTTATCCTGGTTTCTGTAGGAGTATTTCTACTCCCCCTTGGAAGGGATGCTAGTCCATCGCAGGGTTACCATCCACTGGCCCCCACCTTTAATTTTGCCGGTACCCATTTATACACCTGGGTGGAGAGAGGCACTGTGAGAGTAAAGTGTCTTGCCCAAGAACACAACCCAATGTCCCCGAACCCGGACCGCTCGATCCGGAGACGAGCGCTCTAACCATGAGGCCACCGCGCCTCTCACCATGTACAGAGTAACGAAAAAGCATCTATATATCACTGAAAGAAGTTAAACAACACATACTCGATACCCACCATTCCTTTATTATGTAACATTTTCTGTTGTTCAATTTTTCATTGATAATTCCGTGAGGCACTCTTCGCATCATCTAGTACCACTTCAAATATTTCAAAATTTCCCAAGGATTTGACATTCATGGGCCCTTCTGGGGCAAAATCAATACCCTTCGCGATTCCCGTCAATCGTCTCCAAATCTTCTCTCTTTTGTGACATTGTACCTCAGTGAGCTATAAACATTTCCTTCGATTTAGCCCTTCTGCTGTACATTACAAATACAAATACAAATACTTTCTGAAGAGATTGAATATCCCAGGGGTTAATGATGTCAAATCCTTGGGATATGCCCTGCCGGGATGTTAACGTTTTTAACTGATGAGGGTATAATCCCTATTCTAACATTATAACACATTTGTTACTTATTTTTTCACCTCAATTCCCTTTTTCACTGGCACCCTATAAACAGGGCCAATACGTTTTATACAATTTACTGTTGATAATAATCGCTGCCAAATTTCAAATAAAAATAAACTAAGTCTTACTTTAGTTCGGCGAAATAAATATTGATTCTTTAATGAAGAGAATTGACTTTTAAATTTAATTAAATAACTTTTGTAAAGAAAGAACTCCGCAGTTTTCTTTCCACAATTCGATAACTTCTAGTCCTTTTCTCCCGAAAGTTTAATCAATTAAGCTATCTATTAGGGTCTTACACATTATGCCGCATTACTTTGAGTATAAAAGTGAGATAAAAGAATCGAGCATTATGCCGGAATAATAGTGACGAAAACTGGCTTATTCCGGGCCTTAGGCAGGCCGAGAGTACTGTTACTACCCAGTGGTCTCAACATGAAAAAGAGCTTCCAAATTGGGCTTCAGCATGCCAGAATGTCTTGTCAATATAACCCTCGTCAGCTGCAGCTGAGCGAGTTTTTCACTTCTAGTTAACTCTTCGTAATAGTCAAACCTTACAATGAGGAGTCGCTCACGCTTCATTAAAATAAGCGTTAAAATTAAGGGAAAATAGCACTTTTTTCACGTACGCATTAAGGAGCATAAGAGTGACGTCTTTTGAGCATAATAGTGAAAAACTTTGGGCATCGAATATCAGCATAATTTTACAGTGAAAAAATTAGGCATAATGTGTAAAATCCTACTATCTATTTACCTTACCTACACCATAATTAGCACTGCCGACAGAAACCTTTCCATTATTAATTTACAATTCTTACTTTAATCTGCACGATTCTATTTTACAACAAAAGGGAGATTGATGAAAATAGCGAAAGATCACTAGGGTAAAGAAAACTTCACGGCTGTAGTACAAAATGTTACATCCCGATTACAGTTCTTAGATGATTCTCAATTTAAATGTAAAAAGGAGATCGTTCTTAGGAAGACAATTTATATTTGTATTTGCGACGTTAGGTCAAGTAGGCTTGTGGAAGCTTCGCCTTCTACTAGCATTCATTCATCTATATACAAGAGCGAAATATTCTTCGCTATAAATAAGTAAACTTATGGAATAGAACTCAAATAACAAATTTTATCCATCCCTTAACTAAATTCAATAATAGAGAAGTTACCTACAAACAAATTAAATTGATTTAGACTCGATTTAATACTTGCTCGTGATTGGGTACTAGACAGAACCAATCTTCCCACATATGGCAGGCACCGGCATCTCAAAACAACCAATCACAAGCAAGCCTGTTCATTTATGCGTCTATAGCAGAATGCACTGCGGGTTTTGGTCGTCATCGCCGCGTGAATTCTTCTCTCGCTTCTCTGCCATTCTCAGCTGTTTGTCCAACTCCTGCAGTTTTTTCCTCTGTTCTTTGATCCTGATAAGCTCGTCTGTCTTTCCTTTATCGCTCATTTCCTTCTCCAGCAGGTCCGCCATAAGGAATAACTCCTCGGCGGCTTTGGCCGCGCAGCGTTGTTGCCTTACGTCTAGTTTGGCAAGCTGCCGTTTGTCCTTCTGTACTTTATCTTTCACCCTGTGCAGAATCTCTGATCTCTGCCCCAGTTCTTGTTCCACGTGCTCCAAGGTCTCTTTGTGCACGGCTTCCAGATCAGATAGCTTTCTTCTCTCAGTTTCAAGCAGCTGATTCACGCTCGCCTTGCGTTTCTCCAACTCTTGCACCGCCTCTCCGATCGTCAGCTCTGCCACCTCCTGCTGTTCCTTGTGCTTCTTCTCCAGTTCAAGAAGTCGGACCTTTTCTTTCCTTATCAGGCTTCGTTCCGCTTCTCTTTCGTTCTCCAACTCCTCCAGCTCCTCCTCGTTCAAAGTCTCTTTCTCCGCCTGCTGCAGTGCCTGGCTGTGCTGTCGCTCCAGCAACGCAATCCTCCGGCGCTGTTTGTAAATGAGCTTCTTGCGCTCTCGCCCCTCGCGGTCAACATCTTCACATCTTCTCTCTATCTCTTGTTCATACTCAATCAGCGGTCCTAGTTCATTCCGCACCAAGCTCTCAACTTTCTCTCTGAGCGGCATAAGAATCAACTTCTCGCCCTCCAGATGTTTCTCAAGCTTAGTTTTCGTTTCTGTCACCATAAGCGTGGCCTTTTGAAGAGCCGTTTGATGCTTGTTCAACAATTCGTTCAATATTTTTCGTTCCTCTCTGATGTCCTTGATCTCTTCGCGAGTTTCGAATTCTAGCAGTTCTTTCTTTTTCGTGAAATCGGCTTCAGTCAACTCAACGTCCTTATCTTCGTTTTCCAACTCTTCCAACCTCCTCCTGGCTTCCTCCACTTTCATTCTTGCAGCCCTTCTCTCCATAATCATTTTCTCCTTTTCAATGAGTGACGCTTCCTCCACCTCCTCCGCACTCTCCAGCATCTCGCGCACGTCTCTAATCTTGGCGTAGGCTTGGTCTTGAGCTCGCTTGTGTTTGGCCTGCACTTCCTCTAGTCGGCGCCATTCTCCTTCAATGGCTGACTTCCCAGTGGTCAGGCTGCGGAGTCCTTCCAAGGTCTCCTGCTCCACTCGCCGGACCGACTCCTTGGCTTGGGACACCTCCCGCTGAGCTTGCTTTCGCTGCTCTTCATAATCAACTTCCAGCTGCTTCAGTCGCTCACGGAGTACTTCCAGTTGCGACTTCTCCTCGGGCTCTGCCCTAGCCGCTGCCTCGGCTGCTGCCTCAGCTGCCGCTTCGGCTTCCGCCTCACTGCGTTCAGGAGCTCTCTGCAGCATGTCATTGCTAACAGAAGGACTAAGTGTCCCAGGTGATGATGCAGCACTGCTCCGTTCAGCAGTGGCTCGAGCCTGCTGCTCAGCTAATTCTAATTCTTGTGATTTTGTTTCAATTTCTTGCTGTAATCTTGCCACTTCTTCACGCTGCATTTCAACCTGAAAACAAAATTAGCGTCAAGCTAATTAGCAACACCACTAAAAAAGACAGAATCCTAACCCTGCCTCCCATAGCAAAGCCCATTCCCACTCTATCTTCAAAAATACCAATGGCACAGTGATCTAACCAATAGGCCACTTTCGATATATTGAAATTCAGCTTGATAGTGAGGATTAAAGGACACAAACAAAAGAAATGAATAAACATGGTCATTCAGCTTCCTTTGTTTGTGTCCTCTAGGCCTTGCTGCCACGCTGAATTTTAATATATCGAAAGTGGTCTATTATTACTGGATTACTCTTAGCCAGTCTAACACCACCCTGGCGCAGTTTTCCTCCACCTCTCTCCCATTAGGAGTTTTTAGCTTGATAACTAGACTTTCCTAAGCATTTTCACAGTACCTGTCTTCGTTCTCGGTCCCATTTCTTCTCCAGATCTTCTTTAATTCTTCCCATCTCCTGTTCCTTGAGTTGAACCTTCTTCCTGTGGTCTTCTTCCAGCGCCATCAACCGCTGCATTTCAGCTTCCAGCCTCTGCTTCTCTTCTTCCTGTTCTTGACGAATCCTTTCCTTCACCTGGTTGTTTCAACACAACACGAAGCAGAAAAGTTATCGATATGACAAGTCCGGGGGGACTCCCATATAAAAGGACGGGGGTACTCGTGGTACCTTTTAAGGGTTAAGAAAACGGTTTTCGTACCTCTTAGGGTGTCCGGCCTCATAAGGTCCACAGCGGGAGCTATCAGTTGCGGTCCGTTTTAGGGTATTAAGCCGAAAAAAATATGACAGGAGATACTGTGTTGTTTTCTAAAACAGGATCTTAGGGATTCTTTTCAAAATTTCCGACAAGCATCCCCTTCCTTTGTATATGAGACTCTTTCCCGTTCGTGTTCACGAAACTTCGCGCAAACACAGAAACAAATCGTTCCAAAGTTACATCTGATGAATAGAAATGACAAAACTACCAACGTCAAAGTAGTAATTAACCCTTGGGTTTATTCTTTTTCAAATAGACTTTCCTGCTTGACTTTGCGGAGACGGAGGAGGGACTCATTATCCGAAAGGATTGTAACCTTCAAAAATGGTCAGAGAAAAACAGAAAAAAAGTGGTGCATATATTTGGAGCTAATCGGAAATACTCGAAGCTCTCCAAGTGTACTTATCACAAAACAACTGTTGTTATTTGGCAAATAAAAAGCAAAACTTTCTTATCATACTGTACAGATATAAAAGGCAAAAAAGTGTTATAAATCCAAATGTAAACTCATGGTGTTATAATTGGGAGGGGCGGGGAGGGGGCCTTGTTTCTTATTGTCCGAGGGGCTTATTTTTCTGAAATTAGGAATGGTGTATCTTGGTGTATCTTATTTTTAGAAGTTTACAACATTAACTGAAAACACTTGCTTTTGGCGTTAAATATTTCACGATGTATACCTGTCTTATTTCCTCCTCAGCTCGTTGGCGAGCAAGCTCTTGTTCTTCTCGTATTTCCTCCAAGTATTTCTTCTGAAGTTCTAACTGCTGATGACTCGCTTCCAGCTCCTTTTTTCGTTCAACTTCCTCTGCACTGCGAACTTCAGAAGCTCTCTGTTGCTGGGAACGGAGAAACTCAAGCTCGCGCCTATGGATAAAAAACACTATCAGTACCTCACTGCAAAAAAATTTTTCATGACTTCAAATATTGTTGAAGGATCTTTGAATGATTATGGCAGAATGCTAAGCATTTTACGAAACTATTCAGAGAACTTCGGGTATTTTCCGACGATCTTGGCCTTATTTCCCAATCTAATTTTCGCCTTAAAAGGAATCCAAAATGCAAACAATACAGAACAAAAACAACATGGGACCGTCAATAGTCAACAGAGGTGTTGAGACATTTGACTGTAAAATTCTATTTTCGAGCGTCATGGAAACATTCCCGCCCCAAAACCAAACAATGTTAGTTCTTGTATCTCTGAAACTTCACACACCTCAACACTGCATAACTCTGAATTTGAGGAGAGGGTATCGCACAAACCTTGCTTCCTCTAATTTGTCAGCAGCTTCTCGTTGTTGGGTTTCAAGGCATTTCCTGGATAAAACAAACATACAAAAATGTTTAACTGATATAGGTAACCGCCACGACCTCGATTAAATTAGAGATTAATTCGACATCAACAAGTTTTCAGAAATTTGCAGAAAGGCACTTTGCAGAGGAAGGAAGTTATCCCACTATTAGTCAATCAAAACTCCAGACATTTCTCAATTACATTTGTAACGAGCCATGTCAAATTTGGTGGACCAAATTTAACAAACAAAATCTCTGCTCACCTTTGCTCTTCTATCCTTCGAGTTTCCTCGCGATACTGACGCTCCAGCTCCAAACTAAGAAAGAAAGAAAAACATTAATGTCGACAACAGACTAGTAAATATGAAATAGGCAATTAAATTATTGTGTCGCTCTGGCCCTGTTCACACTACTCCGGAGAAAGTTGAAAACGGCGTTTTCCCTCTGAAAACGCGTCGAATGTTTTCCGTCCACACAACTTCGGAGAAATTTGAAAACGCAACAATCACCGGTCATTTTGGATTTGTGTTTGAGGAAATCTCGGGCAGGGAAATCACGTGATTATCGTGTCGTAGCCGTTTTCGAAAAGCTCCGTTTTCAGAATGTTGTTCGTCCACACTAAACGCAAACCCGGAATTTTCAAATTCCTCCGGTTTGAAGAGCGTTTTCGAAAAGTTCCGTTTTCGTGACGAATTGGTGCGGACGGTAGGCCTAACCGTAGAAATAAAGCTGAGTTTTCAAATTTCTCCGGCGTAAGGTGGACGAGGTCATAGATCAACCCAATGGAAGTATGTAGAGTGCAGCTCAAATATATGCGAACTACGCATACGCGTATTATACGAGCGTATTTTGCGTATACGCGTATGTCAATAGCACACATGTGCGCGTATATACGCGCGTGTATGTCTCTTTGTTATGCATTCCCCTATGTTTCTTTACATATGTAGGTGTGCTAAAGTCCTACGGTAGATCATTGAGAAGCAAATCATAGAGGTTTGTGCTCACCCGGCATTGTAGAACATGTAAGATGGTTCTCTCTCTGGTTCTGATCCAATGTCCGCCAGATTTTCCATCGATTCATACTATGATCAACGAGAAAGCAGTATAAATCAGTATTGTAATTTCTTTGAAATTTAAATGACAACAAACTAACTCACGTATCTCTTTTTCCTGAGTTTGGCAGCTTCTTGAGGATGGTTAAACCGCAGCATGTTAGTCTTTCCAAGTAAAATTACATCACCTGCAGAAAAAAAATATGACAATTTCAACCCTTCATTCGATCGAAAAAAAGCACAATAAGTAAGTTGGAAAAGTTGCCCCTGTCCCCCGAAAAAATAAGAATAATAAAATATCACTAAAAAATGATACCGGACAAACCTACTGTCCACCCAAACGTGACAAAAACAGCAAACCTTACGTGACATCTGGTGTTTATCCCTTGCGCCATGCTGGCGTGACAACTTTCTAAAGTCCTTCTGAGTTTTCGCTCTATGTTTTGATTGGATAAAACTAAACCACAAACTCTTTGCATGCTGCAATGAAATACCTACCCTGACTAATCCGCTGTGACTTGCCCACAGGGAGCCCATTCACTTGACACAGGGAGGCAATGGGATGAAGGATAACAGTCCCTTCGATACTCTCCATGATGCAATGTTCTGCTTCAATACCAGGCCCTGACAACACTGTAAATTAACAGGAAAAATACAATAATCAACATCGAAATTCTCCTTAATAACATCAAGGCACTTCATATAAGTTAGGTAAGGATAAATT
>Ga0126338_10000663_pt1 | contig 19725 bp, 10 predicted proteins | sample OrbCmetagenome_2_FD_92529 | JGI IMG/M metagenome (GOLD analysis project Ga0126338, IMG submission 92529) | Coral microbial communities from Petempiche,Puerto Morelos, Mexico - Orbicella C C metagenome | ecosystem: Host-associated > Invertebrates > Cnidaria > Coral | place: Petempiche,Puerto... | reverse complement strand
ATTTTTGTTTGATTTAATTTTTTATTTTACATATTTTTCGCGTAATTACGATAATTATTCGATGTTCCGGGATGTTCCGGAATGTTCCTTGTTCCTGGTTTTATCGACGGCCTAAGTAAAACGCTCTGAGAAACTTCGTTAAGTATGATAAAGATAAAATCTCGAACTAAACGATATTCTCTCGTTATTTTCTTGTAACAGAGTGATGTGTCGTTACAAGAGTGAAACCCATTTAGCGAATTATTGTACATTTAAGTTGAAAGAAACTAACGTATGTTGACCCCAGCAAAACAATTCTTGGCTTGCACGGTCACGCAATCCTGACGCAATAAAAAAATTATTCCAAAACCATGTAATGGATAAAATCAAGAAATTGTGATGTTATAGGAGATTAATAAAGATGACACTTCTCTAATTTTTAAGTCTGTACGTTTTCCCAAACCTCATATTCGTCGAAATATTTTGCACAAATTTACAGAGCCCAGTATGGATCCGCCATGAACCTCCGCGGTACACCAACATTGCGGCCGGAAAATAGTGTAAACATTGGAACTTACTTTGGCTATCTAGGCGACTGATTATCTGTACTGAACAAACAAGCATTACATAAGCACTTTTCCTAATACTTTAACTTCTGAATGGGCTAAAAATCACGAGATAAGTATATGTTTTTCGACAAACACGTTCGTAGGCCTATGTCAAGCACCGCCATAACTCTGAAATTCAGAATGTCTCGCTTACTTGAGAAATGCAAAAGCAACAACAACAACAACAACAACAGAGGCTAAGGAAAATAGACTGAAACGTTTATAGACTGATATAAAGACCTTTCACGCCCTAAAGGCCTGCAAACGAGTAATACGCTATCAATCGATTCCAAGAAATGTAATCACAGGCAGAATAGCTTGAGCCCATCGTTTCGATTGAATTTCGTACGAATTCAAATGCAGAAGATTTAGCTCAATCGCAATATCGCTAGTGCTTCTCAGTATAACGACTGCCTGGGTACACGCAGCAAAGCGTCTAGTTCACTTATGTCTGGTCGACTATATTTGGTTCAAATTCTAGGATAGGGCCAAGACTGTATAAATGTGTTAAACGCTGCGTCCACGATTGTCCAAAATGGGTATCATATTAATCATAGTATTTGTGGTCGTGATTATTTCGACCGCCGCCCAGGTCTCAAAAACTAGTATATTTGCTTTGAAAACAGAATTCGACACTCAGACGAAGTAACCTGCGTAGCAGGCGTGAAAAGGGGAAGGGGACTGGATAGATGGGTGGAAGGAGGAGGACTGGGAGAAATTGCCTCCCTACCCCTTCCCCTTTCCAATGAAGAACTTCATTGTGTGAGAAAAAAAAAAAAAAAAGAACTGAGTGCCAGAATAATGTATTCCACGGTAAGAGGTAATTGAAGAAAAACTGTTTAACACAACCAGAAATGTGCTGTCTTTAGGATTGTTCATCGTTATAGATGCCAAGTGTCCTGAAAATGGGGAAGTAAATTGTTTTGTCTGAATAATCAGCAGTGTGGAATTCAAGGTATAGGTTACAGGGTGATGGGCCGCTTTTTTCACGTAAGGTGAAAGAACAAATAGTTACCATCCTCATCAGTTGTCACATTAACAGGCGCACTCTTCACTCCAACTCCGTTCGCAGTAACTCCAGCTACGGAAACTTGGTAAGTTGTCCTTTTCTCTAAGCCTGTGATAACTATTTCTTGAGTGATAAAAGCAGTAGAAAGGTTGCGAATAACGTTTGAGTTCAGCATCACAGTCACACGGTATCCCAGAATGAATCCGTTTCGTGAGTCAACTGGAATAGGTCCCCAGTGAACTTTGATCTCAGTGGAACTTATATTGTACGCCCACACATTATCTGGTGGTGCCCCTGGAACTGAATACGAAAACACGAAGAATGGTTTCAAATAAAATAAATAATGGTATTGAAAAGTCAAGAATAAATCAAGAGGATTAGTAAATAGAGTTCTAAAGGCATATGTTTTCAAATAGTTTTTTGAAACGTTCTGTCCTAACATGCAGCAGAATCAAAGCAAGCAGTGGACCTTCAAATATCTTAAAGGTGATTGCTACAAGACGTAATAAATGAGCATAAAACGAGATTGTAAAAAAGTATGGCAGCAATATTGGCGCCTTTACATGTTCAAAATGTGAGCTTCACTAAAAGCTCAATGCAGGTTAAGCTAGGACAATAATTATTGTAGGAACTTTCCTCAAGAGGAGGCCAAACTCGCTAATACGAGGAGTTTACTGCCCGTGAAACACAACCAAACTTTTAACTAAGCGACACAGAAAGCCATTGAAAAGGAAACAAAGCAAATAGTTAACGCGAAGATCCTTTAACTACCGTTTTGATCTCTGGACGAAAATTTACGTTATGGTTATTTAAGTTTCGACAAAGCTTTACAATTCTAGTAGAAAGCGTTATACAGACATCAAGAGATGCAAATGTTCCTTTGAGAGCCGCAACATAAGATCGTGACGTCATATGATATAGTGGCTGCGTCATGGTTTCTGAAGAGCCACCACCTTAGATTTTTGGAATTTTTCAAAGAATAAAGGGATGCTAAGACATGCCCGTCAAGATAGGTTGCCATAAAAAAAAAACAAAAAAAACAAAAACAAAAAAAAAAACAATCATTTTTCGTCAAAAATGAAACGTAGAAATTGTTCACGATAAATTTCGGGTAACAATTGCTGGATTAACATAAAAACTGCAAATTTTATTCCTCGACCTCCCGGTTTTTTTAGGGCTAATAAATAATCGTGAATAGAACCTACCATCTTGTAGGGTGACGACAATAACTGGGCTACTTTTTGTTTCTCCAGCCTGTGTAAAAGCCCCCACTGTGATATTATAATTAGTGTAAGGTTGGACATTGGCCAGCGTTATCGTCGATGTATTGGCGCCTACTGTAACCACAGCATAGTCTACACCATCCTGTTTGACGTAGTGAACCTTGAATCCTTGTAAAATTCCCATGACATTTTCGATGGAATGGTCAAATGACCACTGCACAGAAATCGAGGTGGCAGAGTGAGACTGAGCCGAAACAATGGGTGGCTTGACGGGTGCTGTGACAACATGGAGGCAAAATAAACAAAAACAAACAGCAAAGAAGTAAATCAATTAATCAATCTATCAATTAAAAGTTTAACAAATATATAATCTCGAACTTCTGCTAGCATTTATTCCTCAGGAGAATGAAGAATTCAGCGCGAAGAGTATGAAAACCACAACCGCAACAGAAGCCTGAGTACCAACGAGAACGCCATCAAACAAACAATTTATTGAGCAGTACAACAGCTTTGCAATTGAGTTATGCAACTTCAGTCCCGGCCAAAAGGGTTTGGGACACTTGTTCTCGCTTTTTTACGTGAAAACTACGTGAAACCAACACTTTACAGTCGTCATGGAAATAGCCTTACAAAGATCTTTCCCCCACTCCCCCTGAACAATGTGGAGGTCCTTTAACTGCAGAATATTTTTGATACATCTTTGACTCCTGACATCCAACATTGTCCAGGCAAGAAGGGGGGGGGGGTAAATTGAATTGTTGTTTTTACCCCCCCCCCCAAAAAAAATGGCAGTGTCTCAAACGTTTTGACCAGGGTTGTAGCTGTAGTTATCATTAGGCCTTCCATGCAGCGCGTAAAAGTAACGGAACGTGCACGATGAATTATATTTCACTTCAGTCGAAGGATAGTCAAGAACAAACAGAATAGTTCTGATATTTTTCAATAAAATGTTAACTAGTCTGATCTTAATCGACACAACTTCGGTGACTGCTTGAATGCCTATTTATTTCTCTTACCTTTTTCACTAGTAAAAGCTTTATATTTGGAGGCAGGACCGTTTCCTTTTCTGTTGAAAGCTTTTACCGATACATCATACGCATGATGAGGAAGGAGATTGTTGAATTCGATTGAGAAAGTACTTTCATTCAATGTGACGCTGTTGGTATTTTGTTGACGATCGTGGTCTGTGAGAAGCACTCGATATCCTTGTATTATACCATTTCTTAAATCTAGCCTGACCTCATTCCATTCCACGAGCAGGCTCGAACTACTAGTTGCTCGAACAGTCAGTTGGGTAGGTCCTCCAGTGGGGACTACAAAACAACGTAAATTTACCTCAAAACTTGAAAAAATAATCGTTGCCAGATTTCAGACAATAGACACTGAATAGAGGAAAGTAACAGTACTATAATAACAACAAAACTTATCATAAAGATATTGTCGTGACTGATAAAGAAAGGAACCAGAATGTGCATGCTGTGTTGGCAAAGATATCTACGACAACACCCCAAACGGTGGTGTACAATCTTTACATCATGGAGATCGAAAATGCGGTTGTCTTGGATCAAGATCGTCTCTTGCTTGGATACATGACAGCAATAGAGAGTTCTTGTAATCTTTAAAACGTGCCTAGTAGTTTTTTGCTCCAGATCTCACAACTCGTCATTTTTGAACGGTTTAACCACATTGTCTCAGTCTTCACAGTTAATTTTATAAGTGACTCTATGCTTTATTTCTTTAACAAATTACTCGTAAAAAGTAAAAACAAGGAGGCTTAAAACTGAGATAAAAAACAACCCCAAAATTTCGTCAATAAAATCTAATCTAATACCTTAAAACACACTAATCTGCCTGACTACAGTCTCTTTCTAAAAGAATAAATGAAATGTTCAGACAACTAAGTTGAATTATGCCATAGATCTGATAATTGGCATAATTGTTGATTTAAAAATGACATGACTTTAGAAATAATAATAATAATAATAATAATAATAATAATAATAATACATAATATTTTAACAGGAGGTAAATTAATAACCAGGACCAAGAGTGGATGAAGATGAAGGAAGTTAATTCCCCACATAGGCTTTATTCTCGTAAGTTATTTTTAGATCCCTCCCTCTTGGGACACGGATTTTTGTCACGTGGACAACCCGAGCGGCTTCACAAGTATTGTCACCGTTCAAGAAACCATCCACGCAAAGCAATGGTAACTTAATCCGCAGAAAAAATGACTACCATGTCTTAAAGACAACTTGGGAGGGGTAACCTTGACAATAAGGTCTATGTCTATATAGGGGATCTTCTTTTTCTCTTTCCAGGACCCACCAGCTTTACTTCTTAGGGGTAGAACACCCAAAAATGTAGAACCTTAAAGATTTTTTTCTTAGAATATTCAACGAGCATCGGAGGATTTGCTACTCGCCACACGCTAAATTTCCATTCCCTTCACTTAAAATATAGTGTTTGCAGCCTACAATAAAAATCAGTTCAGGTGCAATTGTGTAAAAGATGCATATGTCGCATATGGTAGATTTGGAGAAAAAGGTTCAGAAGTGGGATATAAATTTCTATTTACCAGTCGCGCTAGGAAAATGAAAAGTATATCATGAGATTCTCACCATCTTCATCCGTCCTGACTTCTTTGCAATATTGATCTCCCACTCCACCATTTGTCCTTCCAGCCACGTAAACTTTATATAACCAATATTTCCTCAAGTTTGTTATGTTAAAGCTATCTGCCTCAAGTCCAACGTCCATGTACTGGTGCTCAGACCAGCCCACTCGGTAACCAATCAAGATACCGTTATACTTATCTGGTGGAATGTTGTGAAGCCAGCTCACAAACAGACTGGTCGAACTGGTGTTAAAGAGACTCCTTATGTTTGGCGCAGCACTTGGACCTGTGAACGACAGAAAGTAATTCGAGAGAAAAAAATAAATAACAATGTTTAGAGAGGAAGCCACATCAGCCTTAACTGATCGGATTGGAATTTGGAGATGTTGATTTTTGTGGAGGGAGGATAAACCGGAGTACCAGGGGAAAAACCCTGTAAGCAAGGCGAGAACCAGCAACAAACTCAACCCACATATGACACTGGGCCGGAATTGAACCCAGGTCACACTGGTGTAAGGCGAACACTCTCAGCAGTGGGCCATCCCTGCTCCCTCAAAAATGCTTCGGCCACACAACTGATATAACACCGGTAAAACACATGAGCAGCCCTCATCGGTTGATTTCTTTTAATGTTGTGAGCACTTTTGGTTGACCGTCTCTCAAATCTTGCACCTTCCTACTGACAGATGCCTACAATACAATCCTCTTAGCGTCAGAGCATAACTATGGCGAAAAACTTTTAGATGGGTCCTCCAAAGGTAAGATTAATGAAAAGTACGGTAACTCATTCACAATTACTCATCTAATGAAACCCTTCCAACGAGGTACATAGCCTAGTATTCTTCAGTGAAACATCTTCCTTAGAAAAACTGCGCTCCAGTTTTTTCCAAGCTTATTTTAAGCCCGACATGTTTCCGGTTGACCTGTGAATGAGCCAAAAAATAACTCTGCAATTTCGCCCACGCTAACCAAAAAGGCCCACACAACTGTGTAGATACAAGAGCCTGTAGGTCAGCAGGCACCTCATAGCCGCAGGAATGCCCCCAGCTTATCAACGTTCACTTAATTTCCGTGCATGTTGCGAAGAAACAAGTTTCTTAAAGTAGCCAAGTACGACGCCGCTGGATACAAAAAGCCAAAACCACATTATCAAAATATGGACCGTGTATCACTCAGATGCTAAAATCAGCTGTGGTGCCACGAACTCTTGTGGGGGTGGGGGGGAGGGGTTTACTGGGAAACAAAGGGTGCTAACCTAAACTGGTTCAAGTTCGTAACGGACTAGTATACCCATCCCAAGAAACTAACCATAAACACCATTACACGGATCTATTCCTCTGGTTCGTGCCGTAAAACAGCTATTTTTGCCTGTTCCGCGATACTACGTTGTCAGAAATACCATTTTTGTCCTGGTCTGTGAGTCTGTAGTAAGTTGACCCTAACGCTATACTTATATCCTACCTCCGGTGTTACTAAGTTTAAGGTCTGCAGTCTTCATTCTACGTTTTCAACGCCCGATTTATGTTCGAAGTCATAATTGCATGAATGTATGACGCCTTGAGCAACTTATGAATCTTGACCGTGTATCACTCAGATGCTAAAATCAGCTGCGTATGCACATATGGTCTTTTTCAAAGCATGTCCAACTTCTACTTTAACAAGTGTAACGACATGGCTACTATATATTGGTCCTGCAATATTTGGAAGACCGCGCGCATCGTGATGAGAGACGAATGAATCGAGCAAACGAGTGGATAGAGAAAGCTGAAAGAAATGATAAATTTGTTCAGTCTTTGCCCACGTGACGAACCCACTGAGAGGTGAGAGCTACAATATAATGAAACGAGAGCAAAGAGAAATTTCAATTTAGTATAGCTGTGATAAGAAAGGTTTGCATTTGAGTGTCGAAACAAAATTGGTATTCCACTACTAGGCTACACGACTGGCATAAAAGCCTCGCGTAACTTTTCCACCAATCAGAAATAAAAGCAAACCAATTGTAACTCGCTCGCACGCGTTTTCCCGCGCTTCGCGTCAGCTACATGTAATTACTTCGAGTTTTGATTGGTTCACTGTATTGTCCATGACTTTTGTGACTGGCTAGATTGATTCCTTTGGTTTTGGTTTTACGACACTCAATCGAAAACTGCCCCAAAGATCTATATATACTAAACATGGTTTAGTGCATTTCATACCTGCTTCCTTAGTTTGAAACATTCTAGCCTCGCTTCCAAATCGGTACCCAAGGAAACTCTTAGGGAAAATGCGTACAGTGTAATTCCTAAACGGCTTGAGAGAACCAATGTCCATATACATCGTTGGGCCTAAACCTGGCCGTGAGATTGTTTCTCTCCAGGTAAAGGTCCCCAATTCGCGAGTGATTGCCAAGTAACCGTATAAAATGCTGTTTTCAGTTACTTGAGGTTGACTGAAAATGACCCGTAACCAATTACTTGCAATTGCTCCGCTAGACGACAAAATGCTGGGGACATGACAGAAATCTGTACAAAAAATAACAATAGCAATTGTTGGATCCAAAGAATAAGGTATCTACGTTATGCAACTGCTGTGTTTTGGACTCTAAATGAGTTGCTTGGAGGGTGCCATATTTAACTAGGATGAAGTTACGAATCTTAAGGGTGTAGAAAAAAAGTACGTTTACGTTGTATATACCAGTCTGGCCTAATAAAGGCTCGTTGAGCTCTCTCGTGTAACAAGAGTTTCTTCTGTATAAATGAAAGCACGCGTTTCCTTATTTAGCCTCAAGGAATGAATCTTGTACTATGGATAGGGTGTACCGTACAGAGCTTCGTTGAATACCCGACAACACTTCAAACCAAGTTTACGAAGTTCGTACCCCAACAGTCTCAGCCCGTGAACATTTAGTCTTTTGACGCGAGATGGCCGATCGGATTTTTGAGTAACGATTTTTTTCGACTAGAGCACCACCATAATCAATCCAACAACAAATCTAAGATTACTGGTCTACAAGAGAAGGATTAAAGCTTCAAATGAGGTACGTTTTACCAACACCTGAGTTACCATAACAACGTGATGACGTCATACCCTATTTTACATGAAAGAGAACAACTTAACAGCTATTTTTTGGAAATACGATCTATGGAGCTTCAGCCTGACTTAGTTGGCTAACGATGGCTCATTAGCAAGAATTGCTGTGAAAGTACTTTCGAGAAAATTGCCGGTGAAGTTTAGAGCAGTCAAAATTTAAGAAGAACAAAACTATTTCAGCGTGTTTTTGAAAGATACGCCCGCACGACTTAATAGATTAAATAGTGACAATGAAATAATTGGCACACTTTCACTTACTTTCCGATAATTAACGCGGCCATGATAAAGAAAATAGTGAGTGCGAGCGGAAAGCCACCACTAACTGAGGGCATCCAGAAAGGCGAAACGAGATGACTATTGCATTGCATTGTAGATATATCTGCATCTCGATATACTATTTTTTATTGCTTCAAATTTGTCTGGTCAATTTTTGAGCAATTCAATAATTTTTGCAAGCTTTTTATTGTACATTTCGTCGTATTTTGCGCAATGTTAAACAACAAAAGTAATCACCATTATTGCTAGCAGTGTAAGTAACCCGTGTTGTAATTAATGTGAGTAATCAGTAATGTAAGTATTTTTCTGTCAGTGGAGTGTTGTAATGTCAGTGGTGTAAGATACCTGTGTTTAAGTAATATAAGTGGCAATGTGTTGTGCAAATAAAAAGGGTTGAGCTTAGCGCTTTCCCTTGGCCTGGCCGTGTTACCGCGTGATGAGTGAAAGTGTGAGAAACATTTCATGTTATTGTTATGCTGGCTAGACAGATTATGGCATGCCTCATTTCTTGATTATCTTAGGGCCACAAGTTTTTTAGTGTTACCCTCGCTAAATAAAGTGTTTACTTACTTACTTACTCCGAAAAATCATCAGAAAGCAATCGCGCCTTTTATGAATTCATAAATTCGCACTGAAATGTACAATTGTAAGGCGATCCGACACGATAGAGTGAAAATCAGCGCAACGTTTTCCTGAGTTGGAGCTATAAATTGGCTGCGTTAAGTTTTTCAATGAATTTGAAATCCAGTGATTGCATTTTATATTGCTTGATCTCCTTGAGAGCAAAGTTTTTGCTTTGTTTCGTTTTGTTTTAATTCTTTTAAGGCTTCAAGATTTCCGACCAATTGAATTGTAGCTATTTTTGATGAAAAACTAGCTAAATAATACCTCAAACCAGTTGACAATCAAGCTATGTTTCTGAAATCAAAGGGAGTGATTTCTCAGAGATTTTCACTCAAGGTAATGAGATGGTATACGATTTATTTAAGCCAAAAATGTAAATTTATCAAGGCTCAGTTCATGCTCGTAAGACCTGGGTCTTGGAATTTATCCGTTTAATTCCAGAATCATGTTGCTGGCTAAATATAGTAACATAGTTACCATGGTTACGAGTCAAAAGTGGCTACAAGCAAACAAGACTCAATAAATCCCATGCTTCCATCACGTCGTGCAGAGCAAGAGGCCGGAAAAGATCTAATCATTTAAGTGGTTAAGTTTGACAGGGCCTACTTACTATCGTCAGAGGCTGAACAGGTGCGAACTTCGATGACTGAGTTAAACAAAGTTCCATTTTCAAAGGTTTCCTGTAGCTGCAGTAGGGTTTCCCAAGTGCTCCTTAAAAATCTGAAGTACATCCTCGCGGTTACGTTGCCATCACCTAACTGGCTGCGAGAGAGTAAGATAATTTTATTTAAAGTGCTACTGTGATCAAAAATCGATTCCACTTATTCTTCGTATTTCAAAGCTATAAACTGAACCACTAAGTGACCGAAGTTTTAAGCCTTTATTTCAAAAAGACATCTGTTTATTTTGACTGAAATTTTCCTAATTAATGGTCCGCCATTACTAACTTTACAATCTTGAGAGGGCTGGATCGAGGATAAGATAACGTCAAAAACTCACTAGTTTAAAAATGCAATGTGTGTAAACGCGCCTAAAATAATATGCAGCACAGGGAGTTTCGAACTTTCAGACTTTTAAACTCGTGTTTTGCATGTACAATAAGCTGCGTTTACACGCTGCAATTTTAAGATAGTGAGTCTTTGACGTCATCTTATCCTCGATCCAACCCTCTGAGGTCCAATCGGTGAGTCTTGAATGTGAAATGGCGGACCGTGAAATCCTAAACTTGCACTCAAAGAAAACAGCCTTTGGATAAAATTCGAAGCTCAAGATTTTGCCAGTCAAGTGTCAAACAAACACGTTTTTAAAATCTGAAAGAAAAAAGGGAAGTGAATTTTTTTTTATCATAGTAGCACTTTAAGAAAATATATCATAAAACGACGAGTGTGTCTGCATTCTATGAATACAATACCCCGTGAAAGTTACAAGCTTACGTAGACCCGAGCAGCAGAAAACGGTTTCATACGTGCTTTCGGACTCTCCCCAACAATCTTGAGCATTTTTAAATTCAGGTTTTGTAAGCGAGAAAAGGCGTTTCTATTGTTCGTTTAGTAGACCTTGAAAACCCACAATAATGATTGATTCTCCCATAGCTTTTTATTCTCCGATAGAACGCGATCGTGGACCCCATGCTTTAAGGCCTTAAAACTGTTCCTTGATTGTGGGAAGGCTTTCAAAGCCACTTTAAGAGTTCAAAAATTTAGGGTGGCTCTGCCCCTAACCCCAAAAATCTTTGAAAAAAAATTAATTGTGACATCAAGGTAAAGCTCTTGGAACTGCTTCCAACCATGTCAAGCATTGTGATAGCGTCATTTGTGTTCTTGCCACAAAACCACATAAGAGACATTCGTAATAAGCTCACCTGAAATTAGATACTTCAGCCTTCAAAATGTTTCCATGGAGGGAGTTGCTTAAGTTGCTCATCTAATACAGAGAAAGTCATTTTGTCACTTTAAGTTAGTTTCGAGCTAGAAATCAAATATACGGCGTACATTTTGAGGTGATAACCATTCTTAGGCCACAAGCGCTGTAGTACTTTAGATATAACTCTTTTACAAAAGAATATGTTAGATTTTCCCTTAAATTGGGTGGCCTTTATTTGTGAATATTGTTTATGAGTTTCTCAGAACCAGTTTGCATGGTTGCCTACAACCATTTGACCAAGCCATGGAATGCCCTAATTCCAAGGGCCGGACGATGCAGAAATAGAGGGGTAAAATACCTCGACCTTGTAAACAAGTTAAGGGCAAGTCATAAGGAATACACACAATGTACACTGGAATGCATTTATTTCCACCTGTAAGGAGGTCCCCATTCAAAACATTTATTCGTGGCTGAGGAAAGCGTCAGCAACGTACTATCTCTTTCGCACTACCTTAAAATTACTCAATAAAAATTAAAAACAGACGCACCCTGTCATCAAACTCTTTTACTAAGTTCTTGTATTCGGTGGACTGATTTACTGCTAAATTGGGATGCCAAGGTAGTTCCTTAAGTACGACATCCAAGTAAGCATCAATTGGAATCCAACTCTTATCTGCAAAATCATGTGATGTGTTACAAGAATACTTTTAAGAGTAGGCTTATTCCACAGTGAGCAAAGATTGGAGGCGGACGGGAAAAAAGCAAAATCTGTATTTTGGTACAAGATTATATATTTCACTGATCCCGACCAGAATAAAGGACATCTGAAAGTTTCTGGAGCCCACTTTCAAGTCACAGAAGCATACTAACCCCAAGAAAGGTTATATAATAGAAATTAGATACGTTATGCAGTTTGCTCGCGGATAATGTTACCATAAACGTTGCGTAGATGTTTTCTTGGAAGATGAAAACTGCCTGTTAAGTGGCCTTGGCTGTCCACGTGAACAACACTTCGCGTCACAGGATTGGCTATTTCTAGACCCTCCTGGGATTTTTTAAACCGGAAGTGATCTATAAATATTAATCCTTCTATATGGAGGACTAACCCGCTTACCCTTCATGCTCTCTTGACCGAAGATATCACAGGCTTTCTTTAGCTAACGTTGAGAAATGACCCCGCAATCTTTTAAATATACTTCAAATATATACTACAAATGAGCTAACCTGAAGTCTACTTTCACTTAATTCCATTCTACCAAAAGGAAATAAAACTATACCTTACCTCTTACGTGGACCCACGGGGCTGTGAGGATAGAATTATTGGCCTGGAAGCTTTGGTACCAAATTGCTAAATGATCGAGTTCAGCAGTAATCGAATGGTCATCATCTTGAGATCCAATTTTAAGATGTCGAAGTAGCGTGCGATTCCCAGTATTACGATCACAGTCGTTATTAAATTTCCAAAATATTCGGCTCGAGTCTACGAAGATTTCAAGTCCACCACCTGGTAACCCAGGGTCCTTCCAAGTAAACACCAAATGAGACCATAAATACCTCCTAATGCTCGCCCGGTAGCTGGAGCAAACGTGGTTCTGACTGTTAACAATTATCTGGAATCTGTCACCTTTAACAGCAACCGCGAATCCGTTATAATCCCCAATATGGTGAGAATCTCTGTTGATATTTCCGAACAGAAACTTGTCCTCTCGATCGTGGTCATGACGATCTGACTCCTCTGACTCCATTACCTTGATAAACACGGAGACAGTGAGACCTTGAGTGCATAGCGATGGATTCACAGGACACTCGTCCCCAAATTCAGGTAGTGGATTAATTACAGCCTTCAGCCCTACACGTAATCCATTTCCTGTGGGAGAACGCTTGGCTATGACGTCACCGGAGAAGGAGCCTTGTTGCGAGGTTATGTTGTCAACTATGTTATTTGGAAGATTGAAGTCCCAGTAATGATCCGCGTCCTCATAAAAGGAGTAAAATTCTGAAAAAAAAAAAATGGACAATTTATAACTGTCTCGCCTTTAAATATTACACAGTCATAACTGCACAATATTAGTTTTATAGGGTTAGACTGTTTACAGCCTATTTCCCGAACGCGAAAAGAATCGTCACGAACCAAATTGGCGTAACAGCGAAGCGCACATACAGGCATTGTGAATAGGCTACAAAAAATAGTATCTAGCAACCGCAATCTAAATGATCATCTTCATATTGATGATTTTACAGAAACCTGCAAACTTAAATGAAAAGACGGCAGCTGACCTGCCAGCTGCAACTACTACGGCTTGAGTCATGAAATAGAATGCCCCAATGTTTTTTCACTCTGCCATTTTCAATATCTTGAGGCAGTAATATATTATGCACAGGGAAAAGGGCGAAGAAACATATCAAGGGGGTCTCAATGGGGCAGGGGGTAGCCTTGACGGCTGACAGTTAATTTTTTCCCGATGTTGACGGTTGACGGTTAAATTTCAGACCTTTTGACGGTTACCAAGAGGACATTTCTTCTATGAGTCTAAATCAATATTGGCTCTTGCAATTTTCAGTATTAATTTTTGTGTTTTGGAGGTCGTCTTGTTCTTTCACTGATGAAGTGAAGTGAAATATTGCTAAGATACTCGCTAATAGTACATAATTATTTTAAAAATATGTAATTTATACGACTGAATAAGTGAAAAATGAATATTTGCTAATGATAACCATAACTTACATCAAGGCCTCGAAGCACATGTATTCCATGGGATGTTACATAATAATTTGAGAGCTCGTTCTGTGTGCATCGTTAAAAGAAACATATTGCAGCGCAAAGAATTAGCATTTTAGTACTCTACTCACCGTTGAACTCGTTCTCTCCATCGCCTTGCGCGATATGTGGCAGATCCAAGTACAGTTGTTGCTATGTCGCTATAGAGTAATTTTTGGTTTTTCCACATAATTTTACCAATTTGTATAGGCTCGATTAGCAGCCGCTGTTACGATCTGTACAGCTTGAGCTCGAATAAGGAGACATCAATTTTTTGGACAAATCTTTCAAACCGAGGAAATTGATCAAATGCTGTTTAAAACTCCAATTGTGAAAATTGCCCGGTTAAATATTAGTTGTTTGAAGGGTGAAATGGAGAGAGACCCCCTATCAAAGGCTTCTGTCATATTAAACACGCAGGTCTAATTTCATTCTCAAGAAAATGAATTAAATATTTTGTAACATTTGTTTCCGTTTTGCAGGTCAAATCCTAGAATAGAAATCAAAACTATACATTTTACCCTGTAATATGTACCAATTATTTCTTTCACTCGTTTGATAAAGAAATATGGACACTGAATATTTGAAACCGTGTTTGGCTTTATACGGAGAAGGGAAGAAACTAAATTACAGATCCCCTACATGCGGTGCGTCTCTTCGATCAGGACAGACTCTCTTCATCAATCTGAAAGGTGCTTACATTATATGAAAGAACACTGTGTGAACTCTTGTTTTTGCTCAAGGAAAGGGTTTCCTTGTCTCTCTTGTTCTCAAGGTACATATGTGATTTCTATGACGCATTAAATGCCTAAAAACATCAAACTGGCTATCACACGTGTCGATAATTTCTAGAAAGAATTGCTTGGCCTCTCCACAAGTGGTAATTAGCACTTGATAGGTAAAGCAAGCAATTCTAATTGTAGCTATTGTTAGGATGTGATTATTTGCATTATACACTAATGAGAACTGTGGGTGGGCGAATTGAGACCTTGAGCTATGCGATTCACATATGAACTGAATCATACATGTATGTGAACTGCGAGTGGAAATCTTAAAGATAAACAAATCGTTCAGAAGCTTCGTTGGAAGACAGAAGCGAGTTCTGATTGCCACAAAATCTTTATTCATTGCTTGCTTCAGCTACTGTATGAATTTGCTTGTGAAACAATTTAACTCCAGATCGGACACCACGCCAACTCGAATTTCTCCATTGTTTTCATGTTTTCATGTTTTTTAAAAATCGTCAGTACATCGGGCGTCTAATGAATTTTAGATTCTCTCGAAACATGTCCCGTTATGATGATCTCTGACTCGTTTTTTACGCATTATAATAAGAGTGCGGCATATATGCTGTAATCGTCTAAATACAGAGGAAAAATATCCGTTCTGTTTGTCACATACTAGGGAGCTTAAGCAGACCACGAAAGCGACGGCAATGAAAACCTCACCAAACAAGGCGTCGCCCTCGGCGTCGTCGTCGTTGTCGTCGTCGTTGTCGTCGTCGTCGTCGTCGTCGTCGTCGTCGTTGCTTAAGCTCCCTACTCTCTACGTGAGCTTTATCTTTAAACTCAAGCCTCTGCTAAATATCAAAAGATATACAAGAAATAACGCTGTGTATTAACTCCTTGCAAAAAAATAATAAATAACAATAACATAAAAACGGTATTCATTTTATTACCAAATGCTGTCTCGTAATCACTGCAGGCAATTCATCATGTACTTTCTGCATTGAAAAATTTTGCAGACTTCTAGAACTGAGCACAGTTTATTCCACATGTCTTTTTTTGACAAACGCTGAGAAGTTTTGCAAAAATACCTGAACGTCAGATACTGACAGTGAGTGGTCGGACAAATTTTCCATTTTGCATCTTAAAGAAAAAGCTGTTTTGCACCTGTTTGCAAATTAAATGTTTGTTCTTCCATAAACATACCTCTCATTTTACATTATGCAAAAGGAACAAAAACATTTTTCGACTTTTACATCTAAATTTAGTAAAAGTAGTAATTTTCTTTCTTACTTTGAATAACTCTTCTTCGTGGGAAAAATAGTGATGTAAATGAAAAGAAAAGAGACTTTCTTACGTAAGCCAAAAATGGTAACTAAAGTTCATCTTCAGTGATGTTCAACACGTTGCAAAATTGGAAAACAAAACACCCTGCGAATTATATCTCCTTATAGATCAATTAATAATTTTCTCAAGAGTCACGCTATACAAAATACGTTCATAAAAGTGTATCATTTAACAGGCTTCGTGTTTTTGAGGTAATTCAAAGAATCGATATTCAACTTCTGAGCTCACCATAAACGTAACAGCTGAAGACACATCAACTGCTTGAAAACATCTTTTGTACAGTTTCAGCCAGACAGAATTCAAAGATTTTCCCAGGACACAAAAATATTTGTCAAGCAATTAACTTGTTGTTGTTAATGATGGCAAGGCTTCATTGCACTAAAGTTACAGGCAATCGAGTATTACACCTATGGCGCAATAATTATTGCATAACCTTAGATGTCTTTCAAAGCATCTAACTTTTCAGTTCGTGCCTTTCAGTTCAGGATTTTTATCACTGACCACCTTTCTCAGAACGTTAAACTGAGCAAAACGTTTAAGCTACCCAGCTGCTTTTGCAAACATGGTCAATGCTTTTAAAGACTGCTCAAGACTAACTAAAAGATCGTCAAGGACTTTTCAAGGACTTTAGCACATTCCACGATGTCTTAAGATAAAAGCCTAAAGTTACATGTAAGAACTTTTGCACATCAAAGATTAAGTAGTTTCATTGGGGCTAAAGAATATGAAAATAAGCACAGACCAAACTGAGCTAACTTACCGGCAGTCATCACCAAAGCTGTCGACCAAAGAGTTGCAGAGAGGACTAAACACACCTGCCAGGATGAAAAAAAGAACGCGTTCTTCAATAAACGTGTCAAGACTGATCAGATCAATAGCTCATTTTCTGGAGACTTACCAGCGTTCGTGGAGAAATCATTGTTCAATCAAAGGCCAAAGAGGCCTTAAAAGGATACACAAGTCGTCAAAGCCTTTGGTGTTCGATGGACGGTTGTTTCTCTCACTGCAGATTCAAGAAAGTGATCCAAGGGGGATGGTATTAAATTATTAAGGAACTTAGTGTCCTGTTGAGAAGGATTTGTTTGGATTCCGTTTCTAAATTCATTTAAAATACACCTGCGATTAAATGGTTTCACGCGTTCAGACGCGGTTACTCGAACGGCCACGTAATCAAACGCTAACTCTCTCCCTGCCCAGTGTCTCGCCGTCTATCCTTTCTCTCAGGTTCTCACGTATATATCGTTTATTTCGCCGTTATCAGCACAGACAACCCGGCCCGCAGAAGGCTGAACCACAGTGCAGCAGAATCAGTCGATTCATCACTGGACATTCTTGCTTACGTTTACGTCATAACTATGAATTAAAATGCCTTAATTGTCACAAGATGCACCGAGGCTTGGGGTCTAAAACAAAAGAAAATGTTTACTTGTGTCTCACCATTGCTGTTTTTAGACCCTTGTGCCTCAAGGATATGTTAGAATTTTTGTTGCATCCGCTTTTTCCTGTTATCATACTGTAAGAGTCGGCTAAATGAGCCCCCCCTCTCGAACGCTTGACCTGCTATGGACCACAGTGGGTACAACCAATACGGTGAGCTCGCAAGTTCTCCAACATTGTATTGTAGTTTGAGAACAATTCTCCTATTTTACTCAGCACTTTGGTCCTCAGTTCGGAAACGCCCTGGAGGTGAGCTGCACTCCGGACAAAATGTTTTCGTGTCCGCGGTTGGTTATGCTTCGTTGTATGAATAAAATCTGTTTTTTAAACCGTTGTATTGCAAAACCAAAACCAATTAGCAATTATAATGGCTAATCTCAACAAATGAGCTCACCCAGTGAGAACAAGAAACAAATACCTGTGTTCGTCGCCAAACACACGCTAGACCAAATCGCAAAACACAATATCTACGTCACGATAGTAATGAAAGTGTCTGTATCAAGCCTAGCTGGTCGCTTACTGGAGGTGGTCGCTTATGAGATTTTACACCATATTGGGTCAAAATTTTGCCTCATTAGCATAACTGCATGGTAACTGCAGAGATGTTTTATTCATGTGAAAAATTAATTTCGAGAAAAAAATCCGGTACTTCCTATTGAGGAATTTCCGTCTCTTGTACTACCCATGAACGCGATAATGTCACACCACCACAATATCCAACTTCCGCTCTATTATCTGTCAAGTGGTCACTTACGGGAGATTGAAAACCAAAGAAAATTTTAAACTGTAAGCTCTAAATGTGGTTAGTTACAATAGGTGGTCGCTTACAAGAGGTTCCAAATATAGTGATTTGACTAGGAAACTTTCGGTAGTTTGGAAAACTGGTCGCTGTGGAGAGGTGACCGCTTACGAGAGGTGATCGCAACCGGAGGTTCGACTGTGGTACCAAAAGCTGACCGCGGCCGTTTAGTAAAGGTGGCTGGTTAAATGGGGGTTTTATTAACAGTATTTTGCTGACAATAATTTTGGGACTTTGATGACTGGCCGCGTAATAAGGAGTGATCGCTAAATAGACGTTCGTCTGTCTGAGATTTTGGGCAGTTTCGGTGCATTTCTGGAAAATAAATGACTTGTGTAGTCAATGTTCCAAAAACCACAAAAACTAAATAAGGCTCTAGAAATGATTGAGGTGCAAGTGCCTCACTATTAAGACGAACTGATTTTCGGAGAATTAACTTCTTCTTTCCAATGATTGCCCCTGGCAAACGGGCGCACGGCATGGCTAAATTGTATCATAATTTGATAACTCATCAATTTGGTTTTTAATTTGATTGGTTGATTAGGTATCGCGAGTTTTTTTTGTTTTTTTTTTTTTTGATTAATCAGAATTACTTTTGAAAACCACTTTAAAACTCTGAATTTTGACTTTCAGGGAAGATCTATTTCAGTTTCTTTCAGTTGAAAACATGTATCTGATTGCTAGCCATTTGAGTGCTCTTGTTGAAAGGTAGCACGAGAAAATCAGTTTCGGAATCACTAGCAATGATTAGCGCATGGAACGGAAATGTGGAAAACTCAATGTTTTTCAGCATATTATTATTACTAGGAACCTATTTAGTAAAATGAGTTTGGAGAGGTATGCCACACTACGATGACGGCTCAATAATTCGAAACACGTGTACAATAGCAAAACGAAATACAAGGACTGATCCCGTTTAGGTGCAAACTGAAGATTGAAGATTTAACAAATCATAACCGTTTAGTTGTTTCTGTTGTTCTGAAAGGAATAAGACCGAGTTTACCAGAGCACCAGGGGGTGATACATGCCATCTCTCCTTTTTGGATGAAACTTTGCCAGATTGAAGGTACTACCCAACAACTCTAAAAGACAAAGTGGGCCGGCTTTGTGATTTTTCCCTTAGGAGTTAGACCACTCCCCTGGGTTTTTGCCCAAAATCCTAAAAATGTCACTAAAATAAGCATCAAATTTAAACACCCCTCCTGCTTACATAATACATTGAACTTTATTGGTATTTCACACAAATAAAGATTGGACCTATCTTAGCTCACACCAGCAATTTCAAGTCATTTGAAGTGACAGGTGCCAATCAAGGAATGTCATTTCCTACCCATGTCACGCAACATTTAGCTATAAGGCAAATTAGCTCAAATTCTGACTCAAATATTGCT